>Ga0208357_1000367_pt1 | contig 36570 bp, 32 predicted proteins | sample NGESurdeep092012_6_FD_184487 | JGI IMG/M metagenome (GOLD analysis project Ga0208357, IMG submission 184487) | Arctic peat soil microbial communities from Barrow, Alaska - NGEE Surface sample F52-2 deep-092012 (SPAdes) | ecosystem: Environmental > Terrestrial > Soil > Wetlands > Peat ...
ACGATCAATCGCCGGCAGTTCTCGATTTTGACCTCGCCAAAGGCCGAGCCCATGCGCCGGATTCGATTCTCGGTGAAAAGCCGGATTCGCACCGTGGCAGCGTCGAGGACGGCGCTGCAAGCGCCGCGGTACGGATCGAGCAGATCTATACGACTCCGATGGAGTTTCACAATCCGATGGAACCCCACGCCACTGTGGCCCAATGGCACGGGGACAAGTTGACGCTGTACGACGCGACCCAGTACGTCTCGGGAGTCAAGGAAACAGTCGCGAAGGTTTTGGGGATACCCCAAGAGAATATCCGAGTGGTCTGTCTCTACACCGGCGGCGGCTTTGGTTGCAAGGGTTCGGTCTGGTCGCACGTGGTGCTGGCCGCCGTGGCGGCACGCGTTATCAAACGACCCGTGAAACTCGTACTGGCGCGGCCTCAAATGTTTGGCCCTGTCGGCGGCCGGCCTAAAACCGAACAGAAAATCATGTTGGCATCGGATGCGTCGGGCCGGCTCACGGCGATACGTCACGATGTGCTCTCCACCACATCCATGATTGAGGATTGGACCGAACCCTCGGCAATGCTCACGCGCATGCTCTACTCTTGCCCCAATGTCTCGACCCGCCATCGACTGGTACGCCCCAACACCGGTACGCCTACCTTCATGCGTGCGCCAGGTGAGGCCAGCGGCAGCTTTGCATTGGAAGTGGCGATGGATGAACTGGCCTATCGCCTTGGAATCGACCCGGTGGCGTTACGCCTGCAAAACTATGCCGAGCGCGACGAGGATAAGGACAAACCGTTCTCGAGCAAGTCCTTACGCGAATGCTATCGCGTCGCGGCCGATCGTTTCAATTGGTCGCGGCGCACTCCAGCACCTCGTTCGATGAAAAAAGGCCATGAGCGGGTCGGTCTTGGCATGGCAACGGCCTCGTATCCGGCTCATCGCGGCAAGGCTGCGGCGCTTGCGCGCCTGAATGCCGATGGAACGGTGTTGGTGCGTTCAGGTTCCCAAGAGTTGGGTACCGGAACCTATACCGTCATGACTCAGGTCGCCGCGGACGCCGTGGGTTTTCCGTTGCGGCTGGTCCATTTCGAACTGGGAGATACGGATTTTCCGAGGGCGCCGGTGTCCGGAGGGTCGCAAACCGCGGCGAGTGTCTCACCGGCGGTGGAAGCGGCCGCGCGTGGACTGCGGGATCGATTGATCGACCTGGCCATTGCGGATCCGGCGTCGCCCCTCTATCAAACGCCGCGTGCAGACGTAACGGTTAAAGAAGGTTGGTTAATGCGTCGCGACGACGGATCACGGCGCGACTCGTGCGCAGCCCTGGTCGGGCGTACAGGGGGCCAACCTGTCGAGGTGCGCGCCCAGGCTCAACCCGGCAGTGAGAAGGAAAACTACTCGTCACATTCGTTTGGTGCGGTCTTTGTCGAATTGCATGTCGATGAGGATCTGGGCACCGTCCGCATGCAAAATGTGGTGGCCAGTTACGGTGTCGGGCGCCTTCTTAACGCAAAGACTGCTCATAGTCAGCTTGCCGGCGGCATCGTGTGGGGAATCGGAATGGCGCTTCTGGAGTCGGGGCAGCTTGATGGGCGCTACGGTCGGATCGTGAACAACAATCTCGCCGAATACCACGTACCGGCAAACGCCGATGTTGGAAACATCGAGGTCATTGTCGTGGACGAGAAGGACACCATTTTTAACCCCCTAGGCGTCAAGGGAATCGGCGAGATCGGCATTACGGGGGTGGCCGGAGCGATTGCCAATGCCGTTTATCATGCGACCGGCCGGCGCGTACGGGACCTCCCAATCACGCTGGACAGGCTCATCTGAATCTGTACTGGGCCACTATGTGGATGCTTTGACGCCGTCCAATTTATCCATTTGAACGGCGCGCTCGAGCAGATCCAACCGATCTTGCCCCCAAAATGGTTCGCCCTTGAAAAAGTAAAAAGGAGCACCGAAAACGTTTCGACTTAACGCCTCGTCGGTCAAAGCCCGTTCCCGCATCGCCAGTTCTGGTGCTGCGCTCTGCAGCAGCAACGCCGGCCCATCCAACCCTGCAGCACTTGCCAATGCCACCAGCGTCTCTGGGTCCTCGATATTCAGTTCATCGGCCCATACGGCCTTCAGGGCGAGATGCACGAAGCGGTGCACGTTTTGATCTTCGCTCTGGGCCGCGAGCAGCATGCGATGCCCGACAGATGGTTGCGCCGGATAAAATTTGGGTTCCCGGGTCAGGGGAATCCCGCGAATTTTCTGCCAACGTCCCATTTCAACGGCACGATACGCCTGTCGTGCCACCGGCCGCTCCTTGGGCGGCTTGCCACCCGTGGCGGAAAAGACCTGATAGAGGTCAATCGGCTTGTACGTCACATCGAGGTCGTACTCTCGTACCAGGTCTTGAAACGGCAGGCTGCCGATGTATGACCAGAGGGAGATGAAACTGAAATAAAAATCGATCTGCTGCTGTGACCTGGACATGATGGACTTCTTTTAGAGAGAGCGAGAAATGATGCCTGCGTCGAGTCCCAGGTAGGCTTCGCGAATACCCGGATGTTGTTCCAACTCCTGACTGGAACCCGACACGGTAATTTGGCCCCGATCGAGGACAAAGCCATGATAGGCGAGATCGAGGGCGATCCCAACATCCTGTTCCACGACCAAAACCGTGGTTCCCGTGGCGTTCACTTTTCGGAGAGCAGCGACCAACTCGTCGACCATTTGGGGTGCGAGCCCCAATGAGAGCTCATCCAGCATCAACAGATTGGGTTGTGCCATCAGCCCACGTCCGATGGCACACATCTGTTGTTCGCCGCCGGATAAGGTAAAGGCATCCTGGTTCTGGCGTTCGAGTAATCGTGGAAACAACGAGAAGACTTCGTCAAGCGTCGCTAGCATCGCCGCTTTGCCGTCTTTGCGGGCATAGCCGCCCATCAGGAGATTATCGCGCACGGACATTCCCGCAAAGAGCCTGCGTCCTTCCGGTACATGAATCAGCCCCAGCTCGACAATGTCCGGGGTGGCGAGTTTCTCGATGCGTGTGCCCTCGAACGTCACCGTCCCGCGTGTGGCCGGAATCATTCCCGATAACGCTCGCAGCAGGGTCGTCTTGCCCGCTCCGTTCGAGCCAATGAGACACGCCAACTGACCCCGTTCGATCGTAAGCGTCAAGCCGCTAATGACCACGACCTGGCCGTAGGCCACCGTCAAATCACTCACTTCCAAGAGGGCTGTGGTCACGAAGCGGTCTCCGCTCTGCCGGCGTCGGCTGCAAACTTCGAACCGAGGTAAGCCCGGATCACGTGAGGGTCTTTGACCACCGCATCCGGAGTGCCGTCGGCAATCAGTTCACCGTGGTGCAGGACCACGATCCGATCGCAGAGTTGCATGACCAGACGCATCAGGTGTTCGGTCAAGATGACCGTCACGCCTTTTGCGGCGATCGAGCGGATGAGAACGATCGCTCGATCGAGCTCTGACGCATTCAAGCCAGCATTGACTTCGTCGAGCAGGAGCAACCGCGGACGCAATGCCAGACCTTTCGCCAATTCCAGGCGTTTGCGTTGCGCGAGGGCGAGGGCAGCCGCAGGTTGTTCGGCTAAGTCCATGATGCCGCACTGCTCCAATGCCTCGGCAGCGCGGGTGCGCGCGAGCTCGAAAGATTCCGCCCGCCCGCCAAACAGTGTTGCTGCCGTGACGTTCTCGATGACAGACATTTCCGGAAACGGCTGCACAATCTGGAAGGTCCGGGCGATGCCCGATCGGGCGATCTGGTGCGGCGCGTGGCCGGAGATTTTTGAGCCTTCAAACTCAATTTCACCGTGGGTCGGCTTTAACACCCCGGTAATCAAATTGATGAGCGTTGTCTTCCCGGCGCCGTTAGGTCCAATGAGTCCGACCAGTTCGCCGGTCTGCACCTCGAGCGACACATCTTGAATCGCCAACACGCCGCCAAAGCGACGTGAGACGTGATTCAGGCGCAAGAGAGCGTGCGTCACGGCCGCGCCCGGCGCAATCTCTGGAAAACGTTATGCGGATGAATCAAACTCCGCAGCCCACCAGGAAGAAACACGATCAAAAGCGCGATCAAGATTCCCAAGGACCCTGTATGAAAATTGAGCAGGTGACGCCAGACGAATTCTTCCAGAACGATAAAGACAAAGGCGCCGACGATAGGCCCGAACCAAATGGACGATCCGCCAATCAGCACCATCACGATCGGTTTGATGGTAAGCAAAACATCGAAGACGTCGGTCGGGTCGATGTAGGTCACCCATGAGGCATAGACGGCACCGGCCAATGCCGGAAACACGCCCGACAGGGCAAACGCAGCTGTTTTGTAGGCGCGCGCATTGACGCCGATGCTGGCTGCCGCGGCTTCATTTTGAGCGATACACCGCAAACCGAACCCCAGTCGGCTCTTGAAGACACCCTTTGCGGCGAATATGGCCACGATCGCGCACAGACTCATTGCGAGCAGATAGAACAGCGCCTGACTATGCGGGCTGCCATGTCGCAGAGGGACATTGAGCCCCATGCCACCGCCGGTCAAGCTTTCTGCATTGTTGGCGAACTCGCGCACCACATCGGCAACGACGAGTGTCGCGATCGCGAAATAGTGACCTCGAAGATGGAGCACGAGCGCTCCCAGCGCGAGTGCAAAAAAGCCCGCGACGAACCCTGCAACCACGACGCCGGAAAGGAGCGAGAATCCGTGCAGCTCCATGACGCCGCTTGCATAGGCACCCAACCCGAAAAAGGCAGCAGTTGCAAACGACGGATAGCCCGTGAATCCGCCAATCAAATTCCAGGATAGTGCAAGCGTCGAGTACATCGCAAAGGTGGTCGCCATGCGGATCAAATAGTTATCACCGCTGATCGCGCAGGCGAGCATCGCAAAGAACAGGACGAGTCCTGCCGCAGTCGTACCCCACTTCACTCGAAGCCCCTGCGTCCGAACAGGCCGTTCGGCCTAAAAAACAGAAGGCTTAGCAACAGTACGAAGGAAATGGTCGTCGAAAAATTCGGCCCGACGACAATAGAGCTGATGCTCTCGATCATTCCGAGCAATAGGCCTGCGACGATGACCCCCGGCACGCTACCGAGGCCGCCCAACACGCAGATCACGAACGACTTGGCGAGGTAAGCCCCTGACATCAGCGGAGAAATCGGAAAGATTGCCGCCAAAAGAGAGCCCGACAGTCCGGCCATGGCCGCTGCGATGCCAAAGGTCACGGCATAGACTGCTTCGGCCCGAACACCCATCAAGGACGCCGCGCCCGCATCCATGCGCACGGCCACGATGGCCCTGCCCAGCCGCGTCGAGCGCAGCAGGATCCACAACAGACAGGTTGCAGCCAAGGATGCTGCCGTCGCGAAGAGGCGATCCAGCGGTATGACGACGAGATGCAAATCCAGCAAACCCAGGGAAGGGTGAAGAACCAACTTCCGATAGTCCGCACCGAAGGCCTGCAACATCAAATCGGATAACACCAGATCGAGCCCGAAGGTGAGGGTCAGGGTGATCAATACGGTCTTGCCAATGACGCGGTTGAGCACCAGCCGTTGTATGACGAAGCCGATGACGAAAAGGGCGGCACCCGCCACCGGGAAAAACAGAAAGGGATTGATCCCGTAGCGTTGATTGGCAAAATACGCCAGATAGGCGCCGAGCACGATGAACGAACCGTGCATCAGATTGATGATATTGAGCACGCCCCAGACCAGGGAAAAGCCGGCCGCGATGCTGGCATAGAGGCCGCCCAGCAGCAGCCCGTCAGCCATGACTTGCAGGAACAACATGGATTTTTACTTCACACCGAGGCGAAACTCCGCGGACTTGACCGAATTCGGGTAAACCACCTTCACCTGGCCGCCCTGGATTTGCATGACCGGCGGAATGTAGGAATTCGCAATGCCGGTGCTGCCAAAGGTGATCGGTCCGAAGAAGGTTTTGAATCCGCCTTTTTGAAGTTGGGCCCGCACCCGATCGGGGTCGATCGATTGGGCTCGCTGAATGGCTTCCTGGAGCAATACGCCGACGGCCGCGCCCGAAGCTTGCGTAAAGTCGGGTTCAGAGCCGTATTTCGCTGTGAACAACTTCACAAAATTATGCGTCGATCCGAAGATGTCGGTCGATCGGTAATTCAATACCGAGTGAAACCAGCTCGCGGTCGTGACGTTTTCCGCTAGGGGTCCGGTGGCTGCGATCCACTCTTTATAAGCAGGTCCATTGATCATGGTCAGAACCGGCGCGGTCACCTTTTGGTCGGCGAGTTGTTTGCGCACGAGAATGAGATCATTGATGTAGCCGGTCACGATGATCCAATCGGGCTTCTGGGCTTGAATTTCGCTCACTTCGGCCGCATGGTCGAGCGCGCCAATCGGATATTTCTCGAAATACACAACGCTAAAGCCCCGCTTCTTGACTGATTTCTCGAATTCATTGGCCAAAGACAGGGGATATAGATCGTTGCGCGCCAGTATGGCCACCCGTTTTAAGCCTGGCGCCTTGGCATGGACCAGTGTCGCAAGCGGTTCGGACAACGTGCTGTTGTCGGTATAGAGCCCAAAAAGGTTCTTGTAGCCCTGATTGAACACCTCAGCCGAGGATGCGGACGAGGCGAGCATGGGGATGCCATATTTCTCGGCAACGGCGCTTGCCGCTTTCGTGGCGCCGGAACCAAATGGCGAAAACAGGAAATTGACCTTGTCGTCGGTAATCAGCTTCTCGGTCAGTTGCACCGCGCGTGGCGTGTTCGATTGGTAATCGCCATAAACCAGTTCGACTTTATATTTCTTCCCGTTGACCGAGATGCCGCCCGCCTGATTCACCTGACCGAGCCATAGGTCGTAGCCTTGCCGTAGCTTGGTACCTTCGGGTGACAGGGCGCCGGTGACCGGCAACGGCGCGCCGATTTTTAACGTTTGCGCGAGTGCGGGCGGTGTCGTTGCAAAGGCGAGAAGGCCCGCGGCGATAACGCCAGCCATACGGTATCGGAAAAATTGAATTTTCATGTCATCGGTCAGAAAAAGTTGAAGAATTCGTGATCATAAGGTTTGTGCATTCCATGTCCAAGTGGCTTCTAGACACGCAGCATTATCCGCGTAAAGCGCCAAAATGGTGACCGCGGCGAGGTTTTCAGGGTAGTAGATCTGACGTTGTCGTCCGTGCGGACCAGCACGTCGGCCGTGCGTCGCCCGCGCTCGGGTCGTATCAATTTGCAGGTCGCAGGAGTCAATTGCGACCCGCGAAGCGGGTATTTGTCCTGCCAGCGTTGCGCCCCGTGAGGATGCAACCTCGGCGCGCCCCGTGAGGATGCAACCTCGGCGCGCCCCGTGTGGCTTCGCCGATGCCGGTGCTCAACGACCGGGGTATTTTGCCGCTGCTCAAAATCTCGTTCCCGGTAAACCGACTGACCCGCACGGATGAATGTCGGGCGGCCGAGCGATGCGGACGGTGAGGTTTTCCGTGAGGCGTTCAGCGGTAAAGTCAAGTGCGCGCCAGTGATTCTCTTGCCCCAGTGCCGACCAAGCCCCCACAACAATTGACGATGGTGTGCGCTGTGGGACATGATGGCGCTTTGCCGCTATGGGGCCGGTCGCCGCCAACGGCGACGCTCGCGACCGCTACGCATGTCCAGAACCATAAGACCCACCCATTGTGACCCTTGAGGGGTCCGGCCGGGAGCCAGCGCAATACCTATGCCACGCGCAGATCATCATGTTGCCTTTACGATAAGCCAACGACGTTATGCCATTCGTTTGCTTGCGGTAGACCAGGTGGTCTCAGCAGTTGAAATCAGTGGCCTGCCGAAAGCGCCGTCGATCGTCTCTGGAGTGATCAACGTCCAAGGCCAAATCGTCCCCGTCATTAACGTTCGCAAGCGCTTTGGCCTCGAGGAGCGTGATCTCGCCCTGAGTGACCAGATGATTATCGCGCACACCTCGATGCGGCGCGTTGCACTGGTGGTCGATGAGGTCAATGGCTTGATCGAGTGTCCCGAGGATCGAATCGTGACGGCAGCCGCGATCGTCCCTGGCGTGGAGTACGTCAAGGGCATCGTGAAACTTGCCGATGACATGATCCTCATTCATGACCTCGACGAATTCCTCTCGTTGGAAGAGGAAAACTCCCTGCTTGGCGCTATGGAAAGTTTGTAAACGGAAATGCGCATCGCTACCTCAGATTTACTCCTATCCGGTCTGAGCGAATTTCTGTCCGCGCAGATGGGACTGAATTTTTCACGCGACCGCTGGCCCGACCTCGAACGTGGAATTGCGGGTGCGACATCAGAATTCGGTATGGCAAGCGTGGAGGCGTGTATACGCTGGCTCCTTTCGGGACCCTTGACGAACGATCAAATAGAGATTCTTGCAAGTCACCTGACGGTGGGAGAGACGTACTTTTTCCGGGAGGAGAGAAGTTTCGAAGTGTTAGAGGGGCACGTTCTGCCGGCCTTGTTGCGCGCCCGAGCGGACGAAGAGGGGCGCATTCGGATCTGGAGTGCCGGCTGTGCCACCGGGGAAGAGCCGTATTCGATCGCAATGCTCATCGATCGAACAATCCCTGATGCTGCGAAGAAACACATCACCATTCTTGCCACCGATATCAATCCGCGGTTCCTCCGGAAGGCTGCAGACGGCGTCTATGGGCAATGGTCATTTCGCGGTACGGCAGCCGCTCTCCAGGAGCGTTATTTCAGGCGCAAAAAGGATGGGCGATTCGAGATCAAGCCCCACATCCGAAAGATGGTGACTTTCTCCTATCTCAATCTAGCAAAGGATCCGTATCCATCGCTGGGGAATAACACCAACGCGATCGATGTGATCTTCTGCCGCAATGTATTGATCTATTTCGGTGCGGAGCAGGCGAAAGCGGTCGTCAAGAATCTTCATCGCTCACTGGTCGATGGAGGCTGGTTGGTTCCCGGGGCGACGGAGACCTCCAACACGCTTTTTTCGGCATATGCCCCGGTTCAGTTTCCGGGGTTGTTTCTCTATCGCAAAGCGGAGGACGGCGTGCCCCGTACCGTTGCCGCCGGACCCCGTATGGCGCCGTCGGACTTCGCGCCCAATCCTTCGTATTTCATGCCCTCGGCGGCAACCACCGAATGGACCACAGCCCAAACCATCCCTCCGCCGCCGCCGCAACAGGCACCGCCGGAACCTGCGACGGCCACTTTGGGTGAGCCGGAGTCCGAGGACAGTCGGGTGTCTTATGCCATGGCAAGGGCCTGTGCGAACGAAGGCAGACTTATAGACGCTGGCCTCTGGTGCGAAAAGGCAATCGCATCCGACAAACTCAATCCGGTGCTCTATTATCTTTTCGCCACGATTCGGCTGGAACAGGGGCAGGGCGATGCAGCCATCCAGTTGTTCAACCGGGCGCTCTATCTCGCCCCCGAATTCGTGTTGGCTCATTTTGCTTTGGCGAACCAGTGTCTTTCAAGGGGGCGACATCGGGACGCGGAACGACATTTTGGAAACGCCCTGGCGCTCCTGAGGGAACAGCGTAACGATGAAGTGTTGCCGGAATCGGATGGGCTGACCGTGGAGCGGCTCATACATATCATTACGTCGATCCAATCGAGCCTCGTACGCCCACATAAGGCGCCGGCTGACGTATGAGCGATGCCGGCCTACAGAATAGGCGAGTCGCCATCGATTGGGGGCGGATCCGACAGCATCTGGACGACGCCCGTATAGCGCTCGAGAAGGGATGGACGCCGGATCGTGTGGAGATCGAAAGAATTCTGAAGGCGAGGGCCAAAGCGCTTGCGCGCGAGCCGGCGAAGACGAACGCCCGTGATCAAACTGTCGAAATCGTTGAGTTTATCCTCGGTTACGAGACATACATCATTGAAGCCCAATACGTCCGCGAGGTTTATCCGCTTGAGAACCTGACGCCGCTTCCTTGCACGCCGGCATTCGTGCTCGGCGTGGTCAACGTACGGGGCGAGATTCTCTCGGTCATCGATCTGAAGAAGTTCTTCGATCTGCCCGAGAAAGGCCTAACGGATCTCAATAAGGTGATCGTTCTTCAGTCCGAAGGAATGCTTTTCGGGATACTCGCCGATGCGGTCCTCGATGTCCGTCGTATTTCGTTGACGGAAATCCAACCGTCCCTGCCCACCTTGATCGGTGTCCGGGATCGGTATTTGAGAGGAATTACGCCAGAGCGGGCCGTCTTTCTGGATGGAGAGAAGCTCTTGACCGATGAGCAGATCATCGTTCACGAGCAAGTATGAACGTGAGTGGGGTTCAATGGACTTTCCTGTCGGGAGCGAAATTCTCGCTCTATGTCCGGGGCTCGTTGTGCCAAGACGATACGTTGCGTGTGCAATGCACACGAGATGAGATATGGAATGCAGAAGGCCGGAACAGATTGGACAACCAGTGTATCCCGCATCGACGCGCCGCGGCTTGCATGGGGATAAACCATAAAGCAATGGCCAATGCGACGCAAAGTATAAGGGTGGTGCCTCACCATCGATCCAAGGGAGGGTAGCGAAATGAAATGGACCGTCGGAACTCGAATAACTGCCGGATATGTTCTGGCGCTGGCCATTGTGGTCATCTTTGGCGCCGTCTCGTACCGGAATATCGTCGGACTTCTCGATGTCATACAGGTCAGAGTGCACACGCAAGAAGTCCTTCTCAATCTCGAAGACCTTATGACTGCCCTGGTCAATGCCGAAACCGGACAACGCGGCTACATCATCACTGGCGAGGAATCGTATCTCGAGCCTTATCAGACCGGAACGACCGCGGTGGGAAACGCGGTGGAGAATTTGCGCAAATTGGTGGTCGTGAATCCCGATCAGCAGGCGCGGCTCGCGACCATTGAGCCGCTTGTCGCTCAAAAACTCGACGAACTCGATCAGACCATCGACTTGCGTAGAACCAAAGGTTTTGCTGCCGCGCTACAGCTGATCCAGACGGACAAGGGCAAGCAAACGATGGATGCGCTTCGGAAAGTGGTCGACCAGATGAAGAACGAAGAGAGCCAATTGGGAGAAAAACGAAATACCGAAGTACAGGCGAGCACCCGAACCACGATTGCCATTTTTGCTTACGGCATTCCACTCGCCTTCGTCCTTTTGATTCTGGTGGGCTTTGGGGTGACTCGCACGATCACTCTGCAGCTTCGCGAAAGCATCGCCCAGCTTTCGGCATCGGCGGCCGAAATTCTGGCTACCACCACGCAGGTCGCGGCCGGTGCGGCCGAAACCGCGAGTGCGGTAAGCGAGACCACCGTGACGGTGGAAGAAGTCAAACAGACCGCGCAGGTGGCCAGTCAGAAGGCGAAATACGTGTCCGATAGTGCTCAGAAAATGGCGCAAGTTTCTCAGGGCGGGCGCAAATCGGTCGAGGAGTCGATCCAGGGGATGCATCACATTCAGGATCAGATGGGGTCGATTGCCGAGAGCATCGTACGGCTGTCTGAACAGAGTCAAGCGATTGGCGAGATTATCGCCACGGTCAACGATCTCACCGAGCAATCGAATCTGCTCGCGGTGAACGCCGCGATCGAGGCAGCGCGGGCAGGCGAGCACGGTAAAGGCTTTGGCGTCGTGGCGCAAGAGGTCAAGAGTCTGGCCGAGCAGTCACGCCAGGCTACCGGTCAGGTGCGAACCATTCTGGGCGACATTCAGAAGGCGACCAGTGCGGCAGTGATGGCGACCGAACAGGGTAGCAAGGCGGTTGAAACGGGGGTGAAGCAATCGACGCAGGCTGGAGAGTCGATCCGCGTGTTGACCGAGAGTGTCGCCGAGGCCGCGCAGGCGGCGACCCAAATTGCGGCTTCGAGTCAGCAACAAATGGTCGGCATGGACCAGATGGCGCTGGCGATGGAAAACATCAAACAGGCGAGCGTGCAGAATGTGACTGGCACGAAGCAGGCCGAGGTCGCCGCACAGCAGTTGCACGAGCTGGGGCAAAAATTGAGCTTGATGATTGCTCGCAAAGCTTCATGACGGAAAGCGCAATCGACCTTGGTGCGTGTGGCCGACATGGACACGTTCTAAACGTGAAACGAAGTCATGGTTAAGAAAAATGAGGAGTTTCTGAAAAAACTGTTGGCGACTTTCCGGGTCGAGGCGGACGAACACCTTCAAGCCCTGTCATCCGGACTGATCGAGCTGGAAAAGACTCCGGCAGGGGAAGAGCAGGTCGGCCTGGTGGAGAAGATTTTCCGGGAGGCACACAGTTTAAAAGGCGCTGCACGGGCGGTGAATCTGACCCAGATCGAAACGGTATGCCACGCGTTGGAGAGTACCTTTTCGAGATTGAAAGGCGCCCAGCTCGCTGTCACGCCACCCTTGTTTGATCTTCTCCACCAGGCGATCGCCGCCCTGACCGGACTTTTGACGACGAACACCGATTTATCCGGCCCTGTTCCGCCGGCGATTGCGACCTTGATCCGGCAACTCGATAATGCATCGGTCGCGGCACCCGCCGCACGCAACAAAAATACGTGGACGACTGCAGCGCGAACAGACCCTCCGGTGTCGCCACCTGACGTCCCGACGGAAAGAGCCGAGACCCCAACCCTGGCCGCCCCTTCGCTGATGAGGGCTTCCGGCCCGGAGACCGTGAGGATTTCCACGGCAAAGCTGGACGCGGTGATGCGGCAAGTGGAGGAGCTGATTTCTCCGCGTCTTGCGTCCCGGCAACGCGCTGCAGATTTGACCGAGACGGCCGCGGTGCTCTCGACGTGGAAAAGGCAGCGGGCCGGGATTCAACCTGCGTTGCGACTGGTGGACCGTGCGACACGGCAGGGCGACGGCATGACCGGTGAGATTGGGAACCGGCAGGAGTTCAGCAAGCTGCTCGAATATCTCGATGCCGAGAGCTTACATATGAAAACGCTCGAGAGTCGATTAGCGCGTCTTACCCGGCTAGCCGAGCAGGACCATCGTGCGCTGGCGACAATGACGGATGGCTTGCTTCATGACGTGAAGGAGATGCATCTGATGCCATTTTCTTCACTGCTCGAGCAGTTCCCTCGAATGGTGCGAGAACTTGCACGCGATCAGGCGAAGGAGGTGGAACTGGTCATGCACGGGGGCGAAATCGAAATTGATCGGAGGATTCTCGAGGATATGAAGAATCCGCTCATCCACATGATCCGCAATTGTATTGATCACGGTATCGAAAAGCCCGAGGTACGTCAGCGGAAGCGGAAAGCGCGGCAAGGTACGGTCACGATCGCCGTCTCGCAGAAGGATGGCGGGAAAGTCGAGATTCTGTTGGCCGACGACGGGGTCGGTATCGACGCTGCCAGCGTCAAATCTGCCGCGCGGAAGATGGGTGTCGTGTCCGCAGAAGAGTCCGACAATCTCGGTGAAGAGGAAGCAATGGCGTTGATATTTCAATCCGGGGTGTCGACGAGTGCGATCATTACCGAAGTCTCCGGGCGAGGGCTGGGGCTTGCCATTGTCCGCGAGAAGGTGGAACGGCTGGGTGGCGTGATCGCGCTCGAGTCGCATCCGGAAGTCGGGACCGGCATTCGGGTCACCTTACCCATGGCACTGGCCACCTACCGGGGCGTTCTCGTTCGCGCCGGCGATCAGACTGTGGTCATTCCGGCAATCGCCGTCGAGCGGGTGATCCGGGTCACGAAAAGCGACGTCCGAACGCTGGAGAATCGCGAAACGATTTCGCTGGATGGCCAAGCGGTATCCCTGGTTTGGCTCTGCGATATCCTGGAAATGCCGCGTAAACGCGTGACGAGCGAAGCGTCGGAGAAAGTCCAGGCGGTTGTTCTCCACCAAGGGACGGTGCGCATCGCATTCCGCGTGGAAGAAATTCTGGGCGAGCAGGAGGTTCTGGTCAAAGCGCTCGGTACGCAACTCCCTCGGGTGCGCAATCTTGCTGGTGCGTGCGCGCTTGGGGCTGGCGTGCTCGTGCCGGTCCTAAACGTGGTGGACTTGATGAGATCGGCTGTAAAGCCCATGGCCTCATCCATCAGCCCCGTTGCGACCGACGCTGATGGGAAAGAAATGCAACGATCGATCCTCGTGGTCGAGGACTCGATTACGGCACGGGCACTTTTAAAGAACATCTTGGAATCGGCAGGCTACGACGTCACGACAGCCGTCGACGGCATCGATGCCTATACCACCCTGAAAACCGGAAAATTCGATCTGGTGGTGTCCGACGTCGAAATGCCGCGCATGGATGGGTTCGGCCTCACGGCCAAAGTGCGGGCGGACAAGCAACTCGCGGAACTACCGGTGGTGCTCGTGACGGCGCTAGCGTCACGTGAACATCGAGAACGGGGTGTGGACGTTGGCGCCAACGCATACATTGTGAAGAGCAGCTTTGACCAGAGCAATCTTCTGGAGGTGGTCGGAAGACTGATATGAGCAGGAGAAATCAAACGGCATGGACAAAGATTCTGATTCGAGAGACGCCCGGGCTTCTTCAGAGGGAACGCGGTAGGACGAAAAACGATGGATCGTCTAGAGATCGCCGCTCGAATTTCCTAAACCAGTTTCCTTTCGAGCCGACGCTGCTCTTGGAGGACCATCGGTGATCAAGGTCCTGATCGTCGAGGACTCCGCGGTCGTACGCGAATCCCTCACCCATATTCTGGGCGCAGATCCGGCCATCCAGGTTGTTGGCGTTGCGCGTAATGGCGAAGAGGCATTGGATGTTTTGCCGCGACTCCGGCCTGATGTCATCACGATGGATGTCCATATGCCGAAGATGGACGGTCTGGAGGCCACGCGCCGGATCATGGAGACCGACCCCATACCCATCATCATCGTGAGCGGCAGCACAGACCCGAGGGAGGTTTCGACGACGTTCGAGGCCATGGAGGCCGGCGCTTTGGCCGTGGTGCGGCGTCCTCAAGGCATCGGTCATCCGGATCATGAGTCTACCGCGCGAGAACTGGTGCAAACGGTGAAAACGATGTCGGAGGTGAAGGTCGTGCGGCGTTGGTCGTGGGTGCGCCGCAAGCCGGCGTCACTTCTGCCAAAGCTTGAGGTTGCGCATGAGGCGGCAGTTCGTATCGTTGCGATCGGCGCTTCAACCGGTGGGCCCCCTGTGCTGCAGACCATACTGGCGGGGCTACCCAAGGACTTTCCGGTGCCCATGGTGATCGTCCAGCATATGGCGGCAGGTTTCGTGGGGGGGTTCGTCGAGTGGCTTTCCGGGTCCTCCCGCTTGCCAATCCATGTGCCCATGCAAAACGAACAGATGCGGGGCGGACACGTCTACATTGCCCCCGATGAGCATCAGATGAAGGTTGAGCGCGGCGGAAAAATCGTTCTGACGAAGGACAAATCTGAAAATGGATTACGCCCATCGGTATCGTATCTTTTTCGGTCTGTTGCCGAGGTTTACGGCGGCGATGTGGTGGCGGGGCTGCTCACCGGGATGGGAAATGATGGCGCCAAAGAACTACGAGTGTTAAAGGATAAAGGTGCCTCGACGTTCGCTCAGGATAAGGCCAGTTCCATCGTTCATGGCATGGCCGGCGATGCCATCAGGCTCGATGCCGTGAAGTTTGTCCTGACGCCGGCCAAAATCGCCGCGGCTCTGACGAACCTGGTGCGCCATCGGGGAATTGACCATGTCGATTTATAAGGTCGAGCCAGACAGAAGCCGGTGGTATTTTCCTTGGCGGGAAGAGCTCCGGTGGGAGGTCGTTATCTTGAGGTCGTGGCTCAAAGAGTGTGGTTATGCCTGTGGCGGGGTGGACCACGCCCATGCACAAAAATTACCGGGCGATCGGATGGACGATTTGCGTCCCCAACTGGCAGCCGCAAAATGGAGCATCAACGACCGACATGAGCACACCCGCGGAAATCTCAAACCAAGCCGTCAAAATCCTGATTGCAGAGGATAGTCCGACGCAGGCCCTGCAACTCCAGCACATTCTTGAGAGCCAGGGCTATCAAGTTCATGTGGCTGCAAACGGTCGTCTGGCCCTGGAAGCCACACAGGATTTCGTACCCACGCTCGTGGTGAGCGACGTGGTTATGCCCGAGATGGATGGGTATGAGCTTTCCCGCCGAATCAAATCGGACCCCGGGCTGCGTGACATTCCGGTCATTCTCGTGACGACCATGTCCGATCCACAAGATGTGATCCGTGGGCTGGAGTGTGGCGCAGACAGCTTTATTCTCAAGCCATTCGACGAGCGATACTTACTGAGCCGCATTCAGTTTGTGATCATGAATCGGCAGATGCGCGAAGTGGAAGGGGCGGGTCCGGGTGTCGAGATCGTCTTCAACGGAAAAAAGCATTTTATTACCGCTGATCGATTGCAAATCCTGAACTTGCTGCTCTCCACGTATGAAGCAGCGATCCAGCGGAACAAGGAACTCAATCGCAATCAGGAAGAACTACAGGCCGTGAACGCCAAACTGGAAGCGGCGAACCAGGAATTGGAGTCATTCTCCTACTCGGTCTCCCATGATCTTCGGGCACCTCTTCGCGCGATCGATGGATATTCGCGGGTCCTCGAGGAGGAGCACAGTGCAAGCCTCGGTGACGAAGGGCGCCGGCTGCTAGGCGTCATTCGTGAGGGCAGCGAGAAGATGGATACCCTGATCGAAGACTTGCTGGCGTTTTCGCGATTGGGCCGAAAACCGATTAACGCAGCGGATACCGATATGAATCTCCTGCTGCGAGACGTTCTCGCGGGATTGCGAACGACGGTTGGCAACGTGAATGACTGTGTGGTCGAATCACTGCCCTCGGCGTGGTGTGACCCGGCGTTGCTGCGTCAAGTGTGGGTCAATTTGCTGTCCAATGCCTTCAAATTCGCTGGCAAACGTGAGCCGCCGATGATCCGGGTGGCGGCACGGAGTGATAGCGTCGAGAATGTCTACAGCGTCAGCGACAACGGCGCCGGGTTCAATATGCGTTACTACGAAAAGCTCTTCGGGGTGTTCCAGCGGCTGCATCGCAATGAGGAATTTCCGGGGACGGGCGTGGGGCTCGCTATCGTGCAACGTATTATTGTGCGGCACGGTGGCCGCGTGTGGGCAGAAGGCAAAGTGAACGAGGGCGCGACCTTCTATTTTTCGCTTCCACCCGGTAAGCTGAAGGACTAGGGTGCGTTAGACTTACGCGAGCAAATGTTTTTCCCGATGGCGGCGACAGTCAAGTCCGGATTCGAATTCGTTGGCCAAAGTTGCAGCCTCGGTCCGTGGGCAAATGTCGCAGGGCCTGGGCTGTCATGACCGGCTTGAGCGATCTGGATTCGTGAAGTTGCTACGATGTTGAAGAACGCGATGTCGATGGTCGCAGGGATCTTTCGGCATCATGAGTGAGAAATCTTTAGTTGCGAAAAATGGTCGGGCGTCCCGGTCGCGGCGCATAGAAATTCCGGATTGTGCAACGATATCCGGCCTGGATGATAGACGGCATTCCTGTTCTTTGGGGTGTCCGGACTTCGGCGAGCCGATGATGCAAAATATTTGCTTGAACGCTTATTTCTTTCGGAGCATGGTTTACCCATGAAAAATTTCATGTTGATCGCCGTCGCGGCGGTCGTCATTCTCGGCGGCGCCGCATATTATTATTGGCAACGCCTGCAGTCGACGCCCGCACCCGTGAGCCTGTCTGCTCCCGGGTTAACGCCGCCGCCGGCACCACGGGCTGCGCCGCCGCCACCGGCGCACCAAGTGGTCGAGGCTCCGCCAGCGCCGACGCCATTACCGCAATTGGGTGAAAGCGACAGCTTCACACTCAACGCGCTGGCCGGCCTCATTGGCGATAAGTCATTGATGAATCTGTTCCATACGGAACACGTGATTCACAAGATCGTTGCCACGATTGACAACCTGCCACGCCAGCGTGTGGCGCTCAGCGTCCTGCCGGTCGTGCCGGTGCCCGACGGGTTTATTCCGGCGCAATCCAATACTGCCTTGACCATTAGCCCCGCCAATGCGCCACGCTACGCGCCCTATGTGAAGATCGCCGAGGCGATCGATGCCAAAAAACTGGTCGGGCTCTACATTCGTCTCTACCCATTGTTTCAGCGGTCGTATGAAGAGTTGGGATACCCGAAGAAATATTTCAATGACCGTGTGATTGAAACACTCGACGATCTTCTGGCCGCCCCGGACCTCAAGGAGCCCGTCCAATTGGTTCAACCCCATGTGTTCTATCTTTATGCGGATCCGGATCTCGAGGCACGCTCCGCGGGCCAAAAAATTCTCATGCGGATCGGGAGTGGTAACGAAGCGAAGATCAAAGAGAAGCTGAAAGAGATCAAGCAGGAGCTGACGCTTCACATGCATGCAGAAAAGGTAGGCACCGATCAATAACCGTTCCTATTCGCCGGGTTTTTAGATCTCCTAGGCGGGCATGATGGAGGCGCAATCGCGAGTGTGATCGAGCGATTGTCCCGCGCGAGGATGTTCGGGGCCGATCTCAAAGCGACGAAGGCGCATCCAGCTCATGTTTAAGGGCGATTGATCTCGTCCATCGGACGTTGCTTCGCGTGGTCACGCTGATGTGCGCGAGCGAGGGATGCGAGGTGCCGGACCTTGTTCCCTGTCTCATTACCGTACGAGACGCTGGGTCCACTCACAGAGCGCGGGTTATCCACTGTTGCAATTCTGCCCGCTGACCGTACACTGACCGGTCACGAAGGGTTGTCCTTATGGGGGCCGTTTTCATGACCTGGTCGATCGTTGCCCGTGGTGATGACGGTACATTCGGTGTCGCAGTGGCGAGTCGCGCGTTTGCCGTGGGCGCCCTCTGTCCTTATGCCCGCTCCCACGTCGGTGCCGTTTCCACCCAGGCGCTGGTCAATCCTCATTTCGGGCCGCGTGCCCTACATCTCCTCGCATCTGGAGTGTCCGCAGAAGACACACTGAACACGCTGGTCCAATCCGATCGCGGCCAGTCACAGCGCCAGGTTCATCTCATCGATCGACACGGCAAAGTTGCTGCACATACGGGCAGCGATTGCATCAGCAGTTGTGGGCACCTCAGCGGTCCAGGGTACAGCGTGGCGGGGAATATGTTAGCCAATGAGCGGGTCCTGGCGGCGAGCGCCGCGGCGTTCGAAGCGCGTAATTTGGAATCCATGCCACTTCGGCTCATTAACGCGATGCAAGCGGGCCAAGACGAAGGTGGCGACCGGCGCGGTCAACAGGCCGCGGCACTTCTCATTTATCGCGATGAAGACTACCCAATCCTGGACTTGCGTGTCGACGATCATGCCATGCCCATTATGGAGTTAAGACGGCTCTACGAGGTCAGCTTGGAGCGTTTCCAGCCCTTCCTCAGTTGCCTCCCAAGTCACGCGCGACCCGATGGAATTCTGGATCGCGAGGAGATCGAGGCGGAAATCGAGCGCTTTATTCGAGCCCGCTAGGAAAACACTTGCAACAGGACACAATGAACGTGCTCCTTCGAGTCAACCACCTGTGCGTCTCTTTTGTCGTTAATGGGCACGCTCGTGCGGCCGTGGAAGACTTGAGTTTTTCGGTGGCCGCTGGACAGACACTGTGTATCGTCGGCGAATCCGGATGCGGCAAGAGTGTGACCGCGCTCTCCCTGATGGGCCTCCTCCCCAAACAAGGCGCCTCGATTGACAGCGGGTCGATCATGTTCGAGGGAAAGGACTTGGTTTCGATGTCTGAGGCCGAGCGCCGCCATATCCGGGGCGCCCGCATGGCCATGATTTTCCAAGAGCCGATGACGTCTCTCAATCCGGCGTTGACCGTTGGGGACCAGATCGCTGAGGGCTTGATCAGACACCGCGGATTCAGGCGGCCGGCAGCACGCGTACGTTCGATCGAACTGCTCGAGCGGGTTCGAATCGCCGACGCGAAACGTCGTTTTGATGAATACCCGCACAAACTTTCCGGGGGAATGCGTCAACGCATCATGATTGCCATGGCGTTGGCTTGCGAGCCCAAATTGCTGATTGCCGATGAGCCGACGACCGCACTAGACGTCACTGTACAGGCGCAGATCCTCGAATTGTTAAAGGATCTGCAAGAAGAAAGCGGCATGGCGATGATCCTGATCACGCATGATCTGGGCGTGGTCGCCGAAGTCGCGGATGAAGTGCTGGTGATGTATGCCGGTGCGATTGTGGAACGCGCGCCCGCGCCCGTGCTCTTTGCACAGCCTCAACACCCCTATACGATTGGATTACTTGGCGCCATTCCGGACCTCGACGCACGTCAGAGCCGGCTCGCATCGATCGATGGGCAGGTGCCCCAGCCGCACGAGCGCGGCGACGGCTGTTCGTTCGCGTCGCGTTGCCCTTTTGCCGTCGAACAGTGTTGGCGCGAAGCACCCTCTTGCCGTGCGCTTGCCCATGACCACGATGTCGCGTGTTGGCGCGCACCTCTCACTGAAAGTATGGCTTTGGCCGGCCTCGATATCGAGGAGGGTGCGTTGTGAACTCTATTCTTTCGCAAACGCTTTTACCGGGTGCCGAGGCCTCACGGGTGGCTCTCGCGCCGATCCTGCGCGCGCGAGGTCTGACCAAACACTTTTCGATCAGAAGATTGGGTGCGTCGGGCCCGCAGACTTTGCGGGCCGTCGACGGGGTGGATCTTTTGGTGCATAGGGGGCAGACGCTTGCCATCGTCGGCGAATCCGGATGTGGAAAATCCACGACTGCGCGCTTGCTCTTGCGCCTACTGGACGCGACCTCAGGCAAAGTCTGGTTTGAAGGTGAGGACCTGGGTTCATTGGGCCGGCGGGCCTTGCGCGCGAAGCGCCGGTATATGCAGATGATCTTCCAGGACCCGTATGCTTCGCTCAATCCTCGGATGACCATCGGCCAGACTCTGGCCGAACCGATGACGATTCACGGGATTGCGCGTGGCGAACACCGTCAGCGGATCGCGACACTCCTTTCACGCGTCGGATTGTCGGCATCCTACGCGACACGCTATCCCCACGAATTCTCGGGAGGACAGCGGCAACGCGTCGGCATCGCGCGCGCGTTGGCGGTGTCGCCCCGGCTCATCATTTGTGATGAGCCGGTGTCGGCGCTGGATGTGTCGGTCCAGGCGCAAGTGATCAATTTGCTGCAGGATCTCCAAGACGAGACTGGGATGGCTTATGTGTTTATTGCACATGACCTCGCCGTTGTGCGCCACCTCGCGACCGATATCGCGGTCATGTATCTCGGCAAGATCGTGGAGAGCGGTACGGCAGAAGAGGTGTTTGGTGCGCCGCGCCATCCTTACACGCAAGCGCTTTTGGCGGCCGCGCCACGGCCGGTCCCAGCGCGTCGCGAAGCAACGGTAAGACATCAGCGCATCCTTCTGGAGGGTGATATCCCGAGCCCTCTGGCGCCGCCGTCCGGATGTAGATTCCGCACACGATGCCGCTTCGCGCAGGACCGGTGTGCCATCGAAGAGCCTCCTTTGGAGAAAGAAGTCGCGTCGGACGCTGTTGCGGGAGCGGTGCTCGATGCAGAGCCGCAGGGGCACCGCGTCGCTTGTCATTTTTGGCGTGACATTACATCGTCCCAATGGGCTTGGTCATCGCATCCGGCGGGTGCGCCAAGCGTTCGGATCCGAGATTCTCGCCTGGTGGCTTTGCAAGCTGCGTTCGTCCGGTCAGATGCCGCCGGTGACGCGAACCCGACACGTCGAATCAACGATTTGTCGCCCCGTTAAACCTACCTCAGAGAGAGATCATGCCCATTCGACGTATTTCCCAGATTCTTGTCGTTCTGTTCATCTCTTTGTTTTCTTCGATCGCCAGCGCCCAAACGCTGCGGATCGGCCTCGCGGAGGACCCGGACGTACTCGATCCGACGCTGGCCCGAACTTTTGTTGGGCGTATCGTGTTTGCCTCGCTGTGCGACAAACTCTTCGATATCGATGAACATCTGAACATCATCGGTCAGCTGGCGACCTCCTGGCAATGGGCTCCGGATAACAAGTCACTCACGATCAAGCTGCGCAAAGGTGTGCTGTTCCAGGATGGCGAGAAGTTCGATGCCGCTGCGGTGAAATTCAACATTGAGCGACACAAGACGATGCCAGGATCGAATCGCCGCGGCGAACTTGCACCAGTCACGAGCGTGGATGTGATGGATCCCTATACCGTTCGAATCAATCTGTCGGAGCCCTTTGCACCTTTGCTGGCCGCGCTTGCCGATCGTGCGGGGATGATGGTCTCGCCCAAAGCGGCCCTGAAAGAGGGCGACAAATTTGGAAATCATCCGGTTTGTTCAGGGCCGTTCAAGTTTTCTGAACGTGTCGCGCAGGACCGGATCGTGCTTGATCGCTTCCCCGATTACTGGAACAAGGCCGCCATCCATTTCGACAAAATCATTTTCATGCCGATTCCGGATGCCGCGGTGCGCCTGGCGAATCTGCGCGCCGGGCAACTCGATTTGATTGAACGCGTGGCGGCGTCGGATCTCCCAACGATTGCGAGCGATGCGCGCTTTAAGATCGCACGGACCACGGAGATCGGCTATCAAGGCATCACGATCAACGTCGGGAAAAGCGCCCAGGCAAAGAGCAACCCCTTGGGTCGCGATCCGCGAGTGCGCGAGGCGTTTGAACTTTCCCTCGACCGACAGGGAATTGTGCAGGTCGCCATGGATGGCGAGGCCCAAGTCGGAAACCAATGGGTCTCCCCGAACAACCCGTTCTATGCGAAAAACGTGCCCATTCCCCAGCGTAACGTGGAGAAGGCCAAGGCGCTCTTGAAGGCCGCAGGGGATGAGCATCCCATGTTTACGTTGCTTACTCCGACCACGTCCGATGCGCAGAAAATCGCCCAGGTCGTCCAGGCCATGGCAAAAGATGCCGGATTCGATGTCAAGATTCTCGCCGCGGAATTTGCCACGTCGTTGAATATGGCCGATACCGGACAGTTCGACGCTTACGTCCTCGCGTGGAGCGGGCGCGCAGATCCGGATGGCAATCTCTACAGCTTTGACGTCTGCAAACAGCCCTTGAACTATGCCGGCTACTGCAATCCCGAGGTCGATGCACTGATCAACGAGTCACGGGCCACGCGCGATCCGACCCAACGGCAGAAAGTGTTTAACGCTGTCGCGCAACATGTACTGAGCGATAGGCCGATTATCTATCTGTTTCATCGGCACTGGCTTTGGGCCTATTCCTCCAAGCTCTCGGGGTTTCGAACCTTCCCGGACGGACTCATCCGCGTCCAAGGTATGTCGTTGCATTGACCGGATAAGGCAAAAATGCAAAGGGAGCTTTTGCGGCGTCTGGCGAGTATCATTCCGACGCTATTTTGCGTGTCGATCCTGATTTTTGGGCTGCAGCAACTCCTCCCGGGTGACCCGGCAGTGATGCTCGCAGGTGAAGATCGAGATCCTTCGGTCATTGCCTACCTGCACCAGAAACTCCATCTCGACCAGCCCGTCGCGGTGCGGTACCTGTATTGGATCGCGGGCGTTGCTCACGGCGATCTGGGGGAATCGGTCCGTACACAGGAGCCGGTACTGCAATTGATCCTGCAAAAACTTCCCGTCACGATCGAACTCGCCTTCCTTGCGATGGCAATCGCCATCGCAATCGGAATCCCGGCGGGCGTGCTGGCTGCATTGTCCAAGGATGGCCCTTGGGATCTTTTTGCCAACGCACTAGCGCTGTGGGGACTCTCAACCCCGAATTTCTGGCTGGGAATCATGATGATTCTCCTATTTTCCGTGCATCTCGGATGGTTACCCGCATCCGGCTATGTCAGTCCACTGGAAGATCTCAGAGCCAACCTTGCCGCCATGATCATGCCGGCATTCGTTCTGGGAAATGCGATTGCCGCCGTACTGATGCGGCATACCCGAAGCGCGATGCTGCAGGTACTCAATGCGGACTATGTGCGGACTGCGCGGGCCAAGGGGCTGCCGCCGTGGACGGTCATCGTGCACCATGCGCTTCGCAATGCGTTAACGCCGGTCATCACGCTGGGCGCCCTCGAGTTCGGTACGTTGCTGTCGGGGTCGGTGCTGACCGAGCAGGTGTTCTCAATACCGGGTTTTGGCAAGCTCGTCGTGGATGCCGTCTTCAATCGGGACTACGCGGTCATCCAGGGGGTCGTCTTGTTTACCGCAAGCGCGTACGTTCTTCTCAATCTGCTTGCTGATATTGCCTATTTGCTGCTGAACCCTCGGTTGCGTTCCTGAAATGACGATGACGTCGGTGGACACTTTAGAGAGTTCCTTTCCGGTGGCAGCACCGGTGGGACAGCCATGGTACAGGAGGATCTTGCGGCAGAAACTGGCGTTCATCGGGCTTCTCGTCGTGATCCTTTTTCTAACCGTCGCGCTCTTTGCGCCGTGGATCGCGGCCTTGGACCCGAATGCGACGCATTGGGATGCAATTCGCCATGCGCCTGACAGAATGTATTGGTTCGGAGCCGACGAATTGGGACGAGACGTCTACGCTCGCGTCATCTGGGGTGCGCGGGCATCGCTCTTGGCCGGCATCACCTCGGTCTCGATTGCACTTCTATTTGGCGTACCGATCGGCATGGCCGCGGGACTTGTGGGCGGGTGGGTGGATCTGTTGATCGCGCGCATCACCGACGCTTTTCTCGCCTGCCCATTCCTCATTCTGGCCATTGCGCTGGCCGCATTTCTCGGACCCAGCCTGACCAACGCGATGATCGCCATTGGGATCTCAGCCACCCCGATTTTTGTTCGCCTCACGCGCGCTCAGGTCTTGCAGGTGAAGGTTGAAGACTACATAGAGGCTGCTCGTTCTGTGGGCAATTCGCCCTGGCGCATTGCATGGCGACATGTCCTACCCAATATCGTGGCGCCGCTCTTGGTGCAATCCAGTCTAGCCATTGCAAGCGCCGTCATCGCCGAAGCGAGCTTGTCATTTCTCGGACTAGGGCAACAACCTCCTGCCCCGAGCTGGGGCAGCATGTTAAATACGGCGAAGGATTATCTTGATCAGGCCCCATGGATGGCGATTTTTCCGGGGATGTCGATCTTTTTTCTTGTGCTCGCGTTTAACCTCGTGGGCGATGGCCTGCGCGATCTATTCGATCCACGTAGCCGTTCCTAGGGCGGACGACGCGAAGGCGTGGCATTGCTGCCAAGTTCCTCGATTGGGGGGCGTGGTCTGACATCTGCTGGGGTGCGACGAGGAGTTCCAGATCCCAACTGATCTGAGAAATTTCGATTTTCCCTCAAAGGGAAGCCAAGCAGCCCAGTCGCAGGAGATCCACAATACGCATCCGTTCACCCCCGTCGGATCGTGGTCTGACGTCTGTCGGAATGGAGCTAACTGCGCTTTCAGCATCGATCACTAAAGGCTCGTGTTCCCACAGCACATATCCTTACCGGGACACCATCAGCGGGCACTGCGGGACAAGTCACAACCTAGCCATGGGACTCGTGGGATGAGCAACGATAAGTTCTCGTTGAAATAAAAACGCGTGCACGTGTTGATGAGGTTGACATGTTGCAAAGTCAGACTAAACTAATTAGACTTAGTCTACTTGGAGCGCATTATGCACACGGTCAATATTCATGAAGCAAAAACGCATCTTTCCCGGCTTGTCGAGCAAGCTGCAAGGGGGGAGTCGTTCGTTATCGCCAAGGCTGGCAAACCTCTGGTAAAGGTAACGGCGCTGGATGCGCCAACGGCTGGACAAATGCGTCGCGTTGGTTTTTTGGTCGGCGAAATTTCTGTCCCAGATGACTTTGACCGTATGGGAAGCGAGGAAATCGAACACATGTTCGGGGGCAATGTGTGAAATTGCTCCTCGATACCCACCTGTTGCTCTGGGCGGCAGGGCAACCCGACCAGTTGTCCGCTGCCGCCCACTCCTTAATTGAGGATCCACAAAACGAGCTGCTGTTCAGTTCTGCCAGCCTGTGGGAAATTGCAATCAAACGTGGACTCGGGCGAAGCGACTTTCGTATAAACCCTCGTCTTGTGCGTCGCGCGTTACTCGATAACGGATATAGCGAGCTGCCCATCACAGGCGAACATGCTGTAGCCGTCGATGGGCTACCCTCTCTTCACAAAGATCCGTTTGATCGAATCCTCGTAGCTCAGGCAATTGTCGAAGACATCGCGTTGATTACCGTTGACCCTTGGGTTGCACAGTATTCTGGTCCGATACAAAGCGTCTAAATTTGAAAACATCGCGAAGTCGCCCTTGGGAAATTTCCCGGTAAGCGAGCGATCGTCAACGATCATGAGTTGTTAGCAATCAGACTTGCGAGCGAACTTCACTTCACCTCACAGCAAACCGTCCAGTCTGATTCGAAAGTTCTGTCCGGCGTTGTCCGGTAATCTGTCCGAAACTGCTGCCTCTAAATCTACCTTGGGTTCGAAGCGTATATGGACCTTTCGCAGCGAAATATATCGCCTCATGTGCTCGTACTAAAAAGTTGACTCAATCTGCAGCCTCTTGTGGTTCTCTCAGGGCTGCTGACATATTGCGGTAGCCCGTTCTTTGATACTGGAACGAAAACGGTTGCAGAACTACATCACCAGCGAGCGACACCTTCTGGCCGAAACCGGCGTGAAAAGGGAAATTCCGATACAAGGGCGATACACGGAAACAATTTGATGAGGACGGAATTGTTCGAAACCCTTGCTAGCTTGGTTCCCCAACTTGGACTCGAGCCAGGAAACTGCGGATTAACAGGGATTTTCTAAGCAGTCTAACAGGCAACAATTGGGCCACTCTCAATCGCTTACGCTCGCCAACCAGCGTAGCGAATCGACGAAAAAGTTACGTTTCCGCTATTTTTTTCTGCCTCAGCATCGCGCAATCGTCCTCATTGAATCACGGCGCCTTTCCTCAGGCTATGAAGCGCGGGACGACACGTCGTTTTCCTTCTTCGGGCGCAGGCGTTGCCAGAAAGCGGCAAACGCTTCGATGACCTGTGCTTCCGCACGCGCAATGTCTTCGTCCCCAATGAGGGGGAACTGTCCCCGCTTATTTCTGGAGAGGTGTCCTTCATTTTGCGCGATATATCGGATGAGTTTCTCCAGCTCCGGCTGTGGCGCGTCAAGCCATCGGGTGAGTGACCGATGCGCGCCGTCATAGGCGCGCAGGTACGCAAGTTCATCAGCCAGATCCTGGTCAATCGCGCGCTCAAGGCAGGCGAAAGTGAATTCGCAGAGTTCGGTGGCATCGAAAAACGCATATAGGTACAGGGGCTGCTTCTTTACGTCGATAAAGTTTGCGTCCGAGTCGAGGCGGTAATCGAGCACAGCAGTGCGTGGAGCGGAGTAACGCTTGAGTACCTCGGCGTAGCGTGCAAAATCTCGCTCCATCGCCGCTGACACGGGAACGACGGCGCCTGCAGGTGTAAAACCACCCAGACGCAACAGGTGGTGCAGCAAGAAGCGGTGGAGCCGCCCGTTGCCATCTAAGAACGGGTGCACGAAAACAAATCCGAAAGCTGCGCATGCGGCGGCCAGTACCGTCGGATACGTTTTGCTCTTGACGAGTTCCCCGATTTTTGCAATACCTTCCATCATGGCAGACACATCGGCGGAGGCAGGTGGGATGAAGTCGGCAACGCGTGCAGATCTCCCGGAGCGTGACAACCAATTCTGTTTCTGGCGATAGGAGACTTCGCCGCGCTGACGAGGTACGACTACGTTTTGCCACTCAGCGGAGGTTTGCTCTTCGAGCGGCACATCTTCGCCGGCCCGCTCCAAAAGGCGACGGAAACGCTCGGCTCTTTGCGAATCCGGAATTTCTTTCTCGATCGCAAAAGATGAGCGGGTCTCAGCCAGGTATAGATAATTGACAGCTCGCTCCAGCAGTTCCGGTTCGAGGCCTGCCAGAACCTGCGCGATTTTCGCGCCAAGGTCTTGCTTGATCCATGTCTCTAAAGTTGGCGTGCGGCGTACGAGCGGGCAAAACGCAGGCGTGCCGGGTAGATTGTGAAGGACCGCGAAGCGCCTATTGCGCTGGGCGGGCGCTGCGAAATAACGCTTCTCGTCGAGTACTGGAACGGCATCAGTCCCGGAAGGCAGCTTGTAGCGGAGCGCTTTTCCGGTGAGCCATTCGTAGAGATGTCCGCACACGCGCGCATAACGGGAACCGGGTTTGCCATCGAGCCATGCCTGGAGCTCATCAGCGCCGTGCTGTTCGAACAACGCCGCGATTACCGACAAGTTCACGCCTTCGTACTTGAGGCAGAACTCCAGATGACCTGACAGCGTATCGTCAAAGCCGTACTTGCCGGGGTAGTGGACTACGACTGAACCATCGGCGCGCTCGGTCCGATCGACCACGCTCCAGCGTTTGGCAATAAAACTGGAGGTGCGATCTTCCACGCAAATTAGGCCGTAGCCGGAGATCAGCGCGTTGTAGCCAACCTGACGGTCTGTAGGTGACATTTGTAAAATTACCTACTTTAAGTGAAAAAACACCTACATTCTTTCATATAAAAGTAAATTCGCCTAAAAATGCAAGCGAGCCGGGATCACTCCAGCCAAATCGCCTATACAAGATTTCTTTTTACCTATTAATAAAATAAATAATGTACTTTCACCTACGAAGAATGATGCGGGGGCGGCGCCCATTTGAAATAGCTCGTTTTATCGTATGTTGGCGCCGATTAGAGTTTGACCCAGGGACGGCAGCTTCCTTTTTGGTGGGAGCTGTGGATAAGTGTAGCAATTGCCTGTCTTTGCCTGCGCAACATTGCGTATTATCGCGCCGGGTAGTGTCGGTCTGGTCCGCATCGGCCGAGAGTCAGTCGGCCCTTTTGGATCAACACCACTAGCAACTCCCTGGACATAGCCGTGCTCGAATGGTGCAAGCTGTTCGGCGATGGACGAAGCAAGCGCAAATGGGAGCGTCTAATAGAAAATAGACAGCCGGAATTCCTAAAGGCACTTCAGAATCGGATGGGAATTGCGCTAGCTATCATTCCAGCTATCAAACCCTGCTAAAAAGCCCAAAAATAAAAAGACCTTCCGAAGAAGGCCTTATGAATCAATGCGAAATCTGTGGCTCCCCAACCTGGACTCGAACCAGGGACCTGCGGATTAACAGTCCGTCGCTCTACCAACTGAGCTATTGGGGAATGGAAAACAGAAAAGCCTTAAATTATATCGACCCGCGCGAGTCAGCGTCAATCTGCCCGTCGCGCAGGAAGCGATGTTTAGAGTGCCGCCGCCTTCTGATTTGAAGGGATAACGACGTCAGCAATCGCTTTCGACACGTAATCGATATTCTTCAGGTTCAAGGCTGCAACGCATATGCGACCTGTACTGACCGCGTAGATACCGTGTTCTGTTTTCAGCCGATCCACCTGTGCAGCGTTCAAACCTGAATACGAAAACATGCCATTCTGCTTGGCGATGAACGAAAAATCCCGATCCTTGATCGTCTCGGCAAGCCGCGTGACCAGTTGCTCGCGCATGTTGCGGATGCGTTCGCGCATGGTACCCAACTCCACTTCCCACGCCTGGCGCAGGACAGCAGAACTCAAAATGCTGGCGACCAGGGCCGCGCCATGGGTGGGGGGATTCGAGTAATTGGTTCGCACCGTACGCTTGACTTGGCTTAGCACCCGTGCGGATTCCTCACGATCGGCGGTGACGATGGAGAGCGCGCCCACGCGTTCGCCATAGAGCGAGAACGATTTTGAAAATGAGCTGGCCACGAAGAAATCGATACCGGCACTCGCCACCAATCGTAACGCCGCGGCATCCGCCTCGATCCCTTCGCTGAAACCTTGATAGGCGATATCGACGAACGGGATCAGATCGCGCTCGACCAGAACCTTGATGATCGATTTCCATTGGGTCAATGAGAGATCGACCCCGGTCGGGTTGTGGCAGCATGCGTGCAACACGACGATGGAGCGCGCTGCGAGCTTCTCAAGCGTCGCAAGCATGCCTTCGAAATCCACACCATGGGTCGCCGCGTTGTAATACGGATAGGCATTGACTTTGAATCCGGCCGCTTCGAATAAGGCGCGATGGTTTTCCCAAGAAGGGTCGCTGATCCAGACCTGTGCGTTGGGCTCCAGACGGCGCAGGAAGTCCGCGCCGATGCGCAAAGCGCCTGTACCGCCCAAGGCTTGAACGGTAATGACACGACCGTCGCGCAGGATTTGCGCATCGGCCCCGAAGAGAAGCGTTTGGACGTCTTGGTTGTAGCCGACAATGCCATCGATCGGCAGATAACCGCGCGGCAGCGTCTGGGCCACGCGTGCGGCCTCGGCTTCGCGGACGGTTTTCAGAAGCGGGATTTTGCCGTTCTCGTCGGTGTATACACCGACGCCAAGATTGACTTTAGTCGCGCGCGTATCGGCGTTAAACGCCTCGTTCAAACCCAGAATGGGGTCCCGCGGCGCGAGTTCGACGCTTTTGAAAATGGAGGGTTTCATAGGAATCTCGTGGGTCAGGCAAAGCCTAGGCGAAAGCGCGATCCGATGAGGGGGTCAAGTTGGGCTGGAACGCGTCTCAAAGGGTCATTCAAGGGTCGGGGTTCGGACCAGATACAAATTGTAACTAATTGATCCAATTCGCTAATCATAAAATGCTGGCATTGCGGGGCGGTTCCGCGCGATAATAACGGATTGCGCATGCGGCACTGCAGCATCTCTCTATTTTAGGGTGTTTCAGCCCGAGTTGACATGCGTTTTTGAACTGTCCAACGCCCCAATCCGGTGCAAGCTGGATTCTATCATGTCTGCCAACCTCTCCCAGCCCCCGAGCGCCACGAATCTCGTGACCTTCGCGAACAGCCCGTTCCAGCTGTGCCAGCCTTTTGCGCCGGCCGGGGACCAGCCTGAGGCGATCGAGGGTTTGATTGAAGGCATTCAGGATGGGCTCGCCTTTCAGACCCTTTTGGGGGTGACCGGCTCGGGCAAGACATTCACCGTAGCCAACGTGATCGCGCGCCTGGGTCGGCCCGCGCTCGTCCTGGCACCGAACAAGACGCTGGCGGCGCAGCTCTACTCTGAATTCCGCGATTTCTTCCCAAACAACGCGGTCGAGTATTTCGTCTCTTATTACGATTACTACCAGCCTGAGGCGTACGTTCCCCAGCGCGACCTGTTCATCGAGAAGGATTCGTCGATCAACGAGCACATCGAGCAGATGCGCTTATCGGCGACCAAATCGCTCATGGAACGAAACGATACGATCATCGTGGGGACGGTGTCGACCATCTACGGTATCGGCAATCCGAGCGAATACCACAAGATGATCATGACCTTGCGCGTGCGCGACAAGGTCTCGCAGCGCGACATCATCGCGCGCTTGATCCAGATGCAATATGCGCGGAATGAAACGGATTTCGCGCGCGGCACATTCCGGGTGCGGGGCGATGTGCTGGACATTTTCCCGGCCGAGCACGCGGAGTTGGCGGTACGGATCGACCTGTTCGGTGACGAGATCGAAAGCTTGCTGCTGTTCGATCCCTTGACCGGCCGTGTGCGGCAAAAAATCCCGCGTTTTACGGTTTACCCGAGCTCGCATTACGTCACGCCGCGTCAGACCGTTCTCACCGCGATTGAGACGATCAAGGCAGAGTTGGCCGCGCGGCTTGAATTCTTCTACAAGAACAACAAGCTCGTCGAAGCGCAACGCCTGGAGCAACGCACCCGCTTTGATCTCGAGATGATGCAGGAGCTCGGTTTTTGCAAGGGGATCGAGAATTATTCGCGCCACCTCTCGGGGGTCGCCCCTGGGGATCCGCCGCCCACGCTCATCGATTACCTGCCGAAGAATGCGCTCATTTTTATGGATGAGAGCCACGTTCTTCTGGGTCAGTTGACCGGCATGTATCGGGGGGACCGGGCGCGCAAGGAGAATCTGGTCGAATATGGATTTCGGCTGCCGTCGGCGCTGGATAACCGGCCGCTTCGATTCGAGGAATTCGAGCGCAAGGTGACCCAAGTCGTATTCGTATCGGCGACGCCCGCTCAATACGAGCAGGATCATGCCGGACAGGTGGTGGAGCAACTGGTGCGTCCCACAGGCTTGGTCGATCCCATGCTCGAAGTGCGGCCGGCGTCGACCCAGGTCGACGACGTCCTTTCCGAGATCACCAAACGTGCGGCACTATCCGAACGTGTCCTGGTGACGACGCTCACCAAACGGATGGCGGAGCAACTGACCGATTATTTGTCGGAGCATCGCGTGAAAGTGCGCTATCTGCACTCCGACATCGAGACGGTCGAGCGTGCCGAAATCATCCGCGATCTGCGCCTGGGTGTTTTCGATGTTCTCATCGGGATCAACCTCTTGCGCGAAGGTCTCGATCTGCCGGAAGTCTCTTTGGTGGCGATCCTGGATGCCGACAAGGAGGGTTTTCTTCGGTCCGAGCGTTCACTCATACAGACGATTGGCCGTGCCGCCCGCAACATCAATGGTTGCGCCATCTTGTATGCGGATACCGTGACTGATTCGATGCGCCGTGCGATTGATGAAACGACACGTCGGCGTCACAAGCAGATTGCGTACAACGAGAGTCATGGCATCACCCCACGGGGCGTCATCAAGAGCGTGCGTGAACTGATCGACGGCATCTACGATCCGCAAGCCGCGCGCGAGACCCAGAAGGTGGCGCAGGAGCGGGCGCGTTTCGAAGTCATGGGAGAGCGGGAGCTTTCTCGCGAAATCAAGCGCTTAGAGAAGCTGATGCTGGATCATGCCAAAAACTTGGAATTCGAGGCCGCCGCGCAAGTCAGAGATCAGTTGACCGCTCTAAAGGAACATGTGTTCGGTGCGTCGGGTCAGAAAAACATTCTGCCGCTCATTTCTCCCGAAAAGGCGGCATGAGACGGTCAGTATTTATTTAGTCATTTGATTTTTAAAGAATTATTTGCATATTTGCGCCGGAAAGGTGATCGAAATGTTGAACCAGGAAGCATTCAAAATTCTCTTCGTCTGCACCGGAAATATCTGCCGCTCCCCCACGGCGGAGGGTGTATTCCACGCCAAGATGCGTGATGCGGGTTTGGACAAGTCTGTTCAGCTCGATTCTTGTGGCACGCACGGCTTCCACGCGGGTGAGAGTCCGGACGCGCGTGCGCAACGCGCCGCCAAAAAACGGGGATATGACCTATCCACGCAGCGCGCGCGCCAGGTCGGCAAAGAGGATTTCGTCAACTTCGATTTGATCCTTGCGATGGATTGGGAGAACCACGCGCTGCTGCAGCAAATGGCGCCGCGTCAGTACCATCACAAAATCAAGCTGCTCATGAGCTTTGCCACGGAACACGAGTCGGCGGTGGTGCCCGATCCGTATTACGGGGGCCCGGATGGTTTCGAGACCGCTCTGGACTATATTGAAGATGCGGCAACGAACCTGGTCGACTTCGTGCGCCGTCGCATGGCGCAAAAAGCTGCCGCCTGAGTGAGGCAGCTCTCGGTGCGTTGACGCGCTGAGTCTGGAGCATCGACCGCAGGGTACGGCTTTAGGGATCGTTTTGAATTTGCGGGCCGCTATGCGGCCCGCATTCATGTCTGGCGCCCGGTTTTTACGACGCGCGTTTCAGAGAGCATCTGTCGCCATAGACGTCGTTTCCTCTCGATCGAGGGATCGGGCCTGGAGTGAGACCCGTGGGGTTGCGCGCGTTCGCGTCGTTACGACCGGGGTTGCGCGCGCATGCTAATTGCCATTCGATTCCATGCGCTGATCGCGGCGATGGCGAATGTCATGTCGACGATCTCGGCGTCGCTGAAGTGGGCTTTGAGCGGGTCGTAGTCGACATCCGGCGCATGCGAGGATTCAATTCGGGCCACGGCTTCCGTCCAGGCGAGAACGGCCTTTTCGCGGTCATCGAAAAAAGGGCTATCGCGCCATCCGGCCAAAGTGTCGATGCGGGTCTGGGACTCGCCGGCGCGCCGCATATCCTTGGAATGCATGTCAAGGCAGAAGGCGCAACCGTTGATCTGCGAGACGCGCAGGTAAATCAGATCCAGGATGGTTTTCCCGACCGAACTCTTTGCGAGTTGCATCGACAGACCCTGAAGCGCCTCAAACGCTTTGGGTGCGAGAAGGGGATAGGGCAAGCGTTGAGCGGACATCGGATTCCTTGGGTCGAAAAGTGAAAGTTATGCGGGATGATCGAAGCGCCAAGCCCCCTCCCGGCCGGATTCAGGAGTCATGCCCAGCGCGATAGCGCCGCACCTTGTCGCGATTACCGCATCCGGCCATCGAGCACCAGCGGCGCCGGTGCGTACGACTGGTATCGAGAAACAGGCCGCCGCAGTCGGTTGCCGCGCATCGTTTGACGAGTGAAGACTCTCCAGGCGCAAAGAATTCCTGTACGGCCAAGCTTAGCATGTGAAGGGGTAGCAGAAGGTCCTGCGAATCGCGCCAGATCCACGTCACTCGCCCCTCGACCACCCCCAGTTCACGCGCATCGAGCGCGTCGTGAATGGAGCGCTCGAGCAGCGCGGCCGCGTCTCGCGGGATCTCTTGGCTTGCCGTGCCTTTTTGCAAGAGGCTCCAAAGGGCCTCGCGGAGCGCGAGAACGCGTGCATGGACGTCGGCCCGTGCTGCTGGCGTACCGATTTGAATCAACTTTTCTGCGGTCACCCGGTCCATCAAGCCCGCCTGAACGGCAAAGCTTGCCAAGGCCTCGTAGCTGACCAGTTTGTCCACGGGAGCGGCAGACACGCGTTCATCGAAGGTGTTCACCAGATCTAACACCGGGTGGCCCCCATACCAGGAAAACTTGAAATCCTGCATGCTTGAAGTGTAACCCCATTTATTAGTTGACAGGTTACGGAATCCGCCTATAGTGTAACCATATGTGTGGACATAGTGGTTACAAACAAGGGTTGACGAGGGATCTGGAGGCGGCCATGCATGAAATCCGAATGTTTGAACTGGAAGAGGGTGCCCAGACGAGTTGGCGTGTGCGGCGGCCGCAGATTTTGCAATTGGTCGACGGGTTGGCCTGGGTAACGATCGAGGGCGTGCCCACGGATCATTGGCTCGGGCCGCGGGGATGCGTCGAGCTGCCGGTCGGCTCGCGCGTGTGGCTGAGCGCAGAAAGTTCTATCGTACGGTTTTCATTGCTGGAAGGGCGCGAGTCGGTGAGCGAGCACTGGCTATTCAATCGAATAGGGCCTTGGCGCTTGTTCGCGCGTGTGTTCTGGGCGCAGTGGGGCGGCCCCAAAAGGCTGTAATCCCCGTTGCTTGGAGCTTGCGATGCGGATTGTGCTCCCTGCCTGGCTCTTCAACGCTCGGACCACCTTGTCGAACTGAACGACACATGCGCGGGTGTATGCCCCCAATTTTTCAGGTCGCTGCCTCAGGTAGAACACATGGCCCAGCTACGCGTTTGTGGCTCTTTTCCGCAATTGCGAAGGCGATCCTTCATCGTGTTTTTTCCAGAGGCGGCGCAATTGCAAGGCAGAACGAAAGCCCGCGCTCTCGGCAACGCGGTCGATGCTCATGTGTGTGGTCTGCAGTCGTTCGCGCGCGATGGCGAGCCGAATTTGAGCGAGGTAGTCGAGCGGGGTGATGCCGGCCTCCTGGCGAAACAATCGCGACAGAGTCCGCACACTGACGTGACAGCGTGCCGCAAGCTCAGGTAACGACCAAGAGTGACCCGGGTCGCGCACGACTTCGTCCTGGGCGTGATGCACGACTGGATGAAGATGGTTGCGATGCGCCAGCCACACCGAAATTTGTGGATCGTGTCCGGCGCGCCGGATGTAGACCACGAGATCCCGCGCGACGCGCGCTGCGATCACGGCTCCGGCCTGCTCGGCGATAAGCATGAGGGCAAGGTCGATACCGGAGGTCACGCCCGCACTCGTGTAGACGTTCCCATCGCGCACGAAAATCCGGTTGGATTGCACCTGCGCGCCCGGGTGTCTTTTTTGCAGCCATTCGCAGTGATCATGGTGCGAGGTGCATTGGCGGCCTTCCAGAAGTCCGGCTTCGGCCGCGATGAGTGCGCCGGCGCAAACGCAGCACACGGTGTGTGTCGGGCGCACTTGGGTGCGCAGCCATCCGATGATGTCACGCGTGGCGCCAGCCTCTATGCGGCCTTCGGGACTAGGCAGACCGCAGACGATGATCCAGGCGTCGTCTTCGATGCGCGGTGGAAGAGGGCTAACGCCGGCCAGCGACAGGCCGATGGACGATGGTGATCTTTTCTCGGGCCCGATAAACAAAGGCTCAAAAATCGGCGTAGGCGTGTTCTGGTTGGCGATGCGAAATGCTTCTGCGATACCGGCCAGATCCAGCAGCAGGATTTCGGGAAAGACGAGAAAATAGACCTTCATCGGTGCGCCTGAATTAATCGTCGCGCGTCCTGCCGGCGATGGGTTCTTCTCCGGCGATGACGGCGTCGGGGTCCGCGTTCGCGTTCGCGAGCGCTTCTTCGGCCGAACATACATTCGCAAAACGGTGCGCAAGTACGAGTTCCGTGCGCTCCCGGATTTCGGCCGGTGAGAAGAGGCGTCCGTTGGGATGTTTGAATGCGAAGGTAAGCGTAGCTTCCGTCACGAAATCGACCTTGAATCCGAGATCCGATGCGTGACGCGTAGTGGTCTCGCAGCATTGTTCGGTCCGGATGCCCGTTATGGCGAGGCGGCCGATACCATGTCCGATGAGCCAGGGCAAAAGGCCCGTGCCCACGAGCGCGCTATGGGCCGTCTTCTGGAAG
>Ga0208357_1000368_pt1 | contig 36451 bp, 39 predicted proteins | sample NGESurdeep092012_6_FD_184487 | JGI IMG/M metagenome (GOLD analysis project Ga0208357, IMG submission 184487) | Arctic peat soil microbial communities from Barrow, Alaska - NGEE Surface sample F52-2 deep-092012 (SPAdes) | ecosystem: Environmental > Terrestrial > Soil > Wetlands > Peat ...
TGAATAACTAGACTGCTTAAATTGAAGCCTACTCCCAGACCCTTTGAGGCCCGCGCAGCGCGTGCGCTCAGGGCGAAGGGAGAGGACGTTCTCTCAGGCCGCGTCGCCTGTCACACGTGCAATCCGCGCAAGGTCCTTGCCGATGGCCCGCTCGGCGGTCTCGACGTCATAGCGCGTCTGCAAATTCAGCCACAACTCCGTCGATGTGCCGAGCGCTTTGCCCAAGCGCAAGGCAGTGTCGGCGGTGATGCCCGACGTCTCTGCGGCGATGCGCTCGACGCGCGTGCGCGGCACACCCATCGCCTTGGCCAACGCGCCGGGCGACAACCCGAGAGGCACGAGGAATTCCTCGCGCAGGATTTCACCGGGATGAAGGGGAGCGAGTTTCTTGGCCATGCGCATATCTCTCAATGATAATCGACGATCTCAACGTCCGTCGGTCCTTCGGTCGTCCAACGGAAGCAAATCCGGAATTGGTCGTTGACCCGGATCGAATGCTGACCTGACCGGTTGCCCGCGAGTGCTTCGAGCCGATTGCCGGGCGGCACGCGCAGATCGCGCAGATTAACCGCAGCATGAAGATATCCGAGCTTCCGGCGCGCGGTTTTGGTGAGGTCGGCCGGAAATCCTTTCGGGATTTCACCCCGGAACACAGCCTCGGTGAGGGAATTCCGGAAAGCCCTGATCATGTTTCAATGTATCATCCGATGATACAAAGTCAAGACATGTGTATCATCGAATGATACTTGGGCTCACCGCCTTCTCTTATTCGCCTTGAACCCACCATGCTGCCCCGGCCGCCCCATGGTCGAGCGGCCGGCTTCGAACGAGGTGTCGCGGCGCGCCGGCACCGACTCCACACCGGGGCCCATCTCGTCGAGCGACGGCTTGCGCGGGCTTTCAGTTGAAGGCGCGCTTCGCGCTTTCGCCTTTCCGCCGCGCGCCGGCTTCGCCTCGTGATAGAGCGCAATGCCCATCTCATCGAGACGCGGCTTGTGCGGGCGATTGAGCCCCTTGGTCTGCGCCGCCATCACGTCGCGCGCGGTCGGGTTGTCCAGCACGGCCAACTCCGTCTGGCGCAGGCGCTTGGTCTCGTCGCGCAGCCGCGCCGCGGTCTCGAAGTCGAGATCGGCGGCCGCCTCGCGCATGCGCGACTCGAGATCGGCGATGACCGCCTCGAGATTGTGGCCGATGGTCGCCGCTTCGCCGAACCCTGCGCCCGAGCCCGAGTCGCCGGCGCCACCGGTGCCGATCAGCACATGGTCGCGCTCGTAGACCGAGTTCATGATGTCGGCGATCGACTTCTTCACGCTCTCCGGCGTGATGCCGTTCGCCGTGTTGTACTCGACCTGCTTTTCGCGGCGGCGATTGGTCTCCTCGATGGCGCGCTGCATCGAGCCGGTCATCTGGTCGGCGTAGAGGATGACCCTGCCGTCGATGTTGCGCGCCGCGCGTCCGATGGTCTGGATCAATGACGTTTCCGAGCGGAGGAAGCCTTCCTTGTCGGCGTCGAGAATGGCGACCAGCGCGCATTCGGGAATGTCGAGGCCCTCGCGCAACAGGTTGATGCCGACCAGCGCGTCGAAGGCGCCCAGCCGCAGGTCGCGGATGATCTCGATGCGCTCGAGCGTGTCGATGTCCGAGTGCATGTACCGGACGCGAATGCCCTGCTCGTGCAGATATTCGGTCAGGTCCTCGGCCATGCGCTTGGTCAGCACGGTGATCAGCGAGCGGTAGCCTTTCAGCGCCACCTGCCGCACCTCGCCGACGAGGTCGTCGACCTGGAGGCGCGCCGGGCGGATGTCGACCGGCGGGTCGATGAGGCCGGTCGGGCGGATGACCTGCTCGACGAAGACGCCGCCGCTCTCGTTCATCTCCCAATGGCTCGGCGTCGCCGACACGGCGACGGATTGCGGCCGCATCGCGTCCCATTCCTCGAAGCGCAGCGGCCGGTTGTCCATGCACGAGGGCAGGCGGAAGCCGTATTCGGCCAGCGTCGCCTTGCGGCGGAAGTCGCCGCGGAACATGCCGCCGATCTGCGGAATGGTGACGTGGCTCTCGTCGGCGAAGACGAGCGCATTGTCGGGCACGTATTCGAACAAAGTCGGCGGCGGCTCGCCGGGACGGCGGCCGGTAAGGTATCGCGAATAGTTCTCGATGCCGGCGCAGGAGCCGGTCGCCTCCATCATTTCCAGATCGAAGCGCGTGCGCTGCTCCAGCCGCTGCGCTTCCAGCAGGCGCCCGGCAGTGTTGAGCTGGTCGAGCCGCCAGCGCAATTCCTCCTTGATGGAGTTCATCGCCTGGATCAGGGTCGGGCGCGGCGTGACGTAATGCGAATTGGCGTAGACCTTGACGAATTCCAATTCGTCGGTCTTCGCGCCGGTGAGCGGATCCATCTCCTCGATCTTTTCGATCTGGTCGCCGAACAGATGAATGCGCCAGGCGCGGTCCTCATAGTGCGCCGGGAACAGGTCGATCGTGTCGCCGCGCACGCGGAAGGTGCCGCGCGAGAAGTCGTGCTGCGTGCGCTTGTATTGCAGCGCCACGAGATCGGCGATGAGCTGGCGCTGGTTGATCTGGCCGCCCTGCTTCAGCGTGAAGGTCATCGCCGAATAGGTCTCGACCGAGCCGATGCCGTAGATGCACGACACCGAGGCGACGATGATGACGTCGTCGCGCTCGAGCAGCGCGCGCGTCGCCGAATGGCGCATGCGGTCGATCTGCTCGTTGATCGAGGATTCCTTCTCGATATAGGTGTCGGTGCGCGGGACGTAGGCTTCGGGCTGGTAGTAGTCGTAATAGGAGACGAAGTACTCGACCGCGTTGTCGGGGAAGAAGGATTTGAACTCGCCGTAGAGCTGCGCGGCGAGCGTCTTGTTCGGCGCGAGGATCAGCGCCGGGCGCTGCGTCTCCTCGATCACCTTGGCCATCGTGAAGGTCTTGCCCGAGCCGGTGACGCCGAGCAGCACCTGCGTGCGGTCGTGGCGCCTGACGCCCTCGACCAGGTCCTTGATCGCCTGCGGCTGGTCGCCCTTCGGCTCGAACTCGGATTGGATGCGCAGCGGAATGCCGCCTTCGGATTTCTCCGGCCGCGGCGGCCGATGCGGCGTCCACACCTGCTCGTTCACCTCGGGCCGGCCCTCGCGCAGCAGGCGGTCGAGCGACTCGGCGGTGGCGGCGACGCCCATCGACGACAGGCCGTGCCCCGGCTTCGGCAGGTCGGCACGCGGCAGGCGGTATTTCAGTTCGTCGCTGAGGCCGAGTTCATCAGCCAGCGCCGGGTCGAGGCCGGTAATCGGCGAGCGGGTGAAGTCGGCCTGCGGCGCCTCGCCGAAACCCTGGGGCGACTCGGCGTCCTTCGACGATTTGCGCGCGGTGTGCGCGGCCGAGAAATCCTTGCGCCGGTCCCACGAATTGTCCGGCGGCGGCTGGAGGCCCGTTCCGGAGCCGAGCCCCGCGGTGCCGCGCGCGATGCCGGGGTTGAGCAGTTCGGCGAGCGCCTCGGGCGTCCGCGGCTCATCGGGCCGCGCCGCCTTGGAGCGGGTCGCGCGCGCCGGATCCTTGCCCTTCTTCGGTTTGTCGGGGGATTTCGCCATCGCCGGAATATGGGGCGAGTCCGGCGATGGGGAAAGGGTGGGCGGTTCCGCTTTCGCGCGACGATGCTAGGCTGTGCAGCAACGAGAACATCAGGGAGGACACCATGGCCGCATTCACGCGCCGTACCGTCATCGCCGGCCTTGCCGCCGCGCCGTTCGTCCGCGTCGCGCGTGCAGAGGCCGCCTGGCCGACGCGGCCGGTGCGCGTCATCGTGCCCTATCCGCCGGCCGGCGGCGCCGACACCACCGGGCGCATCATTTTCAACAAGCTGAGCGAGGATCTGCACCAGCAGTTCTTGGTCGAGAACCGCGGCGGCGCCGGCGGCACGATCGGCGAGGCGGTCGTCGCCAAGGCCGAGCCCGACGGCTACACCGCGCTCTATGACGCGACCGGCTTCTCGGTCAACGGCGCGCTCTATCCGCATCTGCCGTTCGACTACAAGAAAGACTTCGAGCCGGTGTTCCTGGTCTCGCTGGTGCCGAACATCCTCGTCGTGACGCCGTCGGTGCCGGTGACGACGGTCAAGGACGTCATCGCCTACGCCAAGGCGCGAAAGGACGGCATCGACATGGCGTCGTCCGGCAACGGCACGTTGCAGCATCTCTGCCTCGAAATGTTCCGCAAGATGACCGGCCTGAAGATCAACCACATTCCTTATCGCGGCGGCGGTCCGGCGATGACCGACGTGATGGGCGGGCAGGTGAACTTCTTTTTCGCCAATGGCTCGTCGGTGGTCGGCCAGATCAAGGGCGGCAAGCTGAAGGCGATCGCGCACACCGGCAAGGGACGGCTGGCGAGCCTGCCCGACATTCCGCCGATCTCCGACACGGTGCCGGGCTTCGAGGCCTATGAGTGGAACGGCGTTTTCCTGCCGCACGGCACGCCGGCGGCGATCGTCAATAAGCTCAATGCCAGCCTCAATGCCGCGCTGAAATCGCCGGCGGTCGCCGACCGGTTTGCCCAGCTCAATGTCCAGTCGCATCCGAACACGCCGCAGGAGTTTGCCGCCTTCGTCAGCCAGCAGATGCAAACCTGGGGCAAGGTGGTGAAGGACGCGAACATTCACCTCGGCTGACGGCGCGCATGACCGACGTGAAAGAGCCGCTGCGCATCGCCGGGCCGGTGGCGCAGCCGAAGACGCCGCGCACGAAACCGCCGCGCGGCGCCTGGGACGCGCATGCGCACATCTTCGGGCCGTCCGATCGATTTCCCTATACGCCCGGGCGCGGCTACACGCCGCCCGACGCGCCGGTCGAGGCGTATCTGAAGCTGCTCGACACGCTTGGCTGCGATTACGGCCTGATCGTGCAGGGCAACGCGCACGGCTACGACAACCGCGTGCTGCTCGATGCGCTGGCGCGGTATCCGCAGCGCCTGCGCGGCGTCGCCATCACCGACACGCGCATCGCGCCGGAGACGCTGCGCGACTGGCACAAACTCGGCATGCGAGGCTTGCGCTTCCATTTGTTTCCGCAGCAGCCGAATTACGTGCGCGGCGTCGGCCTCGACGTGTTCGAAGTGTTCCGCAAGACGATGGCCGAGCTCGGCTGGGTGGCGCAGTTCTTCTGCGACGGCCGCGTGCTCAAGGACATGGCGCCGGCCTTGCGCGCGATTGCCCGCGACATGCCGGTGATCGTCGATCATTACGGGATGATCGCTGCGCAATGCGGCGTCGGCGACGAAAACTTCCAGGCGCTGCTCAAGCTCGTCGGCGACGGCGACGTGCACGTGAAATTATCGGCGGCCTATCGCAACTCGAAGCGGTATCCCGATTATCCCGACGCGCGCCCATTCCACGAGGCGCTGGTACGGGCGAATTCGGAGCGCTTGATGTGGGCGACCGACTGGCCGCATCCGTCGATCGACGCGGCCGTGATGCCGGACGACGGGCACCTCATGGACTTGTTCTGTGAGTGGACGCCGGACGAGGCGACGCGCCGGCGCATCCTGGTGGAGACGCCGGCGCGGCTGTTCCTGACGTGACGGTGCGGTCCTGCGCCGCTCATTGCACCGGCGCGGCCGGGAACGGCTCGACATAGGTGTCGCCGTCGCGTCCGACATAGACCGCCTTGCGGCCGCCGAAGAAGACCTCGTAGCTGGCGCAGCCCGCGGCCATGATCCTCCGCAGAAATGCGGCGTAGCCGATCTGCTGCTGCTGGATTGCCTTCACGGTGGCGGCGATGGCCTCGCGGTCGAACGCCGCGGCGATCGCCGGAGCGTCGGTGAGCGGCATCGCCTCGTCGAAGGCTGCCGCGGCTGCGTCGTAATATGTATTCCGCAGCTTCATCAAGTCGGCGCGATAATGCGTCACGCCGGCGCCGGCGAGCGTCTTGACCACAAGCGGGAAAGGCGCATCGGCGAAGCTGGCGTGCATGCATTGCGCGATCGTCCCGGTATTCATCGTCGTTCTCCTGTCGGTTCGTATCTCAGTCGGAAGAGGTGGCCTCGATCAGCCGCCGCAGGCTTCGGTGCAGCGGCGCGAGATCGGCGCCGCCGAGCCGCCGCGCGATGCGCGCATGCGAGGTCGCGGCGGCCCGGGTGATGCCGGCGAGCGCGCTATGGCCGTATTTCGTCAGCACGAGGAACGGCGAGTTCTTGTGATCGGGGTTTGCCTCGAAAGTAGCGGCGCCGTCGGCGACCAAAAGGTCGGCGATACGCTGGACGTTCTGCCGCGACACGCCGAGCCGGCGCGCAATCTGCGGCACAGTGCGCGGATCGGCGGAGGCGGCGCTCATCACCTGCCAGCGCGCCTGCGTCTGGCCGACGGTGCGGGCGATGGCCTCGCCGTCGTCGCGGAAGCGGCCGGCCAGCTCGAAGATGTCGGCCACAATCAGCGGAAGCAATGTCCTGGCGTCCGTGTTCATCGTATCTTGATGTCATAATGACAACGTATTGTCAATATGCGGAAGGGGATATCGGAGGATGGAAGATTGAGGCGCGTGTCGAGCGTGTCCCGGGACGTCGCTGCCGCGGGCTCGGCGCTGATCTGGCGGCCGCCGCTCCCTAGGCTTCGCCGGAGCGCGGGGCTATCACAGGGGCATGCTCAAGGCCCCGATTCGCATCCTCGGCATCGATCCGGGGCTCCGCCGCACCGGCTGGGGCCTGATCGAGAGCGACGGCAACCGGCTCATCCATGTCGCCTGCGGTTCGGTCGAGACCAGCGAGCGCGCCAGCCTCGGCGAGCGGCTGCTGGCAATTCATGACGGGCTGACCCGCATCATCGAGACCTATGGTCCGCGCGAGGCGGCGGTGGAGCAGACCTTCGTCAACGCCAACGGCGCCTCGACACTCAAACTCGGCCAGGCACGCGGCGTTGCGATGCTCGTTCCAGCGCGCGCAGGGCTCAGCATCGCCGAATACGCGCCGAACGTCGTCAAGAAGACGGTGGTCGGCGCCGGTCATGGCGACAAGACGCAAATCCGCATGATGATCGGGGTGCTGTTGCCGATGGCGGCGCCGGAATCGGACGACGCCGCCGATGCGCTCGCCATCGCCGTGTGCCACGCGCATCACCGCGTCAGCGCCACGATGGCGGCAAAATTGAAAGTGGCGGCGCGATGATCGGCAAGCTCAAGGGCATCGTCGACAGCTATGGCGAGGACAACATCATCCTCGACGTCAACGGCGTCGGCTACCTCGTCCACTGCTCGGCGCGCACGCTCCAGGCGCTGCCGGCGCCCGGCGAGGCGGCGATTTTGTCGATCGAGACTCACGTGCGCGAGGATCAGATCAAGCTGTTCGGCTTTGCGGCGGAGGCCGAGCGTGAATGGTTTCGCCTGTTGCAGACGGTGCAGGGCGTCGGCGCAAAGGTGGCGCTGTCGGTGCTCGGCACGCTCAAATCCGCGGAGCTTGCGACGGCGATTGCTACGCGCGACAAGGCGACGGTCGCGCGCACGCCCGGCGTCGGTCCGAAGGTCGCAGAGCGCATCGTCACGGAGCTCAAGGACAAGGTGCCGGCATTCGCCGACGTCGATCCGGCAATGGTGCATCTTGCCGGCGCGCTCGACGAGAAGCGCGCGCCGAAGCCGATCGCCGACGCGGTGTCGGCGCTGGTCAATCTCGGCTACGGCCAGCCGCAGGCGGCCGCGGCCATCGCCGCCGCCGCGCGCAATGCGGGTGAGGGAGCCGACACCGCGACGCTCATCCGGCAGGGGCTCAAGGAGTTAGGGAAGTGAAGGAGCGCGCTTTCTCCAAATTTTTGAGAGGTGCGGCCTCGCTAGCTGCTTGGCTAGTTCTATTTCAAATCTTTCTGCTGTCCTTTGGTTTGTCCGCTTACGGTATCCAAACGCTTACTGGATGGGAGTTTGGCTGGTCCTTGCTGGTCTCATTCCCAATTAGCCTTATTCCGTTAGCTAACATGATTTCTGGGGTATATGGCGCTGCGATTGCGTGGTCGTGGCCTGTGTGGCAGGGCGCTCTATTGTTCTTTGCGCTATGGATTGTACGAAGGCTCCTTCTCGTCGCCGTTTCAATTCTTGAACCCAATATAGCCGACAAATGACCACGACTCCCCGCCGCCTGGTGACCGCCGACCAGCGCGATGATGACGCCGATGCTTCGCTGCGGCCGCAGAAGCTGGCCGATTTCATCGGCCAGGCGAAGGTACGCGCCAATCTCAAAATATTCATCGACGCGGCCCGCGCGCGGGGCGAGGCGCTTGATCATGTGCTGTTCGTCGGGCCGCCGGGCCTGGGCAAGACGACGCTCGCGCAGATCGTCGCGCGCGAATTGGGCGTCAACTTCCGCGCCACCTCAGGTCCGGTGATCGCCAAGGCCGGCGACCTCGCCGCGCTCTTGACCAATCTCGAGCCGCGCGACGTCTTGTTCATCGACGAGATCCATCGGCTCAATCCGCAGGTCGAGGAAATCCTCTACCCGGCGATGGAGGACTTCCAGCTCGACCTGATCATCGGCGAGGGACCGGCGGCGCGCTCGGTCAAGATCGATCTCGCGCCGTTCACGCTGGTCGGCGCGACCACCCGCGCGGGCCTGCTCACCAATCCGCTGCGCGACCGCTTCGGCATTCCGGTGCGGCTGAATTTCTACACCGAGGCGGAACTGGAGTTGATCGTCGCGCGCGGCGCGCGCGTTCTCGGCATCACCATGACCGCGGACGGCGCCAACGAGATCGCCCGGCGCGCGCGGGGCACGCCACGGATCGCCGGCCGTCTCCTTCGCCGCGTGCGCGATTTCGCCCATGCCGACGGTGCGATCGCGGTCGATCGCAAGACCGCCGATCGCGCCTTGTCCGCCCTGGAGGTGGACGCCGCGGGCCTCGACGCCATGGACCGGCGCTATCTCAGCACAATCGCGCTCAACTACGGCGGCGGCCCGGTGGGCGTCGACACCATCGCCGCCGCGCTGTCGGAGCCGCGCGACGCCATCGAGGACATCATCGAGCCTTATCTGATCCAGAAAGGCTTCATCCAGCGCACGCCGCGCGGGCGGCTTTTGACCGGCGCGGCCTTCAAGCATCTCGGCCTCGCCGAGCCGCAGCGTGACCCGGCGCAGTTCGGGATGTTCGGCGGCGACGGGGAGGACTGATGCCGTCCGACCAGTTGCAACGCATGCGACGAAATCCAGCGGGGGATTGGACGATCCGCGACGTCGAAACCATATGCCGCGAGTATGGGTTGCTGTTCAGGCCCGGCAAAGGAACGTCGCACTGCCATGCCAAACATCCGGCGGCGCGGGAGATATTGACCATTCCCGCACGCCGGCCGATCAAGCCGGTCTACATCCGCAAGCTCGTCCGCTATATTGAGGCTCACGGAGAGGCGTCATGAAACTCGAATATGCAGTGCGCATCGAGCGCCTGGCGGACAGCGACGGCGGCGGTTACCTCGCCATCGTGCCCGATCTGCCGGGCTGCATGTCCGACGGCGAGACGCCTGAAGAAGCGCTCCGCAACGTACAAGAGGCGATCGCGTCCTGGATCGAGGCGGCCAAGGAGTGGAAACAGGACATTCCGAAGCCCTCATCGCCGATGGCGCGCGCCGGTTAGTCGCAATCGATTCTGCCGCGGCTTGTTCGCAGCCGCGTCATGGTCTTTGATGCGCGTTCCCGCGCCACCGGATCTTCAGGAGCCGCCATGCCGATCGAGAGCCGTTACCTGTTCGTCGCCAGTATGGATGTCGACGCCGACAAGGACGCGATCTTCAACGAAGTCTACGACACCGAGCACATTCCCAATCTGCTGCGCGTGCCGGGAGTCCGCTCCGTCAATCGCCTGAAAGGCGAGCCGTTTGCGGTAAGCATCGGCGGCACCGTTAACCAGGTTGCGCACAAAGGCCCGGTCTACAGCGCCGTCTACGAGCTCGACAGTCCCGACGTGCTGACCAGCCCGCAATGGGCGAGCGCGGTCGAGGCCGGCCGCTGGCCGACGCATGTGCGGCCCTATACGCGCAACCGGCAGCACGCGCTGTTCAAGGTGAGCTGACGGTTTCGCTTTTGAACCACGCAATGAACCCCCTTGACGGCGAAATCCGCAACGGCAAGCACCATCAGCAGGTGCGCGTCTATTACGAAGACACGGATTTCTCCGGCATCGTCTATCACGCGAGCTACCTTCGCTTCATGGAGCGCGGTCGCACCAATTATCTGCGGCTGATCGGCGCCGACCACCGCGCGCTGTTCGATCAGGCGGAGAAGGAGGCGCCCGGCTTCGCCTTCGTCGTGCGGCACATGGACATTCATTTCCACAGACCGGCCCACATGGACGACGTGCTCGACATCGTCACCGCGCCGGAGGAGGTGAAGGGCGCTTCCGTGATGCTCTACCAGCGTGTGGAGCGCGGCGGCGAATTGCTGGTCGACGCCCATGTGCAGGTCGCCTTCATCTCCGGCGGCCGCGCCAGGCCGATCCCGAAGCCATTGCGCATAGCGATGAAGGCCGATCAGGAATCGGGCGGCGCAGCCTAGTTGCCGGTGCTAGAGTCCTTTTTATGCCGGACCTCGACTTCACCATCTTCGACACCGCCATCGGCGCCTGCGGCATCGTTTGGACCGCGCGCGGCGTCTTCGCCGTGCAGTTGCCTGAGGCAACGCGCGATGCCACGCAGGCGCGCGTTACCAAGCGCTATCCGCAGGCGCGCGCGGCGGAGCCGCCGTTGCATATCGCGCGGGTCATCGAGGGCGTCGTCGCGCTGCTCGCCGGCGAACCGCGTGACCTCAAGGACATCGTCATCGACGACGAGGGCACGCCCGAGTTCAACCGCCGCGTCTATGCGGTCGCGCGGAAAATCCCGCCGGGTGAAACGCTGACCTATGGCGACGTCGCCGAACGGCTCGGTGACAAATTACTGGCACGCGCCGTCGGTCAGGCGCTCGGCGAAAATCCGTGCCCGATCGTCATGCCATGTCATCGCGTGCTGGCGGCGAACGGCAAGACCGGCGGCTTTTCGGCCCCGGGCGGCGTCGCGACGAAATTGAAACTGCTCACCATCGAAGGCGCGCAGCCCGGCGGGCCGAGCCTGTTCGACGCTCTGCCGCTCGCGGTGCGCCGCTCGTAAGGGCCAACATCGACGCGGTCCCGGGCTCATGTTAAAGCCCTTCACATGGGACTCACGTCATGAGCTGGGGCAAGCGCGATGGTCCGCGCGGCTATCATCACGGCAACCTCAAGGAAGCCTTGGTGCGCGCCGCGCTCGAGTTGATCGCGGAGAAGGGGCCGGCGGGCTTTACCTTTGCCGACGCCGCGCGCTGGGCCGGCGTCAGCCCGGCCGCTCCCTATCGTCATTATCGCGACCGCGACGCGCTCATTGCCGACGTGGCGCGGCGCGGTTTCGACGCCTTTGCCGCGGCGCTGACGAAAGCCTGGGACGATGGCCGGCCGGACGCGCTCGCCGCGCTCGAACGGCTTGGCCGTGCCTATCTCGATTTCGCGCGCACCGAGCCGGCCTACTATTCCGCGATGTTCGAGGCCGGCGTGGCACCCGATAGCGATCCGGATTTGCGCGCGGCGGGCGAGAACGCCTTCGCCGTGTTGCGCGGCGCGGCTGAGAAGCTGGTGGCGCTGACGCCGGCAAAAGGCCGGCCGCCGGCGCTGATGGTGGCGCTGCACGTCTGGTCGACGACGCACGGCATCGCGTCGCTATTCGGGCGCGGCGATGCCGCCCGGCGGGCGCTGCCGATGCCGCCGGAGGAGCTGCTCGAGGCGGCAGTGCTTATCTACCTGCGCGGCCTCGGCATCAGCGGGGCCGCGGCGTCGAGCCGCAGCTAATTTTTTTCGAGCGCGGCTCTCACGCCTCGGCGCGCGGAATCCTCAAGGTCCAACAAGACCTTGATTGGCGATGACCGCAGATCGAGGCTGACCGGGAGGCTCACCCACAATGGGCAGGCCCTTCCGGCCGCCTCAGGCCCGCTTATTTGAATGTGAAGGGTGTTGACATCCGCCCCGGACGTCCCCATAAATGTAAATGTTATTTACATTCTCGCGAGGCTGACCATGCCCATCACCGCCAAGCTCGATGAATTCGGCAAACCCGCCTGGATCGCGCTGATCGTCCTCGGCTTCTGGGCGTTCTGGCCACTGGGCCTCGCAATCCTCGCCTTCACAATATGGAGCGGACGCATGGGATGCGGTTATCAGGGCCACGATCGCTGGCACCACAAGATGGAACGCATGCAGCGCAAGATGGACTGGATGCGCGCGAAGATGGGTGGCGGCGGTGGCGGCGCGCCGTGGTCGCATCACCCTTCGAGCGGCAACCGCGCCTTCGACGACTATCGTGCGGAGACGTTGCGCCGCCTCGAAGACGAGCAACGTGAGTTCCGCGACTTCCTCGACCGCCTGCGCATGGCCAAGGACAAAGCCGAGTTCGACCAGTTCATGGCCGACCGGCGCGACCGGCCGCCCGAGGCGCCCGCACACCAGGCTTGATGCAGGTTTCCCCCGAGCCTGAAAGGCCGCCCCGAAAGAGACGGCCTTTTTCTTGTCTGCCGCGCCCGGGCACTCTTCACCTGCGCGTCCCGGGGAGGTAAAGAGCCGTCCTCGCTAACGCATCCTTAACCACAATCAGCGCTGTTAAGGCCTGAAAGCCCGCTCAAACGCCCTAGTTTGGCCAAGTTTCGCGGGGAATCCGGTGCTTCTTCGGTGGCGGGTCATCGGGACGCCACGAAATCTTGGCTAGCCAGTCGGGCGCGCTGAGCGACCGTTTTTCCGGCGCGCGGCCGCTTTTCGAGCGACAGCGCCGCGGCATCCGAAGCCGGATCAGGCGGAAAGGACCAGCTCGTGCTCTTACAGACCGTCCCTGTGGCCGGGACCACACTTGCGGCCTCCGCCACGGGACTTTCGCTCTGGTCCTTGTTCACGCACGCCAACTTCATCGTCCAACTGGTGATGGTCGGCCTGTTGCTGTGCTCGATCTGGGTCTGGGCCATCGCCATCGACAAGACCGTGCTCTATGCGCGGACGCGGCGCGAGGCGACGAAGTTCGAAGCCGCGTTCTGGTCGGGTGAATCGCTCGAGGAACTCTATCGCACGCTTGGCAGCAAGCCGAACCACTCAATGGCGGCGCTGTTCGTCGCGGCGATGCGGGAATGGAAACGCAGCTTCGAGGGCACCGGGCGTTCGATCGCCGGCCTGCAAATGCGAATTGAAAAAGTGATGCAGGTCTCGATCGCGCGCGAGATCGAGCGCCTGGAGCGCCGGCTTTTGGTGCTGGCGACGGTCGGCTCTGCCGGGCCCTTCGTGGGCCTGTTCGGCACCGTGGTCGGCATCATGACCAGCTTCCAGTCGATCGCCGCCTCGAAGAACACGTCGCTGGCGGTGGTCGCCCCGGGCATCGCCGAGGCCCTTTTTGCGACCGCGATCGGCCTTGTCGCCGCCATACCTGCGACCATTTTCTATAACAAGTTCGCCGCCGAGGTGAACAAGCAGGCGCAGCGCCTCGAAGGTTTCGCCGACGAGTTCGCGGCGATCCTGTCGCGCCAGATCGACGAGCGGGGGTAAATTCCAATGGCCGTGAATGCCGGCACACCGGTTGTCGGAAGCGCCCGGCGGCGGCATCGCCGCAGCGTCATGGCCGAGATCAACGTCACGCCGATGGTCGACGTGATGCTGGTGCTGCTGATCATCTTCATGGTCTCGGCGCCGCTTCTGACCGTCGGCGTTCCGATCGATCTGCCGCAGACCCAGGCGAAGAGCCTCGATCAGGACAAGGAGCCGCTCACCATCTCGGTCAACGAGAAGGGGCAGGTCTATCTTCAGAATTCCGAGATCGGCGTCGACGATCTCGTGGCGAAGCTGCAAGCCGTGTCGCAGGCGCGCGGCGGCACCGATGCCCGTATCTATGTGCGCGGCGACAAGAAGGTCGACTACGGCACGATGATGAAAGTAATGGGCCGGCTTTCCGGCGCCGGCTTCCACCGTGTCGCGCTGGTGACTGAATTCGAGCAGGGCGAAGCGGGCAAGTAAGGTCGTGATGAGAAAGGCGACAGCGATCTCGGCCGGGCTCCACGTAGCGGTGCTGCTGTGGGCGACCCTGTCGCTGTCCGGCAAGGCGCTCGAGGCGACTCCGCAAGACGCGCTGCCCGTGGACATGATCTCGGAGAAAGACTTCTCGCAGATGACCAAGGGCGCCAAGGACGCGCCCAAGCCGGTCGAGAAACCGAAGCCGCTCGTCGAGAAGAAGGCCGAGCCGAAGCCCGTGATCGAGGACATCAAGCCGAAGATCACCGAGAAGCAAGAGGTCAAGGCGGTCTCGCAGAAGCCGCCCGAGCCGCCGAAACCGCCCGAGCCAAAACCGCCGGAGAAGCAGCAGGCAAAGGCCGAAGAGAAGAAGCCGGATCCCAAGCCGGAAGAGAAGAAGCCGGACGCGATCGCCAAGGAGATCAAGAAGGAAGACGACAAGAAGCTCAAGGAGGCGAAGGCCGAGCCGAAGCCGACGCCGCCGAAGAAGCCGGCAAAGAAGCCGCCCGAGTTCAATCCGGACAAGATCGCGGCGCTGCTCGATCAGCGCGCGCCGCAGCGCCAGGCCTCGACCGGTGAGGAGCTCAATCCGAACGCCACGCTCGGCCGCGCCAAGGGCCTCGCCGCGCAACTCTCGCAGAGCGAGATCGACGCGCTACGCGAACGCATCAAGCAATGCTGGCAGCCGCCGCTCGGCGCGGAGGATGCGCAGAACCTCCAGGTCGTCTTCCACGTCATGTTCAACACCAATGGCACGGTGCTGCGCGGTCCGGACGTGGTCGAGGGCGCGCCGTCGGCGCTCGGGCCGGTGTTCGCCGAAAGCGCACGCCGCGCCATCCTGCAATGCCAGCCCTATACGATGCTGCATCCCGAGCACTATGCGCAGTGGCGGGACATGGAAATGGTCTTCAATTTGCGCGACATGTTCCATTAGAGAAAGCACAGATATTCCGATGACCGATGCATTCCGCGCTTCGTCGGCCCTGTCACGCCGGCGTCTGCTCCAACTCGCCGGCGGCACGAGCCTCGGCGCCGCCGCCGGTCTCCTGACGCTCCCCGCGCAGGCGGCGGTGCGCGTCGACATCAATCAGGGCAATCCGCAGCCGATCTCCATCGCGCTGCCCGACTTCATCGCCGGCGCGCCGGCCGAGAGCGACATCGCGCGCGGCGTGACGCAGGTCATCACTAACAATTTGCAGCGGTCCGGCCTGTTCGCGCCGATCAACCCGGCGGCCTTCATCGAGAAGATCACGAATTCCGACGCGGTGCCGCGTTTCGCCGACTGGCGCACCATCAATGCGCAGGCGCTTGTTACCGGCCGCATCACGCGCCAAGGCGACGGCCGCCTCAAGGCCGAATTCCGACTCTGGGACGTATTCGCCGGCCAGCAACTCGACGGCAAGCAATACTTCACCACGCAGGACAACTGGCGGCGTGTCGGCCACATCATTTCCGACGCCATCTACGAGCGTCTGACCGGCGAGAAGGGCTACTTCGATAGCCGCGTCGTCTTCGTCGACGAGACCGGGCCGAAGACCCACCGCATCAAGCGGCTCGCCATCATGGACCAGGACGGCGCCAGCGTTCGCTACATCACGCGCGGCGACGATCTCGTGCTGACGCCGCGCTTCAATCCGTCGACGCAGGAAATCACCTATATGTCGTACGGGCAGGAGGGACCGCGCGTTTACCTGCTCAACATCGAGACCGGACAGCGCGAGATCGTCGGCAACTTCCCCGGCATGACCTTCGCGCCGAGATTTTCAACCGACGGCCAGCGCGTGATCATGAGCTTGCAGCAGGGCAGCAATGCCAACCTGTTCACCATGGACTTGCGCTCGAAGCAGACGACGCGGCTTACCGATACGCCGGCGATCGACACCGCGCCGTGCTACTCCCCGGACGGCAAATACATCTGCTTCGAAAGCGATCGTGGCGGCTCGCCGCAGATCTACGTGATGGCGGCGGGCGGCGGGCAGGCGCAGCGCATCTCGTTCGGCGAAGGCCATCATTCAACGCCGGTATGGTCGCCACGCGGCGACTACATCGCCTTCACCGGCCAAGCCGGCGGCCAGTTCTCGATCGGCATCCTCAAGCCGGACGGCTCGGGCGAACGCGTGCTCACCGCCGGCTTCCACAATGAAGGCCCGACCTTCGCGCCGAACGGCCGCGTCATCATGTTCTTCCGCGACCTCGGTCCCGGTCCGTATCTCTACACGATCGACATCACCGGCCGGAACGAGCTCAAAGAGCCGTCGCCGAGCTTCGCATCCGACCCGGCCTGGTCGCCGCTGCTGTCTTAACGACACACCGCCGCCATTCCGCATTCGGTCATCGAAGTGTTGCCGAACGCCCACGCCGATGCAGAGAACTGCGGCGCGCCATCCCACGGCCTTAAATTCACCGCCTCTTAACCATCACAAACGGTTCACGGAGATCTGGCGGCTTTAATTGATGTCGGCAAGGTTCCATCAAGGTTGACGGAACGTTCGCTTAACGAAGGCGCTGCTAGATATTTTTCAAGCCGCGCACCGCGTCCGCGATGCGGGTGCGCTTTGGAAATGTCCGTACGGGTGAAGCGTGCTTCGCTGCGCGTCAATGGAGTCAACCGGTATGATCGCTTTCAGGAAAATTCTGCACGGGGCGAAATTCGCAGCGGTGTTCGCCGCCGCTTTGGCCATCTCGGCCTGCGCCAACAATCCCGACCAGAACGCTCAGGCCAATGCGGCCGGCGTCGCAACGCCCGGCAGCCAGCAGGACTTCGTCGTCAATGTCGGCGACCGCGTGTTTTTCGACACCGACCAGACCGACCTGTCGCCGACGGCCCGCGCCACGCTCGACAAGCAGGCGCAGTGGCTCAGCAACTATTCGCAATATTCGCAGTTCACGATCGAGGGCCACGCCGACGAGCGCGGTACGCGCGAATATAACATCGCTCTCGGCGCCCGCCGCGCCCAGACGGTTCGCGACTATCTCGTCTCGCGCGGCATCGCCGCGAGCCGCATGCGCACGATCTCTTACGGCAAGGAGCGCCCGGTCGCGGTCTGCAACGACATCTCCTGCTGGTCGCAGAACCGCCGCGCCGTGACGGTGCTCGGCGCCAGTTCCTGAGCTGACGCAACGATTCGCGGGCGGCGCAAATCTGCCGCCCGCTGCCGTCTCTCGCTGTGGGAAGAAACCGCGCGGGAAGCAGGCACCGGCGGAATAAAACGACGTTTTTTCCGACCGACACAATTTCGACGCAGCCCGTCTTATGCTACCGGTCTCCGGGTCGTATTCGGCCGAACACCGGCATCCAAGGTCACATGACGCGCTCTGTCCATCGTCTCCGCTTCGCGGCGCTCGTCGCGCTGACCATTCCGCTGACCGCGGGCGCCGTCCACGCAGAGGACCGGCAGGGTCTGTTCGGCGACATCTTCAACCGCGGCGACGACCAGAGCCAGCAGGCCGCGCCGTCGCAGGGCGGCGGCAACGAGATGGCGATGCGGCTCGACCGGATCGAGAATTCGCTGCGGCAGCTCACCGGTAACATCGAGCAGCTTCAGTTTCGCAATCAGCAACTCGAAACGCAGGTGCGCGAGCTCCAGCAGCGCGCCGGCATCGCGCCACCGGCAGCGCCAGGCGTGCCAGCAGGGTCGCTGATGCCGCAGCGTGCGACGCCGCAGCAGGCAATGCCGCCGGCGCATGCGGGCCCTCCGGGTGTGGACCATCGCTCCGACGCCTTCGATCCGCATGCGAACCCCAATGCGCCAGGCGCGCCACACGTGCTCGGCACCGAGACCGCCTCGGCCGGGCCGGTGAACGCGGTTCCGCCGGTCGGCGCTCCGGGCGGCCGCGAGGCTGGCGCCCCGCTCGATCTGTCCACCATCTCGGCTCCGCAGCAGCCGATGCCCGCAGGTCCCGGCGGCGCGTCGGGGCAGTTGCCGCCGCCGCCGCCCGCCCACCCGAGTGCCACGGGCCCGCGGCTCGCGACCTTGCCGCCCTCGGCCAGGCCGCAGGACGAATACGATTTGGCCTATGGCTACGTGCTGCATAAGGACTACGGCCTGGCGACGCAGGCCTTTCGCGACTTCGTCCGCAAGTATCCGAACGAGAAGCTGGTCCCGGACGCGCAATACTGGATGGGCGAGGCGCTCTATCAGCAACAGCATTATCGCGACGCGGCGGAAGCTTTCCTCGCGGTCTCGACCAAATACGAGCACTCGGGCAAGGCGCCGGACTCGCTTCTGCGCCTCGGCCAGTCGCTTGCCGCACTGAAAAAGAAGGAAGCGGCCTGCGCCACGCTCGCCGAGGTCGGCCGCAAATATCCGAAGGCCTCGGGCAGCGTGAAGCGTTCGGTCGCGCAGGAACAGAAGCGTGTCCACTGCTGAGACAATCGTCTCGGCGGAAGAAGCGGCTTCACTGTTTGAAGATCTTTCCTCTTTTCCGGCGCTGGTGCTGGCGGTGTCCGGCGGCCCGGATTCGACCGCGCTTTTGTGGCTCGCGGCGCGCTGGCGCGCGGGCCTGACGAAGGGACCGGCGCTCCTCGCCGTCACGATCGATCACGGGCTGCGCAAGGAAGCCGCCGGCGAGGCGCGGGCGGTGGCAAAGCTTGCGCGCAAGCTCGGCATCGCGCACCGCACATTGCGCTGGGCGGGCGTGAAGCCGAAAACCGGACTGCCGCAGGCCGCGCGCGTCGCGCGCTATCGGTTACTGGCGAATGCCGCGCGCAAGGCCGGCGCGGCGGCAATCCTCACCGCGCACACGCTCGACGACCAGGCAGAGACGGTGCTGATCCGCATGAGCCGCGGCAGCGGGCTCACCGGACTGGCGGCGATGGCGCGCATCTCGTCGGTGCCCGGCGGGACGAATGGCACCATTCAACTTGTGCGGCCGCTGCTCGGCATTCCCAAGACGCGGCTCATCGCCACGCTCGACGCCGCTGCGATCCCGTACGCCGACGATCCGACCAATCGCGACCCTCGGTTTACGCGCGCGCGGCTGCGCGGCCTGATGCCGCGGCTCAAGGAGGAGGGACTCGACGCCGCGCGGCTGGCATTGCTGGCGCGGCGGCTGGCCCGCGCCGAGGCGGCGCTGGCGGAGGAGACCGGCCGGGCCATCGACCGGCTTTCCGAAAAGCCGGAGAAGTCCGGCCAGATCGCCTTCCAACGGACCGGATTTGCCGCCCTTGCCCCGGAAATCGCGCTGCGGATCGTCGGCCGCGCCATCGATTCGGTCGGCGATGAGGGACCGGTGGAGCTCGGCAAGCTCGAGGCGCTACAGGCGGCCCTCATCGCCAGGTTGGGCGACCGCAACGGCCGGTATCGCCGCAGCCTCGCCGGAGCCGTGGTGTCCCTGACCCCGGCGGCGGTGACCGTCGAGCGGGCGCCGCCGCGGCGCGGCAGAGCCTTAACCAAGGGCCGAGCGCGAAAGCAGCGGGGCGGCAAAAGGCGCTAGATTATTGGAAATCGGGGTCTTTCCATGGGTCGGAGCGGTGCCTACATTGGTTGACGTGACGTCGCCACAAAGATTCGTCATAAACGGGACGGCCGCGAGTTCGGTCTGCGCGGCGGGTAAGGACGCCTAGATGAACGCCAATCTCCGCAACTTTGCCCTCTGGGTGATCATAGTATTGCTGCTGTTGGCGTTATTCACGCTGTTCCAGAACCCCGGCCAGCACACCACCGCCCAGGACGTTTCCTTCTCGCAGCTCCTGACCGAAGTCGATCAGGGCCGCGTCCGCGACGTCGTCATTCAGGGTCCGGAGATTCACGGCACCTTCGCCAACGGCACCTCGTTCCAGACCTATGCGCCGAGCGACCCGGGCCTGGTGCAGAAGCTCTATTCCAAGGGCGTCACGATCACCGCGCGTCCGCCATCCGACAACGTGCCGTGGTTCGTGTCGCTGCTCGTGTCGTGGCTGCCCTTCATCGCGCTGATCGGCGTTTGGATTTTCCTGTCGCGGCAAATGCAGGGAGCGGGCGGCAAGGCGCTCGGCTTCGGCAAGTCGCGCGCCAAGCTGCTCGCAGAATCACACGGCCGCGTGACATTTGACGATGTCGCCGGCGTCGACGAGGCCAAGCAGGATTTGCAGGAGATCGTCGAATTCCTGCGCGATCCCGGAAAATTCCAGCGGCTCGGCGGTCGCATCCCGCGGGGCGTGTTGCTGGTCGGCCCTCCGGGCACGGGCAAGACGCTGATCGCGCGCGCCGTGGCCGGCGAAGCCAACGTGCCGTTCTTCACCATCTCCGGCTCGGATTTCGTCGAGATGTTCGTCGGCGTCGGCGCCAGCCGCGTGCGAGACATGTTCGAGCAGGCGAAGAAGAACGCACCGTGCATCATCTTCATCGACGAGATCGATGCAGTCGGCCGTCATCGCGGCGCCGGCCTCGGCGGCGGCAATGACGAGCGCGAGCAGACCCTCAACCAGTTGCTGGTCGAGATGGACGGCTTCGAAGCGAACGAGGGCGTCATCCTCATCGCCGCGACCAACCGTCCCGACGTGCTCGACCCGGCGCTGCTGCGGCCCGGCCGCTTCGACCGTCAGGTCGTCGTGCCGAATCCGGACGTCGTCGGCCGCGAGCAGATCCTCAAAGTGCACGTGCGCAAAGTGCCGCTGGCGCCCGACGTGAATCTCAAAATCGTCGCGCGCGGCACACCCGGCTTCTCGGGCGCCGATCTCATGAACCTGGTCAACGAAGCGGCGCTGATGGCGGCACGACGCAACAAGCGCATGGTGATGCAGGCCGAGTTCGAGGACGCCAAGGACAAGGTGATGATGGGCGCCGAGCGCCGCACGCTCGTAATGACGGAGGAGGAGAAACTCCTCACCGCCTATCACGAGGGTGGCCACGCCATCTGCGCGCTCAACGTCAAGGCGACCGACCCGGTGCACAAGGCGACGATCATTCCGCGCGGCCGTGCCCTCGGCATGGTCATGCAACTGCCAGAGCGCGACAAGCTGTCGATGTCGCTCGAGCAGATGACGTCGCGCCTCGCCATCATGATGGGCGGCCGCGTCGCCGAAGAGATGGTGTTCGGCAAGGAGAAGGTCACGTCGGGCGCAGCGAGCGACATCGAGCAGGCGACCAAGCTTGGCCGCATGATGGTCACGCGTTGGGGCCTGTCCGACAAGCTCGGCACCGTCGCCTATGGCGAGAACCAGGACGAGGTGTTCCTCGGCTATCAGGTGTCGCGCCAGCAGAACATTTCGGAGGCGACCGCGCAGACGATCGACGCCGAGGTGCGGCGGCTGGTCGAGGCCGGCTACGCTGAGGCGACGCAGATTTTGACCGACAAGCGCGCCGATCTCGAAGTGCTGGCCAAGGGCTTGCTCGAATTCGAGACACTCTCGGGCGACGAGATCAAGGACCTGCTCATCGGCAAACCGCCGGTGCGCGAATCGGTGATCGAGCCGGCCGGCCCACGTTCGTCGGCGGTGCCGCCGGCCGGCAAGCCGCGCTCGGCGCCGCCACCGTCCGGCGAGGTCGCGCCGCAGCCGCAGGGCTGACAGCGCCTCCGAGGCAAAGCGTTCATCGCCCCGCGCAAGCGGGCGGTGTCGTTTTCGGGGGCGCCTTGAAGCAAGGACGAGCGGCAATTATACTTTTGACATGAGTGGTAGAACCGAATCCGTTGAAGTGGACACCGCGACGGCGGCAGAACTGAAGACTCGCGCGGCGGCGCGAGGCATCACCGTGTCCGACCTGGTTGCCGAACTTGTGCCTCTTGCAGCCGATGATGCCGGCCTTGCTGAACTGGATCGCCGCTGGGCGGCAGTTGCAGGCGGCGTGCCGACCGTGCCGCATGCCGAGGTCGAGCGCTGGCTGGAGACATGGGGCACTCCGGATTTTCGGCCTTGGTCTGAGCGATGAGGATCGAATGGTCGGCTGACGCAATAGCCGATCTCGACCGATTTGCCCGATTTCTTCACGACCGATTTCCCACGATGGCTCGCATTGTCGGACGCGATCTCGTCCAGAAAACGCGAATCCTCGCCGACAATCCATCATTGGGCCACTCGATCGCCGGGCGTGACGACCGGCAAGTCGTCCTTCACGTTTTGAACGCGGCTTACGTTGTCCAATATCGGGTCGATATTGATCGCCTCGTCATCCTTCGCGTATTCCATGGCCGCGAAGCCCGTGACCTTTGATGGCCGTTCCCGCGGGCCAGCCGTCGGACCGACATTTCGGCATACGCGTGATGAAGGCCGGGCCGGTTGCCCGGCCTTTGCTTTTGCGATCAGTGTCGCCCGATGAATGCAATCGATTCCGCGAAGGACCAACCGTACTGGTCGCGGGCCGGCTTCAGGCTCGGCCTGCGTCGCGGCCTGACCGTGACGCCGGGCGTCATGGTCTTCGGCCTTGTCGTCGGCGCTGCCGCCGAGCGCCACCTGACCGGTTTCGAGAATTTGGCGATGAATTTCATCGTCGGCTCAGGCATCGCGCAGCTCGTTGCGCTCGAAGTCTGGCCGCATCCGATCACCTGGAGCGCGATCGCATCGTTGTCGCTGCTGGCCGCCGTGCTCGGCGCGCGCATGGTGCTGATGGGCGTGGCGCTCAGGCCATGGTTCGGAAGGCTGCCGGCCTGGCAGTCCTATTCGGCTCTGTTCTTTCTCAACGATGCCACTTGGCTGATCTCGATGCGCTACCACGCCGAGGGCGGCCGCGACGCGGCAGTATATCTCGGCGCGGCGACGACGATCATCTCCGGTTGGATCGTGGGCAGCGCAGCGGGTTATATGCTCGGCGGGCTTGTGGTCGATCCCCAGCGGTACGGCCTGGATCTGGTGATGCCGGTGTTTTTCGTGGCGATGCTGGTGCCGCTTTGGACCGGTAAGCGACGCGCCTATGGCTGGCTCATCGCCGGCCTCGTCGCGGTCGCGGTCCAGCATTTCGTCGCCGGATGGTGGTTCATTGTCGCCGGCTCGCTGGTCGGCTCGCTCGCCGGCGCCTTCATCGACGCGGAGCGCGCATGACCGATGATCTCGGCTCCGCCGGCGTGTGGTTGATCATTGCCGCTATGGCGGCCGTCACCTATCTGACGCGGATCGGCGGCTTCCTGGTGATGGCTTACGTGCCATTGACCCGGCACGTGCGCGCTTTCCTTCAGGCGCTGCCCGGCGCCGTGGTGGTCGCGATCGTGCTGCCGATCGCCGTAAAGGGTGGCGGTCCGGCTGCGCTTGCGGTTGCGGTGTCGCTGGCCGTCATGGCCTGGCGGCGCAACGACCTCATCGCCGTCGTCTGCGGCGTTGCCGCCGCGGCGCTGTTGAGGGCTGCATTCATCTGAGGCAACCGATGCCGCTTTCGAACCGCGTCACACCCTTCGGCGAATTGTTCGCGACGGCAGCGCGCGGGACGCTGATGGGTAATCGCGGCGGCCACTTCCACACCGATGACAAGACGCTGACCACGCGGCGATGGGCGTCGCGGCAGTGGATCTGCTGCGTGCTCGATTTCAAGAACCGGCAGCGCGATGTTTGGGGCCGCTACTACACCGAGTTGTTCTTCCTCGACGAGGTGACCGCCCTCGCCGCCGGCCACCGGCCGTGCTTCGAATGTCGGCGCCGCGACGCTGAGCATTTCGCTTGGCTCTTCGCCGGCAAAGGGCGACGCGCCAGCGCGCCGGCAATGGACGAGGTGCTGCATCGCGAGCGGCTCGATGGCCGCGCCAAGCGAATGCACCGCGCCGGCATCAATGCGCTTCCCGAGGGCGCGATGATTGCCATCCACGGCGAACCATTTGCGCTGCGCGGCGATCGGATGCTGCATTGGACCGCCAAAGGCTACGACACGCCGCAGCCGCGACCGCGTGGCATCGAGGTCGAGGTGCTGACACCGCCGTCGATTGTGTCCGTGCTGGCGCGCGGTTATGCGCCGCTGTGGCATTCGAGCGCCCGTGCGTTGTTGAGCGCTACTGCGGCTGTACCCGGCGCCAGGTAATGGCGACGATCGCGCCCATGATCGCCAACATCGCCGCGATCATCGCGACGCAAGCGGGCCAGCCGGCCACGGTCCATGCGACGCCGCCGATGGCGGCACCGAAGCTGCCGCCGAGATAAAAGCTCGTCACGTAGAGACCGACCGCCGATGAGCGGCCGGCCTGCGCGGTGATTGCCACATAACCGGTCGACACGGACTGGCAAAGCATGCCGCAGCAGGCACAGATGCTCAGCCCGACCAGGATGACCCACAGCGGCCCGAGCATCGTCAGCGCGATGCCGAGAACCCAGACCGCGATGACGAATAGGACGAAGCTGCGCCGGCCGAAGCGGCTGACGAAGCGTCCGGTCAGCGGCGTCGCCGCGGTGCCGCTCAGATAGGTGACGAAGATGACGCCGAGCAAAGTCGGCGACAAGTCGTAGGGCGGCGCGGCCAGCCGGAAGCTGATGAAGGTGAAGGTCGCGATGAAATTGAACAGCACGCCGAAGCCGACCGCATAGGTGGCCACGAGCTGCGGATTACGGAAATGCCGCAGCATCTGCCTGCCGGAGGCGATCAGCCCTTCAGATTTCACGAAGCGGCGTTCGCGCGGCAGCAGGACCGCGACGATGCCGGCACCGACCACGGTCATCGCCGCGAGACAGAGGAAAGCGAAGTGCCAGCTCACCGCGTCGGCCAGGACGCCGGTCAGCAGCCGCCCGGTGAAACCGCCGAGGCTGGCGCCGGACGTGTAGATGCCGGTGACTGTGGTCGCCTCTTTCGCGCTCAACTCCTCGCCGAGATAGGCGATGGTCACCGCGAAGATGGGCGGCATGACCAGGCCCTGCACGAAGCGCCAGATGACAAGCGCGTGGAGACTTTCGGCGAAGGCGGAGAAGACGGTCGGTATCGCGAGCACCACCATCGCGGTGACGATGACGCGCTTGCGGCCAAGCACGTCGGAGACGGTGCCCGAGAACGGCGCCATCAGCGCCACCGCCAGCGTGCTCGCGGTCATGATCGCCGAGATCTCCTTCGCCCCGGCGCCGAACTCGTCGGACAAGAGCGGCAGGATCGCCTGCGGCGAATAGAGATTGATGAATGTACAGAAGCCGGCGAGGCCCGCGGCGACGCGGATGGCGAGGTTACGACGGCCTGCGGCAGCGATCATCTTCACGGGAACCGGGTCGGAGCGGGTCTCGAATGAGGCCTTGCTATGCATCGGTTTGCGCGCGGGCGCCATGGGCCGCGGTGGGCAAGCCTCGTCCCCAGGACGCATGGCTAGCCGAGTGTCCGCGTGCGCGCCAAAGTCGAGGACCGACCTCGATCCAGTCGAGCCGTCCAAGCACGTAGGTCCGTCTCGATCATGTCCGCGATCTGAAGCCTTACCAAATGGCAATGTACGGCAGCGAACCAGGGAACCCTTGGTGCGTTGAAACCGGGGGCATAATCGCGAGAATGGCACTGCATGCGCGCACTCACCGTCCAGCCTGGGACGCCGAATTCGATCGATCTTCAGACCGTCCCGGCCCCGCCGCTGAGCGACGGAGCGGTGCTGGTCAAGGCGCTGGCGCTCGGTGTCTGCGGCACCGACCGCGAAATCATCAGAGGGGAATACGGGTGGGCGCCGCCGGGTGCCGAACACCTGATCCTCGGTCATGAATCGCTCGGGCGGGTGGAAGACGCCCCGGCCGGCTCCGGCTTCGCCAAAGGCGACCTCGTTGCCGGCATCGTGCGCCGCCCCGATCCGGTGCCATGCCCGGCCTGCGCCGCCGGCGCGTGGGACATGTGCCGCAACGGCCAATACACCGAGCGCGGCATCAAGGAGCGCAACGGCTTCGGCTCGGAATATTTCCGTGTCGAGCCGGACTTCCTCCTCAAGCTCGACCCCTCGCTCGGCCTGCTCGGCGTGCTGATGGAGCCGACCAGTGTCGTCGCAAAAGCCTGGGATCACGTCCGCCGCATCGGCGAGCGCGCGCCGCCCTGGACCCCGCGGGTGGGGCTCGTCACCGGCGCTGGCCCCGTCGGCCTGCTCGCGGCCATGATCGGCGCCCAGATGGGCCTCGACATGCACGTGCTCGATCGGAATGAGACCGGGCCAAAGCCGAAGCTCGTGAAGGCGCTCGGCGCCACCTTCCATGTCACGCTCGACGATCTCTGCCCGGATGTGGTCCTGGAATGCACCGGTGCGCCCTCGGTGATCCTCGACGTGCTCGGCCGTACCGGCCCCGACGGCATCATCTGCCTCGCAGGCGTTTCGTCGGGCGGCCGGAAATTTCCGCTCGACGTCGGCAATCTCAACCGCAACATGGTCCTGGAGAACCACGTCATATTCGGCTCCGTCAACGCCAACCGCGACCATTACGCGGCCGCGGCCACCGCGCTGGCGCGCGCCGATCGCGACTGGCTTGCCGGAATCATCACGCGCCGCGTGCCGCTCGATCGCTGGCGCGAGGCCTTCCAGCCGCAGGAGGACGACATCAAGGTAATCGTCGATTTTTCCGCATGAGCGGTCCAGCGGCGTTGCCGTCCCACATCGAAGACTACGCCATGATCGGCGACCTCGGCACCGCGGCGCTGGTGTCGCGCGGCGGCTCGATCGACTGGCTGTGCTGGCCGCGCTTTGACTCGGACGCCTGTATGGCCGCATTGCTCGGCACGTCCGAGCATGGCCGCTGGCAGATCGCGCCGAAGGCGACAGGCGCGCGCGTCACGCGCCGTTACCGGCCCGACACGCTGATTCTCGAGACTCGCTTCGAAACGGATGAGGGCGCAGCGACCCTGATCGATTTCATGCCGCCGCGCCGGGGCAACTCGCACATCATCCGCGTCCTCAAATGCGAGCGCGGCAGCCTTACGTTTCGCACCGAACTCGTCGTGCGGTTCGGCTACGGCGCCGTCGTGCCGTGGGTGACGCGCATCGACGCGCAGACATTGCGCATCGTCGCCGGGCCCGACATGCTGGTGCTGCGCACGCAGGTGAAGCTGCGCGGCGAAAGCCTGAAGACGGTCGGTGAGATCACGATTAATGCCGGCGATGAGGTGCCGTTCATCCTGTCCTACGCCGCCTCGCACGAGCCGTTGCCGGAAGAATGCGACGTGGCCGAGTGTCTCCGGGCTTCCGAGGAGTTCTGGACCGACTGGGCGCAGCGCAACAAGATCGACGGTTCCTGGAAGGACGCGGTGACGCGTTCGCTGATCACGCTGAAGGCGCTCACCTATGAGCCCACAGGCGGCATGGCGGCGTCTGCGACCACGTCGTTGCCGGAATGCATCGGCGGTTCGCGAAATTGGGACTATCGTTTCTGCTGGCTGCGCGACGCCACTTTGACACTGCTCGCGCTGATGAACGCCGGTTATTACGAGGAAGCGCAAAAATGGCGCGACTGGCTGTTGCGCGCCGCCGCCGGCACCCCGCAGCAGATCCAGATCATGTACGGCCTGCGCGGCGAGAGACGGCTGACCGAGTGGGAGGTGCCGTGGCTGCCCGGCTATGAGAATTCCAAGCCGGTGCGCATCGGCAATGCCGCGCACAATCAGCGTCAGATCGACGTGTTCGGAGAGGTGATGGATGCGCTGCACCAGGCGCGCGCCGGCGGACTGGGCACCAATGAGGCCGGCTGGGAGTTGCAGCGCGAGATCCTCAAGCATGTCGAAAATGTCTGGCCGCACCGCGACGAGGGGATATGGGAGGTGCGCAGCGGCAGCGAGCACTTCACCTATTCCAAGGTGATGGCTTGGGTCGCTTTCGACCGCGCCATCAAGAGCGCGGAGATGTACAAGTTGCCGGGTCCGGCGGCGCATTGGCGCAAGGTGCGCGATGAGATCCACCATGACGTCTGCATGCGCGGCTTCGATTCCGAGATGAATTCCTTCGTGCGTGCCTATGGCTCGAAGGAGCTCGATGCCAGTTTGCTGCTGCTGCCTGCGATCGGCTTCCTGCCGCCGGACGATCCGCGGATTCTCGGCACGATTGCCGCGATCGAAAGCCATCTGGTCGTCGACGGCCTTGTACTGCGCTACGATACCGAACAGTCCGATGATGGCATCGAGGGCGCGGAGGGCGTCTTCATCGCCTGCAGCTTCTGGCTGGCCGACGCCTATCTCATGACCGGCCGGCGCAAGGAGGCCGAGGCGCTGTTCGAACGCCTGCTCGAACTGCGCAACGATGTCGGCCTGCTGAGCGAGGAATACGAGCCGGGCTCGAAACGCCTCGTCGGCAATTTCCCGCAGGCCTTTTCGCACCTGGCCCTGGTCAACACCGCCAGCAATCTTGCGCACGGTGAAAAGCCGGCCGAGCAGCGCGCCGCCGTGAAGGTCAATGGCAAGGAAAAAGCGCAAGTCTGAAGGCGCAGGTCTGAAGCGCAAATCCTGAGGCACGAGTCTATTGACCGTGCGCCACTCCGGCGTGGAAAGTCCGCGCTCGCCGCCGCGACCGGCGGCCCACTGTCATGGAGGCGCGCGTGTTACTCGACGTTCGGACCTATACCTGCCATCCCGGCCGCTTGGCGGCTCAGCTCGCGCTGTATCAGAAGTACGGCTATCCGGTGCAATTGCGCTACATGGGTGAGCCGCTGATGTACGCGACCGCAGAGAGCGGCGATCTCAACACCATGACGCACGTTTGGGTCTATGCCAGCGCCGCCGATCGCGAGGACAAGCGCGCTCGTATGGCCAAGGATCCGGATTGGAAGACCTATCTCACCGAGAACGGGAAAGCCGGCAACATCGCCGCGCAACGCAACGTGCTGATGACGCCGACGTCGTTCGCGCCGCCGGTCGCCATGCCGAAGATCCACGCGTGAGGATCAGGCGCGCGCCGTCTCCGTGAGGCCGGACGGCGGTCCGTCGATCGCCGTCCAGCCGCCATCGACGACGAGCGCCGTGCCGGTGATGTAGCTCGCAGCGTCGGAAGCGAGAAAAGCGACCGCGGTCGCCACCTCGCTCGGCTGGCTCCAGCGGTTGAACACGGTGTGGGCGGCGAGCTTGTTGAAGATCTCCGGCCGCGCCTTCAAAGGCTGCACCAGCGCCGTATCGACGATGCTCGGCACCACGGCGTTCACGCGCACATTGTGCATGCCGACTTCCGAAGCAAGACCGCGTACGAGCTGCGTCAACCCGGCTTTGGTGGCGCCATAAACGGCGAGGCCCGGCTCGAGCGTGGTGGCGCGCATCGACGATGTGGCAATGAGGCTGCCGCCGCCCCGGTCGCGCATGATGCGGCCGAAGGCGCGCAAGAAGAGGAACACGCCTCGCAAATTGAGCGAGACGATGCGGTCGAACTCGTCGTCGGTGTAGTCGAGGAAGCCTTTGCGGATATGCATCGCAGGCGTGGTGACGGCGATGTCGACGCGGCCCGCTTTCGCTGCGGCGGTCGCCAGCCGCGCCACGTCGTCGGCAGAGCCGGCGTCTACGACGTGCGCCTCGGCACGGACATGGCGGCTGAGCTCGTACGCTGTGCGCTCGACTCCGGCGCGGTCTTTGTCGGCGCAGATGATTGAGGCACCGAGCGCGGCCAGCGCCTCGGCCGAGGCCTTGCCAATGCCGGAAGCGGCGCCGAGCACCACCGCCGTCTTGCCGGTGAGATCGAACAGCGCGCGATAGCGCGCGAGCCGTGCGCCGATGTCTCCGCCGACGTCGCTCATGGGATGTTCCGTTCGTTGCCGGCCGCCGGCTCGAAAATTGGCCGGATCGGCGACGATCGTCAATGTTAACGGCCCTTTTTTATCGGTCGGCCGGCCTGGCCCATTGCTCCGGTTCGCGGCCGGCCCGGCGGCCTCTGGTATGCGGGCATGCCCCTCGCGGGCTCGGTTTCGATCGTCTATAGAAGCGCGACAGCCGCACCACCTGGAGCTTTTTTCGACATGCGATCCAACGACGGCGCGCGGACCGGCGGCGAAATCCTCATCGACCAACTCGAGATCCACGGTGTGCGCCACGCGTTCTGCGTGCCGGGCGAAAGCTATCTCGCCGCGTTGGATGCGCTGCACGACAGCACGATCAAGCTCACCGTCTGCCGCCACGAGAGTGCTGCCGCCATGGCCGCCGAGGCGATCGGCAAAATCACCGGCCGTCCCGGCATCTGCTTCGTCACGCGCGGGCCGGGCTCGACCAATGCGTCGGCCGGCGTCCACATCGCCAAGCAGGATTCCTCACCGATGATCCTGTTCGTCGGACAGATCGGCCGCGACATGCGGGAGCGCGAGGCGTTCCAGGAGCTCGACTACCGCGCCGTGTTCGGCACCATGGCAAAATGGGCGACCGAGATCGACGCCGCCGCGCGCATCCCCGAGATCGTGTCGCGCGCCTTCCATGTCGCCTGCAATGGCCGTCCCGGCCCGGTAGTGATCGCGCTACCGGAGGACATGCTGCGCGATCGGCTCGTCGTGCCGGACGCGACTGCGTTCGAGCCGATCGAGACCTCGCCAGGCCAGACCGAGATGAGCCGCTTGCAGACGATGTTGTGGGCGGCGAAGAAGCCGGTCGTCATCATCGGCGGCAGCCGCTGGTCGGAATCGGCCTGCGCCGCGCTCGCGCGCTTTGCCGAGCGCTTCCAGCTTCCAGTTGCCACCACCTTCCGCCGCGGTCATCTGTTCGACGCGCGTGATGTCAGCTACGCCGGCGACTTCGGCATCGGTCCCAATCCGAAACTGCTTGCGCGCGTGAAGGGCGCCGACCTCGTCCTGTTGATCGGCGACCGCATGAGCGAGATGTCGTCGCAGAGCTACAGCCTGTTCGGCATTCCCGAGCCCGGCACCAAGCTCGTGCACGTGCATCCCGATCCGGACGAGCTCGGCCGCGTCTATCATCCGACGCTCGCCATCAACGCCTCAGCGACCGCCTTCTGCGCCGCGCTCGAAGGGTTGCAGCCGCCGAACGAGATCGCCTGGCGTGGCGCGAGCGACGTCGCGCATGCCGAGTTCATCGCCTGGACGGAGAAGGCGACGCCGCAGCCCGGCACCGTCAATCTTGGTGACGTCATCATCTGGTTGCGCGACCATCTGCCGGAGGAGGCGATCGTCACGATCGGTGCCGGCAATTTCTCCGGCTGGGTGCATCGCTTCTACCGGGTGCGGAAATACGGCGGTCTGGTCGGCTCGACTTCCGGCTCGATGGGCTACGGCTTTCCGGCGGCGCTCGGCATGCAGACGCAGTTTCCGGAGCGCACGGTGGTGTGCGTGGCCGGCGACGGAGACTTCCTCATGACAGGCCAGGACTTTGCCACCGCCGTTCAGTATGGGCTGCCGATCATCGTCGTCATTTCCGACAACGGCCTCTACGGCACCATCCGCATGCACCAGGAGCGCGACTTTCCCGGCCGCGTGGTGGCGACCGAACTGCGCAATCCCGATTTCGCCGGCTATGCGCAGGTGTTCGGCGGCTTCGGCATCAAGGTCGAGAAGACCGCCGACTTTCCCGCCGCCTTCGCCGCCGCCAAGGCATCCGGCAAACCGTCGATCATCCATCTCAAGATCGATCCCGAGGCGCTGACCATCGGCACGACGTTGTCGGCGATCCGCGAGAAATCGCTGGCGGGCGGTGGCGGCAAGGGGCACTGACCTCCAACCGACCGACCCAGCGAGCGGGAGAATTGCGGCTGCGACGCTTGCGTCGTGGTCGTGAATCACCATTCACTCATTCGATGCCGTATCGCCGCACGGAGAACGTGGTTCGCCGGCTCGCCGCGCGCGAGCAGACGATCCTGACCGCCGCATTGTCGCTGGCCGGGGAGGGCGGCATGCAGGCGGTGCAGATCGCTGCCGTGGCAAAGCACGCCAACATCGCCGCCGGCACCGTCTATCGCTATTTCCCGTCGAAGAACGATCTGATCGCCGAGCTGATTGCCGCCGTCTCGGGGCGTGAAATGGCCGCCATGCGCCGGGCTGCCGATGCGGCGCCTGGGCCGCTATCGGCGCTCGCCGCCTCAATCGCGACATTCGCCGGCCGCGCGCTCGCCGAGCGCAAACTGGCTTGGGCGGCGCTCGCCGAGCCGGTTGACGCCGAGATCGACACGATGCGGCTTGGCTTCCGCCAGTCGGTCGCCGCCGAGATCGAGGCGCGCATTCACGCCGCGCGCACGCGTCAGCTCCTGCCCGAACAGGATCCGCGCGCGGTGGCGCCGGCGATCGTCGGCGCGGTGGTCGAAGGGCTCATCGGCCCGCTCGCGCCGGAGCCGGCGGACGCCGCGGCGTCGCGCGAGGCGGTGCAGGAAATGACGTTGATGGCGCTGCGCGCGCTCGGCGTCATGGACGCGCGAGCCCGCGGCCTGGTGGCGCAGGTGCCGCTGCCTTAGGGCATCGCTTCCGCCGGCACTTCGGCGAGCGGCAGGGTGACCACTTTCACCCCGCGCTCGATCGGATCGTCGGTGACGTGGAAGCCGAGCTCCTCGCACATGCGCAGCATGGTCACGTTCTCGGCGAGCACCTGGCCTTGCACCGTCGTGAGGCCCTTGTCCCTGGCATTGGCGATCATGTGCTTCATCATCAGCCAGCCGAGGCCGTGGCCTTTGAGCCGTGTGCGCAGCAGGATCGCGAACTCGGCGCTGTCGCCACTTCTGTCGTCATGCAGGCGCACCACGCCGAGCATGCGCCCGGTCGCTTCCGCAATGGCGATGAAGGCCATCGCAATGTGCGGATCGTAGTGGATGAGCTTGTCGATCAATTCGGGCGAGACCTGCCGCATCGGCGCGAAGAACCGCAGCCGCAGGTCTTCGGCCGTCACCTCGGCAAGGAAATCGGGGTAAAGGCCGGCATCGTCGACCGCCAGCGGACGGATCAGCACGGTCTCGCCGTCGCGCAAGGTGACGTGGCGTTCGCGCATGCTCGCTCCAGCGGAATTCGGGCTCTCACCGGAAATCGAGGCGAGTATATCCGGGTTCCCCTCGATGCGGGATCGAGCGGACGACGGGTGCGACATCAGCACCGGCACCATGATCGCGCCGGGCTCATGCGCGACAGAAACGTCTATTTCTTTTTTCCGTCGGCGCCGAATTGGCCGACATAGGCCCAGAGGTTGTCGACCTCTTTGGGATTCTTGATGCCGGGGAAGATCATCTTCGTGCCGGGGATCATCGCCCGCGGATCGTTGATGTATTTCTCGAAGTTCGCCTTGTCCCAGACGATGCCGGACTTCTTGTTGGCCTCCGAATAACTGTAACCGGGCGCGGTCCCGGAATGGCGTCCGTCAAGACCGTTGAGTTCGGGCCCGACTTTGTTCTTGGCGCCTGCACCGATGGCATGACAGGGCAGGCACTTCCTGAAGCTCTGCTCGCCGGCCGCGACGTCCTGCGCGTGGACGGTGCCCGCAATGCTCCACACAGCGAGCGCCAGTGCTGCCACGGCGATCTGAATTTTCATTGCATTCCTCCGAAACGTCCGCGCGTCGAGCCCCGCGCCCTGATCGGACAGTTTTGCCAGCCCGATGTGTTCGGCGTCAAACGCTGGTAGTCTTGTGGCGAGCGAACGCGGGAGGTGACTTCATGTCGGTGCGGATGCCGGAGCCGGATCAGGCGGTGCTTGCCCGCCGGGCGCGGATCGTTTCGACCCTGCGTCAGGTCGTCCCCGGCGAAGGCGTGATCGCGGCTGAGCGCGAGATGCGCCCCTTCGAGAGCGATGGCCTGACTGCCTACCGGCAGTTGCCGATGGTCGTGGTGCTGCCTGAGACGACGCGGCAGGTCTCGGAGGTGCTGAAGTACTGCTACCAGGAGGGCATCAAAGTGGTGCCGCGGGGTGCCGGCACTTCGCTTTCCGGCGGTGCCTTGCCGCTCGCCGATGGCGTCCTGCTCGGCATGGCCAAGTTCAACAAGATCCGCGAGATCGATTTCGACAACCGGGTCGCCATCGTCGAGCCGGGCGTCACCAATCTCGGCATTTCGACCGCGGTGGCGAACGCCGGCTTCTATTATGCGCCGGACCCCTCCTCGCAGATTGCCTGCACGATCGGCGGCAACATCGCCGAGAATTCCGGCGGCGTGCATTGCCTGAAATACGGCATGACGACGAACAACGTGCTCGGCTGCGAAATCGTGCTGATGAACGGCGAGATACTGCGCATCGGCGGCAAGCATCTCGACAGCGCCGGCTACGACTTGCTCGGCCTCATCACCGGCTCGGAAGGCCTGCTCGGCGTCGTCACCGAGGTGACCGTGCGCCTGCTCAAGAAACCGGAAACCGCACGCGCCGTGCTGGTCGGCTTCCCGGCGTCGGAGGACGCCGGCGAATGCGTGTCCCGCATCATCGGCGCCGGCATCATTCCGGGCGGCATGGAGATGATGGACAGGCTGGCGATCCACGCGGCGGAAGAGTTCGTGCATGCCGGCTATCCGCTCGACGTCGAGGCGCTGCTGATCGTCGAGCTCGACGGTCCCTCGGCCGAAATCGACCACCTGATCGGCCGCGTCGAGGCGATCGCGCGCGAGTGCCGCGCGGTGTCGGTGAAGGCCTCGCGCTCAGAGGAAGAGCGGCTTCTGTTCTGGGCCGGCCGCAAGGCGGCGTTCCCGGCGGCTGGACGCATCTCGCCCGACTACTACTGCATGGACGGCACCATTCCGCGCGCCAAGCTGCCGCTGGTGCTCAAGCGTATGAAGGAGATGTCGGCGAAGTACGGCCTGCGCGTCGCCAACGTCTTCCATGCCGGCGACGGCAACCTGCATCCGCTCATCCTCTACGATGCCAACAAGGAGGGCGAACTCGCCTGCGCCGAGGAGTTCGGTGCCGACATCCTGAAGCTCTGCGTCGAGGTCGGTGGCGTCTTGACCGGCGAGCACGGCGTCGGCGTCGAGAAGCGCGACCTGATGCCGGCGATGTTCTCGGAGATCGACCTTGCCGCGCAGCAGCGCGTCAAATGCGCCTTCGACCCGAAGGGCCTGCTCAATCCCGGCAAGGTCTTCCCGCAACTGCATCGCTGCGCGGAATTGGGCCGTATGCACATTTCGGGCGGCAAGCTGCCGTTCCCGGACATTCCGAGGTTCTGACGATATGCAATTCGGATTGTTCTGCTCGCCGAAGGCCGACGCGCCGGGCTTCGGTCCGGAGACCGGCCAGGGCTTTCGCGATTATCTCGACTTCAACGTCGAGGCCGAAGCCCTCGGCTATTGCTCGAGCTTCTCGGTCGAACATCATTTCAGCGGCTGGAATCAAGCATCGGCGACGCTGATGCTGCTGATGGCACTGGCAATGCGCACCAAATCCTTGCGGCTCGGCACCGCGGTGCTGGTCGTGCCATGGCACAATCCGGTGCTGCTCGCGGAGCAGGCAGCGACGCTCGATCTTTTGTCGAACGGCCGTTTCGATTTCGGTATCGGCAAGGGTTACCGGCACGGCGAGTTCAAGGGCTTCGCCATGCCGCGCGAAGAAGCGGACGCGCGTTTCGACGAAGGGCTCGAGGTCATCACGCGCGCCTTCACGTCGCGTGAGCGGTTCTCGCATCACGGCCGGTTCTGGCGGTTCGACGACGTCATTGTCGAGCCGCCACCGATGCAGGCGCCGCATCCCCCTTTCTGGGTCGCGGCCGGACATCCCCAGTCGATCCGCAACGCCGCCGCACGCGGGTTCAATCTCATCCTCGATCAGTACGCCTCGCCCGAAACGCTCGCCGAGCGGATCGGCATCTACCGCGCCGAGCGCGAGGCGCATGGCCTCGGCTTCAGGCCGGATCAGGTCGCCGTTGCGCGCCAGCTATATGTCGCCAGGGACAAGGCCGACAAAGAGGCGGCGCTGGCGAAGCAGGCGCAGTACACGCGCCGCACCATCAACGCGGCGCGACTCCCGGACGGCAAGACCGGCTCGCACGTCCTTGCTTATGCCGATAAGGCGGGTGCTACCGAAGAGAACGCGATGTTCGGCACACCGGATGAGATCGGCGCGATGCTCGAATCGCTGCGCGGCGCCGGCTTGCATTACATTCTCCTGACCATCTCGGGCGGCACCGATCAGCTCCGCCGCTTCGCCCGCGAGATCATGCCCGCCTTCGCAACGCCGCCTTCCGCCCGCGCGGCGGAGTGATAGAACTCGCTCCATGACCGATCGCCTCAAACCCCGCGATGCGCGCGACGTCGAGGACGTCCTCCGCTGGGCCGTCGCCGAGGACAAGCCGCTGGAAGTTACCGGCCAAAGCTCCAAGCGGGCGATTGGCCGGCCGAGCCAGACGGACCTGACGCTCGACCTTTCTGGCCTCACCGGCGTCACGCTCTATGAGCCGGAGGAACTGGTGCTCTCGGCCAAAGCCGGCACGCCGATTGCCGAGATCGAGGCCTTGCTTGACGAGCACAACCAGCAACTCGCTTTCGAGCCGGCCGACTATGGCGCGCTGTTCGGTCAGCCACCGGGGCAGGGTACGCTTGGCGGGATTGTCGCCGCCAATCTCTCGGGACCGCGCCGCCTCAAGGCGGGCGCGGCGCGCGATCACGTCCTCGGCGCAACGGCGGTGACCGGCCGTGCCGAGACCATCAAGTCCGGCGGCCGGGTGGTGAAGAACGTCACCGGCTACGACCTGTGCAAGGTGCTCTCGGGATCCTGGGGCACGCTGGCAGCGATAACGGAGATCA
>Ga0208357_1000371_pt1 | contig 36339 bp, 42 predicted proteins | sample NGESurdeep092012_6_FD_184487 | JGI IMG/M metagenome (GOLD analysis project Ga0208357, IMG submission 184487) | Arctic peat soil microbial communities from Barrow, Alaska - NGEE Surface sample F52-2 deep-092012 (SPAdes) | ecosystem: Environmental > Terrestrial > Soil > Wetlands > Peat ...
CGATGCTCTTGCTCCCGCCGACGAAGAGCTTCGCGCACCGGGCACTCCTACCGGGGGCCCGGGCGGTTGCCGGTGTTTTGTGGCCAGATCATTGCGCACCTTCCAGTTGCCCCTGTACTTCGTTGATCGAGTCGCGGATGCGTTTGGAGAACACCGAATCGTCGTGGTGGATCAGCAGCAGGCGATCGGTGGCGCGGGTCATCGCCACGTAGAGCAGGCGTGCCTCGTCTGCTTCGGACTGGCCTTCCTTGGGCAGCGAGCCCAGGCCCGGGATGATCACGAACGGGAACTCCAGGCCTTTGCTGGAATGCATGGTGATCAGCTTGACGCTGTCCTCGACCACGAACAGGGTTTGCTTGCCGGCGTTGTCGGCGAGGCGGCTGGGGATGTCGAGGCGTTGCAGGATCTCGTGCAGCTTTTCGCCTTCCCACTGGTTGCGGTAGAGCACCGCGATGTCGGAATAGGGGCGCCCGTGCGCGTGTTCGTCGCGCAGGCGCGCCACCAGCACGTCGAGCTGGGCGCGGGCGGTGTCGGTGCGCACCAGTTCCGGCACGGCGCCGCGGCGGCCGGCGCTCTCCGGGGCGATCAACGGCACGCCGTCGTCGTCGTCGCTGCGTGACTGCAGCAGGTCGTGGGCGAACACGCGCGCCACCGAGAGGATTTCCAGCGTGTTGCGGTAGTTGAGCTTGAGGATGGTGGTGCGGCCCTGCGCCTGCACGCCCAGGCTCTTCCAGCTGATCTTGCGGCGATTGGTGTTGCCGTAGATGTTCTGTGCGTCGTCGTACAAGACCAGCAGCGAGTTGGTGACCGGGTCGATCATCTGCACGATCAGCTTGTACCAGTCCGGCTCGAAGTCGTGGCCTTCGTCGATCAGCACGGCGCCGTATTGAAAGCGGGGGATCTGGTCGCGATCCACACCGTCGATCACCTTCTGCACCATTTGTCCGAAGAAGTCCTCGCTGCCCTGGACTGGCAGCTCCACGTGGTAGGCCACCAGCATCTTGCGGCACCACTTGTGGAAGTTGTAGACCTGCACTTTCTCGCTGAGGCCGCGCTCGCCGACCAGCTGTTCCAGCCGGGCCGCCAGCGTCTTGTTGTAGCAAAGCACCAGGATCGGCCTGGACAGTTCGCGCGCCAGTTGCATCGCGCGGAAGCCCAGGATCATGGTCTTGCCCGAGCCCGCCACGCCGTGGATGATCCGGTGCTCGCCGCCGATCGAGCGCGCCAGCTGCTCCTGCTGGGCGTCCATCACCTTGACCAGGTCCGGGATTTCCATGGGCCGCACGGCGGCGTCGGTGGGGCCGAACAGACCGAACTGGCCACTGCCGGGTTCCACCCGCAATTCGGGGAACAGGTGCCAGCGCACGCGATCGATCTGCGGCAGGGTCAGCGCCACCGGATAGATCTGCGGAAACATCGCCCACAGACGCACCTGGAAGGCCTCCGCTTCGACCGTCTCGTACAGCTCGTCGCGGCAGATCACCAGGTGCTCGGGCAGCACCTCGGCCAGCGCGGCCTCGTCAAACTGCTTGCGCGTGATGTTGGCCAGCACCACGCCCCAACCCCAGGGCATGATCAACTTGCCGGCGTGGCGGGAACCTTCCGTATGCCGCAGCGCCGGGTCGCGCTCCAGCACCACGCCGATCTCCAGCGCATAGGCGCGCGCCTGCAGCAGCGGGTTGTTCTCCTTCACCAGGCCGCGCTCGGTAACCAGGGTGAACTGGGTGCTGTCGGCGTGGCGGATGGTGTCGGCCTTCCAGTCCTTCACTTCCAGTACCAGCAGGCCGCGACGCGGGTGGAACACCACGAAATCCGGATGCCGCTGGCGTACCCCGATCGGCACGTCGTACCACAGCAGGTAGTCGTCCTCGAGCTTCTGTTCCAGCCGCTCGGAGACACGCTTCTCGCCGCCGGTCATGCGTGGCAGGCAGCTGTTGCGGGTGGGAATGAGTGTCGCCACGAGAATCCCTGATTGAGCTTGCCCGACGACGTTAGCCGATGGGGCGGGGCTGTCAATGCCGCCCGGGCGGCGGCTCCCATTGATGCAGCTGGGCGGGAGCCACTTCCAGGCGTCGGCAGGCACGGCTGGCGATGCCGTCGTGCAGGGCGGCACGGAACACCGGCGCCACCGACCACAGTGCGCGTGCCGCCAGCCGGGCGCGACGTTGCTGATGCGACGAACGCCCGAGCATGGCGAGGGTCCAGTCCGGCAGCAGGGCGCTGCCGGCAAGCAGGAACAAGTCACGCGACAAGCCCGCCGCGGGCACCGGCAGTTGCACCTGGCCCAGCAGCCCGAGCACCACGCGCGAACGTTCGGTATACGCCAGTTCCGGCTGGATGCGCCTGAAATACTCGGTGACCTCGCGTTCGCTGGCGGGCACGGCGCGCGCGCCGAGCGCCTCGGCAATGCGGCGCACCTCGTCGTAGTAACGATCGGCCGCGCCGGGCGGCATCGCGATATGGCTGTAGCGACGATAGCCCTGCAGGAAGCAGTACGCCTCGCTGACGTGCACCCAGGTCAGCAGGTCCGGATCGTTGGCGCTGTATGGACGTCCATCCTCACCGTGGCCGGTGATGTGATCATGGATCTGCCGCACATGCGCGATCAGCGCCTCGGCCTGCGCGCGCGGCGCGTAGGTGGTGCCGCCGACGAAGGCGGTGGTGCGGCGCAGCCGGCGTAGCAGGTCGCCGCGGAAGTTGGAGTGGTCCCACACCCCGGCCAGCGCGAGCGGGTGCAGGGTCTGCAAGGTCAGCGCGGCGAGACCGCCGGCGAGCATGCCGGGGAAGTCCGAATGCACGCGCCAGGTGGCGCTGTGTGGCCCGAACAGGCCGGGGTCGCCATGCGGATGGTCGTAGTCGAGGCTGCCGGCGTCGGCGCGCGGGAAGGCGCGCAGTACCCAGTGGCGGATCGGTTGGCGAAGCACGTGGAGGGGTGACGGCATCCATGCAGTCTATCGTCTGGATTAAGCTGACCTGCGAAGCGGGTTCGCCTTGAATGGACTGTTGGTCGCCGGCTCGCGCTATGCGGCGTCCAGCTCTTGGCGAAGAACTTCCCGCAACTTGGCAACGGTGAGCGGCTCCTCGCCGCTCTTGGCACGATCAATCGCACTCTTGAGCGCAGCATTGATCATGGTTTGATACCCCGTTCCACGAGAATCCGCACGCTCGCGGAAGTACTCGAGCACATCATTGTCGAGCATGATGGTGATGCGCGTCTTGCCCGAAGAAGGGAGAACCGCGCCACGCTTGCCGCCACTAAAATCATATTCTTTACGCATAGTAATGCTTCGCCTCGCCGGGACTTGCTTTGCGCGCGGAGATGATCCTGATCCGATCACCGCGCGGAGTGTGTATAACAATGAGAATCCGGCCTAAAGCATCCATGCCCAGTGTCACGAACCGCGGCTCACCTTCTGAGTCCGGGTCGGCAACAGTAATAGCCTGCTCATCGCGAAGTGACTGCTCCGCATGAGCGAAGCTCACGCGATGCTTGCGAAGGTTGGACTGCGCTTTGTCTGGGTCGAATTCGATCTCCACGACGCTACTATGCATATAAAATGCATATCAGTCAAGTGGAGCCTCCGTCCGACGGCTATCGCTGAATGGCGGAAAGTTTGATTTGGACGGCCATTGTGTTATCTATGGCGCCATGCATTCCGCCACCGCCCGCCTGGTTTTCTGGTTTTACGGCTATCCGAAGCCAACGGCGGCGGCGCGGGCGCGATCGTTTTGAACTGATCGACACAACCACACCGAACCGCCATCCCAGGGCGGTTTTTTTATGGCCGCCGCCGGAAATCCTCCAGGAGAGCTGCCGCCATGAACCCCACCGACGACCTGCGCATCCGCGCGATCACCCGCCTCAGCACCCCGGCCGAGGTCATGCGCGACTGTGCCACCACCGAGGCGGCGATGGCCACCGTGGACGCCTCGCGACAGGCGCTGCACGGCATCCTCGCCGGCGACGACGATCGCCTCGCGGTGGTGATCGGGCCGTGCTCGATCCACGACACCGACGCGGCGCTGGAGTACGCCGGCAGGCTGCTGGCGTTGCGCCGCGAGTTTGGCGATGCGCTGGAGATCGTGATGCGCGTGTACTTCGAGAAGCCGCGCACCACGGTCGGCTGGAAGGGGTTGATCAACGATCCCGACCTGGATGGCAGCTTCCGCATCGACCGGGGCCTGCGCCTGGCTCGCGGCCTGCTGCGCGACATCAATGCGCTGGGCGTGCCGGCCGGTTGCGAATTCCTCGACATGATCACGCCGCAATACATCGCCGACCTGGTGGCGTGGGGCGCGATCGGCGCGCGTACCACCGAAAGCCAGGTGCATCGCGAACTGGCTTCGGGGCTGTCCTGCCCGGTCGGTTTCAAGAACGGCACCGACGGCAATGTGAAGATCGCGGTCGACGCAGTGCAGGCCGCGTCGCAGCCGCATCATTTCATGGCGGTGACCAAGGAGGGGCAGGCCGCCGTCGCCACCACCAGCGGCAACGGCGACTGTCACGTGATCCTGCGCGGCGGCACGGCGCCGAACTACGATGCGGCCAGTGTCGATGCCGCGTGTGCCGCGATCGACAAGGCAGGTTTGGCAGGCCGGGTGATGATCGACGTCAGCCACGCCAACAGTGGCAAGAACCCGGAGAACCAGCCGAAGGTGGTCGAGAATATCGCCGCGCGTATCGCTGCCGGCGAACGACGCATTCTCGGCGTGATGGTGGAGAGCCATCTGCTCGGCGGCCGTCAGGAACTGCAGCCTGGCCAGCCGTTGCGTTATGGCCAGAGCATCACCGATGGCTGCCTCGACTGGGAAAATTCGGTGCAGGTGCTGCATCGGTTGGCGCAGTCGGTGCGCCAGCGTCGCCAGCTGGAAGCGGCAACGCTGGCGACCGGGGTTGCTGCCTGAGAGGGTGGCCGCACTCAGTTCGTCAGTTGCGCGTCCAGCGTGATGCTGGCCTTGAGCACTTTGGATACCGGACAGCCCTGCTTGGTCGCCTCGGCAATGCGATCAAACTGGGCCTTGTCAGCGCCGGGAATCTTGGCCTCGCAGGTCAGGTGCACGGCGGTGATCGAGAAGCCGTCGCCATCCTTGTCGAGAGTCACCACGGCCTTGGTGTCGATACTGTCGGCCGTCAGCCCCTCATTGCCCAGGCCCAGTGACAGCGCCATCGAGTAGCAGGCGGCGTGGGCCGCGGCGATCAGCTCTTCCGGATTGGTGCCGGGGCCGTCCTCGAAGCGCGACTTGAAGCCGTATGGCGCCTCGCGCAACACGCCGGTTTCGGTCGAAATGCTGCCCTGGCCGTCCTTGATGCCACCGGACCAGTGGGCGGATGCGGATTTTTTCATGGAAATCTCCTGCGCGGGACAACGGGATGAACGCGCAGTATGCCCGCTGGTCCATGCAGCTGGCGCGAACGAATCAGTGCGCGCGCTTCACGCCCTATTGCCCCACTCGCCGTACGATCACGGTTGGGTCATTCTTCCGTGGGAGTCAGCATGTCATTCGCCGTCCAGCATGATCGCGCCGCCCATCGTTTCCAGGTTGAGGTGGACGGCTCGTCCGGCGTGCTCGATTACAGCCTGACCGGCGGCGTCATGACAATCACCCACACCGGCGTGCCGGCGGAAGTGGGTGGTCGCGGCATTGCCTCGGCGCTGGTGCAGGCCGCGCTGGAGGCCGCGCGCGGCGAAGGCTGGAAAGTGGTGCCTGCCTGCTCCTATGCTGCAGCCTGGATGCAACGGCACCCGGCCTATGCTGACCTGCTGGCCTGAACCCTTTACCCGCGGAGTGATCCATGACCCAGCGTTCGACGCAGGACGAGGGCGATGCGCCGAAGGCGCGCGGCTGGCGTCCGTGGGGATTTGCCAGGGGACGCCCGTGGACGACAACCTCGCTGCTGATTTTCCTGCTGGTAGGCGCGGGCCTGCTGGCGTACGGACTGACCCTGCCAAAGGCGTTGCTGCTGGGGTTCGATCTCGCCGCAGTGATTTTCCTGGGCCTGATGGCGCGTCTGTTCAACCAGGCCGAACCCACGAGGATGCGTCGCCACGCGATGGCGATCGATACCGGACGCTGGGGTGTCTTGCTGGGCGGCGTACTGTTGTGCGCCGTGGTGCTGGGCGCGCTGGCGATGGAACTGCACGCGGCCAAGGGCGGCGGGGTGCTGGACCTGTTGGTGAGCGTGCCGAGCGTGGTGCTGAGCTGGCTGTCTCTCAACGTGATGTTTGCCATCCACTACGCGCACGGCTATTACGGCGATCTGGGTGACGAGCACACCGGCCTCGAATTCCCCGACACACCCGAGCCGGACTACTGGGACTTTGCCTATTTCTCCATTGTGATCGGCATGACCTTCCAGGTCTCCGACGTGCAGATCACCAGTAACTACCTGCGCCGCGTGGCTCTGCTGCACAGCGTGATCGCGTTCTTTTTCAACGTGTTCATCATCGCGATCACGGTGAACATCGTGGCCGGGCAGGGAGGCTGAGCTGATGCTGGATACTTGCGCAGGCTCCCACGCATGACTACCTCGTTCACCAGCCGGCTCGGCATCGAGCATCCGCTGATCCAGGCCCCGATGGCGGGCTCGGCGCCGCCGACGCTGGTCGCCGCCGTGTCGAATGCGGGCGCGCTGGGCTCGCTCGGCGCAGGCTATCTGGAGCCGCAGGCCATGCTCGACCAGGCGGCCGCGGTCCGCGCGCAGTGCGCTCGGCCGTACGCGATCGGCCTGTTCGTATTGCCGGATGAATTCAGCGCCGACATGACCGCCGTGGCGAAGGCACGCGAACAACTCGATGCGCTGATGGTGCGCGAAGGCCTCAATGTGCGCACCAGCCTGCCAGCGCGCTGGGCACCCCGCTTCTCCGAGCAGTTTGCTGCGCTGTGCGAGGCGCGTCCCGCGGTGGCGAGCTTCGCGTTCGGCGTTATCAGCCCGGCGCAGCTGCGCGAGCTGCACCGGCGCGACATCTACGTGATTGGCACCGCCACCACGACGACCGAAGCGCGCGCATGGGCCGAGGCCGGCGCCGACGCGGTATGCATGCAAGGTGCCGAGGCCGGTGGCCATCGCGGCACCTTCCTGCACGAGGCGGAGGACGCGATGATCGGCCTGTTCGCCCTGCTGCCACTGGCCGTACGCGCGCTGGGGGCACTGGCCGGGGAGATCCCGGTGATCGCCGCCGGCGGCATCATGGACGGCCGCGGCATGCTCGCGGCGGAGGTGCTCGGCGCGGCAGCGAGTCAGCTCGGCACCGCCTTCCTCACTTGCCCGGAGTGCCCCGCAGCCGACCCGTGGAAGCAGGATCTGCAGCAAGTGGAGGCGCACCAGGTCACCACCATCCTCGGTTTCTCGGGCCGCGCCGCTCGCGGTCGGCGCAACCGCTTCGTCGAAGCGATGCCACAGGCAGCCCAGGGCCTGCCGTACCCGATCCTGAATGCGCTCACCGCGCCGCTGCGCCGTGCCGCGGCCGCGGCGGGCCGGGGCGACCTGCTGTCCGAATGGTGCGGCCAGGCCGCCGCCCTGGTACGGCCGCAGCCCGCCGGCGAGCTGGTCGCTCGATTGATGCACGAGTATCGGCTGGCCAGGCGTTCGCTGGGGCATTGAGCGGAACACAGCGGACCCGTCCGCCCTTGACGTGCGGCCGCGGCAGGGCGGTTATACTGCGACCGCGCCATTTTGCGCTGCGATCCCGCATCGAGGCCCATCCTCTTGAGTACAGCCCGCACCAACAAGGCCGTCACCACGGCCACCCTGCGCAAGTCGGTCATCGACGCGCTCGAAGAACTGAAAGCCAAGGACGTCCGCGAAATCGACGTCCGCGGCAAGACCTCCATCGCCGACCTGCTGGTCATCGCCTCCGGCACCTCGGCCCGCCACGTCAAATCCCTCGCCGACGAAGTCGGCAAGTACGCCAGGAAAGCCGGCGTGATGCCGCTGGGCGTCGAGGGCGAACAGGAAGGCGAGTGGGTGCTGGTGGATCTGGGCGATGTGATCGTTCACGTGATGCTGCCGCGTATTCGCGAGTTCTACGGCCTGGAGCGGCTGTGGACGGTGGGCGACCACGGGCATGAAATGGATGCGGCGCAGGCTGGCTGACGTTCTTCCTTCGCCCCCTTGGGGAGAAGGTGCCCGAAGGGCGGATGAGGGGCGGGTGCTCGCGAAATGGTTGATCGAAGAGTGTCTTTGATGTTGGTTTTGCGGCAGCGTGGCCCCTCACCTCAATCCTCTCCCCAAGGGGGAGAGGAGGCGATGGTGGCTTCGCAGCGATTCTTGATTGGAGCGCCCTCACCTCAATCCTCTCCCCGAGGGGGAGAGGAGGCGAACGAGGGCGCTGCGCGCCACCTTTTGTTTGATCGACAGCAATCATGCGCGCGCGCCTGATTGCTGTCGGGGAACGCATGCCTGGCTGGGTGGCTGAGGGTTTTGCCGAATACCGCAAGCGGCTGTCGCACGAGCTGCCGCTGGAGCTGGTCGAGTTGAAGCCGGGCAGCCGCGGCAAGGGTCGTGACGATGCGCGCGCGATGCATGATGAAGGCGTGCTGATGCTCGCCGCCTTGCCCGACGATTGCCACGTAGTCGCGCTGGACGGTCGCGGCAAGAGCTGGTCCAGTGACGAGCTGGCGGCCGAGCTGGGGAAGTGGCGCATGCACGGCCGTGATGTGGCGTTCCTGATCGGCGGCCCCGACGGCCACGCGCCCGAGGTGCTGGCGCGCGCCGACCAACGCTGGTCGCTGGGCCCGCTGACCCTGCCGCACATGCTGGTGCGGCTGGTGCTGGCCGAGCAGTTGTATCGTGCCACCACGATCATCGCCGGGCATCCTTACCACCGCGCTTGAGGGCGGGACGACGACGCGCGAGTCGCGGGGCGCACTATGCTTCTTCCTTGCCCCGTTCCCCGGTAACGCCATGACGTTCCAGATTCGTCCCGCCCAGCTCGCCGACCTTGATGTATTGGTCCCGTTGTTCGACGGCTACCGCCAGTTCTACCGGCAGGCCGCCGACCCGACCCGCGCACGCAACTTCCTGTCCGAGCGCCTGACCCGACGCGAATCGGAAATCCTGATCGCCCTCGACGACCGCGGCGCCGGCCTGGGCTTCACCCAGCTCTATCCGCTGTTTTCCTCGGTGCGCGCCGTGCGCAGCTTCCTGCTCAACGACTTGTTTGTCGTCCCGTCGGCGCGTCGACAGGGCGTGGCCAGGGCGCTGCTGCTCGCCGCCGCCGACCATGCACGCGCTCTCGGCGCGGCCAGCCTGTCGCTGTCCACCGCGCTCGACAACCTGCCCGCGCAGGCGTTGTACGAGTCCGTCGGCTGGCAGCGGGATCAGGGCTTCTGCGAGTATGGCCTGATGCTGCAGCGCAACTGTGGCGATTCGTGACGGTACGGCCGCACTGACTGCGTTCGACGGCCGATGCAGCCCGTCGAAGCGCCCGGTTCAGCGCGCGCCGGAATAGTCCATCCGCCCGAGATCGTCGAGCAGACCCGGGCCGTTCGGATGCCATTCCAGAACCTGACGTGTCCACACACTCGAAGCCAGAAGGTCCAGGCCGACGAATGCGCCAAGCCAGCCGAAATGAGCTTCCGCCTCACCCGCTGAAATGGACTTCACCGGCACACCCAGTCCGGCACCGATGACCTGCGCAATATCGCGGACACGAATGCCCTCTTCGGCAACGGCGTGATAGCGCGCACCGGGCTCGCGTTTCTCGATGGCCAATCGATAGAGCCGGGCCACATCGAGCACGTGCGCCGCCGGCCAGCGGTTGAGTCCTTCACCGACGTAGGCCGAGACACCCTTGGCACGCGCGACGTCGATCAGCGGACTGATCAATCCTTGCTTGACCGTGTCATGCACCTGCGGAAGCCGCATGACCGATACGGCGACCCCGGCCGCCAGCATCTCCGCACCCGCGACTTCCGATGCGGACCGCGGGTTGGGGTGCTCTGCATTGAAGACGTCCTCGGTGGCCGGTTGGCCCGCAACGGAATTGCCCATACCCGTTCCAGAGGTGATCAGCAACGGACGATCGGAACCGACCAGCGCCGAACCCAGCGCCCTGATGGCCTGCCGATCCTTCTCGCAGTTCGCGACGAAGTTCGAGAAATCGTGATCGAACGCCGTGTGGATCACGGCGTCCGCCCTGGCCGCACCGCCGCGCAGGCTGTCCGGATCTTCCAGACGCCCGCGATGCGCCTCGACACCCGCGGCAGTCAGGGCGCGTGCGCCTTCATCAGATCGGGTCATGCCGAGAACGTGATGGCCGGCTGCGAGCAGCTCCGGCACGATGCGGGAGCCGATGAAGCCGGTCGCGCCAGTCAGGAATATACGCATGGGGAGTCTCCAATCGTGGGGATTGAGTCCAGCTTACCCCTGGCCTCATACTGGTAAATTAGTGACGTTATCGTGGTATAAAAACCAACAGGATCGCCATGTCCGTCCCCCTCGGCAACCAGCTCGGCACTTATCTCAGAGACCGGCGCAGCCGGCTCGATCCGGCGACGTTTGGCTTCACCAGCGAGCGTCGGCGCACGCCGGGCCTGCGCCGGGAGGAGGTCGCGCAGCGCGCCAATATCAGCCCCACCTGGTACGCCTGGCTGGAACAGGGACGCGGCGGGGCGCCTTCGGCGGATGTGCTCAATCGCATCGCCAAGGGACTGCTGCTGACCGAGCCGGAGCGTGAACACCTCTTCATGCTCGGACTTGGCCGCCCGCCCGAGGTTCGCTACAAAGTCGCTGAAGGCGTCACGCCGCGGTTGCAGCGAGTGCTCGATGCGATGGAGGTCAGCCCGGCGATCGTCAAGACCGCGTTGTGGGACGTTGTCGCCTGGAATCGCGCCGCGGTTGTCCTGCTCACGGATTACGGCGCGCTGCCACCGGCCGAGCGGAATATCCTGCGGCTGCTCTTTTCCGATGCACGGGTGCGCGCCGCGCAGGAAGACTGGCAAAGCGTGGCCCGGTTCGTCGTGGGCGCTTTTCGTGCAGACGCGGCGCGCGCCGGCGCGACAGCTGAGATCGGCCAGTTCGTCGAGGAGCTGTCCAGGCTCAGCCCCGAGTTCGCAACGCTGTGGCTGGCCAATGACGTCAACGCGTACGGGGAAGGTCTGAAGCGTCTGCACCATGCAAAACTGGGTCTCCTGGAGCTTGAATTTTCGGCCTTCGCCGTCGATGGTCGACCGGACCTGGGCATGATCGTGTTCAACCCGGTGACCAGCGATCACGCGGAGCGGATTCGTGCGTATATCCAGTCAGCCTAGGGATGGGTTGGCGTGCCGCTTTCGACCCGAAGCGGTCCGTCGTCGACGCACGCCTACAACTGCGAAACCGCGTATCCACCGTTCGACACGCGGCAGCGATCGACTTACCAGGCAGGCAGGATCGGCAACCACAAAAACAGTGCCACGAGCGCCGCCAACAACACCGGCGGCGTGATCAACAAGCCAATCTTCATGTACTGCCCCCAAGCGATCTTGTAGCCCTTCCGCGCCAGAACGTGCAACCACAACAGGGTGGCCAAGCTGCCGATCGGAGTGAACTTCGGGCCCAGGTCGTTGCCAATCACACTGGCGTAAATCATCAACTCGCGGGTCGTCGCTGGCACCTGCGCGTGGCCGATGGCCAGCGCGCTGACCAGGGTGGATGGCATGTTGTTCATCACCGAGGCGACGGCGGCCGCGAGGAAGCCGGTCCCGACCGTGGCGACAAAATCGCCACGTTGCGCCAACCAGTGCAATGCATCGGCGCCAGCAGCAGTCAGGCCGGCGTTGCCGAGGCCGTAGACCACCACGTACATGCCGAGCGAGAACAGCACGATCTGCCATGGAGCGTGGCGCATCACCTGGGTCACGGACACCGCCGCGTCACGACCTCGCTTCCACCAGCGGCCGGCAATGGCCATCAGCACAAGGGCGGCCGCGCCGGTAATCAAGGAAATCGGAACGCCAAATGGTGCCGTGACGAAATAAGCGACGAGCAGCACCGCGAGCAACGGGAACGCGGCGCGAAAGACCAAGGCGTCCTTGATGGCGGACTGAGGCAGCTCCAGATTGGCCATCGGGTAGGACTTTGGAATGCGGCGCCGGAACGCTACCCGGAGCACCACCAGCACGGCCGCCAGCGAGACCAGGTCGACCGGCACCATCACGGCCGCATAGCGGCCAAAGCCGATGTTGAAATAGTTGGCGGTGACGATGTTGACGAGGTTGGAAATGATCAGCGGCAAGCTGGTGGTGTCAGCCACGAAACCCGTGGCAATGATGAACGCCAGTGCCGCCCTGGGCGGGAAGTCGAGCCGGATCAGGGTGGCGATCACGATAGGCGTCAACAGGAGGGCGGCGCCATCGTTGGCAAAGAACGCGGCAATCACCGCGCCCAGAATGACAATCATCGGGAACAGCAGGCGACCTCGTCCGTTTCCCCAGCGGGCCACGTGCAACGCGGCCCAGGCGAAGAAGCCCGCTTCATCCAGGATCAGGGAGATGACGATAAGCGCGACAAAGGTGAACGTGGCATCCCAGACGATGTGCCACACGACGCCGACATCGGCCCAGCCCACCACGCCCGCGAGCAACGCCACCGCTGCACCGCCCAGCGCGCTCCAGCCGATGCCAAGCCCCTTGGGCTGCCAGATCACCAGAATCAGGGTGAAGATGAAAATGGCCAGAGCCGGCAGCATCCGGTGATACTCCAGTCAGTGAATTTGCGGACAGACACGGTACGAAGGGGTTTGCGTACGCGCGCTACGCTTCACCCCGTCCCCCGCGTGGCAAGGCCACGCCCCGCGCGCGGCTGCCCAAACCACAGCACTCACGATGGAATGTCCCACTCCGCCAACAACTGCCGTACGCGACGCTCGATCTCGTCGCGTACGGCACGAAATTCGTCGTCTGGCAGGGATTTCGGATCCGGCAGCGCCCAATCCACGCGCTGCGCCGCCGGCACCCACGGACAGGCATCACCGCAACCCATGGTCACGACGATGTCAAAGGTCTGCCCCTCGAACGTGGATAGCGGCTTTGGCGCGCGGTCGCTCAAGTCGTAGCCGCGCTCGGCCATGAAAGCGATCGCGCGCGGGTTCACACCGTGCGCCGGACGCGAACCGGCTGAGTGAGCGTCGATCCGGTCTGCACCCAGCCGAGTTGCGAACGCTGCGGCCATTTGGCTGCGGCAACTGTTTTCGACACAGACGAACAGAACCCGCTTCATGATGCAACGCACTTCTTGCTGGTCGGCCCGCAACACGACGTAACCTGTGCATCCGGTGCCGCTGCGGGCGTGGAATACGTCGTCGCTTCGCCGTGCGTGTGGAAAGTTTCCCAACGCACGCCCTGCGGGTCTTCGGCCCAATACTTGTCGGAGTGAGCGTAACAACAGGTCGTGCCTTTCTCCGCCAGTGCCACCGCATCCGCCGCCGCCAGGCGCTTGCCGATTTCTTCCAGTTCCTGCGGCTCGTCGGCCTGCAGACCGAGGTGATCGACCCCCGCAGCGCGATCGCGTTGCGAGATGGCGAAATTGACGCGAGGGTCGTCCAGCATCCACTTCGCGTAATCGGGCTTGCGCACCGAAGGCGTGCTGCCGAACAGGGTCGAGTAGAAACCGATGCTGGCTTCAAGGTCGGCGACGTTGACGTGAACATGGAAGCGCTTCATGGCTTGCTACTCCGAGGTTTGGTCATGCGGGTGGATGTCGCGCAGGCGCTGGCCGGTGCACATGCGTCGGGATCCCCCGCACAACAGCTTTCGGTGAGAAAGCCGAGCAGCGCGTTCATTTGCGCGTAGTCGGCGCGGCAACGGATGACGCGCCCTTCGCGCTCGTCGCGTACCAGCCCGGCCCGGCGCAGGACGTTGAGGTGGCTGGTGAGGGTAGGCGCTGGCACCTTCAGGCGTCGGCTGATTTCGCCTACGGCCAAACCGTCGTCACCGGCCTGAACCAGCAAACGGTAGGCTGCAAGTCGACTGGCTTGCGCCAGTGCGCTCAATGCCTGCACGGCCTTGATTGATTTCATAGTTTCGCAATTATAAAAATGTTTTAGAGCGTGTCAAGTCTGTCTGTTGTGTGGCATTGACGGATACACAGAGCACCTGTCGCGAATGGCGGCTTCTGGCGGACGGGCGATACAAGCATTCAGACGGCCCTCGCCGCCTGGTTCACGTACCTGCCGTGGCCGTGCAGGAGAGGGCTGCTGCAAGCAACGACAGCAGGCACATGCTGGGGCGATGGCGCATGACGATTCCTCCTGCCTTGACCGATGCAGCACCATTCCATCGACCTGGCGGCAGTTTCCGCGCCTGGCCGAAGCTCCCGTTATGCTTCCTTCCGCCCTCGTGATCCGGAAACCAGCATGCTCCATCTCGCCTCGAAGTCGCCGCGCCGCCGGCAGTTGCTGCAGCAGATCGGCGTGGATTTTTCGGTCGTCGAGGTCGAGGTGGTCGAGTGTCGACAGGCGACCGAGTCGCCGCACGACTACGTGAGCCGCGTGGCGCGCGACAAGGCACGCGCGGGATTGGCATCGCTGGCTGGTGGTGCCCATGGCGCCGTTGTGGTGCTGGGCTCGGATACCGAGGTCGTGCTGGATGACGAGGTGTTCGGCAAGCCGCGTGATGCGGCCGACGCGGCGGCCATGCTGGGCCGCCTGTCCGGTCGCACGCATGAGGTTATCTCGGCGCTGTGGCTGGTGTCGGACGAGCGTGAGTCGCACGATGTCTGTGTCTCGAGCGTGCGTTTCGCGGCCCTCGATGAGGCGACCATCGCGGCCTACGTCGCCAGCGGCGAACCGTTTGGCAAGGCCGGTGGCTACGCGATCCAGGGCCGCGCTGCGGCGCTGGTCGAACATTTGCACGGCAGCTATTCCGGCGTGATGGGACTGCCGCTGTTCGAGACGGCGCAGCTGCTGCGCGGGTTCGGTATCGTCGGGGTGTGAATCAACCGCCCGGATGGGCCAGCACAAACCACGCCGCCACCGCCAGCGCGTTGTTGGCGCCGTGCGCGACCACGCTGGGCCAGATCGAGCCCGAGCGCAGCCGCAACCAGGCGAGCGCCAGCGCCAGCCCCAGCAGGGCGGGCAGGGCGAACAGCTGCCAGTTCAGGCCCGGCAGATGGGCCAGCGCGAACGCCAGTGAACTCAGCAAGACGGCCACGCCGGTGCCCCAGCGCTGCAGCAATGCGGAGAGCAGCACGCCGCGGAACAGCAGTTCCTCCACCAGCGGCCCCAGGGTCACCGCCATCAGCGCCAGCGGGATGCGCCAACCCAGCGGCGCGTGCTCGCCGAGTTGCTGGATGTTCTGGGTTACCGGATGGCCTTGCGCCAGCCATTGGGTCAGCCATCCACCGAGAAACGGCGTGGCCAGGCCGATCACTAGCGCCAGCAGCAGGAAGCGCGCCTGTGGCGGACGAACGAAGCCGAAACCGGGGGGCTCTGCCAGCGACCACAGGCGCGGCCAGCGCCGCCGAACCAGCAGCATGATCGTGGCCGTGGCAAGGGCCAGCACAAGGATCACCAGCAAGGCCTGCGTGCCGGGTTGATCCAGCGTGAGGACGAGGCCGGCGTAACTCAGCTCCTGCCAGGAGTGGAGATAGCCGGTGACCACCGCCAGCACCAGGGTAAACACGACACCAGCGACGGCCTGCAGCGCGAAATAGAATGCGATCCAGCCCAGCGCCATCCAGAGTCCCGGGGCGCGCATGGGGGTCGGCAGTGCGGCTGGCAGGCTGGTTGGTGAGAGATCGGGTTCGGAGTCGATGATCGGAATTCCATGGCGGACGGGTCGTGCGACGGGCGCCTGGGCAGGATCAGCCCACGCTCATGGCGCGCAGCACGCCGATGCAGGCCATCACCAGCAGGACAAGCCAGGCAAGCATGCCCAGCGCAAAGCCCGGACCGCGTTTGCCGGCGTCACTCAGATAGGCGGCGGCGTACCACACCCGACCCACCAGCCAGACCAGCCCGGCGATCCCGGCCCAGCCGCTGAAGCCGTAATGGGCGGCCAGCCACAGCGTGGGCAGGAACAGCACGGTCTGCTCCAGCGTGTTCATCTGCGCGCGATAGGCGCGTTCGAACGCAGGGTGCCCGCTCACCGCGGGCGCCTTGATCTGGTACTTGCCACGGGCGCGACCCACGGCCCAGACGGTGCCGAACAGCAACAACACGGTGAGCAGGGTAACCAGGGCGGGTAGCTGGGTCATGGGATATCCTCGTTGCGGTCTGTCTACTGTAGCGGCAGAAACCTGCATGGCGTGATCGTGCGCAAGCCGCTATCGTCACGTGGCGGCGTCGGGGCGATGCATCGGGCAACCGGGGGAGTTATGGACTGGCGAAAAAGCGGCAGCAGCAGCAACATCGAGTCGGGCAGCGGCGGAGGCGGCGGTTTCGGCTTTGGCGGTGGCCGCATGGGCATTGGCGGCCTGATCGTGCTGGCGTTGATCGGCTGGGTCTTTTTCAAGAATCCGCTGGCCCTGCTGGACCAGGGGTCATCTTCCAGTCTGAGCGGCGGCCAGACCAGCGGGCAAACGCAGGCGAGTGCCGCGGTCGACTGCCAGCATCCGTCGAGCGAACAGATCGATTTCATCTGCCACATCGTGGGCAGTACGGAGCAGACATGGAGTGCGATCTTCCAGGCAAAGGGGATGACGTATGTCGACCCGAAACTGCATCTGTTCACCGGCGGCGTGAACACCGCTTGCGGCGGCGCAACCACCGCCGTCGGGCCGTTCTATTGTCCTGGCGACCAGAAGGTGTATCTCGATGTGGCGTTCTTCCAGCAACTGCAGGACGAGCTGCATTCTTCCGGCGATTTCGCGCGGGCCTACGTCATCGCACACGAGATCGGCCACCACGTGCAAAAACTGACCGGCGTGTTCGACCAGGTGAAGCAGTGGCAACGCCAGGGCCAGCCGATGGACGGCGCCAACGGGCTTTCGGTGCGACAGGAACTGCAAGCCGATTGCTATGCCGGCGTGTGGGCCAATCACAGCCAGCGCGAGCTGAACTGGTTGCAGCCGGGGGATGTCGAGGAGGCGCTGAACGCGGCCAGCCACATCGGTGACGACACCTTGCAGCAACAGGCGCAGGGGCGGGTGCGACCGGATACCTTCACCCACGGCACCTCGGCGCAGCGTGTGAAATGGTTCAAGACCGGCTTCAGCAGCGGCGACATGGACCAGTGCAACACGTTTGCGGGCACACCCTGAGCGGCTTTTGAACGGGCCGCGCATGGTTTCCCGCACGGCGGGCCGTGCACCCTCTAGAATCCACCTGCTGCGTGCCCCGGGGTGCGCTCTGGCCTGCTCTGATGTTGCATCCCTGCCTGCGCTGCGGTGCCTGCTGCGCGCATTATCGTGTGGCCTTCCACTGGTCCGAGGCAGAGCCGTTCCTGGGCGGAACGGTGCCGTCGGAACTGACCGCGAAGCTCGATCACCACCGCGTGGCGATGCGTGGCACCGATGTAGCGCAGCCACGTTGCACCGCTTTGCGGGGCGTCGTGGGTGAAGCCGCGCATTGCGGCATCTATCCGCAGCGACCGTCCGTGTGCCGCGAGGTGCAACCCTCGTGGGAATTCGGTGCGATCAGCCTGCAGTGCGAGAAGGCGCGGCTGGCGCACGGTCTGACCGTGCTGCAGCCGCAGGATTGGCTGGATCCGCTCGATGCCGGCGAGCCGCCGCTGCCGCAGAGCGCCTGACGGGTCGATTGCCCCCTACTTGCGCTGCGGCGGCTTGCCACCGGGCTTGAATCCGCCAGGCTTCTTGAAGCCGCCCGGCTTGTGCGCCGGCGGCGTGCTGCTGTCGGTATCGCCGCCGTCCCACTCGTGGATACGCAACTGCTGCTGCACCACCCACACTTTCTTCAGGTGCTCGAGCACTTCCCTGGGCATGCCGTCGGGCAGGTCGATCAGGCTGTAGTGGTCGCGAATGCTCAGGCGGCCGATGTACTGGCTGTCCAGCCCGGCTTCGTTGGCGATGGCGCCGATGATGTTGCCCGGCTTCACCCCGTGTTCGTGGCCAACCTCGACGCGATAGGTCCGCTTGCCTTGTTCGGTGGCGTGCGTGCGCAGCGGGCGCTGGCCGAACTCGCGTGGCAGGGCACTCTCGTGCGCTGCGCGTTCGCGTGGCCGCTGTTCCACGGGCCTCGATTCGCGCGCCGGATGGCCGGCCGCGGCGGTTTCGCGCGCATGCGGCGGCCGTCGTTCGCTGCTGCTGCGCTCGCGCGGTGTCGCGCGCTCGACCCGCTGGCGCGTTGCTGGCTCGTATTTTTCGCGTTTCGGCGGCGGCGCCAGCAGCAGCGGCTGGTCGCCCTGGGCGATGCGTGCCAGCGCGGCGGCGATCTCGATCGCCGGCACGTTGTGCTCCTGTTCGTACTGCTCGATCAGTTGCTGGAACTGGCCGAGATCGCCCTGCGCCAGCATGTCGCTGATGCGCTGCTTGAACTTGCCGATGCGCACGTCGTTGACCACATCCACCGATGGCAACTGCATCTGTTCGATCGGCTGGCGGGTGGCGCGCTCGATCGCACCGAGCATGCCGCGCTCGCGCGGGCTGACGAACAGGATCGCCTCGCCGCTGCGCCCGGCACGGCCAGTGCGGCCGATGCGGTGCACGTAGCTTTCGGTGTCGTAGGGGATGTCGTAATTGAACACGTGGCTGATGCGCTCCACATCGAGCCCACGTGCGGCCACGTCGGTGGCGACCAGGATGTCGAGCTTGCCGTCCTTCAGCTGCTGGATCACCCGCTCGCGCTGCGGTTGGGCGATGTCGCCGTTGATGGCGGCGGCGGCCAGCCCGCGTGCCTGCAACTTGCCGGCGAGTTCCTCGGTGGCTTGCTTGGTGCGCGCGAAGATGATCATCGCGTCGAACGGCTCCGCTTCGAGGATGCGGGTCAGTGCATCAAGCTTGTGCATGCCGCTGACGAACCAGTAGCGCTGGTGGATATTCGGCGTGGTGGTGGCGGAGGACTTGATCGTGACTTCGACCGGGTCCTTCAGGTGGCGCTGCGCGATCTTGCGGATCTGGGTCGGCATGGTCGCCGAGAACAGTGCGACCTGGCGCTGCGGTGGCGTCGCCTGCAGCACCTTTTCCACATCGTCGATGAAGCCCATGCGCAGCATTTCGTCGGCTTCGTCGAGCACCAGGTATTTCAGCTCGGACAGGTCCAGCGTGCCCTTGTCCAGGTGATCGATCACGCGGCCGGGTGTACCGACCACCACGTGCACGCCGCGCTTGAGGGAATGCAGCTGCGGGCCGTAGCTCTGGCCGCCGTAGATCGGCAGCACCTGGAAGCCGGGGATGTGCGCGGCGTAGCGCTGGAACGCCTCGGCGACCTGGATCGCCAGCTCGCGCGTGGGTGCCAGCACCAGCGCCTGCGGCTTGCCGGCGCGCGGGCTGATCCGCGACAGGATCGGCAGCGCGAACGCGGCGGTCTTGCCGGTGCCGGTCTGCGCCTGGCCCAGCACGTCGCGACCCTGCAGCAGCGGCGGGATGGTGGCGGCCTGGATCGGCGACGGTGATTCATAGCCGACATCGGCCAGCACGCGCAGAACGTCGGGATGCAGCGCGAGTGCGCCAAAACCGGCCGGAACCGGGGCGTGATCGGAAGTGGGGGATGACATCGGGGAACCTCGGAACCATGGCAGCGCCGGGAATGCGGCGCGCAAGCGGCGCATTCTACCAGTCCGGGCGGCCCGGCGTGTCCCGCCTGCTGAACGCCGCGTGCACGCTGGCACGGTTATGCTTGGGGTTACATGTCTGACCGGGAGACGATTGCGGATGGCCACCCTCGAAACGATTTCCGAACAGCGCCTGCACGGCGGCGTCCAGGGTTTTTACCGACACCCGTCGCAAGCCTGCGGCGGGCCGATGCGCTTCGCGCTGTATCAACCGCCGCAGGCGGCGAACCAGGCCTGTCCGGTGCTGTACTTCCTTGCCGGCCTGACCTGCACCGAAGAAACCGCCACGATCAAGGCCGGTGCGCAACGGCTGGCCGCCGAGCTGGGGTTGGTGCTGGTGATGCCCGACACCAGCCCGCGCGATACCGGATTTGACGGCGCCACCGGCGATTGGGAATTCGGCGAGGGTGCAGGCTTTTACCTGGATGCCACCCGGCGGCCATGGTCGTCGCGTTTCAACATGTACGCCTACGTCACGGACGAGCTGCCGGTGTTGCTCGCGGAAAACTTCCCCGTGGACGTCTCGCGCAGCGCACTGTGCGGCCACTCGATGGGCGGGCATGGCGCCTTGACCATCGCGCTGAAGCAGCCGGCCCGGTATCGCTCGGTGTCGGCCTTCGCCCCGATCGTGGCGCCCAGCCAGGTGCCGTGGGGACACAAGGCGTTTTCGCGCTATCTGGGCGAGGATACCAACGCCTGGGCGGACCATGATGCCTGCGCACTGGTGCGCCGGCAGAGCTTTCCCGGCACGATCCTGATCGACCAGGGCGAGGCCGATCCATTCCTGCACAAGCAGCTGAAACCGGAACTGTTCGAGCAGGCCTGCGCCGAGGCCGGCCAATCACTGCGACTGCGCCATCGTGCGGGCTACGACCACAGCTACTGGTTCATCACCAGCTTCATCGATGACCATCTGCGCCATCATGCCGACGCGCTTGGCTTGCGGTGAAGGCGTCGTCGCCCAGGTTGCAGACGGCACGTGGCGTGATCCGCCTGCCCGAGCCGTCCGATGCGCCCAAATTGCTGCGGCACCGGCTGGAGAGCCGCGAACACCTGGCGCCGTGGGAGCCCTCGCGCGCGGCGAACTACTACACGCTGGAACAATGCCGTCGGGCCGTGAGCGATGCGCGCGAGGTCGCGGCACTGGATCGGGGCTATCCCCTGCTGTTGTTCGATCCTGATGAAGAGCACGTCCTGGGCAGTCTGACCCTGGCCAACGTGATGCGCGGGCCGTTCCAGGCTTGCCTGCTCGGCTACGGCATCGGGATGCGCTGGCAAGGCCACGGTTTGATGCACGAGGCGCTGGAAACCATGCTGGCCTGGGCGTTCGGCGAGCTGGACCTGCATCGGGTGATGGCCAACTACCTGCCGCGAAATGAACGCAGCGCGCGGCTGCTGGCCCGGCTCGGCTTTGAGCGCGAAGGCTGCGCACGGGCCTATCTGAAAATCGCCGGGCAGTGGGAAGACCACGTGCTCACGGCGAAGATTCGCTGAGCCTGCAACTGGATATTCCACACGAAAATGGCGGCCGGACGGCCGCCATTTTCTCTCTCACTGCGTGCTGCCGATCAGGCCTTGGCGGCCGGGCGATGATTCGAGCGGCGACGCTGATTGCCGGCGGCGTGCTCGCCGCGGCCCTGCGGTGCGTAACCGTTCGGCCGGGCGGAACCGGCGGGCTTGCCCTGGCGCGGCGCGCGCGACTGCTGGCGCTGACCGCCACCGCCGCCGCCACCTTGTTTCGGGCGTGGTGCGCCGGCATCCAGGCGCAGCGGGGCGGACGGCTCGTAGCCGGCCACCGGGTTGATCGCGATGTCCTGCTTGAGCAGCTTGCGGATGTCGTGCAGCAGGCCGCTTTCATCGTGACTGACCAGCGATAGCGCCAGACCTTCCAGGCCGGCGCGGCCGGTACGGCCGATGCGGTGCACGTAGTCTTCGGCCACCGAGGGCAGGTCGTAGTTGATCACGATCGGCAACTGCTCGATGTCGATGCCGCGTGCGGCGATGTCGGTGGCCACCATCACGGTGACGCGGCCGCTCTTGAAATCGCTGAGCGCGCGGGTGCGGGCGTTCTGGCTCTTGTTGCCGTGGATCGCGGCACTGCGCAGGCCCGAGGCGTTGAGGAAGGTCACCAGCTTGTCGGCGCCGTGCTTGGTGCGGCTGAACACCAGCGCCTGGCGCCGGCTGTCCTGCGACAACACGTGCAGCAGCAGGTCGCGCTTGCGCGAGGCGTCGACCGGGTGCACCTGGTGGCTGACCAGGGTGGTCACGGTGTTCGGTGCCGAGACCGAGATCTCGCGCGCGTTGTGCATGAACTCCATCGCCAGCGTCTTGATCGCCGATGGGAAGGTGGCCGAGAACAGCATGGTCTGGCGCTTCTTCGGCAGCGCCTGCAGGATGCGCTTGAGCGCCGGCAGGAAGCCCATGTCCAGCATGCGGTCGGCTTCGTCCAGCACCAGCGTTTCCACCGCGGAAAGGTCCAGCGTGCGCTGTTGCATGTGGTCGATCAGGCGGCCGGGGGTCGCCACCACGATGTCCACGCCACGGCGCAGCACGTTGACCTGCGGACCCATGCTGACGCCACCGAAGATGGTCGTGCTGCTGACCCGCATGTGCTTGCCGTAACTGTGGATGTTTTCCTGGATCTGCGCGGCCAGCTCGCGGGTCGGCGTCAGGATCAACGCGCGCGGCCGGCGCGTCATGGTCTCGCCACTGGTGGACAGCTTCTGCAGCAGCGGCAGTGCAAACGCGGCGGTTTTGCCGGTGCCGGTCTGCGCAGCGGCAAGCAGATCGTGACCTTCCAGTGCCGGCGGGATCGCCGCGAGCTGGATCGGGGTGGGTATCGTGTAGCCGTAATCGGCAAGCGCACGCAACAACGCGGGCGCAAGGCCCAGCGAATCAAAAGACATGTAACACTCCTGTGCAACCCGGAGTGTTCATACCGTGTTGCGAATCAAGGGGAAGAAGGCGGCGGGTGCCGCAGCGGTCGCGAAGGCGACTGCGCCGCGAAGTATAGCCGATCCGTCGACGCCGCGCGTGGCCCGCGCCAAACCAACCTGAACGGTCGCTTCAGTGCGCTTGCCGCGCCACGATCAGATAGCTGTTGAACGGCGTGTGTCCGCGCAGCCCCTGGATGCGAACGTGCAGGCCGGCGGCTTCAAGCGTCTGGCGCAGTTCACCGGCGTCCGGGTAATGCTGCGCACCGCCGGGTATCCAGCCCGAGGCCTGTAGGAAGAACTCCTCGACGCGGGTGGCATGGAAGCGCCAGTTGCCTTCGCGCAGCACGTTGCGGATGATCAACCGGCCTTGCGGCGCCAGATGTCGGGCCGCCTGCTGCAGCAAGCCGGACTGGCCCGCGGCCGGCAGGTAATGCAGCACGTCGAGCAGCGCGACGTGGCCTTGTGTTGGCGGCAGGTCGTGTGCGTCGGCACAGCGCAGATCGACGACCGTGGCCAACCCTGCGCGCTGCGCGGCGCGTCGTCCGGCGGCAATCTTGCGCGGGTCGCGATCCAGTCCGAGGTAGGGCGCCCGATGGCCTTGCATGTGCAGGTATTGCCCGAGCAAGCCGATGCCGCAGCCGATGTCGAGCAGTGGCAGCGTACTGCCGGCAAGCAGGCTGCTGCTTGCGGCGTAAACCGGGTCGCTGGCCAGTTTGCTCCGCACATACCAGCGCTGCAGATGGCTGTCGTAGTGGCTGGCGATGTGCTGGCGTGTGCGGCGATCCATCCACGTCCTGCCTGTCGTCGATGGGGCCAGCCTAGCAGCTGGGGGAGTTCGGCGACCCGGCGTTGTTGCGCGCGGCGCCGAGTTGTTGCATACCTTGCGCGCGGCCGCCGACCCGCTGCGACCAGGAATCCTCCCATGGCATGGCTCTCCCCTTTACGCGAACTCGACGCCAGCCAGCGGCATACCGTGTTTGCGAGCTTCCTGGGCTGGACCCTGGATGCCTTCGATTTCTTCCTGCTGGTGTTCGTGCTGGGCGACATCGCCACCGATTTCCATGTGCACAAGACCGAGGTCACGCTGGGTATTTTGCTGACCCTGGCGGCGCGCCCGATCGGTGCCTTGCTGTTTGGCCGGCTGGCCGATCGCTTCGGTCGGCGTCCGGTGCTGATGGTCGACGTGCTGCTGTTCTCCGTGCTGGAACTGGCGTGTGCCTTTGCGCCCACGTTGACGGTGTTGCTGGTGCTGCGCTTTGCCTTCGGCATCGCGATGGGCGGTGAATGGGGCATCGGTGCCTCGCTGGCGCTGGAGAGCGTGCCGGTCAAGTCGCGCGGGCTGGTTTCCGGCTTGCTGCAGAGCGGCTATCCCTGCGGATATTTCCTTGGCGCCGTCGCTTACTGGGTGGTGTTCGACGTGCTGGGTCTGAACTGGCGCGCGATGTTCGTGGTCGGCGTGTTGCCCGCGCTGCTGGTCTTGTACTTGCGCAGCAAGGTGCCCGAGTCACCGGTATGGCAGGCGAGCCAGGCGAGCGGCCAGCGTCGCAACCTGCTGGACTCGATGCACGGCCACTGGAAGCGACTGCTTTACATGATGCTGCTGATGATGGCGTTCAACATGTTCAGCCACGGCTCGCAGGACATGTATCCCACCTTCCTGAAGTCACAGTTGCATCTGGGCGTCGGCACGGTGACGGTGCTGACCATGCTGCTCAATGCCGGCGCGATCGTCGGCGGCCTGAGCTTCGGGGCGTGGTCCGAAAAGATCGGTCGGCGGCGCGCGATGATCATCGCCGCGTTGCTGGCGCTGCCGTGCATTCCGCTGTGGACGCATGGTGGCTCGCTGGTCTTGCTGGGGCTGGGCGCGTTCCTGATCCAGGTGATGGTGCAGGGCGCCTGGGGCATCGTGCCGACCTACCTCAACGAGCTGTCGCCGGACGATATGCGTGGCACCTTGCCCGGCTTCGCCTACCAGCTGGGCAATCTGCTGGCAGCCAGCACGGCCACCGCGCAATCCTGGCTGGCCGATCACAGTGGCGGCAATTACGCGCTGGTGATGGCGTCGTGGATGGCGGTGGTCGCGGTGCTGCTGGCGCTGCTGGCGTGGCTGGGGCCGGAGGTGCGTGGTATCCGCTTCGGCAAGGCGGGCTCCTGATAGAATCGCCGGTTTGCAGACCCTCACGAGACACATGATGAAAGCTGGCAAGGACAAGGTGGTTTCCCTCCATTACACGTTGACCGTGGATGGAGAGAAAATGGAAAGCTCGCACGATCGCGAAGAGCGGCTATGGGTGTTGCTTGGCCACGGCCAGCTGATCCCGGGCCTGGAAGCGGCACTGGAAGGTCGTGAAGCGGGCGAGACGCTGGAGGTAGCCGTGGCGGCCGTGGACGGCTACGGCGAACGCCAGGAAGGCCAGATCCAGCGCCTGTCGAAAAAGTATGTCCCGCAGGCCAACCGGCTCAAGCCGGGCATGGTCACCGTGCTGCAACTGAAGGAGGGCGGCCAGCGCGCCGTCACCGTGCACAAGGTCGGCATGAGCGCGATCGATGTCGATCTGAACCATCCGATGGCCGGCAAGGACCTGCATTTCGACGTGGCCATCGGCGAAGTGCGTGAAGCCACCGACGAAGAACTCAAACACGGCCATGCCCATCCGCCGGGCAGTGCTGCGCACTGACCGGCGGATAAAGGATCGAATCAAAACGGCGCCCCGCTCCCATAGATTCAAGCAAAACGGCGCCTCAGGCGCCGTTTTACGTTCGCCCCCTCTCCCGCTCCAATCAGGTTCCGCGCTTCTTGCGTTGGCCCCTTCTCCCTCCGGGAGAAGGTTGGGATGAGGGTACGTTTCCGCGCACAGCCCCATTGCCATGCACTGACTGGCGGGCATGGAGCATCGCGTTGAAGAGCGCACCCTCACCCAGCCCTCTCCGCCGAGCTGGCTCAGGGAAGAAGACATGCCGCACTCAATCCAGCACCCGCTTCCCATACGCAAAATGATCCCCCCAGTACGGCCCGTCGATATCATCCAGGCGCACGGTGCCGCCGCTATTCGGGGCATGCACGAAACGGCCCTTGCCGACGTACACGCCGACGTGGCTGATGCTGCCGCCGATGTCGAAGAACACCAGGTCGCCGCTGGCCAGCTGGGTCATCCGGCGCACCTTGCGGGCATCCATCGAAGCCATCGCGCGCGAGGTGCGTGGCAGCTTGATGCCGGCGGCGGTGCGGTAGATGTAATCGACCAGGCCGCTGCAGTCGAAACCACCAGCCGGCGTGTTGCCACCCCAGTGGTACGGCGTGCCGACCAGGCCGATGGCCCGGAACAGGATGTCGTTGGCTTCGCCGGCGCTGGCGGCTGAGGGTGCCCGCGCCGGCAGGTCGGCCAGCGCGGAGTGTGATGTCTTGTAGGTCGATTCGCGCCGGTGCGGGCCACTTGCGCAGGCACCGAGCAGGAGCAGGGCGACAACCAGCAACAGCCATCGCGCCGCTGGAGCCGTTCGTGCCAACGAAGACCTTCGGAAGGCGTGCCCCAGGCGCATGATTTACCCTCAACGTCAGTCGCGTGGAGGTTATCAAATCAATCAGTTGTGCGAAAGTCCTCAGGAATCAGACGAGGCTGGCGGCTTGTGCGGTGGCGGTGCCACTGGCTGTGGCGGGGGCGTGTCAAGCTTGAATACGATCGGCACGCGCGCATAGGACTGGACCGGCTTGCCGTCTTTCATTTCCGGACTGAAGCGCCAATGATGCATGACCGTGTCGGTAGCGGCCTGGATCAGATCCGGTGCCACCTTGTTCGCGTCCACTACGACCCTGAGCGGCATGCCATCAGTGCCGACCAGCACCGTCAGTACGACCGTGCCTTCCTCCCTGTTCTTGACGGCACTTTCGGGATAGTGCGGCGAGCTGCGCAAAATGATGTTCGGGGCTTGGATTTTGGATTGCACAGCGACCGGATGGCTCTCTGTAGCTGCCTGCGCCACGAAGATCGTGCCGGTGATCAGCACGGCCAGTGCAGTGAATCCGAAATGACGGCGCAATGCGCCAGGACGAGGACGCTGGATCATGTTCAGTCGCTCCTTCAGTTGTGGCTGGGCCAGCCATGGGATGGACATCGGCATGACAGCCATGCCGGTGCTGTGCAACAAGGTGTGGGCATACGTCGCTTCGTCCTGCGGTGACTGGCGCAGGACGCGCTCGTCGCAGGCCAGCTCCTGATCCAGCCGCAGCCTTGGCCATGCCAGCCATGCCAGCGGATGGAACCAGAACAGGGCGAGCATCAATTCGCCGAGCAGTAGCCACAAGGCGTCGCCGCGACCCAGATGGGCGGTTTCGTGTTGCAGCACCAACCTGCGCTGATTCGCGTCGAAGCACTGCAGGAAGTCTGGCGGCAACAGCAACAGGCTGCGCGGCGCCCATAGCACGGCCGGTCCGGCGCAGTGCAAACGCAGCCGGCGCACATCGATGTCCGGCTGCGCGGTCTTCAGCGCGTGCAGCATGGATTCTGATACGGGCCTGCTCTGGCGCCGCATGCGGTAGTAGTGGAATACCAGCCGCAGCAGGCACAACGAAGTGCCGACAACCCAGAGCAGGCAAGGCCAGCGCAGGGACCAGGGACCTGGAGCCATCTTTGCCACGACGGCTTGCGTCATGGGAAACACGTGGATCGGGGCTACCTCATACCAATGCGACGGGACTGCCGGCAGCCATGGCAGCAGCGCCAGCAACGGAGGCAGCAACCACAGAGTGAACGCTGGTGCGGCTCCGAACAGTCGCCGCGCTGGTCGCCGCAGCATCAGCACCAGAGCGAGCGCAAGGGTGACGTATAGCAACATGGCCAACATCTCAGCGCCTCTTCTTTTCGATGGCTTCGATCAGCTTGCGCAGTTCGGCCACGTCCCTGGCCGTGAGATTTTCGTGCTGACTGAAGTGCGCCAGCAGCGGCGCCACCTTGCCGCCGAATACACGGTCGAGCAGGCTGCGGCTTTCTTGTTGTTGCCAGTCTTCCCGGCGTAACCGCGGCGAGTACAGATAGCGCCGGCCGTCTTTCTGCGCGCCGACGGCACCCTTGCCGAGCAGGCGATTGAGCAAGGTCCTGATGGTCTTTTCATGCCAGCCGGTGGGCCCGGCCAGCAGCGCGACGATCTCCTCGGAGGTTTGCGGAGATTGTTGCCACAAGACCTCCATGACCCGGCTTTCGGCCTCGCTGATTGCGGCAGGTTGCTCAGTCATGCGCGGCGGCTCCTGGTTGGATTACGTGTGTAGTCCACGCAAAGATTACGTGCGTAATTTGAAATCTGCAAGCGAAACGTCGTTTCCGCCGGTCCGTGGCTGGATAGAATGCAAGTCATGCATGCACGCGACGACGTTTTGATCCTCGGTGGTGGCGTCATCGGCCTGGCCTGCGCCCTTTACCTGCTGAAGGCCGGTGCCAGCGTGCGCGTGCTGGAACAGGGCACGCCCGGTTGCGGCAGCTCGCATGGCAATTGCGGCACGATCACGCCCAGCCACGCGCCGCCGCTGGCGATGCCGGGGATGATCGGGGTCGCGCTGCGTTCGGTCTTCCATGCCGACGCGCCGCTCTATCTCAATCCGCGCATGGATGGCGCGCGGCTGCGCTGGCTGCTGGGTTTTGCGCGGCACTGCAACTGGCGCGACTTCCACGCCGCGACACGGGCGCGGCTGGCGATCCTGCAGCGCTCACGGCAGCTGCTTGGCGAACTGGTACGCGATGAAGGGCTGGCCTGCGAGTTCAGCGAGCAAGGGACGCTGTACGTCTATCGCACGGCCCGGCTGCAGGCGACCGACGAGAGGGACCACACGCCACTGCTCGAGAGTCTGGGTATCGAGGTGCAGCGGCTCTCTGGCGAACAGGTCGAGGCGATGGAGCCGGCATTGAAGCCCGGTGTGGTCGGTGGCCTGCTGCATCCGGGCGATGCATCGCTGCGGCCTGATCGCTACGTGGCAGAACTGGCCCGGCGCGTGGTGGAACTCGGTGGCGTGATCGAGAGCGGCGTACGCATCGACGGTTTCCATATGGACGGCGCGCGACTCGCGGGTGTGCAAAGCAGCTGTGGTGCGTTCCGTGCCGAACGCATCGTGATGGCGCTCGGCGCATGGTCGCCGCTGCTGGCGCGGCAGCTGGATCTGCGCTTGCCGATGCAGCCGGGTAAGGGCTATTCGCTCACCTATCGTCGTCCGGCGTTGGCGCCACGGCATGCGTTGAGCCTGCGCGAAGCTTCCGTTTGCGTCACCAGCTGGAGCGACGGTTACCGGCTGGGCAGCACGATGGAGTTTTCCGGCTTCCGCGAAGGCCTGAATCACGCTCGCCTCGACGCGTTGCGCCGGGGCGCCGCCGCCAATCTGCGTGAGCCGGAAGGAACCGAGCTGCTGGAGCAATGGTGGGGCTGGCGGCCGATGAGTGTCGATGAGGTACCGATCATCGGCGCCAGCACGCGCTGCAACAACCTGTGGCTGGCCACCGCGCATGGCATGCTCGGGGTGAGCATGGCGGCAGCCACGGGGGAGTTGATCGCCGCGCAGATGGCCGGCACGATCCCGATGATCGATGCCACGCCCTATGCGCCGTCACGGTTCGGTCTGTAGCCGGAGTTCAAGGCGTTGCACGAAATCCCGAGTCCCGAATCCCAGGTCCCGAATCCCGAGTCCCGAGTCCTGCCCCGCGTACAATGCCCGGATGACTACGTTCACCCTGCATCGCGGTCGCGTGCCGTTGTTGATCAGCCTGCCGCACGACGGCAGTTTCATCCCCGCGGAGATGGCCGCGCGAATGCATCCGGCGGCGCGGCGTTCACCGGATACCGACTGGCACGTGGCGCGGCTGTATGAGCCACTGGCGGAGACGCTGGGTGCCAGCGTGTTGAAGCCGCAGGTGTCGCGCTACGTGGTCGATCTCAACCGGCCGGCCGATGGCCATGCACTGTATCCGGGCCAGCGCGAGACGGGGCTGGTGCCGAGGGTGGGTTTCGATGGCGAGCCTTTGTATCGCGATGGCGACGAGCCGGATGCCGCCGAAATTGAACGACGGGTAACCGATTACTGGCACCCATACCACCAGGCGTTGTCGCAGGAACTTGCACGGCTGTGTGCCGCGCACGGTCGCGCCGTGTTATGGGAAGGTCATTCAATCCGGGGCCGCGTGCCGATGCTGTTCGAGGGCAAGCTGCCGGACCTCAACCTGGGCACAGCGACCGGTACCAGTTGCGGCGAGTTGCTGCAATCGCGGTTGCAGGCCTGTCTGGAATCGCAATCGCGCTTTTCCGTGGCCGTCAATGGCCGCTTCAAGGGCGGCTACATCACGCGTCACTATGGCCGTCCCGATGCCGGCGTGCAGGCCGTGCAACTGGAGCTGGTGCAACTCAATTACATGGACGAGGCAAGCTTTCAATACGACGAATCCAAGGCACCTCAGGTGCAGGCTCAGATCGAGCAGTTGCTGCGGATCTGCCTCGACTGAGCGCAAGAAATTGCGGTCTTGCCAATAGCGGGGGAAAAGTCAACGCATGGCACCTGCCGCGCGCAGAAAACGGCGTGTTGTGTTCAGCACCCGTACGCCATTTGTGCCGCATTGTCGGCGCGCCGTGCCGCCCGCGTTGCCGGGTTCCGGCCGGGTCCACGGCACTTCATCGTTCGAGGTTCGACATCATGATGCGCAAACTTCTGGTTGCTTCCCTGCTGGTGGCAGGCATGGCGCTTTCCGGTTCCGTGCTGGCCCAGGCCGCGGCGCCGCAGCCCGCGGCGCCGGCGGCACAGGTCGCTCCGGCAACGAAAACCGCCAAGGTCGCCACTGGGCACACGTCACACCACAAGCATCACAAGCATCACAAGAAAGCCACGGCCAAGGCCGCGGCACCGAAAGCGGCCGGTTGATCGAGTCGTGACCCGGGAACCCGTCGGTTCAGGCCGGCGGGTTTTCGCTGTGAGGCAGCATGGCTACGCATTTCAGCTCGATCGCGATCGGCGTCGGCAGACTGCTGATGCCTACGGTGGTGCGGCAGGCGTCGACGTCGGCGAAACACTCCGCGTAAATACGATTGTAGGTCGCAAAATCGCGCTGCATGTCGGTGAGGAACACGGTGACATCGACCAGATCGGACCAGCGTGCACCACTGGCTTCGAGTACGGCACGGACGTTGGCGAATACCTGTCGGCATTGCGCTTCGATGTCGTACGCGAGCAGCCGCCCGTCGGCGTCCTGCACGTTGCCCGGGATGGCGTTGCTGCCGGGTTGGCGCGGGCCCACGCCGGACAGGAACAGCAGGTCGCCGACGCGGCGCGCGTGCGGGTAGGCGCCGACCGGCGTTGGCGCGGTGTCAGTGCGAATGCCTTCGCGACTCATGCCTCGCCGGTCCAGCGGCGCGTCAGTTGCGCGACCGCTTGCTCATAGGCCTCCGGCAACTGCTCGCGAGCACGCACGTCGAGGCCAAGATCGTGGATGTGGCCGTTGTCCAGACCGTAGATCCAGGCATGCACGGCCAGCTCCTGGCCGCGTGCCCACGCTTCCTGGACCACCGTGGTATGACACACGTTGAGCGCTTGCTCCAATGCGTTCAGTTCGCACAGGTGGGCATGGCGCAACGCGAATGACTGCGCTGGATCGAGCTTGTCGGCGTGCTTCAGGGCGATATCGGTGATGTGCCGGAGCCAGTTGTCGATCAGGCCCAGGCGACTTTCCTTCAGCACCGCGCCCACGCCACCGCAACCGTAGTGGCCGACCACCAGAATGTGTTTCACCTGCAGCACATCCACCGCGAACTGGATGGTGCTGAGCGCGTTGAGATCGGTGTGCACCACCACGTTGGCCACATTGCGATGCACGAAGATCTCGCCTGGTGGCAGGTCGACGATCTGGGTGGCCGGCACGCGCGAATCCGAGCAGCCGATCCACAGGTAGCGCGGTGCCTGCTGCTGCGACAGCCGTTCGAAAAAGGTCGGGTCCTGCGCGGTGACCTGGTCGGCCCAGCGGCGGTTGTTGGCAAGCAGGTCTTTCAGTGAATTCATCGGGATTCCAGGGGTTCTTGCGTGCACGTATCAGCCGTGCTCCGGCGACGTGCCGTAGGCGATGCAGACATTCTTGGGCTCGGTGAAAAAGTGCAGCGCTTCGCTGCCGCCCTCGCGGCCGACGCCGGATTGCTTGACGCCGCCGAACGGCGTGCGCAGGTCGCGCAGCAGCCAGCAATTGATCCACACGATGCCGAATTCGAGCTGGCCGGCGAGCCGATGCGCGCGGGATAGATCCTGCGTCCACAACGAGGCGGCCAGGCCGTAACGGCTGTCGTTGGCGATGGCCAGCGCGTCGGCTTCGTCCTCGAACGGAATCAGCGCCACCACCGGGCCGAAAATTTCCTGCTGGTTGGTGACCGCTCCCGAGGCGAGGCCTTCGATGACGGTGGGCGCGATGAACCAACCATCGCGGCAACGACCGGTGGGGCGAATCGCTTCGCCGCCGCACAGGATCCGGCCGCCTTCGCGGCGTGCCTGTTCGATGCAGCCGAGCACCTTGTCGTAATGCCCCTTGGAGACCATCGCGCCGAGGTCGCTGTCGGCGTCGTCGGGATCGCCCACGCGCAAGGCCTGCACGCGTGCGAGATAGCGCTCGCGGAAGCTTGCGTAGATCGAACGCTGCACCAGCAGGCGCGAGCCGCACAGGCAGATCTCACCCTGGTTGGCGAAACCCGAGCGCACGATGGTGTCGAGGTTCGCCTCGCACAGGTCGGCATCGGCAAACACGATCGCCGGGTTCTTGCCACCCATTTCCAGCGAGATCTTCTTGAACCGTGGTGCGGCGCTGCTGGCGATGTGGGCGCCGGTGGCGGTGCTGCCGGTAAACGAGATCGCCTTGACCGCGGGATGCTCCACGATGGCCTGACCCACGCTGGGGCCGCGACCGTGCACGATGTTCAACACGCCAGGCGGAAAGCCGGCCTCGATGCTCAGTTCGCCCAGCAGCGCGGCGGTGCAGGGGGTGACCTCCGAGGGTTTGGCCACCACCGTGTTGCCGGCGGCCAGTGCCGGCGCGATCTTCCAGCTGAAAAGATACAGCGGCAGGTTCCACGGGCTGATGCAGCCGACCACGCCAAGTGGTTGGCGCAGGGTGTAGTTGATCGCGGCCGTGCCGGCGGCGCCGTTGTCCATGGCGTGCGATTCGCTGCCCCAACCGATGATCGCGGCGGCGAAATAACGCAGATTGCTCACCGCCCGCGGAATGTCGAGTCGACGCGCAAGGCTCAGCGGCTTGCCGCTGTCGCGCGATTCGAGCGCGGCGAACTCATCGACGCTTGCCTCGATCAGCGCGGCGAGTTTCTCAAGCAGTCGAGCGCGTTGCTCGGTCGGGGTGGCCGCCCACCCGGGCGCGGCGTGAGTAGCGGCGGCAACCGCGGCGTCAACATCTGCGGCGTCGGAATCCGGACAGTGCGCAAACACGGCAGCGGTAGCGGGTTCGGGCACCTCCAGCCAATGGTCGTGGAGGGGCGGCTGCAGACAGCCGTCGATCAGATTGGCAAGGCGCAAGATGGGCATCCGTTCCATCTTAAATCCAGCGTCCGGCAATTGCACCGGACGCTGGCGTATGCCCAGGCTCCTGGCTCACAACGAGCGCATGCGTCCGCCATCGACCGGCAGGCTGACCCCGGTGATATAGCTCGCGGCCGGCGAGGCGAGGAAGGCCACCGCCGCTGCAGTTTCGGAAGGATCTGCAAAGCGGCCCATCGGAATTTCCGCCGTCATTTCCCGCTGCACGTCCTGTTCATCGCGGCCGGATTTCCTGGCGCGTACCGCCACGATCTGTTCGATGCGCGGCGTATGGGTGGAGCCGGGCAGCACGTTGTTGACGGTAATGCCCAGCGGCGCCAGTTCCACGGACAGGGTCTTGGCCCAGCTGGCAACGGCACCGCGGGTGGTGTTGGAAACGCCTATGCCCGGGATCGGCTCCTTCACCGACGTCGAGATGATGTTGACGATACGACCCCAGCCAGCAGCGCGCATGCCGGGCAGTACGGCCTGCACCAGCACGTGGTTGGCCAACAGGTGCTTGCGCAGGGCGTCGAGGAAATCCGGCGGCGCGGCGTCGACGATATTGCCCGGTGGCGGGCCACCGCTGTTGTTGATCAGGATGTGCAGCGGTGCGTCGGCGACCAGCCTCTCGACGTGGGCGCGCAGGACATTGGTATCCCCCGCATCCGCGACGATGAAGCCATGTCGCTGTGCGTCGTGGATGCGCGGCAGGCTTTCGACCAGCTCGGCGAGTACGTCACCACGTCGCGCCAGTACAGTGACATTGGCGCCCAGCAGGGCCAGCTCGATCGCACAGGCGCGGCCGATACCTTGGGATGCGCCGCAGACCAGGGCATGCCGCCCACTCAGATCCAGTTGCATGGCTTCACTCCGGTTGATGTCAGCGCTTGTGAAAAAGTCACTTCCTGTGACTTTCTTCTATCGCGAGTCCGGCACAGGCCCGGACTCGCTCACGCGAAGCCTCTCAGCGCAGCAGAAGGCGCATGGCGAGTGCGCCGAGCCAGCATAACCAGCCCAGCCATGGGCCGTATCGCCACAGGTTGCGCCACCGATTGATGGCCGGATCGCGCAGCGCCGGCAGCGCCGGCGAGCGCAGCACGTGCTGCATGCGGATCCAGCGGCGCCAGCTCGACGGCTTGTGCTGGTCTGCATCGACAATGACCTGCCAGTGCTGGGGATAGCGCTTGCGCAGCAGCGTGCCGAGCCGGAACTGCGCCACGAAGGACATCGCGAACAGGCCTACGCCGGCGATCAGCAAGGCCAGGTAGCCAACGATCACGACGAACCGCCACGCTTGCCGCTCCAGGGCAGCGGCAACTCGTTCAGCAGGCCATCCCCGCCCGGGGTCTTGCCGCACACCGCACTGTCGACGGCGTTCTTGTACGCGGAATTCATCAGCCCGATCCACAGCGACCCATCCGGTCCGTGCGGAATGCTGAAGCTGCCGGTGGAATTCATCTTCAGGGTCGCGGCCGTGCTGCTGGTGAGGGATGCCGGCGATTGCTCCCAGTAGGTCTTGCCTGACTGCTGTTTTGCCGAGCTGTACACCAGCAGGTAGCGGGCCTTTTTGTTGTCCACCGTCAAGCTGCCGAAGGCGCCGGTGGTGTCGTTGGTCCAGCCCATGTGTTCGCACAGTGTGATGTCATCGGACCGGATCGGCTGGAAACCATCGTCCAGCAACACCACGGTCGGCGCGAAAAGATAGCTGGCATGCAGCCAGCGGCCGTTCAATTCCGACTTCAGCGCCACACGGTACGGCAGCTTCACCTCGGTGGGCAGGCGAAACGCCAGGAAGTAGCTCCTGGTGCCATTGAGATTGGCCACCATGCTGGCGCTGCCCAGGGTGAATTTCTGTGGCTGCCACGGCAGCAGGCTGCGGTAGGAAAAGTCGGCGAAACTGCTGCAGCACGGCGTGGCTTGCTGCAATCGCTGCCGGGCGAGTTTCAGCGTATCGGCCGGACTTTCGGACGGCGCTCGCAGGTTGGGTGGCACCAGGCTGGTGGGAACCAGGGCGGCGGGCACCAGTTTCCTCATGGTATGGCAACCGGCCAGCAGCAGGCCGGCGAGCAGGGCGATGGGGAGGACGGAAAAGCGTGGTGACATGGGGTTCAGAATTCAGCCGTGCCGGCGGCACGCGGATAGGGGATGGCGTCGCGGATGTTCGACAGCCCGCAGATGTAGACCAGCAGGCGTTCGAAGCCGAGGCCGAAGCCGGCGTGCGGCACCGTGCCGTAGCGACGCAGGTCACGGTACCAGCCATAGGTCGCCGGATCGAGGCCGAACTGGATCATGCGGCGGTCGAGGTAGTCCAGCCGCTCCTCGCGCTGGGCGCCGCCGATGATCTCGCCGATGCCCGGCGCCAGCACGTCCATCGCGGCCACGGTTCGTTCGTCGTCGTTCAAGCGCATGTAGAACGCCTTGATCGCCTCGGGATAATTCATTACGACCACGGGGCGGCCGATATGTTTCTCAGCCAGGTAGCGTTCGTGCTCGGTCTGCAGGTCAATGCCCCAGACGACCGGATATTCGAACTTCTCGCCGGACTTCTTCAGGATCTCGATCGCGTCGGTGTAGTCGATGCGCTCGAACGGCTTGGCGATGAACGCTTCCATCCGGGTGATCGCATCGCTCTGCACGCGCTCGGCGAAGAACGCCATGTCGTCGGGGCGTTCTTCCAGCACGGCCTTGAAGATCGCCTTCAGAAACGCCTCGGCGCAATCGGCATTGGCGGTGAGGTCGGCGAACGCGATTTCCGGTTCGACCATCCAGAACTCGGCCAGGTGGCGCGCGGTGTTGGAGTTTTCGGCGCGGAAGGTGGGGCCGAAGGTGTAGACCTTGCTCATCGCCAGGCAGTACGCCTCGACGTTGAGCTGGCCGGACACGGTGAGAAACGCTTCGCGGCCGAAGAAATCCTTGCGGAAGTCGATCTTGCCGTCAGGTGTTCGCGGCAGGTTGGCCAGGTCCAGCGTGGACAGCCGGAACATGTCGCCAGCGCCTTCGGCGTCGGAGGTGGTGATGATCGGCGTGTTGATCCAGAAGAAGCCCTGCTCGGTGAGATGGCGATGGATCGCCGTCATCATGCTGTGGCGCACGCGCGTCACCGCGCCGAACAGGTTGGTGCGCGGGCGCAGGTGGGCAACCTCGCGCAGGAATTCCATCGAGTGCTGCTTGGGCTGGATCGGGTAGGTTTCCGGATCGTCGACCAGGCCGGTGACGACTACG
>Ga0208357_1000372_pt1 | contig 36297 bp, 42 predicted proteins | sample NGESurdeep092012_6_FD_184487 | JGI IMG/M metagenome (GOLD analysis project Ga0208357, IMG submission 184487) | Arctic peat soil microbial communities from Barrow, Alaska - NGEE Surface sample F52-2 deep-092012 (SPAdes) | ecosystem: Environmental > Terrestrial > Soil > Wetlands > Peat ...
TGCAAGGTCTCGGGGCGAGTGGCGAAATTGGCAGACGCGCAGGCTTCAGGTGCCTGTATTCGAAAGGATGTGGGGGTTCAAGTCCCCCCTCGCCCACCAGTTGTGCCCTCGCGGAGGCGACCGGCGAAAGTCTGAGCGCAACACGATGCCCGTCAACTGATCGCTATCTCTTGACGACGGTAGGGTCATGCCAGATGGCTAGTTCTTCGCAACCGACGTTCGAAGTGTCAAACCTCCGCGTCGTACGGGATGGGAACGAAATCCTCACGTCGATTTCGTTTCATGCGGTTGCGGGCGAGCTCATTGGTCTTCTCGGGCCGAGCGGCAGCGGCAAAACCACACTGATGCGTTCACTCCTCGGCGTCCAGGCGATCACCGGCGGCTCCGCGCGGATAATGGATTCCGTCGCAGGATCGCCGTCGCTACGCGGACGACTTGGGTACATGGCCCAAACCTCCGCCGTCTATCTCGACCTCACCGTCGCGGAAAACATCCGCTACTTTGCCGGCGTATTGGCTCAGCCCCCTTCCGAGATTGCGCGCGTCATGGACGTCGTCGCTCTCACTTCCTTCGCCCACCGACTCGTCTCGTCGCTGTCGGGCGGCGAACGTACGCGCGTATCGCTGGGTGTCGCCCTCTTGGGGTCGCCCCCCGCTCTGATCCTGGACGAACCGACCGTTGGGTTGGACCCGATACTTCGGCGCGACCTCTGGCGCACCTTCGAAGATCTCGCCAGTACTGGTGTCACCGTCATCGTGTCGAGTCACGTAATGGACGAAGCGGCTCGTTGCGCCAGGTTGCTGTTGCTACGCGAAGGGGCGCTCCCGTTTGACGGTACGCCGGCATCACTGTTAACAGCCTCCGGAGCGCCCGGTTATGACGAAGCATTCGAGCGCCTAATCGAAGGCGAGTGATGAACCTACGAAGGACGCTGCTCACCACTAAGCGCATTCTCGAACAGTTGCGCCATGATCCGCGGACCCTCGCATTACTGTTGCTCGTCCCAACGGCGTTGGTGGGCCTCCTGTCTTGGTCCCTTGCGAACCGGCCCGGGGCCTTCGACGCTGTTGGCCCAAAACTGCTCGGCGTTTTCCCTCTCGTCGTCATGTTCCTCGTGACGTCCGTCATCACCCTGCGCGAGAGGACCGTCGGAACCCTCGAACGTCTCTTCACTCTGCCCCTGACGAAGGCGGACTTCATCGCGGGCTACGCCATCGCCTTCGGGGCTCTCGCCCTGGTCCAAAGCCTCCTCGTTTCCGTCCTCTCCTACACCTGGTACGGACTGGCCCATCAGGGCGTGCCGTGGCGCATCAGTATCGTGGCCCTCTGCGCCGGTCTGCTCGGCACCGCTTTCGGATTGGCGCTAAGCGCCGTGGCCCACACGGAGTTCCAGGCCGTTCAGTTCATGCCGGCGTTCATCCTGCCCCAGCTACTTCTGTGCGGTCTGGTCATTCCCGTCAGTCAGTTACCCACCGTGCTTCGCGGCATCGCCTATGTGCTGCCGATGACGGCCGCAGTGCATGCGGTTGCCCCGCAGCAGTCGACTCCGTACTACCTTGGCCAGTTCGCCATCATGCTCGCGTACATCTTCGCCGCGCTCGTCGTGGGAGCCGGCACTCTTCGCAGGGTGACCAAATAGCATTCGTCGCCAGGGATGTCGCGATGGCTGAGATGGGCGAACTCGCATTGAATGCTGCAGCGTGGCCGAGTGACGCCACGAATAGCAACCGACTACCACGGCAGACAGACGTTGAAGCGAGTTTGTCGCACCGATGCTCCTTTCATCCAGAGAAGGGGGTTCGGCGAATTTACCGGCGCAAGTTTCAAGTTTCCTAGGTGTGAGAGGACCCCAAGAGGGAAGATCATCCTGACTTTGATAAGCGGATTCGCCGCGATTAATCGTCGGCGCTCACCCGCCTCTAGCCAGCCAATTGGAGAGTTGGGACGCCTCAGCTCCGATGGTGGTCTCTGCACCATGTCCGGGCAGAGTGCGCGTGGCGTTGGGCAAAACGAACAAGCGGTCGCTGATCGACGCGACAATGGTCGCGAAGTCTGAGAATCGCCGCCCGGTAGCCCCGGGACCTCCTTTAAAGAGAGTGTCGCCGGAGAACAGCACGCCCTCTGAGACGACATAAAGGCAGCAGCCGCCTGGTGTGTGTCCCGGCGTGTGAATAACTTCGATCGACGCACCGCCAACTGACAACTTCATACCGTTGGCCAGGTACCCATCGGGAGATCGATCGGGATACACCTCGTTCCACAACATGAGATCGTCGGGGTGCAACAAGATCGGGGCACTGAGGACCTCGGCCAAAGCCTGAGCGGCATTGATGTGATCATTGTGACCATGGGTGGCCACGATGGCCACCGTGGAGCGGCCCGCGACCGCTTCGACGATTGGCCGATGATCATGGGCGGCATCAATCACCAACACTTCTCGTTCGTCGCCCACAATCCAAACATTGTTCTCGACCTCAAAATCCTCCCCGTCGAGCGAGAAGATTCCCGACGTCAGGACCAGTTCGATCTTCACATCACGACGACGGAGCGCAGCACTTCTCCGCGTTCCATTCGATGAAATGCCTCCTCAACGTCACCGAGAGCAATCGTCTCACTGACGAATCGATCGAGATCGAGCCGCCCTTGAAGATAGAGGTCCACGAGCATTGGGAAGTCACGAGACGGCAAGCAGTCCCCGTACCAACTCGGTCTCAGCTGTCCACCTCGACCGAAAAAGTCGATCATCGGCAGTTCGATCCGCATCTCGGGCGTCGGTACACCAACTTGCACCAAGGTACCTGCGAGGTCCCTCGCGTAAAAGGCCTGTTCCAACACCTTGGGGTTACCCACCGCCTCGATGCAGACATCCGCACCGTGCCCGTTCGTCAACCCACGCACCGCCTCGACGACGTCTTCGGTCGAAGCGTTCACGACGTCAGTGGCGCCGAACTCAGACGCTCGATCAAGTTTGCGCGGATCCAGGTCGATCGCAATGATAGTCGTCGCCCCCGCGAGGCGCGCGCCCGCAATCGCCGCGCAGCCCACGCCCCCACAGCCAAATACCGCAACCGAGTCACCGACCCCCACGTCGCCGGTGCGCATCGCCGCGCCCAGTCCGGCCATTACGCCGCAGCCCAAGAGGCCGACCGCTTCGGGACGGGCCCTCCGGTCAACTTTCGTGCACTGACCCGCCGCCACCAATGTCTTCTCCGCGAACGCTCCGATTCCCAACGCCGCCGATAGAGGCGTCCCGTCAACCAACGTCATCTTCTGTGATGCGTTACGGGTGGCAAAGCAGTACCAGGGCCGGCCCCGCCGACATGATCGGCATTCTCCACACACCGCGCGCCAATTCAGCACGACAAAATCGCCGGGCTGGATGGAGGCGACCTCGGGCCCGACGCTTTCTACAATGCCCGCGGCTTCATGTCCGAGAAGGAAGGGGAACTCATCATTGATCCCGCCCTCGCGGTAGTGCAGATCCGTATGGCAGACACCGCACGCTTGGATACGCACGACGGCTTCACCGGGCCCCGGGTCCGGCACCATGACTGTGACCAGCGATACCGGCTCTCCCTTGGTCATTGCGACGACGCCCTGGACCAATGATGCCATTGAGTGCTCCTTGCCGAATTTGGCCTCATTGTACAGTGGACATCGCTGATCTCGAGGGCCGTGTCACTCCCAGTTCCGAGTGCGATTTAGCCGCGAAGTGGTCGAGGGGTCCGTTAGGACCTCAGGAAGGGATCAAGTCCCCCCTCGCCCACCATTTGTGCGACCGACGGACCGAGGCTTTCGCGCCCGACGACGCACTGAATCAACCGAAAGCTTCACAAAGCGTCAGAGCCGCCTCGGCTATCGCTCGATCGGCAGCGTCGACGGCGCCACTCATCCCGAAGGACGCATGGATCATCCCGTGGTTGCGCTTCGACGTGGCCGCACATGATGGCGAAAAATCACGCGCTGAACTCAATCGTCACGAATTCGAATGACGGTCCCGCCGTGGAGACACCATCACCGCTCGGCATCGCCAACAGCTCGGTGGCGACGGACCGCAGTTCAAACATGATCGAAATCGCCGGCGACAGGCTCGCCGTCTCGCCGTTGAAGGCGCGATGCAGCGTCGCGAGCATCTCACAGTATTTGGTGTTGAACTCAACCATCTTGGACCGAACCGGACTCCCCTGCGGGTAGTCGTCAATCTTGGGATTCGGCCGCATCGGATAGACCGCGGCCCAGTCAACGACGAAGGCGTCGCCGCTCGGTCCCGACCTTGGCGAGTCGCCGCGCACGTAGGAGCGGCCCTGCAATATCTCACTGAAGCGGAAATAGTGGGCGACTTCCTCGCGTTCGGGGTGATGCATGTCACGGTCGCCGTCCCACACCTGACGATGTTTCAAGCCCTCACCTTGCTCCTCGATCTCGTCAATCGCCTCGAGGGCCGTCTTGAGATTGTGCACGGCAATCACTCGACGTTCCCCGACGAATCCGAGCATCTCAGGTGTGATTTGGCGATCGGGATCACCCGAGAACACAGCGTCCTCACCCAGCGTCGCGCAAAGGAACTTCAGACCCTCTTCGATGGCCCGATAGAACTGTCCAATTGTCTCGAAGTTGTCGGCCTCGGACTCGGCGTGGCGCTCGCCCGGACGCTCGACTCTCATGAAGGTTTCGATGGTCGCGGGGGCGAAGGGCGCCAGCGGCACCACGAAGGAGTTGTCGCTGTGCGGCAGTGTCGCGGGATGGCTCGGCACAAAGCCGGCTCGTTGAGCGTGGGTGCCCCACCGATCGCGTTCAAGACGTTCGCCGCAAGCGCCAGGTGCAACATCTCCTCGATAAGGACAGATTTGATGATCTCGACACTTTCGAGGTTCGATCCAGCATGAATCGAAAAGAGAGCGCAAAGGTACGGAGGGAGGGTGGAGTGTTCGAGTTCGAGCGCACCCTGCACATGCTCACGCAGGGATTCGAGTGTCGAGATATGAGAGGTTCTGGTTTCCAAGCGATCCTCGCGCCCTAAGAGGAATACGTACGCCGGAGCATACTGAAAGGTGGCGGCGCCCGCATTGCGGACGCTCGGCGTGTCGCGCGAATCGTCCGACTGGTCACCAGGAGCGACTCAATTACACGTTGTCTGGCCAGATGGCGTGGTCGTGCATACCGTCGACGTCGTTATCGGGACGGTAGTGGGTGGCGTATACACAGTGGTTGGAACGACGGTTGTGACCGGCGAACTTGGTGCACGAGTCGTCGTCGTGAGGTTCGATGGCGGCGGTGGCGGCGGTGGCGTCGGTGCAGTCGTGGGGGTAGTCGCCCTCGTCGTCGGGTAGGTAGTCGACACATTCTTGATTGAAGACTTGTCAGTGGCGGAGGGCAATGTGGCCTGACTCACGGCGAGTGCCTTCGTCGCATTCGCCGCGTGCGCGACGAATATTCCAGTCGCGATTCCCGAGCTGAGGAAGATGGTCTGGGTTAGGAGTCGAACCCGAGCAAATTTCCTCGCGATTGGATAGTTGCCTTCGTTGGCGCGCTTCATCGTGTCTTCCTAACGGATCGATCCCTCAACCACTTGCGGTAAGGCGCGGCACTTTCAACGAACTCATCATAGAAAAGGAACCCTCGGATGATTCTCAATTCTTCAACACGAGAGCGGCGTCCGATGTATCAAGTGGCGCCCTTCCTTGTTCACCGGAGACCCTGTAACACATGGTCACCATCAGCGAATCGACTCAATTCAACCCACACCATCGGCAGGTGAGCCCACTTATGTAACAAGATCGACACCTCAAAGTTTCATCAACTGCATTCGACGTCGAATAATCTCTCCTCGTAGCAGATAGGGAGGTTGGATGGATCGCATGCGATCGCTCGGTACGTGGATCTTGACGGCGATGGTGACGCTGGCCGCGGGAGTTGGCTTGGTGGCGTTCGATCAGTCGCCCCAACTCTCGGCAGTTCACACGACGAACAGTTCGAGCCCGCCATCAACGGCCGCGACAGCGACGGCGCATTCTCCACGAGATGGTTCCCAACAGCCCAAAGGACAGATCTCGATACGGGAGGCTGCATTGCCCTTGGTTCACGATGGAGCGACGACGACTCAATTTTCCCCGACTACGACATCGACCTTCGCACCGATCCCGCCGACGACCACGACCATCCTCCACCAAGATGGCGGCGATGATGGCGGTGGGAGCGACGATGGCGGTTAATGGTCGCCCTTGGGACGTCAACTGACGAGTTCGCGCAGCGGTCGAGGAGTCCGAAAGGACCTCAGAGGACCCCGCTAAATGTACGTTGATTGAGCGAATGACTATGTCGCGAGGTTCGCCTTAGTGTTCGCGCCGTTTCTGGCGGCGATTGCCGCACCGTTGAGAGAATTGCCGTGAGCGCCGAGGATTGTGATTCAGTGCGCTCTGGATGCGCTCTTTACGAAACGAACGATCGTTGGTTTCGAAGAGACCTTCGGCGCCAAACCCTTAGCCTGTCTCGTCGCGGTGACGACGCACGTTCCCGCGCTCCTGGTGGACAATGAATCTCCGTGAATCGCGCAACGCTTCGCCGTGCCGTTCTTCACGCGAAAACTCAGAGCCCCTCCGTCGGAATCGCCTTTCGTTCTGAGCTTGAGTGACGACCCTTCATGACCGGTCATTCGCACTATCGACAAGACGGGCGCGGGAATCGTGGTCGTGACGGTCGGGACCGTCGTCGTCGTAGTTGTGGGGGTCGGTGACGAGCCCGACGAGGGCGGTGGCGGAGGAGAAGGAGAAGGAGGCGGTGATATCGGAGTGTACCCAGTGCCCGTGATCGTGACCGTTTGAACTCCGTTGCCGTCATTGCCTTGGAGCAGCCACGTCGCGGAGACCGCTCCATCGCTCGTGGGTGCGAACTTCACCGTCTCTTGAATCGAAGTATTCGGGGCAATCGTGTGCGCGGGATTGGTTTTGGCCAACTGAACGAATGGATCTGTCACGGCGCTAAAGCCATTGGTCGTCGGTGGGGTCGCCTGAGAAATCAGTAAGGGGAATCCACCTTGATCTCCGAGATCGAAGTTGAGTGTCGCGGCTGCGCCCACCGCAACGCTGCCAAAGTCGAGCACGTCCGGCGCGGTACTGAGCAGCGCGGGTGGATCAGCCGATCCCGAGATTGATATCCCGAAGTTGCCCACCGAGGTATCGAGTATCGCCACGCTGTCAAAGACGTGATCAAAATCGCCCGAGGAGCCCGGAGGGGCGAATTGAATCGTGAGTGTGAGAGTTCCATTCGGTGCAATCGTTTGATTGGCCGGTGGATTGGTCACGGTGAACGGCAGCGCGGGGGAATTGAACCCCGTCACGTTGATGGCGCTCAAAGACACATTCGTGAAGGTGACGTTCAAAGTGACGTCACCGCTGCCGATGGGCGCGGGCGCGAAGTCGGCGGAGGTTGGCGAGATGGTGAATGATGCTGTCGGCGTTTCGCCTTGACCGTTCAACGTGATCTCGGACGTCGCTCCCGTGACGTTCGCCGTGAGCGTTCCGCGATTCGCGCCTAGGGCCGTGGGCGTGAACGTGACGGGCACCGTGATCGTTTCACCAGTCGACAGCGTCGCGGGAAGCGTCATATTCGGTGTTCCCATCGTGTAGGCGGAGCCGGACTCGGAGAACGAACGCACCGTGGTGGCCGAGGACGCCGTAAAGGTGGCGGTCTGGGTTACCGGCTGCGAGACGGTCGTCGCCGGAAAGTTCACGTCGGCGCCGCTCAGCGCGGGGGTCGACGACGCGAGGGCTCCATATCCCATGAGCGTCGCATCCTTCGTACCCACGTAGACAATGCCATTGTCAACGCTTGGTTCAGAGAACACAGTTGACGTAAAGGGCGATGAATTCCAGACCTCGTCCAACGAGTTGTTGACGGGGATCGGATTGAATGCCTCCAACTGGGAGTCCTGGCCGCTCGGTCCGGTGGCGTGAATGATCCACACCAGCGCCGAACCCGACGTCGTTCCCGTCGACGTGACGATGGGCGTACCTGATCCGAAGCCGAATGTATTGCCCGTGTTCGCGGTCGCGCCAACGAGTGTCAGTCCCACTTCATTGTTGGTAACCGTGCGCTGAAACACCTCGAGGGATCCGCCGTTGTTCGTGAATCCCACGTTTCCCGCCGTCGGCACGTAGACGTAGCCGCCGTCCCCGGGCCACACCGCGGGCTTTGACCAGACGCCCCCTCCGGAACTCACCTCGTCGGGCACGGCGTCGGTCTGGTTCGTGCCCTGCTCGAAGCCGCCGAGATTGTTCTGATTCAAGACGTACATAGTGCCCTGCTTGCCATCGACGAGCATCACGTTGGGTTCCGACGTCGTCCCCATGCTGGCGGGTAGCGCGACCGGCCCGCCGGCGCCGAGATCACCGTCTTGATAGTTAAGCGACTGCGCGTCGGCCGGAATGAAGAAGTCGATGGGTTGGAGATGGCCACTGGACGTGCTCAGTTCGATGACCGCTTCACCGTAGTTATCCGCGATGGCGGCGCTGCCCGGTTCTGGACTGCTCGGTATGGCGCCGTTGCCGGTCGAGACGTAGATGTCGCCCTGGCTGTCGACGACCGGGGGCGAACCGGACTGCCAGATACCGGCGCCCGATGCGGTTGACCACATCGTGGTGATACTCGCGGTCGATTCACTCACTCCAACGAGCCAACCTTCCCAGCTGCCGTAGTCGCACTGCGAACCGAAGGCCGCGTAAACGACGCCGTTAATGAGAACGAGACCGGGACGCTGCGTTTGATACTCCCCGTTAAAGACGGTGCCAGCGTTGTTGTCGGCCGATCCTTGAATGGGGACTCCGTTCATTGGCCAGTTGGGAGCCGGCGCGCCAGTCTGGACGCCAACGGCCTCCATGAACCACTGGGTCGCACCGCCGACACCGGAATCCTTCGCGGCGACGAAGTAGGCGATTCCAGTGGAGGCATCGATGACGGGCGTACCCGTGATACCCAGGGAGGAACCGATGTCCGCACATCCGATCTGCTGGAGAGGGTCGGCCTGAGGACCGAAGTTGTCATGCCACTCGACTGCTCCCGTCGTTGAATTGAGCCCGTACGCGTAGTCGTTCTCGGTCACGGCTAGGACCGTGGGTTGGCTCACGAGCGGCTGTGCGTAGACCGCTCCGTTCAACTGTGTGTCGAAGAGTTCGCCGAATTTACCTCCCGTAACATTCGACGGAGAGATGAGTGGCTCGTTCGGGTACCAACCGGTCGACGAATTGTCCGATGACATCTGCAGGGTATCGGCCCTGGCGCTTGAAGTCGTGAGGACAGAAGTTATCGGAATGGCGACGGCACTCGCCACGACGAGCGCAATTGCGAAGAGCCCGGGGCGCACGGAAAGAGCCTTCCGAGAGCAGGGGGACTTAACCTTCCTGCTGTGTGGTTCACGCGACATAGTCGACAAGGTACTCCCGAAACCTCAACCGCCGCAGGCCACGCTCGCGAGTCGTCACTTGTTTTCTCCGTCAGTCGACCCGCGCCACCTCGTCGTGGCCAACAATGGGACTTATGGCCCTTCAGGCGGGGACCTACTCTGGAGTGGTAACCGCTGTGGCTCGTCCGCGGCTCTTTGAGGTGGCACATGACTGAGACCAAATCCCCGAATCGAGCTGATCCTTGGCTCATCCAGGGTGGCATGGGCATCGCCATATCCGGTTGGCCGCTCGCGAGGGCCGTCTCGAGCATGGGGCAATTAGGCGTCGTGTCCGGAACAGCCATTGACAACGTCTTCGTGCGTCGACTCCAAGACCACGGAGTTGACGCTGAGTTGCGAAGGGCTCTCGACGACTTCCCGGCACAAAATGTTGTCAATGACATCGTGGGTAAATACGGTTCCGTGCGCCGAACTGGTTCGACGCCGTATCGGAGCCTCCCGGCGCTGACGCACCGCAGTTCCGGCCGCTCCATAGACGCGATCGTGTTGGCCTCGTACGTCGAAGTGAAGCTCGCCAAGATGGGACACGACGGCGTGGTCGGCATCAATCTTCTCACCAAGGTTCAACTACCGACGGCCGCGACCTTGTGCGGCGCGATTCTCGCCGGCGTCGACTACGTGATGATGGGAGCCGGCGTCCCGACGTACATTCCTGGCGTCCTCGAGCAGCTCACTCACGGCGAACCGGTTGACCTACCCATCAATGTGACGGGTGCCTCGAGTGACAATCCGGCGACGTCACTGCGCTTCGACCCCAGCGCCTATTTGCCGTCGTACGCGCTTCGGCGGCCACGTTTCATAGGCATCGTCTCATCGCACGTCCTCGCGGCCGCGCTCGCCAAGCGCAGCAATGGCCCCGTCGATGGTTTCGTCGTCGAGCGTCCGAGTGCTGGAGGGCACAATGCGCCTCCTCGCGGTGCCTTCGACGTTGATGACGAGGGCAACCCGCACTACGGAGAGCGCGACGTGGTCGACTTCGACGCACTAACAAAACTCGGGCAACCATTTTGGATCGGCGGCGGCGTCACGTCGAGCGAAGACGTGCGCGACGCGTTCGCGCTCGGCGCGAGCGGCGTCCAGGTGGGCACTTTCTTCGCCTACTGCGACGAGTCGGGGATGGATCCCGATATACGTCGTAGAGTCCTGCGCGAAGTGAAGTCAGGAACGGTGAAGGTGAAGACGTCGCTTCGGGCTTCATCGACGGGCTATCCATTCAAGGTCGCGTCGGTGAGCGGCACAGTCTCCGATCCCGAGGTCTACGCACAGCGTGAGCGACGGTGCGACCTCGGTTACTTGCGCGAGGCGTACCTCACGCCGACGGGCACGACGGGCTATCGCTGCGCTGCGGAGCCGGTCGATGCCTTCATCCGCAAAGGTGGCGCGATCGAAGCGACCGACGGATCGACCTGCCTCTGCAATGGGCTTATGGCGACGTGCGGACTTGGCCAGTACCGCAGCGATGGACGCCGCGAACCGCCGATCGTGACGAGCGGTGACTATCTAAACGACATTCGCCAACTGTTGGTCGGTCGAGAGAGTTACAGCGCGCGTGACGTCATCGATCATCTGAGCGTCGACATTGACGTGCCACCTACGAGCGACGCCTCGTTCACTCGTTAGTCGCGCGCAATGATCCTCGAAATGTCACCGAGCGAGATTGACGAGTTCGTGCTCTCGCAGAAGGTCGGGCGCGTCGGCTGTCACGCCGGCGGTGAAACCTACGTGGTGCCCGTCATCTTTGGGTGGGAGGGGAATTGCATCTACGTCTACACCACCGAAGGCAAGAAGGTCGACATGATGCGAGAGAATCAGCGCGTCTGTTTTGAAATCGACGAGTACTTCACGAGTGGCGGGTGGCGAAGCGTCATAGCCCAAGGAGTGTTCGAGGAGTTAGAAGGAGACGACGCGCTGCGGGCGCTTCAAATCCTTGCCGAGCGCGTCTCTTCTAATCGCGAGGGCGGAAACTCGCGCCCGCGAGGTGAGGGCCGGACGCCGATTGCGTTTCGGATTCGAACGGGCGAGGTTACCGGACGCAAGGTCGAGGTGACTTCGTAGTCCGCGATCAGATCGCGGCTACAGCGAGGTCGAGAGAAGCGTGTTGACGCGAACGCAGCCGGGATCAGACGCCAGGGGATCGCCGAACGTGGCGAAGGCTCGTGAACGTGATCCCCCGCACAGATCCGAATGTTCACAGCATCCGCACGCGCCCACGAAATCGGCCGAGCGTATTGAGCGCAAGAGATCATTGTCCCGGTAGACGTCGATCAAAGAGCTTTCTCGAACGTTGCCGAGGGTGATTGGCAGGAATCCCGAGGGAAAGATGTCGCCGTTCGCCCCGACGAAGATGATCCCTTTACCGTCACGAGTCGAGGTACTCGGCGCGCGCACTGGCGCCGCACTGGGGCCGAGCAACTCGAGCAGTCGGCTCCGAAGGAACGCGTACGTGGAGCCCGCAACCACGGCCGAGGGAGTGCCGGTGTCGTCAGCGCGTTCACGCGCGACGCGTCGAAAGAAAGGCGCCTCGACCGTGCGCACCGTGAATCCGTATCGCGAGGCGTCGACGAGGAAGTTGCACACCTCTTCGTTCTCACGTGCCGAGGTCGCCGTGACTTCAGAGCCTCGTCCGGTCGTGATGAGAAAGAAGACCTCCCACACGTTGACCTGCAAATCGTGCAGCAACTTGGCGACGTCGGCCAGTTCGCGGACGTTCGTGGGCATGACGGTGGTATTGATCTGCGTCGTGAATCCGTGCTCACGAAGACGGGTGATGGCCGCGATCGTGGAGTTGAAGTGTCCGTCGATTCCCCGAACCGCATCGTGCGTCGTCGGCGTCGCGCCATCGAGGCTGAGCGAGGCGCTCTTCACACCGACGTCGCGCAACGATTGGAGCGTCGAATCAGTGAGCCTGGGCGTCACGGACGGGGCGATCGCCACGGGTACGTGAACCGATTGGGCATACGAAGCAAGTTCGACGATGTCGTCGCGCATCAGACAGTCGCCGCCGGTGAGAATGAGAATCGGTCGCGGGCTTCCGATCGAGGCCAGAGAATCGATCAGTCCTCGGCCCTCCATCGTGGTCAACTCATCAGGCGCGCCCCGTAGCTGCGCGTTCGCTCGACAGTGGAAACACGCCAACTGACAGGCCTTGGTCATCTCCCAGAAGACAAGCAGCGGCCGTTCGTTGAACTGCCCTCTCACGGACCCGTGAACCGTCACCTTGGTCACCTACGGCCCTTCGTTTCGTCCGCCGAGCGCATCTCGCCCACCGTAAATCAATCCTACGAACGAACGAACCAGAGATCTAAGGACAAAGGTCACATCATGAACGCCGATCACGGAAACTTGTCGGACGAGGGCGTTCCAAGTGACGTAATCGTCTACTTGCTCGGCGTCGATGCTGCAGACTTGAGCGTTTCTCAGACAGCGGCCACAAGGTCTTACGTACTCACGAGGCCCTCGGCCCGACGTTCACTGAGTGTCGATACGCTTCGGCCCATAGGTCAGTGCAACACGCGACGCGCCCCAGAGAGCGCTCAGCGTGCCGAGGACCAGGACGAACATCGTGGCGACGAGATGCGCGGACCACGCCGAGGTAGCGATGCCGGGCGCGGTTCCCTGGAGGAACCATGGCGCGTGCACCCCCATTTCAATCCACCATACGGTCGCACCGACAACGACCAGGATCGAAGAGAGGCTCACTGCGATGGCGAGGCCGGACGCCCAACGAAGTTCCCGAGGAGAGAAGTCGATCCTTGACGCCACAGCCACGCTCATGCTGGTCCACAGTCCGATCGTCACCACGACCAACAAGACGAACGCCACGATGACACCGGAGTACGCGCCGTCGGCACCGTTTCGTTGCGCCGTCGTCAAATGGTGGGCCCACAAACTCAATCCCAACGTGGAAACGACCAGCGCCGCGGAGGCGACCAGCGACGTTACGAACATTCTGCGCACCTCAGACCACTTCTGCGCGCGAAGAAACCGCACGAAGCCCGGCAGCGCTACGAATGCGCCAACTATCACCAAGAGCGTCCCCACCATTCCCGCTACCGCCGTGGCGCTATACGCGAACTGGGTAATCGACGGCGATTGTGCGGGTAACGCCGCGGAGAAGTGCTCCGCGGTCTTCACAAGGCTGGCTCCGCCGACCATCATGATCGACCAGGCCACGAGCACCGTCAAAGAGCCCGTTCGACGTTGCGTCGACGGCGCGCTTCTCGCTCCGACCAGTCCCGAGCCATAGCAGCGTTCACGTAGTCCGGCCACGGCGACTGACATTCGGAATCGCAACGTAAGCGTTGAGTCCTCAAGACGATCTTGCAAGAACACGAGAAACTCGTCCTCGTAGCGAGCGCGCCAACTCGGTGGATACCATCGAAGTAGTCGCCGTACGTCGTCGCGTTGCTTCATCGCGCACCCCCGGTCGCGAGTCGGAGTCGCGCGGCGCCCACGTCGGCGAGTCGGCGCATTTCGCTCGTCACCTCACGCAGTACTTGCGCGCCGTTGGTCGTCAGGCGATAAGGACGACGACGATCGACTTCTTCCAACGGTGCAATCAGCCCCAACTCTTCGAGTCTCGTGATCGCACCGTAGAGAGTGCCGGGACTCAGGGTGACGCCCGCGAAGTCCTCCACGTCTTTCGACAAGGCGTATCCGTGCTTGGGACCCGACGCGAGACTCGTGAGCAAGAGCATGAGTGGATCGTTCGGACGGCGTAATGCCTGCGAGGTCTTTTTGTTCATAGGACGAGACTACTACGTTTCACGTAGTACACACAGGGTGCCGTGGCCGCACTGCGGCCACGGCACCCTGTGCGCTCTACCAGGGGCGATCGCGTTGAACCGACTCACCCGAGGCCTCAATTCTGTCGTTCGTGCACTTCAGTCTTGTAACCCGAGGAGTCGATCACTTCCCGATCCAACGAACGCGATGGAGCCGACGGCGCCTGACGCGACGCGATGAACACGACGAGTGATATGACGAATCCGACCGCACCGGCCACCATCAAGATGATTCCCAAAGTCGACAGACGGAATCCGTGCTGCTGTACAACAGCGGAGCTTTGTGCGGTGGTGGCGAAGTACATGACGGCACCGACCACCGCGGAAACTGCACTCAGAACCATTCCTGGTAATCCCATGACATCTCCTTTGATGTTGAAGTCGCTTGCGTTGCACTTGCAATAGCGAGAACGAATGTTCCCACTACACAAAACCTAAAACGAGAATCTCGTTTCACAGGAAAGACTCATGCCCGATTAAGGAAACTCTAAGAAGTTGTCCAGCAAACGGATACTGAATCACGCGCGCTTTCGAATTGAATGCGTTGTCATCTTTCTAGTGAGGACAAATAAGGTGACGTATCAAGTTGTGCGCTCGTCACACTTACTGGGAGACCAACAATGCACTCTGCACTTCGCCAACGAATGAGTCGCGTCCTCCAACGACTCGACCACGTCATGTCGCATGTCGCAACACCCGCGATCGTGTCGGTCGTCCTAATTGTGTTCATAGTCACCCTCGCCTTCGAAGGATTCCCTTCGCGGTGGCAGATGGGATTTGCCACCGTGTCCAACGCGATCGTCATTATGTTGCTCTTCGCTCTCAAGCACACGCAAGATCGCCACCAGACCGCTCTGCAGCTGAAGCTTGACGAGTTGATCCGATCGTCCCCAGCGGCGGACGATCACCTCGTGCAGATCGAACGAGCTGATGAGAAGGAACTCGTCGAGCGAGTACGCGATCAGATTGAGGTGCACGAATCATTGCGAAGTGACGGCAACGAAGAGCAGCACTGATCCAGCGGCGATGCGTCTTCGTACGGACGAGAGGCCGGGACTAGGGGTCGTGACCCCGGCGTCTAAACGACAGCGACACGACTGTTCGTACAGTCCTCGCGCACGCCGCGACGACATCGCCGACGCAATCAGGTACATACTCAGCGTGCCGACCTCTAATTGATTCGCTCGCGCGGATCAGTGCAAATCGAACCGATCAAGGTTCATGACCTTGTTCCACGCGGCAACGAAATCGTTGACGAACTTCTCCTGAGCGTCATCGCTCGCATAGACCTCGGCGATTGCGCGCAGTTGAGAGTTCGATCCGAACACGACATCGACACGCGTTCCGGTCCACCTGAGCTCATTCGTTCGGCGATCGCGACCCTCAAACGTCGCCTCGGCCGAGGACGTCGCCTCCCACTTCGTGCTCATGTCGAGCAGGTTCACGAAGAAGTCCGTGGTCAGTGTTTCCGGACGCTTCGTGAACACACCGAAGTCCGATCCTCGAAAGTTGGCGTTCAAGACCCGCATGCCGCCCACGAGTACCGTCATCTCCGGCGCACTGAGCGTTAGGCGCTCGGCCCGTTCGATGAGCAGCTCTTCTGCCGATCGATGATGACCGTCTCGCAGGTAGTTGCGGAACCCGTCGTACGTCGGCTCCAAGACGGCGAAGGACTCGACGTCGGTCTCCTCTTGAAGAGCGTCCGTGCGACCGGGCGAGAAAGGAACCGCTACGTCGTATCCGGCGTTCTTGGCCGCGCGTTCGACGGCGGCGGTGCCGCCGAGGACGATCAGGTCGGCGAGCGAGACCGGCGTCTCACCGTGTGACGCGTTGAAGTCGTGTTGAATGCCTTCGAGCGTGCGCAGTACCATCGTCACTTCGGCCGAATCGTTGACCTCCCAATCCTTTTGCGGTTCCAGACGAATGCGTGCCCCATTCGCCCCCCCGCGCTTGTCCGTCCCACGAAACGTCGCGGCCGAAGCCCATGCCGTGCTGACGAGTTGTGACACCGAAAGTCCCGAAGCGAGAATCGTCTTCTTCAGTTCGTTGATCTGTTCAGAGTTGATCGGACCATGCGTCGTTTCGGGCAATGGGTCTTGCCACAGTTGAGGTTCGGCCGGGACCCACGGACCGAGGCTCCTCGAACGCGGACCCATGTCGCGATGCGTCAGTTTGTACCACGCTTTCGAAAACGCGAGTTCGAACTGATCCGGGTTCTCGTGGAAACGCTTGGAGATCGGGCCATAGATAGAGTCCATTCGAAGCGCGAGGTCGCTCGTCAACATGATCGGGGCGTGGGATTTCGTGGGGTCGTGCGCGTCCGGCACCGAACCGGCACCCCCGCCGTCCTTTGGAACCCACTGCGTCGCGCCAGCGGGACTCTTGGACTGCTCCCATTCGTGTCCGAAGAGGGTGTCGAAAAAAGTGTTGTCCCATTTGGTCGGACTCGGCGTCCAGGCACCTTCGAGCCCACTCGAGATGGTGTCACCGGCGTTGCCCGCGCCGTAACTGTTCTTCCAGCCCAGTCCCTGCTCGGCGAGACCAGCACCCTCGGGCTCGGCGCCCACGTACTCCACGGAGTCGGCCGCGCCGTGCGTCTTACCGAACGTGTGACCACCGGCGATCAGCGCCACGGTCTCTTCGTCGTTCATCGCCATGCGAGCGAACGTCTCACGGATGTCCCGGGCTGACGCGAGCGGATCCGGGGTTCCGTTCGGACCTTCGGGGTTCACGTAGATGAGGCCCATTTGCACCGCGCCCAACGGCATTTGAAGCTCCCGGTCGCCGCTGTAACGTTCGTCGCCCAGCCAGACGTCCTCGGGGCCCCAGTACATGTCCTCGTCACCTTCGAAGACGTCTTCGCGTCCACCGGCGAAGCCGTAGGTCTTCAGGCCCATCGACTCGAGGGCGAGGGTCCCCGTGAGGATGATCAAGTCGGCCCACGAGATCTTGCGTCCGTACTTCTGCTTGATCGGCCACAGCAGCCTCCGGGCCTTGTCCAGGCTCACGTTGTCGGGCCAGCTGTTGAGCGGCGCGAAGCGCTGCGCGCCGGAGCCGCCGCCGCCGCGACCGTCGTGAATTCGGTACGTGCCCGCGCTGTGCCATGCCATCCGGATGAAGAACGGTCCGTAGTGGCCATAGTCGGCTGGCCACCACTCTTGTGAGGACGTCATGAGCGCCATGATGTCCTTTTTCACGGCGTCGAAGTCGAGGCCCTTGAACTCTTCGGCGTAGTTGAAGGTCGCGCCGAGTGGATTGCCCAACGGTGGATTTCGCTCGAGCGGGTCGAGCCTCAGCTGATTGGGCCACCAGTCTTGGTGGTGGTGTCGCCCCGACGGCGTCGCGTCAAATCCGTCTGAGACCGGGCACTGGTTTTCGCTGTCCATGTTCACTCCTGTTGTTGGCGCAGAATATGCATCAGCGTAACGAATACATTCGCTGCTACGACGGTCCGAGGCACCGCCGGTGCCCGACGCCATCAAGAATCAACTGGTCGTGCGCCGTCCGGGGTGCGTCGCGTCAATCCCAGGGCGAGGTCGGTGGCGGCGTTCACGGACAGCGTGGTGCCCAAGGCGTACTCCAGCGTGAAACTCTCGTCACCGAGCGCCGCGCGTAACGTCATCTCGAGGTCCCGTTCTAATTCGTTTTCCCACTCGGTATTAGGGTTCAGGGAACCGATGTCGAGTCCGTGCTCATTGAGAGCCTGTCCGGCCCCGAACAATTGAGCGCCTCGAATCGCATCGCCCTGAAGCGCCGCCTGGGCACCGACGAGCTCGAGCAGCGGGCCCACGTCCACCCGAAATCCGGAACGAGGTGCGTTGCGTCTCGAGCGCCGCGCGAAGAGCTTCGTGGCCCGTGGCGAAGGCGACGCAAAAGGCGTCACCGATCGTTTTGAAGACGTAGCCGCCATTGGCGTCCATTGCGCGGCGCACGAGCTCGTCATGTCGTTCGAGCGCGTTGGCCATCGCTTGCGGCGATTGTTCCCAGAGATGCGTCGAACCTTCGATGTCCGAGAAGAGCAGTGTCACCGTCCCACTTGGAATCGACATTTTTTCAGTATTGCGTAACACGGGCGACCAACGAGCACGAAATCATCGACAACGTTGCGAACTCTTCCAGCGATCATCGTCACTTTGAAACCTCGCTCAACAACGATGACGTCCCTTTCAGGGCTTTGAGAGCTCCTCTGACGGATCGAGTGGCGACGTTGCCCCTATTTTCCGGCATTCTCGGGGTCTTTTGCACGGAAAAAATGGGCAGTGCTACGGTCTCCGAGAGCGCTGAGGGGGGCTGATGGCGATCACCGAACAGTTGCATACCCGGGCGTCCACCGCCTCGGCGCTGTCGGCGCTGCTTCGAGGTGCACTGGTCGTCGCCTTCGTGCTGACAGCATTTGTCGTAAAGAGCAACGTCGCGAGTGCGTCCACGGGATGCAAGAGCAGCCTCTACGCGTGCACGATCGATGGCTACAACGCCACGACGATGAATGACAGTTGGGCCGCCAGGTACTACGGGAGCGACACCAAGGACGGTATCGGCACTCCCCCGCACAACTGCACCTTGTTCGCCGCGTGGATGCTCGCGCACAACGGACTACCCGATCCCGGTCACGCGTGGGGCTACGCCGATCAGTGGGGTCTCACGTTGGCGCCCGACACGAATCAGACCCCGGCCGTCGGGGCAATCGCCTGGTACGACGGACCGGGAATGGGCCACGTGGCCTACGTCGCGCGCGTTAACTGGTCAAATCACAGGGTTTTCCTGGTCTCGGACAACTACGCGGGCGGGATTGCCGGCTACACGTCCAGTGAGTGGGCGCCGTTCACGGAGCCGACCGGCTACATCCATCTGCGCGACCTCGCCGCGCCACTGCCGTTGGCCGCGCGAAGGATCAGACCACTCTCGTAGTCTCGTCGCGCTCAGCGTCGCGACTATTGCTCTAGATCGCCGAGGCGCAGGACCACTGACTCCAACCGTCGCGCGCGTACAAGAGAGCGGCCGCGCGTACGTTGAGCACCGGATTGAACGCCAGATTCAAATCCTTGGGATTCTCGCCGAGCATCGCCATGAGGTACTGCTCAGTGCCCCCGTCGTTCAGCTGGAAGACACCACGGTCGTGGGTGCCGTTGCTGTCAAAACCGATATCGGTCACTCGAAACTTGGATTCGCACCACGCAACGGCTTCGGCGTCGTGCCAGGCTCGCGCGGGAAAGTCCTGATGGATGAGGGTGAGGACATGGCCGTCGCTCGGCGTCGGACTAGTCGTGAAGCCAGCGAGATCCGCCACGACGCCCGCGACTGGGCTACGCCGAGCGCGTGGCGCCACCGGATGCGTGGATGACAACCGACTTGATGGCGACGTCGATGGCGTGATCGCCTCGGCGATCACGCCTCGAATTGGTCGCGAGATCGTCGCGGCCCCCGGGGACGGTGAGGGAACGATCGTGAGCGAGACGACGAGCGCTAACGCACCCACTCGAATCAAGCCCGCAGAATGCCCCGGGACGCGTTTCAATCGTTTTCGTACCTGCAACATCTTCAATCCTCCGCCTGATTGTGTTTGTCGCCCTCGACGACAGTTGAGAACCGCTCGGGACTCACGGTCCACGGTTCGAGACCTGCCGCCGAGGTATGGCACAACGGCCACCTCTTGGATGATTGAGCGGAGGAAGTCCCATTTTAGGGCTCGGAACCGAAAAAAGTTCGATGAATCGCACTAACTCTCACAAATCCGCTGATTTAAAGGCGTCTAGGCGCAAAAGTTGTTAAAACTCAACCCAAAACTCTTCACTTTTTGGGTGTGCCCACCATTTCACGTCTCCTGTGCTACGCGAACGCGGCGGAGTGATCAACGAGTGAAAAGTTCGTCCAGACAGTCGCGTGTTGAGCCCGTGGAACTGATCTCTTCAGCAATTACTTGGGCCGCGAGTGCGTACGAACTCTTCGTGAGCACTTCGACGACGGCCGCGCGAATGCGCGCAACGTCGCTCGATTCGATCGCGCGAAATCCCGGCTCTGACTTCGAACCGACGTCAACAACTACGCCGGCTCCGGCGACGGTGATCAACTGCGCGTTCGTGCGTTGATCGGCGAACATCGGCACGAAGACGATCGGCAGTCCCGCCGCGAGTGCACCGTAGGTCGTCCCCGAGCCCCCGTGACACAGGACCATTGACGCGAAGGGGAAGACTGAGGCTTGCGGGACCCATGACTGAACCGTCACGTTCGGCGGCACCGGACCGAGCGAGTGGGGGTTGAATCCCTTGCCGGTCGTGACCAGAACCCGAACGTCGAGGCCCGTGACCGCGTCAATCGCCCGTTGAAAGGCCGATTGAGCCGTGTCGAGGCCCCCGGCGACTGAACCAAAGGTCAGGTAGATCAAGGGGCCGTTGCCTTCGGCCCACGGTCCGGGCTGGACTACCTCGGGAACGGCGTTGTCCCGGTAGCGCGAGGTCCGGGGGAAGGGCGAGGGGTCGAGACTCGTCGGCAGTCGCGAGAGATAGTGCGTCTGGCGGAGGACCGATTCCATGCCGTCTTCGAAATCGTCGAGGGTGGAGGCGACGAGTCGTATGACACTCCATTCGGTGCGCGCGGTTGAGATTGCGACTTGGGCGTGCTCGATCGAACGTCGGTGCGCCACCACCGCCCCGGCGTACGCGCAGGGCTCTCGAAGAATCAAATCGGGTTTGAATCGTTCGCAGGCCGCCTCAACCGTCTCGAGCATCGCCTCGGTTGAAAGCCGTCCGAAGAACTCACCGTCCAAGAGTCGCGTGGCTTGAGCGTGCGGGAGTCGCGCCGCGCGCCGCCAGAGGTCCTTTGACTTCGCCGGGTCCGGTGGATCGCTCAAATAATGTTCGACACCAAGATCGACAACTTCTTTCGCGAGGCTCGGCGGCACGACCACGAAGATCTCATCGCCACGTTCGCGCGCGGCGTCGATGAAGGGCACCAAAGGATTGAAGTGCCCCGCCAGACCCGTCGAGCAGAGGAGTAGTCGCATGGTTTCGCCATTTTGCCAGTTGCGGCGAACGGTGCGGGGCCTTCTAGGAGAACGTCAGCTTTGTGCGGTGGCGAAGCCGTTCGGCGACGCCTCCTCGGTTGAAAAGAGCGCTCGGTGGGCTAGCGCGGTCAGGGCCCCGCCCACGAGGGGCGACGATGAAGAGCCGTACCTGGTGCGGCGACGTGCCTCCGACGATAGGGGCCGGCCAGTGCGCGAGCCGGGTTGACCGAGGTACCGGTGACCGGTATGCCGATGAGGTGCACGACGGTCAACGTGAGTCCGATCACGGGGCCCGCCGTCGAGGGATTCGCTGTTTTGCTCGTCACGCCGAGGATCACGAAGACGAACAGTGAGAACTTTCGAATCATTGTCAGCCCCCAAGGTGAAACTTCGCCAAAGGCTATCCGTCGGCGCCAACTACAGCACTGGTATCAACTTCTACGGAGCCTCCGCACACATCTCCTCGAACCGATCGCGCGAGAAGGCGTAGGAGTACATCGAACTCGGAACTATTTCGATGTAGCGAGCGTCGGTTGACGTCGGAACCCAGTCTTCGGGCGAGGCATGGTAGACCTCGGTCCAAAGGTGTCGTAGCTCGTCGGCCCCGCCCGGGCCTCCGGGGACCACGCGTGCACGTCCGTGCGCGAACACGGCGACGTCATCACCCACGACGTGCGCGCCGCTCAATGCTGGTCGGCGTTCAAGGTGGTGAGCCTTGAATGAATGGCCACTCGTCGAGAACCAGAAGTGCCCATGAAGAAAGAGTCCGTCGACCGCCGAACACCGCGGCTCGCCGGCCGAGGTGACGGTGGCCACGACGAGGTGACGCACGCCCACCAAATAGCGCGAGAGATCCGCCGCTGAGAGCCGGCGATCGGGCGAGATGATCGAGGTGAGATGATCACCCGCACGATCGAACGACTCGGCCAAGAGCGCGTCAAGTGCGACCAGTTCGCTCGATGTCTCAAGCACTTGAAGAGCATGGCGCAGTCACGATGAGACGTCAACTGACCGGCGAAAGAGTTCTCAACCAATACTGCATAATGAGTTGTGCCCCAGAACAGACGTGACCACAGCCTCAACCTCGCTCCGGCCTCGATTGAGGACTACCGCGAACTGGCGCGTCGCAAACTCCCTCGACAGATCTTCGACTACATCGACGGTGGTGCGTCCGCCGAATCGACGCTCGCCGCGAACCGTGACGACCTGCACCGTATTCAATTCCGCCAACGGGTACTGCGCGACGTTTCCACTCGATCCCTGTCTACGACCGTGCTCGATGAAGAGATCGCCCTGCCGGTCATCCTCGCCCCGATCGGCTTCGGAGGGATGTTCGCTCGACGCGCCGAGGTCCAAGCGGCGAAGGCGGCCGAACGCGCCGGCATCCCATTTTGTGAGTCGACGCTTTCGATCTGCGGTCTCGAAGAGGTCGCGACCTCGATCAAGCGGCCCATCTGGTTCCAGTTGTACGTGATGAAGGATCGTAGTTACGCCGAGGACCTCATGGCGCGGGCCCAGGCCGTCGGTTGTACGACGTTGGTCCTGACCGTCGACCTGGCAGTCGTTGGCCCGCGCTACCGCGACGCACGCAACGGCATCAGCGGTAAAATTTCGCGCGCCAAGCGGCTACGTCGCGGCGCCGACCTCTTTACTCACACGAAGTGGGTTCGCGACGTTGCCCTCGGGGGTCGACCGCTGACGTTCGGGAATCTCGAGAAGGCGCTCCCCGACGCCAGCGTGCCCGGGGACTTCCAGGCTTGGGTCGCCGGGCAGTTCGACCCCAGCGTGACCTGGGACGACCTCGCGTGGTTGCGAGAACACTGGCGCGGCAAGATCGCGTTGAAGGGAATTCTCGACCCCGAGGACGCACGCCGCGCGGTCGATCACGGCGCTGACGCCGTCATCGTCTCGAATCACGGCGGACGACAACTCGATGACGTGCCCTCGACGATCCGTTCACTTCCGGCGATCGCCAATGCCGTCGGCGGACGGTGCGAGGTCTTGATGGACGGTGGCGTCCGCAGCGGACTCGACGTCGTCAAGGCGATGTCGATGGGGGCCCGGGCCTGTCTCATCGGTCGAGCGTGGGCCTACGCCGTGGCCGCCCGGGGAGAACGGGGCGTCGATCACGTGCTGAGAATCATCCAATCCGAGATGATGGTGACCCTCGGCCTGACCGGGGTGAACGACGTACGCGAACTCGACCGTACAGTCGTGGTGGAAGAGTAATCCCCCCGGGTTCGCCCGACGTCACGAAAGCAGAGTCCATGTCTAACGCCCTCGACGCCCTGAATCTTTCCGTCGGACACCTGCGTTCAACGGTCGAAGGTTTGAGCGAGAGTCAGTACGTCGCGTCGGCTTATCCGACGGAGTGGACGGTCGCCGACGTGATGAGCCACATCGGTTCGGCCGCCATCATCTTCAAGCGCGGTGTCGACGACGCGCTCGAAGGACGTGAGACACCCCCGCAGTTCAACCAGTCCGTGTGGGACGTATGGAACGACAAGACCCCTCACGCCCAGGTCACGGACTCCCTTAACGCGGACGCCGCTCTCCTCGCCCAACTGGTCGAACTGACGCCCGAAGAGCGAGACAGCTACGCCTCAAACCTCGGCCCGATGAAGATTGACTTTGATCGCGCCGTTCGACTCCGTCTCGGCGAGCACGTGTTTCACACGTGGGACATCGATGTGACATTCGACCCCCAGGCAACGCTGCAGAGTGAGGCCGTGCCGTACTTGTTCAGCAACTTGGAATCCCTCATGCGTTTTGCCGCCAAACCCACGGGCGACGAGCACACCTTGCACATTCGAACGACCGACCCGCAGAAGGTATTCGCGTTGACCCAAAGCGCCGACGGCGTGACGCTGAATGAAGTGGAAGGCGTGGAGTTCTTCGACCTGGAGCTCCCGGCCGAGGCGTTCCTGCGCCTCGCCTACGGCCGCCTGGACGAGAAGCACACGCCCGCCGGCATCGACACCACGCACCTCGCCGAACTCCGCCAGGTCTTCCCGGGGCTCTAAGGCATGTCGCTTCGACTGCAAATCATCATTGGTTCTACGCGTCCAGGTCGCTTCGCGGACAAACCGACTGCGTGGCTGGTCGATCGCTTGGGCGGCCGTGACGACTTCGAGCTCGACGTCTTGGACCTGCGCGATCATCCGCTTCCGCTCTTTGACAGTCCGATGTCGCCGGCGAGGACGTTGCGCGAATACCCCAACGAGGCCGTGGCCAAACTGGGACAGCGATTTGATTCGGCCGATGGTTTCATCGCGCTCACCAGTGAGTACAACCACGGTTATCCCGCGTCGCTCAAAAACGCCATGGATTACGTCTTCCCGGAGTTCAAAAGGAAGCCCATGGCGTTCGTCGGCTACGGCAACGTCGGCGGAGCTCGAGCGATCGAGCAACTACGTTCAGTGTCGATCGAATTCGAGATCGCGCCGCTGCGTCACGCCGTCCACATACTTCCCGACCTCATGCGACCAGCCATGACGGCCGAGGAGTTCACGCCTGCGCTCTTTGAGTCGTTAGACGAGCGGCTCGAGATCCTGACAAAGGATTTGGTGTGGTGGTCGATCGCCCTGAAAAGCGCCCGCGCCGCCGGGTGAGTTGTTCGACGCCGCGACCCCGATCAATGACGTGTCGCGCGAACGTCAGTCGTCGAAATTGTCGAGCACTGAGGTGAGTTCCTCCGGCATTCTCTTGCCTTGCTGCGCCGTCGACAGTCCTCGCGTGAGCGACACTGCGACGTACTGCTCAGCGAGATTGAAACTCATAACCTCGACGAATCTCTATTTGACCTGCGCCGACCTGGACGTCCAGATTCAAATGCGGCGCTCGCTTCTGACTCGCCACGGTCTTTAACGAAGGGGGAATGGCGCGAAAAGGCACCGTATCGAAGCCGAACCGTCCGAGGTACTCGATCGGTCCCGCGCCGATGTGGGTCTTGAGATAGACAATGGCGTTCGCCGGCACGTCGATGGTCAACACGCCGACGGCCACGCTGGCGCTCACTGAGGTCGTTGTCGAGCTGAAGTGCACCTGGCGCAGGTCAACGATCATGGTTCCGAACTCCGTGCGGTACGAAGGTTGTACTTGGTCGACGTTGCTCGGTTGAAATACCCGCTCGCCACTGCCACCGGTCATTGGCACACCGGTCGACGCGAGGAAACCCAGGAATGCTCCCGACACCAGGATGAAGATCGTCAAGAACGACAAGAAGACAAGCGCGATGAATCGCCGGAGCATGTGCTGGCGAGCCGAGGAGCGCAACGCGAGTATTGCCAGCACCCCGAGAAAGATGAGCCAGAGCGCGCCGAAGCCATTGCCGACCCGCGGTGCGCCGCCAATGGTCGAGAGCACGATGACCGCCACGACGACGACACCGGCTAAGAGCACGTAACGCAGGAGTCGCAGATTTGACGCGGGTGGCGCGTCAACGCGCTCCTCGGTGTCGTCGCCGGGGCGGCCCGATTGAGGAATGAGTACCCACATGGCGAGATAGATCGCCGCACCGAGTCCGTAAAGAACGGTGAGGACGACGAAGACAACGCGAACGATGTTGGCGTCGATGTCGAAGCGCTCAGCGATGCCACCGGCGACGCCCCCGACCATTCGACGCGTGGTGCTTCGGCGCAGTCGAGTCTCCTTGGCGGCCTCGGGCTCCGGTGACGGCGAACTCTCGTCGACCTGCTCGTTCTCTTCATCCATGCTTCAAATGTACGGTCCGCGCTGGTCAAGGACCATGGGGATGAACCCTCAGGGAGGTGATCGGCGTGCACCGGCGTTCAGGGTTTCCCCTTAGATACAAAGGGAGATCTTCGTGACAGTATTTGTATGGTTCGAACAGCAACAATGTCGTCGAAGGGAGAACCGAATGTCGATCACCACATCGAGCCACGCCGTCATCGGTACGCCCCTGCGGCCCCTTCGCCGCGGTCGCGACAACTCCATCCTTGGGGGGGTCTGTGGAGGGTTCGCGACGCGCCTCGGCATCAAGGAGCGCAACATTCGCATCATGTTCGCTCTGCTCACGCTGATCTTTGGGCTCGGCATCCTGCTCTACATGACCTTTTGGCTGGTCTTCACGCGCTCGGGCGAGGACCATTCGATCATCCAGCAGATCTTCCAGAATCGGCGCGAGGCACAACTCGTGTTGGTCGCCTTCATCGCCACGCTAATTCTCATCATCCTGCTCCAGACGACCGGAGGGCGCACGTCGGACGGATTCGGATGGCCGCTGCTCTTGAGTGGCTTCGCTTCGTTCGCGGTGTGGCGAGGCGCTTCGATCGACGAGCGAAGCCACCTCACTGAGTTCTTCAACACGGCGCCGTTCGTGGGAAGTGCATTTTCCAAAAGTCGCCGAGGTACGGCGCTGCGAATCGTCGTGGGCGCCGCGCTCGTCTTCTTCGGACTGCGCCAGTTACACCACATCGGTGGCTTCTGGGGTTCGACCGGTTCGGGAATCGTCGGAACGGCCGTTCTGGTCGTTGGCGTCCTGGTGCTCTTTGCTCCCTGGTGGCTGCAGAACGTGCGAGAACTGACCAGCGAGCGCCGCGAGCGGGTGCGCATCGAAGAGCGCGCCAGCATGGTCGCACACATACATGACTCCGTTCTCCAGACGCTCACGCTCATTGAGCGCGCCGCGGCCAACGAAGGTGACGTCGTGCGACTCGCGCGCAACCAAGAGCGCGAGCTTCGCCAGTGGCTCTTCAGCCCCGAAACGGTGACCAACGCATCGACGTCATTCGTGGGACTCGTCGGTGCGATCGAGCATGACGTCGAGAACGACTACGGCGTGCGCGTGGAGCTCGTGACCGTCGGCGACTGCGTGCCCGACGATCGCGTCGTGACACTGGTGGCGGCCGGTCGCGAGGCCGCGATTAATGCAGCGAAGTGGTCCGACGCCTCGAGCGTGTCGATCTTCACCGAAGTCGAGCCCGCCACGATTTCGATATTCGTTCGCGACCGCGGCGTCGGGTTCGATCTCGACGCAATCCCGAACGACCGTAAGGGCATCGCCTTGTCGATCCGACAACGCATGGGTCAACTCGGCGGTGAAGCGTTCATCAATACCGCGGTGGGCTCGGGCACTGAAGTCCAGCTCGTGATGCCGCGATCCCAGTGACCGAGTCCCACCGCCCTCGTGTGTTCTTGGTCGACGACCACGAACTCATTCGTTCGGGCATACGAGCCGAGATCGCCGACTCCGTAGACATCGTGGGTGAAGCCGATGAGGTCGAGGCCGCCATCGAGATGATCCTCGAGCGCACGCCCGACGTCGTCCTCCTCGACGTCCACATGCCCAACGGCGGCGGTCAAGCGGTCTTGCGTGCGGTTGGCGAACACGAGATCGTCACTCGTTTCCTCGCCCTTTCGGTCTCTGACGCGTCGGGCGACGTCATCAGCGTCATTCGCGCTGGCGCTCGGGGCTACGTCACCAAGAACATCTCCGGACCGGACCTCGTGGACGCGATTTACCGAATCGCGGCCGGCGACGTCGTCTTCTCACCTCGTTTAGCCGGATTCGTCCTCGACGCCTTCAGCACCGGACAAGACGATCAGCCCATCGTCTTCGCCGATCCGGACCTCGACCAACTGACCGCGCGCGAGCGTCAAGTGCTGCGACTGATCGCTCGCGGCTACTCCTACAAGGACATCGCGAGAGAGTTGACCATCTCGACTAAGACGGTCGAGAGCCACGTCTCGTCGGTCCTTCGCAAGTTGCAGTTGTCCAGTCGCTATCAACTCTCGCATTGGGCGAGCGAGCGTCACCTCAACTAATTGGCTGCGACGTCGCGACGACGTCGCCCTGACCGTGGGAACGAGCAATCACCAGATTTTGCAACGCTTCCTCGTAGCATGACGAGTATCGCGGGAAGGACAACTAATGCGAATACTCATCGTTGGTGGCACGTCGTTCGTCGGTCGCGCGATCGCCTGGGCCGCGTTGAACGCCGGCAACGAAGTCACGGTGATCAACCGTGGGCAAACGCCGAGCGACCTGCCGGAATCCGTCACTCGATTGGTCGGCGATCGTCACGGCGACATGTCGGCGCTCGACGGCCTCTCCTTTGACGTCACCGTCGACGCGATCGCCTTTCGGCCGGTCGACGTCGACGTTCTCGCGGCAGCGCTCGGGGACCGGGGGGGCCACCACATCCAGATCTCGTCGGTCTCGGCGTACGAAGATCCACCCAAGGAGGGTGCCACCGAAGAGACCGCGACCTTATGGAACGACACGACCCTCGCGCCCGACGCCGAGGTGACGGGCGAGACCTACGGGCCGCTGAAGGCCGCGTGCGAGCGCTCGGCCACCGAAGACTTTGGCGATCAGCTCACGTTCGTTCGACCGACCTTCGTCATCGGAAGCCACGACGTCACGCTTCGGTTCCCCTATTGGGTCGAGCGACTCCGTCGAGGGGGCAGCATCGCCATTCCCGGACCCCGCGACAACGCCCTCCAGTACATCGATGCACGTGACCTGGGCGAATTCGTCGTCACGCTCGCGGCCAACTCGACGCTGGGCGCCTTCCACGCGGCCGGCCCCTACCCCCCGGGGCGGTTCTTCGAGGTGATGACGACGATCAGCGAACAGATCTCGCCGAGCGATACTCGACTGGTCGAGATCTCTCCTCGTCATATAAAGAGCCACCATCTCGATACGAGATTTCCGCTCTGGTCGGGATCGAACAGTGAGACGGCCCTCGCCGTCGATCCCGCCAAGGCGGTCGCGGCCGGTCTGAAGTTTCGAGACCTGAGCGAGAGCGTGGAGGACGTCATCGAATGGTGGGACGACCGCGAGGCCCCGTCGTGGTGGCTCACGCGCGAGCAAGAGGCGATGCTCGTTCGAACGAACGTGTGAGGCCCCGCATCGTCGCGAGGTCGCTCAAATCGGCGGTAAATCTCGCACCTGATCGGACAGAAGCGGTTTATGGGCTCACCTCAAGATGATCGTTTTCGCCGCCTCGTCCACGAGCACAGCGCGGCCATCGGTAACTACATCCGGCGACGCCTCTATCCCCTGACGCTGGCCGACCTCGACGACCTCGTCGAAGAGACGCTCCTCGTCGTGTGGCGACGGATCGACAGCGTGCCCGGCGACGCCGAACTTCCCTGGATGATCGGTGTCGCGCGCAACGTACTGAGAAACGCCCACCGAAGTCGGTATCGGCGGACCAACTTCGAGTCGACGCTCTCCTCGGCCCCCGACGACCCATCGGCCGAAGACATGGTCATCGCCGACGCGAGCGTGCGCGACGCGCTGTTGTCGCTCAATGACGACGACCGCGAAGTGCTGATGCTGAACGCCTGGGACGGACTCGACACCCACGCCCTGGGCGTCGTCCTGTCGATCACGACGAACGCCGCGGCGGTGCGACTGACCAGAGCCCAGACCCGTTTTCGCGAGCGATTTGCGGCGGCCCAAGTCATCTGAAAGTTTCGGGCCCGTCGCGACAAAGACTAAATATGCAGGCGGAGGAGCTTTCATGATTGATTTTCAAGAGCGTTTACGCGCGGCCGACCCGGCGGGGACGAGTAGTTACGAACACCCGGATGCGGACGCGATGATTTCGCGGATAATGGCCCAAGCACCACGCACTCGACGCCACGTATTGCGAAGCTTCCAACTGCGGATGGCCGGCTCCGTCGCCCTGGCCGCGGCCCTAACCGTTGGCGGCATCGCCGCCCTCGATGGCGCCTCGCCGTCCCTCGCGGTTTTCGCGCTCGCGGCGCCCCACACCAGCAAATCTCCGGATACCAAGTTTGGCACGTCGCGCTCGCCCGGTACCGGTTCCACCATGATGCGAATCTACGAAGAGTTCGACTTCAGCGCCGGATCCGGCCTCAGCGCCACTGCCGGCACCGGCGCGGCCTACGAGTTGCAACTACCCACGAGTGCTTCGGCCGAGGACGCGCGCATCGCCACGATTTTCGGAGTCACGGGATCGCCCGTCGACACCAACAGCGACGGACAGGACTTCACCGTCACCGACTCCTCGGGCAACTACGTCGACTACCAGACCTACGACACGGTCCCCCAGTGGTCGTATTCCGTTGCGACTCCCCAGGCTGACGGAACGTCCTCGACGACCACCGACGGCACGACGGTCGCCATGCCGAGTCAGTCCACCGTCAACGGCGACGTGCAGAACTATTTGAGTCAATTGGGTTACGGCTATCAGGTGACCGATCCCCAGTTCTCGACGTCGAACAACGTCACGACCACGCCCGGTCAGGCGACGGTCACGACCAATGAGGAGCGGGCGACCTACAGCGTCACGGTCGACGGACAGATGACCGATCAGTACTTCGACTTCACGGTCGACCAGAACAACAATGTCGTGTCGGCCGACGGACCGGCCTTCGGCGTGCTGCCCGCCGTTACCTATCCGTTGCAGAGCCCCGTCGCGGGTGTGGCCGTGCTCGAAGCCGAACAGCAGTCGTACTTCGCGGCGAACGGTTCCGCGGGCCAGTCGGCCGGGTCTGGGTCGTCGACCACACCGCTCGCGGGATCGAACGATTCGACGCCGGCGACCCCCCCATCCACGGCCGCGTCGAATGACACGACGACCACGACGCCCTCGGGTCCACCGATCGTCGACGTCACGCTGGACGCCGAGACGATTTCGTATCAGACCTATCAGCTGACCGACGCTTCAGTATGGATGTTGCCGATCTACAACTACACCGGCGTCGTCAACAACGCCGACGGATCCTCCTACACCGGGACCTGGTCCACCATCGCCGTCGACCCGACCTATATCCAAGTATCTACCTCTTCATCAGGAGGTATAAACCCGGGCGGACCCATCCTCTACTGATCACATCTGAAGAGTCCGTCGCCGAGGCCGGCGTAATCTCCTCTTCACCGACCTCGCCACAGGACTGACCGCGCGGCCCCTCCACATGGAGTTGTGATTCACCCCGCAATTGGAGAAGTTCAACGCCCGTTCACCGCACTGTGGGGTATGCACGCAAGTGCGTAGTTAGGTGCTCACAGTACGGTTATTACGATGAATAGACCTTCCACGATGTAAGCGGTAATAGGAGCACCAGCGTGACAACAAGGAAGCCACCCGGCATGAGCTGGGAAAGCTGGATAGATCGCCAGATCCGAGAAGCGGCGGAGCGCGGTGAGTTCGAGGATCTGCCCGGTACGGGAAAGCCGATCCCGGATCTCGACAAACCGCATGACGAGAACTGGTGGATCCGCCAGAAGCTACGAAGCGAAGACTTGTCATACCTGCCGCCGTCGCTCGCGCTGAAGAAAGAGGCTGAGAGCGAGCTCGGCGCTGCGCTGTCCGCCAAATCCGAGATCGAGGTGCGCGAGATCATCGAGCAGATCAACGCAAAGATCACCAGGGCGAACCGACTCGGCATCGCCGGTCCGTCTGTCGGCTTCGTACTCTACGACACCGCACGTGTTCTACGGGATTGGCAAGAACGGCAATCGTAAGCCCCGACATGTGTGGAGTCGTCCGCAACCCATACGAGCATCAGGTCAATCCCCGCTCTCGGGCGAGGTCAGTTCATTCTGGCTTATGACGAGAGGGTTTCCACGTACGGGTCTGATGGGCTCGTGGAGGGTTCACGACTTCGGGCCGGGCGGCGGCGAGTTTCGCGACGGAGGACGGAGCTCGATGCGGCGGTCGCTTCGGCTCGACGACACCCGCGCGCAAGTTGCGGCGCGTCCCCGACCATGGGGCGAGAGGAGAGGTGAAGGCGTCGGCGAGGCGGTAGGCCGAACTCTCGTAGTTGATCCTCCAACCTCGAAAGTGCGGCCACGCGTCTTCAGCGCTGCGCTCAATCGGGAACCCGACCAAGACGAGTTTTTCGACCGCGCTCGCAAACTCTTCATACGTCAACGAGATAGGCGCGTCCGGATCGGGGTCCTCGTCCACCGGATATCCCAGGGAGCTCGCGAGACGGTTGAACAAGGTGAAGCCCATCCGCAGACAGAGGCGCGTCTGACTCGGGGCGGTCGTGGGACAGAGCGCCAACTGCATCGCCCCCGCGTCGAGGACCGCCAAGAGACCGATGATCCAGTTGAGCCACGGTTCGGGCGAACGAAAGAGCAGCAGCACCGGATACGTCGTGTGGCTCTCGGTCACCTCGGCGGCCCACTGCTCCCAATCGGCGTACAGCTGGGGCAGCGCGTCATTGATACCGACGAGTTGATGGCGAGCGAGCAACTCCGGCCCCCACGCCGGTGAGCCGGCGCGACTTTCGAGCATCGTGACCAACGATTCACGTCGACTGAACGAGTTGTAGAGCGACGGTAGGTAGGCGATCTGGAGGGCCACGATGACGACCCACGTGGCGCCGGCTCCGATGTCGAGCACCGTATTCGGCGCACCACCGATATGGATCGATCCGACGGTGAACAGCGCCGTCACCGCTTGAGTCAGACCGTGCACGAAGGAGTGCGTGGTGCTCATCAGCATCAACGCGAATCCGAGCACCAGGCTCAAGGCCCACCAGAGCAGTTGGGCCAACAGCGCCACCGGCGCCGTCGGCGCGAGTATCGAGTCCTTGACCTCGTAGGTCCGCGCGAGGCGCGACAGCATGACGAACGAGTAGTGCACGCTCTTGTTGACGATGACGGTGAGCTTTTCGAGACCCTGCGGCTGACGCGGCAGGACCAAGATGAACAGGACGCTCACGATCGTGACGAGGACGATGAAGAGCCCGATGACGTACTCGACGACGTACACGCGCACTCCCCTTTCCTCGTCGGCCACACTCGCACGAGCGACTTCGCCGAATCTTAGAGAGTAGGCGCGCAACGGACCTTGTCCCGCGTTCTCCTACAGTTGAACGATGAGTTCCTCGCTCTCGGTCACGTTGACGGGGCGCCACGTCACGCTCACGCCGCTCTCGATCGACGACGTACCCGAACTCGTCCACGCCGCGTCGGGGGACCGCTCGACGTTCGGGTGGTCGATCGTGCCCGCCACGATTCCCGAGATGGATGCCGTCGTTGGCCGACTCCTCGCCGAACGTGATCAGCGAAGCGCCGTACCGTTCGCCACGCGACGAAGCGACACGTCAGAGATCATCGGTATGACGAGGTTCCTCACGCTGCGATGGTTCTTCGACCGTGAGTACCCCGATGCCGCGGAGATCGGCGGAACGTTTCTCACTGCCCCGGCGCAACGAACGGCCGCCAACACCGACGCGAAGATGCTCATGATGGCCCACGCCTTCGATGTATGGGGCGTGCGTCGCCTCGATCTCAAGACCGACGAGCGTAATGATCGCTCTCGACGGGCGATCGAACGGATCGGTGGTCAGTTCGAAGGGGTCCTGCGCAATTGGCAGGCAGCCCAGGTCGACGGCGAGGAGGGCGCCACGCGCAACTCCGCGATGTATTCGATCCTGCCTGCAGAGTGGCCCCATGTACGAGCGCGCCTAGAAGAGCGACTCCGAGAGGACTAGACCGGAACCGGTTCCCTGCGGGCCTTGGCGAAGCGCAGGTGCAGGGCGATGGCGCCGCTCGCGAGGGCCGCGTAAAAGCACCACAGGGACGCGAAACCGTTCGCGCACAGTCGCGCCAACACGATCACGGCCACCAGGTTCACGGCGCCGAACCAGACCACGTTACGCAACCCTGAGGCCAACATCGAACCGCACGTCGCCAGGATGTAGAGCCCGATGATCACGACGCCGTGTTGGAGACCGATCGTATAGGCCACGTGGTACGAGCCGAGTTTGGCGCTGGGATGACCGCTCAGCATCGTCTCGAGCAACACCGCCGACGTGACGAGGCCCAACGCGAGAAAGGGCGCGATCACCCTTCGTCGACCGCGCGGTTCGAGCAGTAACACCATCGTCGGCACGATTATCGGTAACACCACGAAGGCGAACAAGAGATAGATCCACATCGCGACCACGCCGATGGCGTGCGGGACATGACCCTGCAGTTGCCACCATACGAACGTCTCATCGATTTGGTGCAGTCCCAAGAGAATCGGGAACGGAGCGATCAGCCGGTACTCCGGGCGACCTCGTAAGTGCAGGCAGGCGTCAACACCGATCGCGGTTACGACGAGTCCGCCGATCAAGTCCCCTTCAGGCGAGAAACACATGATCGCTCACGAACTCTCGTCGATCGAATCGGCGGGATCCGAGAAGTTCGACGTCGCGCATAGCGCACCCTAACCTCGCGAGCTCTCCCGTCAAACGATGTCGAATCGATGCGCGCCGATTCAAGAGTGGTGGTGGCGTTCGGCCTAACGTTGTTCGATGAGGTCCATGTAGCTGTCGTTCCAGAGGTCGAAATACTCCTCGGGCAACAAGACGGCGTGAGTGGGTTCGAGGGTCTCTACGAATCCGCGTTCGTGGCTCACCGCGACGATGGTGCCCTTCCACTTGTGCATCATTTCGCCGAGCGCGAGAACGCTCGCGGGGTCGAGATTGTTCGTTGGTTCGTCCAACAACAAGAGATTCGCATCCGAAGATGCCAGAATCGCGAGCGCCAACTTGGCCCGCTCGCCGCCGGACAGCGTCGCGGGCATCTGATGAGCCGCTGAGCCCTTGAGGCCGAACGCGCCGAGGAGCGATCGACGTTGCACTTCGGTGACCACCGTGGCGTTCTCCAGGTTGCCCAACACCGTCTTTTCGAAGTCCAGTTGTTCGTTCTCCTGGGCGAAATAGCCGACCGTGACGTTCGCGCCGAACTTCACGAGGCCTTTTTGGGCCTTCTGGGTGCCCGCGAGACAGCGCAGCATCGACGACTTACCGGCACCGTTTCGTCCCACGATGACGATGCGGTCGCCGCGACGCGTGATGAAGTTCACGTCTTTGAGGACCTTCAACGATCCGTAAGTCACGGCGACGTGTTCGACGGTCATCGGCACGTCACCGCTTCGCGGAGGTAGTGGCAGCTTGAAGGAGACCTTGCGTTCCTTCTTAGTCACTTCGACGCGATTGTCCTGCAGCTTCTCGACCTTGCGGTCGAGCACCTTGGCGAGACGAGCACGCGTCTCGGTCTGTCCACGCATCGAGTCGGCCAGTTTCGAGAGCCGGCCGATTTCCTCGTCCTGGTGCGACGCGAGTTTCTCTTCGCTCAAGCGGCGCTCTTCTTGGAGATGGAGGAACTTCGTGTAATTCCCCTTGTACTCGCGCAACTGCCCTTCGCGAAGGGCCAGTACGCGATTGATCGACTTGTCCAACAGGGGCAGGTCGTGGCTGATGACCAAGACGGTGCCGCGAAAGCGGTCGAGCTCTTCGAAGAGCCAGCGCTTCGCCGCCTTGTCGAGGTGGTTGGTCGGTTCGTCGAGGACCATCGTCGTCGGCTCCTCATAGAGCACCCGCATCAGGTCGACGCGGCGACGCTGACCACCGGAGAGTGAGTCGAGGTCCTCTAAGAGGAGGTCCTCTTTGAGACCGAGCCCGGCCGCCAGTCGTGACACTTCAGACTCCGCCTCGTAGCCTCCCAGCTCGCGGAACTTCTCCTCGAGCGCAGTAAATCGTTCGATCGTCGCGTCCGTCGGATCGGCGGCCAGTTCGTGGCGCGCGTGTTGCATGTCCGCGTCGAGTTGATCGAGTCCTCGTGCCGACAACACGTGCGAGAGTCCAATGGGCTCGACGCCGAGTCCGCCCGGCACGGGCTCTTGGGGAAGGTGGCTCATCGTCCCTTGGTGCGTGACCGAGCCCTCGATACGCAGGTGCTCAGGGTGTTCGCCGAGAAGGATGGACATCAACGTCGACTTGCCGGCACCGTTTCGCCCGACGATGCCCACCTTTTCGGAGTTGCCGACAGTGAAAGAGACGGGGTTGAGAATACGCCGAGCGCCGATCTCTATACCTAAATCTCGAACTATGAGCATTTAGCGCCCTAGCAACTCAGCCGCTGCAGTGAGTTCGTCTCGGAACTGCGGATGGGCGATGGCCGTGAGGGCGGCGGCGCGTTCTCGCACCGTACGTCCACGTCGGTCGGCCGATCCGTATTCGGTGACGATGACTCCGGCCAATTGGCGTGGCGAAGTCACTGTCGAATGCGGGGTCATGTCACCAATGATACGGCTCTTCAGAACGCCGCCGACCGT
>Ga0208357_1000373_pt1 | contig 36133 bp, 34 predicted proteins | sample NGESurdeep092012_6_FD_184487 | JGI IMG/M metagenome (GOLD analysis project Ga0208357, IMG submission 184487) | Arctic peat soil microbial communities from Barrow, Alaska - NGEE Surface sample F52-2 deep-092012 (SPAdes) | ecosystem: Environmental > Terrestrial > Soil > Wetlands > Peat ...
CGAGTTGGTCTCCATGTGGGGCCATCCCGACCAGACCGAGGGACCGTTGGCCTTCGCCGAGAAGCGTGAGCCCGAATGGGCGCCGATCGAGCGGCCGGTCGAGCGTTGACCTCGAACGCCGCCGCTCACGGCCGAAGCACGTGACGTCAATTTCGACGGCGGAACTATGGCTCCGGGTGGCTCGCGCCGCGGGCATCGACGCCGTGTACGGAGCACCGTTCGGCCCACTGGAGGTCGTACCCGTGCCGGACGCACTTGCCCCGACGTTCGGTGCGGCCCATCAGCGCGTGCACGGCCGGCGCGCCGCCATCCATCGGGGCGACGGTGTGTTCGTGCTGCCGGCAGTCGACGTTGGGCCTCGGCACGTTGTCGAGGCAGGATCGGCCGAGGCGTTGGTCGCCGCCCTTCCCGTGTTGTGCGGTCCGGGAGAGGTCGAGCTGCGATTGACTCTCGGTTCCGATGAGCCGGTGGCTGACCTGATCCCATCGCCGCCACCGCCAGAGGACACCTGGGTGGAACCGGCCGAGGAAGCGCTGGCCGTCATGGATGCCGCGGCCTCAGTGGTGGTGCTGGCCGGTCCCGGTGTCATCCGGTACGGGGCGGTGCCGGGACTGCACGATCTGGCCGTGGCCGCAGGGTTGGGCGTCCTCAACACGTGGGGCGCCAAAGGGGTGTTCGACTGGAGAAGTCGGCACCACCTGGCCACGGTCGGCCTGCAAGCGGACGACTTCGTCCTGAGCGGCCTCGGCGAGGTCGACCTGATCATCGCCACCGGCCTCGACCAAGCCGAGTCGCCCGATCGGCGCTGGAAACTGGCGCCCGCGCTCCACCTGCCTCCGGAAGGCCTGGCTCCGTTTGCCGAGCGATGCGGCTCGGGGCGCGGCACCCCGCGCCCGCCACCACTGCGCGATCGACTGGCCGATGTCACCCAGCGCGGGTGGACCGTCGAGAACACCCCGATTCCCCCCAGTCGAGTGACCTTGCACTACGCCCAGTGTCTGGCCGAGGGTGCGCTCATTGCGGCCGACCCGGGCGTCGCCGGATTCTGGGTGGCGCGCACGTTGGGAACGACGAGATTTGGAGCGGTGATCGTGCCGTCCTCACCCTGGCCTGGGTTCGCCGCCGCCTGCGTCGCCGTCTCGTTGCTCCGCCGGCCTTCCCAACCGGCCCTGGCCGTCACCGATCGCTCGGCCGAAGGCCCGACCGCGGCGATCGTCGACGCGGCGGCGACGCTCGGGCTTCGCGTGCCCGTTGAGGTCTGGGACCCCGAAGGAGATCGGCTCGACGCCGCGTCGCACCGCGAGCGTCTGCGCCGATTGGTCTTTGGAACTCTTCCTTCCGGAGGCGCACCATCCACCCTGGCCACCGACCCGGGCCAGATGGCCGAGATGATCGAGGCGGCCGGGTCCATCGTGGCGTGGACCTGAGATGGACGACGACGAGCTCGGCCGGGCCGATCGCTCCCTACCCGACGACGCAGGAGGATCTCAGGGCTGAGATCTCAGTGTCGGTCAGGCCGAGCTCGGTGGCCAAGATCTCGTCGGTGTGCTCCCCGAGCCAGGGGATGCGTCGATCACCCCCCTCGGGGCGACGGTCGATCCTGGCCGGATTGCCCGGTACCAGCACCGGCTGATCGATCCCGTCCGTGCGTTCGATCCCCACCAGCATGTGACGAGCGGCGACATGGGGATCCGACACCAATTCATCCGGCCGCATGCATGGGCCGGCGGCGAGGCCGGCCTGGCTGAGCGCTTCACAGGCTTCCAGCCGGCTTCTCCCGGCCGCCCAGCCCTCAATGGCCGGGCGGACGACATCCTCGAGATGCTCGACCCACCCGTATGGACTGTCGAACCGCGGGTCGGACAGCCATTCGGGGTGACCGACCACGTCAGCCAGGCGTTCGAACATGTGTTGGCGAGCCACCTGCATGACGAACCAGCCGTCGGCGGCCCGGAAACCGTGATTGATGACCGTTCCGGAGTCACCGTTGTCGACCCCCATCGACCAGTAATTGGTGACGATGTCCGTCATGGCCATCACCGAGTCGAGCATGGCCACGTCGACATAGCTGGGGCGCCCGGTACGGTCGCGGTCCCTCAGGGCGGCGAGGAGTCCGATGGTGGCGAAGAGCGCTGCCCCGATGTCCCCGAGTGCGCCGACCGGGGATACCGCAGGCGGGAGATCACCCTGACGTTTGGTCTCATAGATACCCGACATGGCCTCCACGATGGGGGCGAAAGCGGGCCAATCGGCATAGGGGGTGGGCATGGAGTTACCGAAACCCGACACCGAGGCGTAGACGCAGCGCGGATGGACGGCGACGACGTCATCAAAGCCGAGACCGAGCCGGTCCATGGCACCCGACTTGAAATTCTCGGCGAAGATGTCGAATCGGGGTGCCATGTCGAGCACCAGCTGGCGTCCCTCGGGTTGCTTGAGGTCGATGCACATGCTGCGTTTGCTCAGGTTGTTCCGCAAGAACGTCGCTCCCACCGGGCGACCGTCGGGATCGGCCATGGCCGGCAGCGAGGCCCGACCCAATTCGCCGGTCAGCGGCTCCACCTTGACGACATCAGCGCCCAGGCGGGCCAGGAGCTGCGTGGCGTACGGGAGTGCCTGCATCTGTTCGACCGCCAGCACCCGTATGCCCTCGAGGGGCCGTCCGGCCGCGGGGGCAGCCCCTGCGGTTGCCGCAACGAACTCCATTCTGCATATTATATCCGAATCGGGCAGATTCGGGTTTGACGGTGGACCGGAAGCGTCACCCGGTGGCGTTTCTCACTGCCCGGTGAATCGAGGTTCTCGCTTCTCCTGGCTGGCCCGACCGTACTCCTTGAAGTCTTCGGAGCGACTCGAGACATCCATCGCCCACGCCTCGTCGGCCAGGTGGCGGTCGATGTCGGACGTCAGGCCGCGGTGCAGCAGGAGCTTTGTCAGACCGATCGCCACGGTGGGAGCCGAACTCAATCGTTCGACCAGGTGGTGAGAAGCGGACTCGAGCTCGGCCGCGGCCACCGATCGGTGGACCAATCCCCAGGTGGCGGCGTCGATACCGGTGACCTTCTCGCCCAGCATCAGCATTTCGCGGGCCCGGGCCACACCGGCCAAGCGCGGGATGAGCCAGGTCGCACCACTGTCGGGGGTGAAACCGAATGTCGTGAACGGGGCCCAGAGTCTCGCATCGTCCGCGACCACGGCGAAGTCCGACGCGAGGAGGAGGTCGAGACCGAGGCCGATGATCCACCCGCGAGCGACGCAGACGATCGGGGTCTGACAGGTCAGCATGGCCGGGATGAGTCGGTTGACGTGTCCGTTCATGCGCCGGTGAATCGAACCGACCCGAGGTCGGTCAGGCCCCGACGTTCTCTCGGCCAGATCGAAACCGGAACAGAAGTGATCTCCCGTCCCCTCGAGGTGGATGACCCTGACCGACTCGTCGCTGGCCGCCGCGTCCACCAGGTCGGTCAGCGCGTACACGATCGGATCGGTGAGGCTGTTGCGTCGTTCCGGGCGGTTCAGGCGAATTCGCAGGACGGGGCCGTCGTGGTCGACCACGATGCCGGGCGGTATTTCCGGATAAGGCTTCACCGCTTCTCCTCCGCCGCGAAGCGAGCGGCCAACGCATCGAGGGCGTCTTGGCACGTGGCCGCTCCGCCCGGGGGTTCTGGCAGCCTGACCTCGCCATGCTCACGGGAAGGCAGCAAGATGGTGGCGTGGCCTGGCGTCGTCGTCTCGCCCCGTTGGTTCTCTCCCCAGAGGTCCAGATCGACCGCCGGGCGATTGTCGTCTGAGAGGTACTTTCGTGCGATCCGGCCATGCATCCAGTGGGTGTCCCCCACATAGTTGAACTTTCGGAACTGGCAGTCGAGCTTCCACAGCCAGGCGTCGTCGCCCATCCAGTCGGTGCACAGGTGGATCAGCCACGTCTCGCGCATGCGCCCGTAGTCGTAGCTGGCGGGATTGCCGGCCCGGTGCGCCCATTCCGGGTCCCAATGCACCCGCTGCTGGACGTCGGGGATGTTCAAGTCGTCAGGCTTGAAGAAGCGCGGCATGCGCTGCAGCTGGTCGTAGCCGAGACGGAGGGCTTTGACGCCGTATAGGCCCATCCCCATCCCGGTGTGCCAGACGACCATGTCGGTCACCCGCAAGGGACCCTTCACCAGCGACTCAATCTCGTCACCCTCGTGGACGTCTTCCCACCACCGTGGATCCGCCCCTCGTCGTCGGGCCCGCTCGCCGGCGAGGGACTGCCCAATGGCCGCGATCTCGTCGTCGGTGTACGGGCGTATCTCGGTCTGGTCGTTCTTCTTGCGTTCGGCCGCCTTTTCCCGTTCGGCTCGGATCATGAGTCGGTACTGGCCCGAGAGCACGGGACCGTCGGCCGCGGCGAAGACCTCAGCCAGCCACTCGTGCACGGCACGGCCGGCGAAGTCACCGGTCTTGTCATGCACGCCGACCAGGGCGTTGCGACGGGTCACCCGCGTGCCCGGGTGCAGCGGGTTCCACCACTCCCGGAACGATCCCGAATAGAAAGCATGGACGCCGCCGAGCGGGTCGCCTTTCATTTTTGCCTTGGTCTCGCCCTCGAGCTTTGTCACTTCATCCTCGCCGATGAGGGTGTCCCCGCCGACCAGGTGCGGGGGGGCGATCGGGCCACCCCACCGGGTGCCGGCGCCGTAGGACGGGTCGCACCAGAGGGGATTGTCGTCGCCGTAGGCCTCGGCGACGTGGCGAAAGGCATCCTCATTGGGGCTGCGGTAGTGGGGAGGATTGGTATGCGGACGAGCAATCCCGATACGTTCCCGCAGGCGAGCCACGCCCTCGTCGGTGATCGCGTCAGGCATGGCCACGCGTGCGCTGGTCGATCATCGTTGCCGTCTCGGGCCGGGCGGTCGGCGTCGTGCGGGGCTTGCGGCTGGTCCGCATGGGGCCACCGAGATCGTGAGCACGTCGAACAAGGTAGACGACCAGTTCCTACCGGGCGCCGGCCATCCCGGCGGCCACCACGGTAACGACGCCGTCCGCCCCTTGGTCCGCCCAACGCTGCCCGTCGTCCTAGTTCTTGGACCTCGGGTGGTCCTTGAGGTCCTTGAGGGGTTACTCGTACTCCCCGCGCTACGCATCGAGTTCTTCGATGAACTCGGAGTCGAGGTCGTTCCGGAACTGGGCGTGGCTGCCCCCCACATGCGTGTCAACCGAGATGATCGTGTCGCGGTCCGTTCCAGCCATGGCTCACTCCTAGGTATTGAATGAAATATACAACTTTTGTCGGTGCTGCAGAGCGCCGGTAGTGTTCTCGGCGGTCTCCAGGCCGTGGGGACCGATACCGCCGGCGCGTCATGCTGCATTGCCGGGTGACTGCGCGGCCGGATCGGGAGGAGCAGCGGTGTCGAGCGTTGAAGGACACGGAGCATCGGATGTGATGGGTGGGTGCCCGGCCCTACTGAACCACGTGGCCAGGGCCGCGGCACAGGTGGCCGGAGAGATGCCTTCGAGCGAGAGCCGAGCCGGCGTGTGACCTGGGTCGCCCTGACGAACGAGCAACGGATGCTGGCCGGGACGACGGCACAGATGGTCGCCGATCACCCCACCGTCACCGATGCCGAGGTCGAACGCCAACGTGGCACCGGTGAGTTGTGGGGTGCCATGGTGGCGAATGGATTGGTCGCTCTGGTCATCGCCGAGCAGCCCGACGACGACGAGCCCACCCTCAATGCGGCGCTCGTGGTCGAACAGCTGGCTCGAGGTGTGTCCGCCGTGCCGTACCTGGGCACCGTGCTGGCCCTCGGGCTTCTCCATGCGGCGGCGCCGCATGGCGCCGAGATCACAGAGGTTCTCGCCGGACGACCGGGATGCGTCGTGGTGGACCGGACACTGTCGGCGTTGGCGCCACACGGCATCGCCGTCGACGTCGGACCGGGAGCGCTCGCCGTCGGGGCCGAAGGGGCCTTGGTGTGTACGGCGGCGCTCGGTGCCGACCTCGACGCGCTCGATCTATCGCGGCCGCTGGCCGATGCGGTGGGCGGGGGAACCGAGCTCGGTGCGATCTCGTCGGCGGCCGGGACGCGATGGCACGCTCAAGCGCTGGCCTGGCTGTGTGCCGACCTGGTCGGGACGTGCACCGGCGCGCTGGAAGGGGCCGTGGCTCACGCCCGCGTCCGCCAGCAGTTCGGCCGACCGATCGGCTCCTTCCAGGCCGTCCAACAGCTCTGTGCGGACCAGCTCGTCACCGTGGAGGCGTGCCGATCCATCACCTGGCAGGCGGCCTGGGCCGTGGACGCATTGGAGCCGTCCGAGGCGCTGGTCCAGGCGCAGATGGCCAAGGCCTATTGCTCCGAGGTGGCACGGACGGTGTGCGAGGCGGCCATTCAGGTGTGGGGCGGTCTGGGCATGACGTGGGAATGCCCGGCTCACCGCTACCTGCGCCGCGCCTTGTTGGATCGTCAGCTGCTGGGTGATGAGCGCGCCCAACTGGGCGCCATCGTCGATGAACGTCTGGTCACCGCGGCGACGAAGACGAAGGTGCGTTGATGGATTTTCGCGACGATGCGGCCGAAGCGTCCTTTCGTCACGAGTTCAGGTCCTGGCTGGTCACCCACCTCCCCAGGGATCCGGCACCGTTCGGGGGGCCCGAGCGGGCCCGCTTCTGGCGCGCCTGGCACCGCGTGCTCTACGAGGGTGGGTGGATGGGCTTGTCGTGGCCCGTCGAATACGGAGGGCGGGGCTTGTCGGCCATGTACGAGGCCATCTTCAACGAGGAGATCGGCACTGCCGGGGGACCACCGGCGCCCCATGTCGGGTTCTTGGGCCGGGCCCTGCTCCACTTCGGCCTCGACGACCAGCGACGGCGATTCCTTCCCCGCCTTCTCTCGGGCGAAGAGGTGTGGTGCCAGGGTTTCAGCGAACCTGGAGCCGGGTCGGATCTGGCGGCCTTGTCCACCCGGGCCAGCCTCGGCCCTGATCACTATGTGGTCAACGGCCAGAAGGTCTGGACCAGCGACGCCGCCTGGGCCGACTGGTGCCTGCTGCTGGCCCGGACCGACCCGAACGTCTCGCGTCACGAGGGCATCTCGGCGCTGATCGTCGATCTCCACCAGCCGGGCGTGGAGGTACGTCCCATCGTCCAGGCCAACGGCGACTGCGAGTTCAACGAGGTCTTCTTCACCAATGCCGTCGTCCCCACCGATCAGATCGTCGGAGCCCCCGGTCAGGGGTGGGAGATCGCCATGGCCACGGTCGGCTACGAACGCGGGCCGGTCGATGTCGGGTTCACCTCTCGCTACGCCCGCCTGGTCGGCGAGCTCGAGGACACGGCGCGCGCCGGCAACGTCGACCCCGCCCGGAAGCTGGACTGGGCCCGGGCCTATGTCCAGGTCGCCGTGCTGCGGGCGCAGGTGATGCGCGACCTCTCGGCGAGAACCGAGGGCAAGGCCCCCGGCCCGGAGGGCTCACTCACCAAGCTGCTGGGTACCCGGACCGAGCAAATGCTGCATCATGTCGCCATGGACCTCACCGTGCCGGCGCCTCTCGTGGGCACCCAGCCCGATGTGCTGGCTGCGTACCTCTATTCGCGCGCCGCCTCGATTGCCGGTGGCACCAGCGAAGTGCAGCGCACCATCGTGGCCGAACACCTGCTCCACCTGCCGCGGTGGCGGTAGGCGCGCCGATCCGCCGGAAGCTGAATTCCGGTGCCGCATGCTTTCGCGAAGGGAAGGAATGAGATGACAGAAAAGATTCAGCTCGAGGTGAGCGGTGCCGTCGCCGTGATCACCAACAACAATCCCGAAAAGCGCAACGCGTTCGACGACGACATGGACGCACGGCTCTTCGACATACTCAACGAGCTCAAGGGGCGTCCTGATGTGCGCGCGGTGATCTGGCGAGGAGAGGGCAAGGCCTGGTCATCGGGGCGAGATGTGGCGGCGATCGGCAACCAGACCACCCCGCTCAGCCATCATGAGCTCATGACCCGTGGCCATCGGGGCATTCTTCAGGTGTTCGACATCGACGCCCCGATCATCGTCGCCATTCAGGGATGGGCCATCGGCGGCTCGTTCCAGCGGGCGTTGCTCTGTGACATCAGGATCGCCGCTGAAGGCTCACGCTTCATGTTGCCTGAGGTCGGCCACGGCGTCATTCCCGACACCGGTGGCGTGGGGCGCTTGTACGAAATCTGCGGGAGCGGCGTGGTCAGCGACCTGGTCCTGACCGGGCGGGCCATGAGTGCCGAAGAGGCCTTGGGTCACGGCATCGTCTCGCGGGTTGTGGCGCCGGAGGCGCTCGACGAGACGGCCTGGGAGATGGCCCACAAGATCGCGGCCTCTCCGAAGGTCACGGTCAAGATGGCCCGACGTGTCCTCCAACACCTGAGCGAGCCCGGTGTCCGCTCCTCCATGAACGATGAGTTGATCTATCAGACCTTCATCAACAAATCGTCTGATTTCGCCGAATTCAGGGCGGCCAACGCCGAAGGGCGCGAGCCCCACTACACGGGGAGTTGAACATGACCGAACAAAGAGGACTGCTCGAACCTCCGCCCATGGGGACGAGGGCTTTGCCCGACGGCACCTTTACCGGGACGTCGGTCTTCGTCACCGGTGGCGGCACCGGCCTTGGAAAGTCGATTGCGGCCGAATTCGCGCGACTGGGGGCGGACCTGGTCATCGCCAGCCGAAAGGCGGAGCACCTCGACGCCGGCCGGGAATCGGTGGAAGCACTGGGGGCGAGCGTTCTGGGGGTCACGTGCGACATCCGTGACGCAGACCAGGTCGGTCAGGCCTTCGAGGAGGCGACGGCAGCCTTTGGCTTGCCCGACGTGTTGATCAACAACGCAGCGGCCAACTTCCCCGTGCCGGCAGAGGACATGTCACCGAATGCCTGGCGCACCGTCGTGGACATCACCCTCAATGGCACGTTCTTCTGCTCGCGTGAATTTGCCCGTCGGCACATCGAAGCGGGGACCGCCGGCTCAATCGTCAACGTGGGGGCCTCGTACGCCTGGACCGGCGGTCCGGGTTTTGCCCATTCGGCCGCCGCCAAGGCCGGGGTGAAGAACATGGTCGAGACGCTCGCCGTGGAGTGGGGACCCTATGGGATCCAGGTCAACGGACTGGTGCCCGGGCTCTTCCCGCACGAGGACATGACGGCCGATATCAAAGGCAACCTTGATCGAACGAACGAGAAGGATGCCTGCCAGCCGGCCCTACGGGTTGGGCGCCTCCAAGAACTCGGGTGGGCCGCGACGTTCCTGGCCTCGCCATTCGCCCGTTTCATCTCCGGCCACACGCTGGTGGTCGACGGCGCCAACTGGCAACGCCGGACGCTCACCAACGTCCCCGTTGTCACCGTGCGCGACCAGATGGGCCGCGGGCCGTTCGACCCGAATCCCTCACGGTAACGACGAGAGGACCGAATCGCATGACTGACCGACCAGAATTCCACCTGTTCCTGCCGCAGATGCGCATGTCGCCCGCGGCGCTCGTCGACCGGGTGCAAACGGCCGAGGCCGCCGGATTCGCCGGCGTGGCCCTCATGGACCATCTGGCCCCGCCCCAGGCCCTGGATCAACCGATGTTCGAAGCGATGACCTTGGCGACGTGGCTGGCCGCGCGTACCGAGCGGATCACCATTGGCCATCTCGTCCTGTGCGATTCATTTCGGCACCCGGCCGTGCTGGCCCGTCAGGCGGCCACCCTCGACCATCTCTCCGAAGGCCGCTTCGAGTTGGCGATCGGCTCGGGTTCGACCCCCGATGAACTGGTGACCTTCGGCATCAGCGACGCCAAGGGGGCGGAGAGAACGGCCCGCCTCCGGGAGACGCTCGACATCATGACCCGGCTCTGGACGGGGGAGCCCGTGACCTATGACGGGGCGTTCTACCAGCTGGTCGAGGCCCGTCAACTGCCGAGGCCGACGCGTCCGATCCCGGTGATCATCGGCGGCACGGGACCGACCACGTTGGAGATCGTCCGGGACTTCGCCACGTGGTGGAACGTGCCGGCGCATCACAGCGCTCGACTCGAAGAGCGTCGCTCTCTGGTTGGCTCGGCCCGGGTCTCGCTCCAACAGGTGGTGACGTTCGTTCCCGAGGGAAAGGACGGCCAAGAAATCGTCGACACGGCGGAGCGGCGTTTCGGCTGGATGGGACACATGGGAAGGGCGATCGGTTCCGGTCCCGAGCTGGTGGAGAACTTCGAGGGCCTCCGTCAACGTGGTGTGGCCCGCTTCTATGTCTGGTTCACTGATTTTGCCGACCCCGACACGCTGCGCGCCTTCGGCTCGGAGGTCATCGAAAGAGTCGGTTGACGAGGCCGACGTTCCCGACGAAACGGGACGTCCTCGCCCGAATGCATATAATGTACAGTCGTCGGCCGAGCGACGCGCCGGCTGGCGCGGTGCCCGATCGAAAGGACTTCTCGTGCCTGATTCATTCGACTACGCCGAGCGCCTCTTCCCTGAGCCAGTCGACCTCGGGATCGCCGAGCCCGACCGTGCCGTGGCATCGGTCGAACACGGCACGCGCAGCTTCTTGGAGGGACAGGGCGGCGAGGGAACGACGTGGTACGAGGGGGGCGGATCGGCCAGCGACCAGGCCGTGCAGGGGATCACCATCTATCCCCCCACCCGCGGGGTCACCACGCAGGGCGATCCCTTCGAGCCCGTCAAGATCGGGATCCTCATCGACATGGACCTCAATCAGCTCTTGGCCGACTGGATCGATCCCACCATCTTGGCCATCGAGGACGCGCTCAATGAGGGCGTGTGGGCCCGGTCTGCCGTCCAGCTGATCATCGCCGATGCCCGGGGACTGCCTCGCGAGAATTACAAGAAGGTGATCGATGGCTATCGCTGGTTGGTCGACCAGGGATGCGTGGTCGTGCTCGGGCCGATGATCTCGGACAACTCGCTGGTGCTGCAGGACACGGCCAATGAGTTGGGCGTTGCCTGCCTTGGATGGACCGGCGCCCACCGGTTCGCCTCGGAGTTCTGCTTCACGGTGGCCAATGGTGACATCCCCACCGAAGGGGTCATCTGCGCCAATTGGCTCCACCAGCGGGGCCTTCGCAACGTGGGCCTCTTCTGGGAGGCCGGGTCTTCGGGCCGCGACTACGCCGATTACTTCCGCGACGAGGCGATTCGCCTCGGATTGACCATCACCCGGGAGGTCAAGCTCGAGCCCAACCCCTCGAACTTGCGGGAGCACCTGGCCGCCATGAAGGACTCGGGCACCGAAGGCCTCTACTACGGGGGATACGGCTACGCCGCTTTCCACTTCGGTCCGGCCCTCAGGGCCCTCGAGTGGGATCCGCCGCGGATCATGGGGACCGCCTTCATGTTCTATTCGAACAAGAACCAGTGGGGCGAGGGACTCGAGGGCTGGCACGGCATCGATCAGCTCGGCGAGGACGGCGCCAATCCCAACTACAACGCCATGCGCGAGCGCTTCGAGAAGCGCTTCGGCCGGACCACCGGGAACGTGGTCGTCGCTCTGGCCTATGACACCGCCCGGGTGGCCATCCACGGGATTGCCAACGCCTCCATCCCTTCGCCGCCCCAGGTCAAGGACGGAATCGAGAGGATCCGGTGGATGCCCGCCACCAACGGAGGTCCGTCCACCTACATCCAATTCGGCCCGGGCGATCACAAGGGCTACAAGGGTGACTTCCTGACCATCCGGGAACTGCGCGGGGGAGAGTTGCGCTTCGGCGGCTATTTCCGGCCGGAGTGGCCTTCAAACGACACGCCGCCTTCCTAGTGGCAGCTGTAGAGGGACTGGCCGCCCTGCTCACCGAGCACCCGTTCGCCGACGGAGATGTCCTGGTCAGCACCTCGAACCTCGACGTCACGGCCGGCGAACTGCGAGCTGACGCCGAGCTGTTGGCCCACCGCCTTCGAGAGGTCGGGGTGGCAGACGGGCAGGCCGTGGTGGTCGAACTGCCCAATGGGCCCGCCTTCATCACGGCCATGTTCGGGGTCTGGCTGGCGCGGGCGGTCCTCGTGCCGACGAACTCCCGTCAGCCCCGGGCCGAGCTCGAGCGCGTCGTCGGCGCCACCGGCCCGGCGGCCATCATCGATGGCGACGGGGTCCGGAGGACGGGAGTCGAACCCACGCGGTACGAGGGCGACGTGGCCTTTGTCACCTGGACGTCGGGAACGACCGGTCAGCCCCGGCCGATTCTCCAATCTCACTCGGGCTACCTGGAGCTGCTCGACCGTGTCCTGGGGCCGTTGCGGGGAAAGCGGGCCGATCCGGACCGTCGACCATCACCCAACCTGGTGCCGGTGTCGCTGGCCCTCAACGCCGGCATCTACAACGCCCTCTTCGGGCTGCGCGCCGGTGCGCCGCTCGTGGTCATGGACAGGTTCTCAACCTCGGAATTCGCCGAGCTGACCTCTCGATTCGCCATCCGCTCCACCGTCCTTCCCCCGCCGGCGCTCGTCATGTTGGCCGATGATGAGACGATCGTCGATCTGGCGCCGTTGCGGTACGTGCGCAGCATCACGGCCCCCCTCTCGCCCTTGGCGGCGCGGCGCTTCACCGAGAAGTTCGGCGTCACCGTGCTCAACGGGTACGGGCAGGCCGAGATCGGCGAGGTCATCGGTTGGACGGCGGCCGACGCCCGGGAACACCCGGAAAAGGTCGGGGCGGTGGGACGTCCCCATCCGGGTGTGGCCATCAAGGTGCTGTCTGGCGAGGGCGTCGAGGTGTCACGCGACACGGTCGGGGAGTTGCTGGTCAGGCCACCGCGCATGGCGGCCGGCTATGCCGACGGTGGCAGCCTGGACGACCGGCTCGACGGAGATGGATACCTGCGGACCGGTGACTACGCCAGGGTGGACGAGGAGGGCTTCGTGTGGATCGAGGGTCGGGTGGGCGATGTCATCAACCGAGGGGGCAACAAGGTCTTTCCGGGACAGGTCGAAGAGGTGCTGTGCCTCTCTCCGGACGTGCACGAAGCCGCGGTCGTCGGTGTGCCCGATGAGCGTCTCGGTGAGGTGCCGGTGGCCTTCGTCGTCGGCACCGCGCCGCCGGAAGATCTCCAGCGGCTCTGTCGGGAGCACCTGGTGGCCTACAAGGTTCCCGTGGCCTTTCACCAGATCGACGCGCTGCCGCGGAGCGAAATTGGAAAGGTCCTGCGCCGAGACCTGATCGCCAGGCTCTCGCATGCGGTCTGACTAATCGTCCTAATCGTCCCAGGCTTCCGTGCGATCTGCCCGTGAGGGTTGTCGACCCAGGTGCATGGGCGAGAGTGCCGAGTCCACCAGGAGGATCCGCTCCAGTCGTTCGGTGATGGCGAGATTGCGGGCTTCCCATTTCATGAGCATGGGGTCACGACGACGGGCTTGCTCTCGCTCGGCCCACTGTTCCCAGGTGGGGATGGCCCAGAGGAGGAAGCACTCGCTGTCGTCTCCCAACGCGGTTTCCCACGCTCCAGCCAGAACCCACCCGAACTTCTCAAGTGATGGCGTGGCCTCCTGACGAACGATCTCGAGGTACTGCTGGGACGTGCCCCTCGGAAGGCGGATCTGCTCGTGACCGTAGGCGACGCCGCGTGTGCCGTTGGCACACAATTCCTCAATGGTCGGCATCCACGGTGCCGGCACGAGAAGACGGTCCACCCCGCCGGCGCGCAGCGAGGCGGCGGCGGCCCACCATGCGGCCAGCTTGGGGTCCTGCAGGTCGCGATGTCCGAGTTCGTGGCCGAACGAGCGAGCCAGTCCCTCGAAGCCGTCCTCTTCCCACAGGTTGACGACCTGGGGCCAGTGGCCGGTACTCCCGACGACACCCCAGACGCCGAAGCAGAGCTGGTGGCGATCCTCCATGGCGGCCGGGCTCCAATTCGCCGTCATGTGGTACATGTAGCGGGACCGGTTGTGGCCGATGATGTCGATGAATTCGTGGATGTAGACCTTCTCATTCATGGTGACCCTCACACATAGATTGCATATTATCTACAATCCCTTCCCAGGTTCAGACCGGGTCGAGAGGAGAGAAATACGGCAGGGTGACGGAGTCCGACACCGGATGGAACATGACTCCCACCCGCATGCCGTCGTGTAGGTCATCCGCCTGGCAACCGATGATGGCGCTCATCAGCCAGAATTCTTCATCCAATCGGACAATGGCCGGCGCGTAGGGAACGCTGAACGACGGGTCCGGAGGGCGCCAGACAACCGTCCAGCTGTACAACGAGCCGAATCCCGCACTCTGCTCCCACGCCATGGAGGTGCCACGACACGAGGCACACACCGTCGAAGGGCGGAGCGCGCTGAAGCCGCACGACGCACAACGCTGAAAGAGAAGCCGCTCCTCGCGACAGCCGTCCCAGTAGGGCTGACTGTGCACACTCGGAGACGGAGTGGGAATTCCCCGCGCCTGGGCCTTGAGCAGGGTCATGGGCGCTCTTTCCCCAAGAGCAGGACATCGCAGAAGAGAGCGCCGGCGCCGCCATTGGATGACATGGCCACCTCGGCTCCTTCGACCTGACGGGTGGCACACGACCCGCGCAGCTGCTGGGCAGCACGGATCACCCGCTGCAGCTGTTGCGCGCTCACACCCGCGTGGCTGAACGACATGGTGCCGCCATCGGTGGTGACGGGGAGCCGGCCATCTGGGGCGATGTTGCCGTCGTTCACGAACGCGCCGCCTTCGCCTTCGGGGCAGAATCCGAATGTTTCAAGCTGTCGGATGATCTCGAAGGAAAAGGGGTCGTAGAGCTCCGCCACGTCGACGTCGTCCGGGGTCAGGCCGGCCATGGCGAACGACGCGCGCGCCGCCTGAGCCCCGACCCGTCCGAAGCATTCGCCACCGTGTCGGGCCCGGAAATCCCACACCGGGGGCACCATGTAGGCCGGGCCGAAGGAATCGCTGGCCCCGCCGAGAATCCAGACCGGCGCCGGCGTGTCGGAGGCCCGATCGGCGGCAACCAGGACGAGCGCACAGCCACCTTCCGACGTGGTCGCGCAGTCAAGCAGATGAAATGGGTCAGCCACCATGCGTGAGGCCAGAATGTCATCAGCCGTGAACGGGCCGCGACCGAAGTAGATCGCTTCGGGGTTCACATGACCGTTGTTGCGGATGCTGGCCGCCACGGTGGCCATCTGTTCGGACGTCGTGCCGTACGTGAGCATGTGCCGACGGGCCATGAGGGCGAATTCGGCGGCGGTGAAGAGGCCGTAGCTGACCACCAACTCATTGGCCGGCCGCGTCCAGGGAGCCGTGCTGGTCGCATCGGTGTGGACCCCCGCCCCTCCCGCGGCAACCACGACGACCGAACACTGCCCGGTGACGATCAGTGCGGCGGCATCGAGGACGGCTGGGATCCCCAACCCACTCGGTCGACGAGTGCAGGGCCCCAAGCCGAGTTCGAGGGCGATCTCAGCGCTGGCCGGTCCAACGACGCCGTCGACCTCGCCGGGTGAGATGCGGGCGTCGGCCAGGGCGCCGACGGCACCGGCCAGCGCGATCGACGTGGAGGTGTGGTCGGGCAACCGTCGAGCTTGCGGGGTGTTGTAGACCCCGGCGATGGCGACGTCGCCAAATGGGTGTGGGTGCACGCGATGACGCGAGATCACTCTCGGCGGATTCAGTCGGTGGCTTCAGGCGCTTCAAACAGGTTGCGCTCCTTGAAGAGCAGAACCACGGCGTCGCCAACCGCCCCCATCATCTTGAGGTATTCGGCCGAAGCCTTGTCCCCATCATCCTTTTGTATGGCCCGCACGATGGCCGCCAAGCCTCGTTTCTCGACGTCGATCGCGCCCGGCACCGACGCAAAGAAGCTGCCCGGCACCAGGGCGGACATGGCCCGGAGTGGAACATTGATCCGTGGAGAGGCGGCGGCTTCCACGATGGTGCCGTTGAAGGCCATGGACAGACGCCGCAATTCATCGGGCTCACTGGCGGCCAGAAACTGCGACTGTATGTCGGACAGGCGATCAGCCAGCCCGGGTGTCGCCCGGGCAAGCGCGCGCCTGGCCGCGAATCCATAGAGAAGTCCGAAGAGCTCGTAGTGGTCGTGCACCGATTGTTCGTCCAAGGCATTGATGAAGGCGCCCCGGTGCATCTCGATGGTGACCCATCCCTCGCGCTCGAGCACGATGAGGGCCTCGCGAACAGGAATTCGACTCACGCCCAGATTGCGGGCAATGGCGTCCTGGGGCACGCGCATCCCCGGCCGCAATGACCCATCGAAGATCAGCCATCGGATGTGTGAGGCGATTTGCTCGCCGCTGCTGGTGCGGACAATCTGCCCGTCCCGGCCACCATCCGCGCCCTGAGCTTCTGATTTCTTGGAACTCGCGGTCGACGACGGCATTCTTATATCTTATGCGAAATGGCCCACCGGCCGACGTGACGGTTGACGGCTTGGTCGACCGGCCGGCCGGCCGAGGCGTGACGGCACGGGGCGAACAACGACGGGACCAGCCACGTCAGCTGGCGTAGCGTGCCCGTAGCTCGAACTTCATCACCTTTCCGGTGGGATTGAGCGGCAGGGCGTCGACAACCTTCACCTGCCGCGGCACTTTGAAATTCGCCATGTGATCACGACACCACGAGACGAGAGTTTCGGGATCAATGGTCTCGCCCGGTCGGGGAACGACGAACGCGACCCCCACCTCCCCCATCCGCTCGTCTGGAACCCCGATGACGGCAACCTGGCCCACCTTCGGATGGCCGACGATGATCCCTTCGATTTCCGCCGGGAAGGCGTTGAAGCCCCCGACGATGTACATGTCCTTCTTCCGGTCCGTGATCCTCAGGTTGCCGTCCAACCCGACCACGCCGATGTCGCCCGTCCGGAGCCAGCCATCCTCAATGGCCTCGCGTGTGGCAATTGGGTCTTCGAAGTACTCCTTCATCACGTTGTAGCCGCGGACGAGGATCTCACCCGGCTGGCCCGCGGCGACGAACTCTCCCTCGACGCCGACCAGACGGATGTCCACTCCGGGGAGCGGCCGCCCCACCGTGGTGGCGATGACCTCGGGGGAGTCGTCATGTCGACACATGCTGACGGTGCCGGTGGTTTCCGTGAGGCCGTAGCCGGTGACCACCGTTTCGAAGCGAAGCTCCTCGCGCATGCGTCGGATGATCTCGACCGGCACCGTGGCCGCGCCAGTGACCGACAATCGGAGTGAGGACAGGTCGAAGGAAGCGAAATCCGGATGATTCAGGATCGATTGGAAGACGGTTGGCGTCCCAGGCAGCATGCTGATCCGCTCTTCAACGACGCGCTGCATGACCGGCACAACGTCAAAGACGGCGTGGGGAACGATGGTGGCCCCGCGGAGCACGCAGGCGAGAATGCCTGACTTGAGCCCCGCGGTATGGAAGAACGGGTACACGACGAGATAGCGGTCGCCCCGTCGGAGTCCCACCAAGTCAGACCACGCGACGTACGTCTCGACACTGGCACCGTGACCCAAGACGGCGCCCTTCGGCTTTCCCGTCGTTCCCGACGTGAAGATGATGTCGGATGTATCGGTGCTTTGTATGGCGGCACATCGCGCCTCCACGTCCTCTGGCGGCACGGCAACGGCGCGGGCCATGAAATCAGCCAAGGCGATGGTCCCGGCCGAGGTTGGACCCGTCATGACCACGGTCTGCTCCAGGGCTTCGAGCCCCGACACACCACCGAGTAGTGCCGAGAGATCCGATCCGAGGAAATCGGTGACGGTGAAGAGAAGTCGCGCTCCCGACGTGCGCAAGACGTGCCCGGCCTCCTCACCCTTGTAGCGGGTATTGAGGGGGACGAGCACGGCGCCAACCGAGTAGACCGCGAAACTGATCACCACCCAATCGGCGCTGTTCGGTGCCCACAACGCCACTCGATCTCCCGCGGCAATGCCCGAGGCGATCAAGGCGCGAGCAACCAGGCCGACCTTCTCCCTGAGATCGCCGAACGAGAGCCTCGTCGACCCGTCAACCAGCGCCTCGTCTTCTCCGAATTGGCTGGCGGCGCGGGCGAGCGCCTCGGGAATAGTCCCGGGTGCGGCAGCAACGGTCTGCATTCCGCTCCATCTTTGATCGGGCACGAATGTATATATTATGAGAATGGCCGGGCCAGAGGTGACCGTGACCGGTAGCCCAGGCGACAGCGACTACGTCCGGGTGAACCACCGGGGCGAGGTCGCCGTGGTCACGCTCGATCATCAGCCGGACCGCAACGCACTGTCCTGGGCCATGACCCGGGCCCTGTCCGGGGCGGTGGCGGCAATCCAGGCCGAAGCTAGGGCCGGCGCACTGGTCGTGGCGTCCGCCGGCCCGGTCTTCTGTGCGGGCGGTTCAGTTGACGATCTGCTCGAGCCCAAGGCGCCACTGGAAGCGATGTACGCCGGCTTCGAGGCGATCGCCGAGAGTGCGCTCCCGACGGTGGCCGCCGTGAACGGCCCGGCTCTCGGGGCCGGGATGAATGTGGCGCTGGCCTGTGACCTCATCATCTGCACACCGTCGGCCCGATTCGAGACCCGCTTCCTCGACGTGGGCCTCCATCCGGGGGGAGGGCACCTGTGGCACCTTCGCCAGCGGATGGGCCGGCAGGGCGCGGCAGCGATGGCCCTATTCGGAGCAAGCGTCGGGGGCGAGGAAGCGGTCCGTCGGGGACTGGCATGGCAATGCGTCGAGGAAGACCGCGTGCTCGAGACGGCAGTGGCGCTGGCCGCTCGAGCCGCAGGGCTGGACCGCCCGTTAGTGGCGCGGACCCGGGCCACCCTCGACGAAGGCGCAGGAGTGCATGGCATGCCCGACGCCCTCGCTCTTGAGCTTGCACCGCAGCGGTGGTCCATGGGGCGTCCTGAGTTTGCCTCCAAGCTCGACCTCCTGCGGGAGCGCCTCGGGCGTCATCACGAGGGTGGTCGAGATTCGGCCCCTGGGGCATCGGAGGCGTGACCCGCTCCCAAGCGAGCACCTGAGGGACGGCGCATCGTGTCTAACGTGTCGCGCGACATGTCGGACATCCCCCTGCCCACCCACCACGTCCATCGGATGGACGATGGGAGAATGGTGGGGTATGCGCTCTACGGCGACCCCGACGGGTTCCCGGTTCTCAACTGCCACGGGGGTCTTCTGAGCCGAAACGACGTGGCGCCGGTCCATGCCGACGCTTGTCGCCTGGGCGCACGCATCATCTCGATCGACCGGCCCGGCGTGGCTCTGTCGGATAGGAACCCCGAACACGCCATGTGTGATTGGGTGAGCGATGACGTGACGTCGGTGCTGGCCGAGTTGAAAGTTGAGCGGTGTTCGGTCATGGGCTGGTCATTGGGCGGCCAATACGCCGTGGCGGTGGCCCACGTCCTGTCCGACCGGGTGGCACGGGTGGCCGTATTGGCTGGATGCCCCCCGCTCGACCATCCGTCGCGACTGGCCGAGCTCAATGGCATGGATCGGCGCTTCGCCGCACTCAGCACCACGCGCCCGTGTGCGGCTCGCACCGCCTTCGGCGTCGTGCACGGAGTGGCCCGCTATGCCCCGCCGCTGGCCACGCGATTGACGGGTGTCGACCTTCCGGCCCACGAAGCCGCAGCCGTCCGCGCCCAGGGTGCGTGGCTGCCACGGACGATGGAGGAAGGGGTCCGCAACAGCCGCGGGGTCATCGATGAGTACCGGGCCATGGTGTCCCCCTGGGGTTTCGACCCCGCCGGTGTGAGCGCCTCCGTCGCCGTGCACCAGGGGAGCGCCGACAAGCTGGTCCCCCAATCGTGGGGTCGTGATCTCGCCGCCATGTTGGGGAATGCCACGTTCCACCTCCACGCCGGCGACGGGCACATGATCGGTCTGACCAAGCGGGCCGAGGTGCTGGCGCCACTCGTCGGGCAGTAGCGCCACCACACGTCCGGTCACTGCGCAGGCAATCGGGTCGAGCGCCGCTAGGTCACCGGGTTCAGGATCTTGTCAAGCTTGCCGAGCTCGCTTTCGTGGCCCGCCACGGCGCGTTCGGTCCATTGCTCATCGTGCATGGCATCGAATGTCAGCACCATTCGCACCCCATCTGGCCTTGGATCGAGAGCCACGGTCGTCTCAACCTCATAGGGTTCGGTGCCCGGGATGAAATCCGCCAAGCTCTTGTACCCGAGGCGACGCAGCGGTTCGATGCCGGTGTAGACGATCGACACGTCAGTGGCGGTCGGCATCCCGGCTTGTTTCATGAATTCGACCTGATCGGGGGCAGTCGCGGTCATGGTATAGAGCAACTCACCGCCGACGCGAAGGTCGAGGTGTTTCACGGTGACGCTGAATCCATCCGGACCCCACCACGACTCGATGCCGCGCTCGGTGGTCCACAGGGCCCACACGGCCTCGACCGTGGCCGCGTAGCTCCTCTCGACGGTGATCGTTCGACGTGGCCCGTCTTTCGATGTGGCGTTCTCGCTCATGCTTCCTCCATTGGTTGGTTGTTCTTCGAATCCCGTTGCACCCCTTCAAGCGCGGCAGCAAACCGCTCGAGTCGGGCTTCCCAGATGTCCCGGTAGCTCCCGACCCAACGCTCGAGCTCGTGGAACGGCTCGGGGCGCAGCGAATACAGGCGCTTGGGCCCCACCGGGCGCACCTGGACGAAGCCGGCCTCGTTCAGGATGCGCAGGTGCCGGGACACGCCCGACTGGTGGATCCCGACGAGGGCCACGATTTCGTTGACCGCCTGTTCGTCGTGCAGCACCTCCACGATGCGCCGCCGGGTGGGGTCGGCCAGGGTCTGGAAGACATCTAGTTGCATGGCTATACATATACATGAAAGTGTATATACCTGTCAAGGGGCCGGATGACCGGGTGTGGGAACCGACCATCCCCCGAGGCGGCGGCACGCGAGGCGTGCGAACACCAAGCCACCCCCGTCGAACACCCGTCGAACACCGGTCGAACACGAGTCGAACACGGCCGAGCGCCCGAACCGGGCGCGGCATGTCACGCTGAGTTGGTGCACGTGCGCTCCCCCTCCCTGGCCTGGCGCGGCCTCTTTGCCGGGGCCGCCGCCGCACTCCTCCTGGCCGGCTGCGCCGCCGATGCCCGGACGCCAAGCGCCGCTGCCCGGGCTCAGCGCACTTCGACCACGTCGGCCCCGACAACGACGACAACATCGACCCTGCCGGTCACTCCCATTGCCTGGACGCCGTGCAACGGCGACCTGCAGTGCGGAACGCTCACCGTTCCGCTCGATTACGCCACGCCCCAGGGGACCACAATCGGCATCGCCCTGGAGCGGCACCTGGCCGAAGATCCGGCCGAGCGGATCGGCTCGTTGGCCATCAACCCCGGCGGTCCCGGCGTGTCGGGGATCGACGACTTTCCCAATGAGCTCAGCGTGCTCACCAGCCAATTGCTCGATGACTTCGACATCGTCACCTTTGATCCGCGGGGCGTGGAGCGCAGCGACCCCGTGACCTGCGGGGAAACGCCCGGTGCGCCACCGGCCCCCGTCTCCGATCCGGTGCCCCAGACGGTGGCGGCCCAGAAGGCGGCGATCGCCGCCATGCGTCAGTTCGGTGCCGACTGCCAGAAGGCGAGCGGCGCCATCCTTCCCTTTGTCGGCACCGTCGACGTCGCTCGCGATCTGGAACGGCTGCGGATCGCCCTCGGCGATGCCACCCTCACCTATATGGGACAGTCATACGGAACACTGCTCGGTGCGACGTACGCCGAGATGTTTCCCACCCACGTCCGGGCCATGGTCCTCGACAGCGCCATTGACCCAGCCCTCCCGATCGGACAGTTCACCTTGGGCCAGGCCAAGGGATTTGAAGGTGCCCTGAGTTCGTTCTTCACCTGGTGCGCGGCCAGCACCTCGTGCCCGTGGCAAACGACCGATGATCCGACCGCGGCCATCCTCGGTCTGATCGCCCGATCCCGGACCGGCCCGGCGCCGGCGGGGAGCGGGCGGACGGCCGGGCCGGGCGAGATGTACAACGCGCTCCTCGAAGGACTGTATGCGGAGTCGGATTGGCCGACCCTCGGCACCGCCTTGGCCGATGACGCCGAGGGAAATGGCGCGCCGATTGTGACCATGTCGGACCGCTACCTCGCCGACGGTTCGACCAACGGGTCCGACGCCGGCGAGGCGATCGACTGCCTTGATCATCCAGTCTCGAGGGACGTGAGCGGCTACGCCACCCTGGCGGCGCAGTACGGAGTGGTGGCTCCCGTGTTCGGGCCCTTCCTGGCCTGGGGGCAAGCCGCCTGTGCCGTGTGGCCGGTGGCGGCCACACGGACGCCGGCTCCTGCGGCGGCCGTGGGCTCGCCACCCATACTGGTGATCGGCACGACGGGAGATCCGGCCACGCCCTATGCCTGGGCCGTCAGTTTGGCCCGCCAACTCAGCCAGGGTGATCTCCTGAGCAGAGACGGCAACGACCATGTGGCCTATTTCTACAGCGGCTGCGTCCGGTCCTACGTACAGACATATCTGGTCGGCGGGGGTGCTCCCGCCCCCGGGACGATCTGCCCTTCGTAAGCCCGAGGATCTGGCTCAGGCGGTGGTGGCGGTGAAACGGTATGAACCGCTGCTGACGCCGAGCACCGCCGCGCCGTCGTGAAACGACTCCAGCGTCACGCCGGAAGCGCGGTCGAGCGGGCCGCCCCCCTCCCGCACCGACGCCGCTCCCGTGGCGGGGAGGGTGATCCGGGCGGAAGCATTGGCCGGGACGACGGCGGCGAGCGAGAGCTCCGTTCGATCCTGACTCCACGAGACCGTGATTGGTCCGGCGATCGTCGGGACCGTACCTCGGGCCCCGCGCAACGCCGTCCTCGGAGGAATGATGGTGGCCGAGACCGTCCCATCGTTGGTGGGGGCTTGCAGAGTGACGCCCAGAAGTGTTTCTTGCATGGCGACCAGGGCGGAGGAGCCCCACCCATGGGACATCGAGTCTCCAATGAGATCACTCGGTGTCCAGGTTTCCCAGGTGAAGGTGCCTCCGGAGGCCACGATGTGGGCCCAGCCCGGTGTGCCGGTATCGGTCAGGGTGCGGACCATGTCCTGGACCAATCCGGCGTTGGCCAGACCGCGCAGGAGCTCGAGCCCATGGACCGGACCGACCGCGATGCCCAGTCCGGCCACGTAGGCGCCGACCGCGGCGACGCGGGTGGCCGGCACCACCCCGTAGGCCAGGGCCAAAGCGTTGGCCTCTTGGGAGGCATGGGCGCTCTGCGCTCCGCCGGGCAGCAACCCATCCGTGTAGATCCCGTTGGGGCGCGTCAGTTGGGAGTTGATGGCGGTGGTGAGTTCGGCCGCCCGCGCCATCTGCGTGGTTGCGCCGGTCGTGTCACCGGCCACCATGGCCAACTGGGCGATGCGATTGAACGCATTGACGCCCAACACGTTGCTGGTGGTGTCCAGCGTCACACTCTGGTCGTAGCCGAACACCGGGTCGCTGTTGTTGTTCCCCTCGGCGAACCCGTTCACGAGTCCCGTGGCGGGATCACGGGCGGCCCAGATGTAGTCGGCCACCTTCTGGGTCGACGGGTAGAGGGACAGAGCGGTGCCCCGGTCGCCGGTGGCGACGTAGTAACGCCAGACCCATTCGGGGTAGCGCTCGGTGAAGATGGGGATGTGGCGCGCCCCGTCGTCGTTGGGATAGACCGCATTGACTCGACCGTCCGGCCAGTAACGGGTTTGCCCGCGGGCGACGTCGCGCAGGCCCTGCCAGCTCATGTTCTGGTCACCGTAGGCCCGCATGATCGCCTCGGATTCGTTGGCGGAATCCCAGACGAACTGCCCCTTCTCCCGGGTTGGGGTATCGACGAACTGCTCGTGGGTGCAGTAGAGGCACGAGTGTGCGTTGAGTCTCCATACGGCATCGAGCATGTGCTGGCCGGTGGAGAAGGTGGCAGTGGTGACATCGGGCATGGCCGCATGGGTGGCCACCGCGATCACCTGGGCGGCGCCAAGCGACTCGCCTGGATCGTCAATCTGCAAGTAACGAAAGCCCACATAGGTGAGGGGCTCAAAAGTCTGCGCTCCATCCCGGGTGACGTAGGAGAACGAGAGATTGGTCCCCTGGGTGCCGTGGGTGGTGGAGACGTGGCCGTCCGGATCGAGCTCGTAGCCGACATGCATCGGCACGGTCCGTCCGCTGACGCCACTGGCGAATCGCACCTGCGGTCGTGCGGCGTAGACCGCTCCGAAATCCGCCACCACGGACCCGCTGCCCAGCGTGCGCACGCTGATCGGCGCCACCACGCGCTCCTCTATGTCCGTCCGCTGGGCGAACATGTTGGTGAAGGGCGCCGTTCCTGCCGGCCCCAGGACCGATGGCAGAGCCCAGGCGGACGCGTCGAAATCAGCGGTGGCCCATCCCTGCGGGTGAGCCCGGCCGTCGACCCACTCAACGAAGTCGGCTCCATCGGAATTGCGCAGAGGGGAGGGCAGCCATTCCGCCGGAAGCTCTCTCCACGTGCCGTCCGTCCCGTACGCCACCTGCCGACCATCGGTGTAGGTCAGCGAGAGCTCCACAATGACTCCGGGAGCCGAGAGCGGGCGACCCTGACCCGCGCCATACCACCGATGCAACACTCCGAGTCCGGTCGTCTTTCCCGGGTGGATCTGCCCAGTCAGATCGACCGATCGGACGTACTGCTCGTCGGGATACGAGAAGCTGGGCCCGAAGTCCACCCGATTGCCGTCGACGAAGAGCTGATAGGTGTGGGCGGCCGAAATGAACGCAGTCGCCCTCCGCAAGGCTCCCGGTGGCGGGGTCACGACGGTCCGGACGTAGGTCACGACATCGGGCTGCGGGGAGGCCGCTTGCGGTTGGAGCCATTTGGCGGTCCAGTCCGCCAAGCGCAGGGTGGTCACGAAGCTGCCGCTCGGCGCGGGAGCGCTCCAGTGGCCGGCGTCGTCTTGTACTTCGACCGTCCACGAGTAGGCCGCATTGGCGGTCAACGCAGGTCCCCCGTAGGGGACGAAGGCTTGGCGGGCCGATGCAACCTGGCCACTGTCCCAGACCAATGCAGTGTGGAGCGGATCGGACCGATGGACGGTGATGCGGTAACCCTGCTGACGGGCACCGCGGGCGGGCGACCGGAGGACCCAGGCAAAGCTGCAGGCGTCGGGATCAACGCCAATGGGGTCTGCCGTCCCATTCACCGTGAGATCCTGCGCCACCAAGCCCGGCGCCGAGGACGATGCTCTGGCCGCACCTAGTGGGGTGGCAGCCGCCGCCGCATTCTCGAATCCGGGGAGCACGCCGGCCACGGCGACGGCGGCCGAGGTGCGGACACCCTTGGCCAAGAAGGTACGGCGGTCGAATGGGTTCACCCGATCTCGCGCACCAGTTGAGTACTGCGGTCGCTGAATAGGACGGTGCCTGACGTCGACACCGTGATGCCCGTCGGGTCTCCGATGCGCGTGAGTATCCAACGGGTTCCATTTCCCAGCCCCGTCGAGTTGGAGACCGGGAGCGCCCCTGCCAGGGTGTAGAGGTCTCCTCCCTGCATCGAGCGGCCAAGCACCGTGGAGGTGGAACTCGGCACCGCCCTGATGCAGTGCTGACTGCCATCGGTCATGAAGAGCGTTCCCGCTGCGCTCACGGCGATACCTTCCGGATCGTTCAATTCGGCGGTCTGACCGAGTGCCGGCATTCCGTCTGCGAGGTAGGGGCCGTTGCCTCCTTCACCCACGATGGCGGCGATGCCGCCCGCGGCGATCGAGGTGCCGTAGTCGCTTCCGCTATTGACCGGCAGTTCGAGGATCGATTGATCACCGCTGTCGGCGATGAAGAGGTCACCGACCTGGTCCGTCGCCACGGCCACCGGATTCCACAGTTGAGCCAGCGCGGCCGAGCCACTTCTCTGGCCCGACCCGCAGACGCCGTTCCCGGCGATGGAATAGAGGTGCTGGGTCAACATGGGCTGACCGAAAGAGGTGCCGTCTGCCGCCGGCATGACGCGCACCCGGCAGTTCGCCGTGTCGGCGATGTAGAGATCGCCCTTCGCGTCGACGGCAATCCCCGTCGGATAGTTGAGTTGGCTGCTCAGGGCGGCTAAGCCGTTGCCGTTGTAGCCGGCTGACCCGGTGCCGGCCACGGTGGCATCGGCATGGCTGCCGGGCCGGATCATCAGGATCCTCTGGTCGGTGGCTTCGGCAACGTAGACATCCCCCGCGTGGTCAACCGCCACGCCAGTGGGGAAGCCCAAACTGGCTTTCCCACCGCACCCGCCGCCCACCAGGCTGTACGCGTGATGCGCCGCCACCTGGAGCCCGTAAAGGGTGCCAGTGTGGCTCGGCACCAGCACCACCCGGCAGTGATTGGTGTCGGCGACGAAGAGATCTCCGGCGGCATCGACGGCGATCCCGGTCGGGGAACTGAGGCTTCCTGAGCCACCCGACCCAGCCACGGTGCGGACCGTCGGCAGCGAAGAGGCGGCCGTGGGAATGGCCAGCGCGCCACTGACGACAAATGTCCCGGCCAAGACCATCAGCGAGCGCCGCACGGAATCATCATGCCGGACGTCGCGCCGTTCCGCTTGGGAGCTTTCCAATATCGCCCAAGGCGTCATAGTGTCTGCCGGATCGACCACTAATTCGAAGGAGAGATCGTTGACGCTCCGTGACGAGGCAATGTCAGCCGCGAATGTGATGCTGGTTGGCCACCAAAGCGACGCCATCAATGGCTACCAAGCAACGCCCACCGGGGCTGGACCGTTCCCTGGCGTGGTGGTCATCCATCACATGCCCGGTTGGGATCCGGCGACCAAAGAGATCACGCGTAATTTTGCCGCGCACCGGTACAACGCCATCTGTCCCAATCTCTACTATCGAGAAGGTCCCGAGGACGATCCGGACGATGCTGCCGCCAGGGCCCGGGCCAATGGCGGCGTTCCCGATGACCGCTTGGTGGGCGATGTCGGTGGTGCCATTGCAGCATTGCGGGCCCTGCCGACATCAAACGGAAAGGTCGGTGTGATTGGGTACTGCTCTGGGGGGCGCCAGTCATTCCTGGTCGCCATCAGCCTCCCTGTCGATGCTGCCGTCGATTGCTACGGGGCCTTCGTCAGTGGAACTGCTCCCGAAGGCTTCCCCCTGAAGGTCACGCCGTTGATCGACCGGACCGAATCGCTGGGCTGCCCGTTGCTGGGACTCTTCGGCCTGGAGGACCAATTCCCGAGCCCTGAGCAGGTGGATGAACTGGAGCAGGCTTTGATAGCCCACGGCAAGACCTACGAGTTCCATCGGTATGAAAATGCCGGACATGCCTTCTTCTCGCCCAACCGTACGAGTTTCCGCCCGGAAGCGGCCCTGGACGGGTGGCAGCGGATCTTCTCGTGGTTCGAGACCTACCTCACACCATCGGAGGCGTGATCGTGTGTTCCTACGTGACGGTTACCGCCGATGTCGTCGGTAGTGCCAAAGGCCCCGACGGCTGGTTCTCCGCGACTTCGGTCGCGGTGTACTTCGACCACCCCTATCACGCGTCGAATGACCACACGCTCAACATCGATTTCACCGACGCTTCTCGCGGACCCAGCGCTCGGGTGGCGGTCGAGTTGAGTGCGGCGTCGGCACGCGAGCTCATTCGCTGCATGGAGACTGCGCTCGAGGCCGCGGGGGCAGCCGCCCTTCCCTAGCGAACGGCGCACCTTGGCGACAGCGACCAAGATGGGTAGGGTGCGGCGACCGACCGGGAGCTTCTTCACGTGACCACGAGCCCCGCTCCGTTCGCCTCGGGCGTTCACCTGCCGTGGGCCCGCGTTCCAGCCGAGGTCCACCGGTGGGCTGCTGATGTGGGCGGCGGCTCCCCGCGCCGGGCCCACGACCTCTCCGGCGGGTTCTCGCCGGGGGCGATCGCCCGCCTTGAGTTCCCGGGTCAACCGGACCTCTTTTTCAAGGCGGTCGGGGCCGACCTGAATCCCGAGTCGCCGGACATGCACCGACGCGAGGGGGTGGTTTCCGCCGTCCTGCCCGTCGCGCCGTTCCTGCCTCGGTTCATCGCCAGCTATGACGACGGCGAGTGGGTGGCGTTGGCCTTTGCGAACATCGAGGGTCGATTGCCTCGTCATCCCTGGCATGAGGACGAGCTGGACCTCGCCCTCGATGCGCTCGGACGGATGCACGAACAGCTGACGCCAAGCCCATCGACCGCACTGGCCACCACCAGAGACCATCTCCAGACTCAGTTCGCTGGGTGGCAACGCCTGGCCTCAATGTCCACCCCTCCAGCCAGGCTCGACCAGTGGTGCCGGAGCCACCTCGATCGGTTGGCCGACGTTGAATCGGATTGGTCGGTGGCCGCCGACGGGGAAACGCTCCTTCACGGTGACATCCGGTCCGACAACCTGCTGATTGGCCGCGAGGGTGTCGTGTTCGTCGACTGGCCACACGCGGCGGTGGGCGCTCCGGTGCTCGATCTGGTCGAGTGGGCCCCGTCGGTCGCGCTGGAGGGTGGGCCCGACCCAGAGGAATTGCTGGTGCGCCATGCAGCGTCGCGTGAGGCTGAACCAGAGGCAGTTTCCGCCCTAGTGGCGGCCGTGGCGGGATTCTTCACCGAACGCTCCTTGCTCCCGTCGCCACCCGGACTGCCGACGCTGCGAGCCTTCCAGGGGGCCCAAGGCCGGGTGGCATGTGACTGGCTACGACGTCGCACGGGATGGGCGTAGAGACGTGTCCCGTCCCCTCCCTGCGGTTGCTCCGCTGCCTCCGGTGGTCGATGGCCGTCTGCCCTGGGTCGGGGGAGGCCTTGGGTTGCTGCACAATCCCACCGAGTTCCTCGTCCGCCAACGAGGGCGACACGGCGACACGTTCGTCCTCGATGCCTTCGGCCATCGGCTCTTCTGCGTGTTCTCGCCGGCCGGCGTGCGCTCGCTGTATGCGCAACCGGAGGAGCAGGCCAGCTTCGGGATGGCGACCTACACCCTCATCAAGTCGAAGGTTCCCATTGAGCTTCTTCTGGGCCGGCGCAATCATCCCAAGTCACTCTTCGGGAACGCCAAGATCGAGACCTACCTCGAGAACCTCGGCCTCGCCGTGGCCCAGGAGATTGACCGACTCGGGCATTCGGGGAGTTTCGAAGTGTTCGCCGAAATGCGGCGGCTGGGCCACCGTCTGGGCCTGGCGTCGTGGAGTGGTGCCGAGGCGGCATCACCCGAATTCATCGATCGTCTCGTCCCGCTCTTCGACCGGCTCGACAGTTCGGAGTCCTTCGTTCGCCCCGACCGAAACCTGGTGACGTGGGCCACCCGCAAGCGGGGGGAGCGGAACGCCATGGCGGCGATCGAGTCCATCCTGTCCCAGATCATGAGGAGCCGATCCGCACAACCTCCGGCCGATGACTTCCTCGATCAGATTTACCAGTCCTATGCCGATCTCCCACCGGACGAACAGATGACGGGCACGGCGAGAGACGTCATGGTGATCCACATGGGATCCCAATCCAATCTCTATGCGGCTCTGGCCTGGACCTTCGTCAATCTCCTCCAACGTCCCGACCTCATGGACCGGGTGCGGCACGGGGACGATGCGCTGCTCGAGCAATGTGCCAACGAGTCCATTCGAATGGCCCAACGATCGATCACCATGCGTCAGGTGCTTCAGCCCATTGACGTGGACGCCGGTGACGACACGTATCGATTGTCACCGGGAACTCTCCTCACCACCATGTTGTCAGTGACCAACACCTCGGCTGCTCCCGGGCTTGATGTCTTTGATCCCGACCACTACACGGGTCGAAAGCTGAGCCCTGACGTGCCGCTGCCGACGAGAGAGCTCGTCAGCACGTTCGGTCATGGCCCGCACGCCTGCCCGGCCGCCAGGTTCTCCATTTCGGCCATCCGCACGTCAATCCGACTGCTGCTCCAGGAGTACGACTTCACGCCAGCCTTTCGATCGGCCACGCCGCGCCACCGCCAGATAGGTGGGGTGGCCCGAGCCGCCAGGCGCTGTCAAGTGGCGTACCAGAGTCGTTAGTGCTCTGCCCAGGGCGCTGTTGATCGCCCGCATTTTCTGGTGCCTTGTCTCACGGGTAATCTTGCCGTCCCGGGGCCGCTAGCTCATCCGGAAGAGCAGAGGACTTTTAATCCTAAGGTGCCGGGATCGAGACCCGGGCGGCCCACCAGACTCGCTGGCAGTGGGTGGTTTCTTGGGACAGTGGCGAGCATCATCTCTTACGACGGGCGCGAATGGGCGCGTATCGGTTTCGTCGGATTGGGATTCTGGTGGCATTGCGATCCCGTCGAGCGCGTTCGCGATGGTCTGATCCCGCTCGGGCGTTGCGTGCTGGTAGCGCACGACCATCGCTGGAGTGCTCCATCCGCCTCGCGCCATGAGTTCACTTTGGGTCGCTCCAGCTTGTCCCGCCATCGTGGCTGCGAAGTGTCGCAAGTCATGGAAATGAAGGTTCGGCACGCCCACCGATTCAATCGCATTGTGCCACTCTCACCGAAATGCCTTCTGCCACAAGTGCTTCCCTGTACTTCCAGTGAATAGTGGCGAGTTGGGAGCCTGTCCAACAAACTGCTCCATATGATGATGCGACAACTCAGGAATAACCGAGGGAGGAAGGTGTACAGATCTGACTCCAGCTTCCGACTTAGGAGTTCCCAACGGAACCTCCACTTTGCGGGAACCGATCTCTCCCAGAGTTTTCGATATGGAGACTCGTCCAGCAACGAGGTCGATGTCAGCCTTTTCTAGCGCCAGAATCTCTCCGATGCGCAGCGCTCCCCAGGCGGCCAAGACCACGCCAGCCCGGAGCTTTGCGGGCATTGGCCGCGAAGTACCTCTTCGTGACGAACACGTCCCCAATGCCAAAGATGACCTTGTTGCTCGCACCTGGCCGCAGCATCGCTGAGCCATCGAACTCGTGGTGCCGGTCGGGGTCGGCCAGTAGCTCGAAAATGTCAGCGGCCGGGGCCTCGATTCGTCGGGATACCGACACGGGCTTGCATTCGTCGTTTCCCATTCTGGCTCTCCCTTGTCCGGTCCTGCCTCGGGGTGCGTTCACCAATGCAGCCGCCAAGGCCTCGAGGCCCCACATGTCGATGATCGGGACTATCCACGAACGCCGGGGTGGGATAAGTAGATCGCGGCAAGTGACACCTATGCTGCGACGTCTATGCGGGTCGTGGTCACAGGATCGAGCGGTCTGATCGGCCAGGCACTGTGTTCCCATCTCGCCGGGTCCGGCCACCATGTCCTTAGGGTTGTGCGCCGCCCGGTTCGACCGGGTGAGTTTGCCCTTCGCTGGAATCCCGAGGCCGGCACGATCGATACCGGTGGCCTCGAAAGTATTGACGCGGTGGTCAATCTCGCAGGCGCAGGCATCGGGGATAGCCGCTGGAGTGACGCCCGCAAACGGGTTCTCGTCGATAGCCGCGCCCGCTCGACTGCGCTGCTCGCTCGCGCTCTGGCTGGTTTGGATCGCCAGCCTCGGGTGCTTGTGAGCGCGTCTGCAATCGGGATCTATGGTGACCGTGGCGACGAGATCCTTACCGAGCAGAGCTCCACGGGTAACGACTTCTTGGCGTCGCTCTGTGTACGCTGGGAGGCCGAAACGGCCCCCGCAGCCGCGGCCGGAATCAGGGTGATCTGCGCTCGCACCGGCGTCGTCCTGAGCAAGCAGGGAGGTGCGCTGCCCAAGCTGCTGCCGCTGTTCAAGCTCGGTCTGGGCGGGAGGTTTGGATCTGGGGCCCAGTGGTGGAGCTGGATCACTCTCGACGACGAGATCAGGGCGATTGCGTGGCTGTTGGAGAGCGACGTGCGCGGACCGGTAAACTTGACTGCGCCGAAAGCCGTCACTAACAGCGAATTCACGCGAGTCCTGAGCGGGATGCTGTCCCGCCCCGCCCGGCTCCCTGTGCCCAGGTTCGGCCCGAGGTTTCTGCTCGGATCGGAGCTGGCCGACGCCTTGCTGTTCACGAGCGCCCGGGTGCGGCCCGCAGCCCTCGAATCGAGCGGGTTCGCCTTCTCCCACAGGGACTTGGAGGCGGGTCTGCGCAGCATGCTCAAGCCGCCGGCCTCGTGATTCCGGTGCCACAGCATCAAGGGCGCCGATCGCCTCAGCTGGGGGCCCCTGCGCGACAACCGCCGTTAGGTCGCCGGCGACCATCTCCATAATCACCGAGGCGGCTCCTTAGTCCCTGCCCCCGAACGTCGGGATTGGGCCCGTTTTGGGTTCAACCTGTCCTCCGGGACGAACTTTTCCGAGCTGGGGCGTATCTGCCTTGAGCTGGCACTCTCTGGCCGCTTACGACCGTCTCTGAGACGACGCGACCGTTTGCTCGATGCGGGGTGGCCCATGTCGGGCCTCAACAAGCAAGACTGGACGCGTGACGCAGGGATGGCGCGTACAGCGAGTGGACCACCGGGATCCATTGGCTCCCGTGGAGGATATCGTGCGCCTCATCGATGTGGCCGGCACGGCCACGGCCGCCGCCTATAGCCGCAGCGACGCGGTCCAGGCGCTCAATGACCACCAGCCGGCCGCCGTGGCATTCTCGTCGGGCCAGCTTGTTGGCGTCGCCATCGCGCGTATGGCCGGTCGCGATGCTTATCTGCTGGCCCTCGCCCTGCACCCGAGTTGGCGGAACCGGGGCATCGGCTCTGCACTGCTTCGCGAACTTGACCAGGAGGCGATCCATCACGGCGCCCTGCGCATGCTTGCTCTGGTCGAGCCGGGTCAAGTCGGGGAGGTTGCGTTCGCGCACCAGGGGTTCGACCGGATTGACGGGCTCCATTTCTACATCAGGTCTGCCTCCATGGTGCCCGAGGAGCTCGAGATCGTAGAGCGCTACGGCGGCCACTTCCCGGCAGTGGGCCTGTGGGAAGAGATAAAAGGTTTCTCGACAACCAAGGAGCTCCTGGAGCGCCGGATCGTCGCTCCTCTGGCACATTCCGAGCTGGCGGACAGTGTCGGGCTCCGAGCGCCCGCGGCGGTGATGCTCTTCGGGCCACCCGGCACTGGCAAGACCTCATTTGCCCGTGCCATGGCGTCCCGACTTTCCTGGGCGTTCGTCGAGCTGCACCCCTCACTCCTGGGCCATGGCACCGCGGGCGCAGCGGCTCTCCGTGCCGCGCTGGAAGATCTCGCGCACGTTGACCGCTTGGTGTGTTTCCTCGACGAGGCGGACGAAATCGCGTCGACGCGCGCCAGCCGACCCGAGAGCCAGCCGATCGTGAACGAGCTGCTCAAGGCGATTCCAGTTTTCAAGTCACGCCCGGGTCGACTCATGGTGATGGCAACAAACTCCATCGCCTCCATCGATCCAGCCATGCTCCGACCAGGACGCTTCGATCTCATCATCCCGATCGGCGCGCCCGACAGTGCCGGCCGTGCTGAGCTGGCGGCCGAGTTCCTGGAGGCGTGTGATGCCGAGGACATCGCCGAGCACACAGAGGGCTTCACGCCTGCCGACTTCGCGCTGGCCGCCCAGCGGGCTGCCCAGCTCGCCTTTGAGCGGGCGCTCGCCGGCGGTGCGCCTGCGGTTACAAACGACGACTGCACCGACGCCGTGTCGCGGACGCGTCCCAGCGTCCACAAGGAAGCGGCCGCTGCTTTCGAAGAGGAAGCGGCCGCGTTCGCCAGGCTCTGATGTGATCTCCAGGTCCATCGACGGCGGGATCGCCCTCCACGAGGACACCAAGCGGAGCAAGTCTCTGCCAAACGGAGTCGGCTATCCGTTCGCCAGCATGGTATCCAGGCGAATTCGAACCTAACCAGCGAAAGGTTTTTCTAATAAGCACCGCGCTCCCACCAGTTCGACAAGATCTCATCCGCAATTTTGCTGAGGTGCGGCTGGACCCCTTGTGTTAAACGGTTCCCTGAGGGCATCCACAGGAACTCAACGGAGGGGGAACGATGAAGACGCTCAAGATCGCAACGACGGCCATTGGAGCCGGTGCATTAATCAATTTCAGCCAGGTGAACAACAACACCGCCCTTGCGGCCCGCGGAATGGGTGGCGGCGGCGGCATCCTCAACCACGGAGGCTCTCTAAGCCTGAACTTCAGCCAAGCGAACCACAACATCTCCCAAGGTGGGGGTGGCGGTATCGCAAATGGTAACGGCAACGGGGGAGCCACGCCTCCTCCTCCCGGCACACTCCAGCTCACTCGTGGTGGATTCTGATGTGTTCATTGGTCTCCTCCTTGTGGAGATACCAGCGAACAGCTTGAGGAAAGTCCCCCTGACGGGAGAGTCGCCGATTACTTTCCCAGGACCGGCCACCGACCGACCCAAGACCGGCGATCTGGGGCAGGCTGGCGTCTGTGGATGCAAGCGAGGAACGCGACCGTCTGGCAGCGCGACCTCTGGCCCAGGAACGTTCGAGGTTGTTCGACCAGCAAGCCGAGGCCTACGACCGGTTCCGGCCGACCTATCCCGATGCGGTGATCGATGAGCTGCTCGGTCCGGTGCCTGCGGGCCTGGACGTTCTCGACGTGGGTTGTGGCACCGGGATCGCTTCAAGGCAGATGGCCCAGCGCGGCGCCAAGGTGCTGGGGGTGGAACTCGCTCCACGAATGGCGGAGATCGCCCGCGGCCATGGGGTCGAAGTAGAGATTGCTGCCTTCGAAGGCTGGGACGCTGCTGGTCGCACTTTCGACCGGGTGACTTCGGCGCAGGCCTGGCACTGGCTCGACCTGCCTATCGCCACCGCGAAGGCGGCCTCTGTGCTGCGGCCGGGGGGCAGGCTTGGTCTGATCTGGAACGCGGGTTGTCAGCCCGATGATCTGGCCGATGCTCTCGAGGAGGTGTACGCGAGTGTCGTGCCGCGCGGCGGCCACCGTCTGTTCCGTGGGTATGCGGCCAATCGGTCATCCGACGTGAAGACCGGCCTCGGCTCGGAGATCGACGCCGTCTCAGCGGTGCCCGACTTCGGTGCGCCGACAGAGAAGTGGTTCCCATGGACGCGGGCCTACCAGCGGGATGAGTGGCTGGACCAGCTTGTCTCACGGAGCGACCACGCCGCCCTCGAACCAGCGGTCCGAGACCGCCTGTTCGAAGCCATCGGCGCGGCCATCGACGATCAGGGCGGCTCGTTCGTCATGAACTTCGAGACCGTCCTGATCACCGCGACTCGGCTGGGGTAGCCCCGGGACCGGCGGTCAGCGGCACCATGACACTGTTCCGGCGGACTGGGGCAGTTTGAATGAGCCCCGCGAGCACTACTCAACCGTGATGGATAAGGTCTGCAAATGACGGATCCGAGCGGCAAGGCGGTACTGACGACAGGAGCAAACTCGGGTATCGGTTTGGCGACAGTCCTGAAACTCGCGACGCTGGGATTTCGCTCGGTAGGCACGGTGCGATCCGAATCCAAAGCGACCACCGTCACGGCGGCTGCAGAAGCCGCCGGCATCTCTGTGGAGACGGTGATGCTCGACGTAACGGACGAAATGCGATGTGCCGAGGTGGTGGACCAAGTGCGCCCGTGGGCAATCGTGAACAATGCCGGATACTCGGGAGTGGGCGCGATCGAGGATGTAAGCGACGACGAAGCTCGTCAGCAACTGGAGACAATGGTGGTGGCGCCGATGCGCCTTGCTCGCTTGGCTCTGCCCCACATGCGAACCGCCCGAGATGGTCGCATCGTAAATGTTTCATCTATCTACGGTCTAACGACCACTCCGTTCTCGGGTTGGTACCAGGCCTCCAAACATGCACTCGAAGCGGCGTCGGACGCCTTGCGGCTCGAAGTCGCCCGTGACGGCATCCGAGTCGTCCTCATCGAACCCGGTGGATTCAAGACAGGTATCTGGGAAGAGTTCGAATCAGATGTTTCACGACGGGCGGATTCAGACTACGAGGCCGCCTACCATCGGGTTCGGTCGCTCCTCGATCCGTTCATGAGGTTCATGGGAGAACCTGAGGGCGCAGCAAAGGTAATCGCCAAAGCTCTCACGGTGAAAGCGCCGCACGCTCGCTATCTGGTAGGACGAGATGCACAGATGATCGCCGCTGCTCAACCGTTTCTCCCCTCCATGTTGCGCGACCGGGTCACCCGGTTGTTAGTCGGTCTCTGAGCCAGCCTCTGTGATTTAGTCGGTTGTCGGGGATGAAGGGAGATGGATCCAGCACTTGTGCTTAGCGCCTACCCGGCGTACGCGGGCACCAGGAAGGCTGGGGCAGAGGAATGAGGAGGTATCACACCCGTGCTTCAGCTCGTGTAGTCGACTTGACCGGCTCCTTCGATGCCGACGGCGAACGCCAGACC
>Ga0208357_1000374_pt1 | contig 36011 bp, 33 predicted proteins | sample NGESurdeep092012_6_FD_184487 | JGI IMG/M metagenome (GOLD analysis project Ga0208357, IMG submission 184487) | Arctic peat soil microbial communities from Barrow, Alaska - NGEE Surface sample F52-2 deep-092012 (SPAdes) | ecosystem: Environmental > Terrestrial > Soil > Wetlands > Peat ...
CAAGCGGAGCGCGTCGAGCGCGTCGCTCCCATTTGTAGCCGTCGTCACAACGCGCATATCGGGCTGCGCGTCTACAATGCGACCCAGCACGCCACGCACGACCGCCGAATCATCCACGACGAGTACGCGAATAGGGGTGGTGCGTTGCCTATTCACCGGTGCGACCGGTTAGAGGAACGGATTCGTTCGCGCGAGTTATATGCCAGCGCGGAGCTTGCCGAGGAAGCTGTCCACCGCACCACCCAATCGAACCGCCTCTGCGTTGAGTGCAGCTGCCGCTCCATTTAGCGTCTCCGCGGTGTGACCCGACTCGCCAGCGGCGACTGTTACGCCTGCAATGTTGAGAGTGACATCTGCAGTACCGCGTGCCGCCTCGGTGACGTTCCGGGAGATCTCACCAGTGGCCGCATTCTGTTCCTCCACGGCGGCCGCGATGGTGCCGGAGATCTGATTGATAGTGCCGATCACGGACGATATCTCACCAATGTCGTGGACCGCGTGCGTCGCATCTTCCTGAACGCTGGCAATCTTACGTTCGATTTCCTCCGTCGCGCGCGCGGTTTGCCTCGCCAACTCCTTGACTTCGTTTGCGACGACAGCGAAACCCTTACCGGCTTCTCCAGCCCGCGCAGCTTCGATCGTAGCGTTCAACGCGAGAAGATTGGTCTGTTGTGCAATGGAGGTTATGACCTTGATGACCTGACCAATTTCCTTGCTGCTCTGACCAAGTTGAACCATGGTGCTGCTGGCACTCGACGCCTGATTCACAGCATGTTGCGCCACCGTTGACGCCTCCTGCACCAGGCCTGCTATCTCACGTACGCTTACAGATAGTTCTTCCGCCGAACTGGCAACTGTCTGCACGTTACGCGTCGCCTGCTCCGACGACGCAGCCACGGCCTGCGCCTGACATGCGGTCTCCTCGGCCGATGCGGCCATGCCTTGTGCGCTCGTCTCGACTTCCGCCGCCGACACAGTCAGCATCTGCACCACGCGTTTCACGTCGCGTTCGAATTCATTCGCAAGTCCAACCTGCTCTGCGGCGCTGCTTACCATTCGAGAGACGTCCCTCAACATCGTCAATCGATGCTCCGAGGGGCGCAATTCTTCGGCTGCAAAAAACTCCATCACACCGATCACGCGGCCCCTCGCCATGACGGGGAAGGCAATTCCACTACGAATGTTGGCTCGCTTTGCCATAGGCGAACGTACGGCATCACCCTGTTCTGCCATGTTGCCACCGAAGACCAGATCGTGACTCGCCCAGGCGCGACCAGCGAGACCGTCGCCCTGTTCAAATGCGCAATCGTGCGTGGCACGCCTGAAATCCTCGTCGACAATTCCCGACTCTACGCAGTAGCGAAGCGTGTTCGCCTTGTCGTCGAGAACCCAGTAGGTCGCGTACGACCATTTCATCGAACTGCGAACCAGGTCCAGCGTCACTTTGGCTATCTCGTCGACACAGTTACGTCCGGCATTGGCTCGGAGTACGGTGACGAGCACTTCCATATCTTCTTCCGCTTCGAGGCGAGTCGTGCGCTCACGCATCCGTTCCAGTGCGGAAGACACCAACTCAGCAACGCGGCGCAATACGTCGATGCGCTCATCGGACAGAGCCAATGGCTCCATTACAAAGAAATCGAGCGCGCCAACAACTTCACCGCCCACACTTAGCGGAAGGGCGATAGCAGCTGTGCAACCGGCGGCCTGCGCCACTTCTCCACGGCGGTCCTGCAGATACTGCAGATCATCCACAATGAAAACGTCGCGGTAGCGCCACGCCTTGCCGACCAGCCCGTCTGCTTCTGCGTAGGATGCGCTGACGGTTACGCGATGAAATTCGTTATTTACCGCACCCGATTCGAGATTGAACTGGAGATATTCACTCTGACTGTCAACCGTCCAGTGAGAGCCGTACGGCCACGCGAAGCCGGCGCGAACAGCTTCGAGCGCGCCTCGCGCCGCCTCGCTCTCGTTCCCCGCACGTGCGGTGGCACCAGCCACGTGCATGATTACGCGAGCGTGCGTTTGCGCTTCGAGGACTTTGGTTTCGAGCTCGTCTACTTCCTTTCGCTCGCGCAATGCTCCAGAGCGTCTGTCGGTCTTACGTCGGTCCGGCTTGGTGGCGCCATTGCCGTTCTTCGCTGGCGCCGCGGACGGTACAGTAAGTTCGTCAAGGTCGATTCGGGTCGTCATACTACGTATCTCGGTTTATGGGCGAGTGCTTGATTCATCCAGAAGGCGGGCTACATCAATGAGAGCGAGCAACCCGTTATCCAATCGCACGACGCCGGTGCAGATCCGCGCCCACAGACCGTCGAGGCTCGCCGGGAGGCGCTCGAGAGTGTGGGGTGGAACGGCCACGACATCGCCAACTTCGTCAACGACGAGGGCAAACAATTCGCCCCCATCGCACACAACAACATCCATTAAAGACTCGGACGCATTCGCCGAAATCTCCATTCGGTCATGCATGTCGATTGCCGTCACGACCTGACCGCGGAGATTCAGAAGACCGGCTACACAGGACCTCGCAAGCGGAACACGCGCTGTCTGTTGATGGCTGATGACTTCCTGGACAGCGATGACCGGTAGGCCGAACCATTGCTTGCCCACACGGAACGTCACGACCTCATCCGTACCTTCTGCCATTGCGATCATGAGACCATCCCGCCTCGCGCGCGATTCATATAGTACGAAACGTCCAGTACTTCAGTCGCCGCGCCGGCGATGATTGCCGTACCCAGGATACCTGGCCGTGCCGCAACGAGTTCGAGATTCAGTACTTCATCTACAATATCGCGGATGTCGTTAACCGCTATCCCGAATGAGCTGCTTCCATCGTTGAACACGATGACCGAATTCGTACGGCCAGACGTGAACGTCACCGAAGGACCCGCGGCCACGAGTGGCAACAGCGATCCACGATACTGCACTACGAGATTCCCACCCGCAGTCTCAATTCTATCGGCCGGAATTTCCTCGAGCCGAGCGACGAGCGAGAGTGGTACGGCCTGTACGGCATCATGCCCAATCCCGAACAGCAGCAGACTGTCTGGCTTCGCAGCCGGGACCGCAGGCGTTTCAACGGCAGCCGGCGAGAGAGTGGATGTGTCGGTGCCCGAGCGAATCGCAAGCGCGGCCGGATCTATGATCATTACCACGCGACCATCTCCGAGGATCGTGCATCCGGCGTAGCAGCGCACCGACCGCGCAAGTCGGCCGATCGGCTTGACTACGATCTCCTGGCTGTCGATGACTTCATCGACGATGATTCCAAAACGTGCGCCACCTGCCTGACAGACGACGAGAGTATGGACCTCGTCAGCTCCCCGTTCCGCAAGTCTCAGTGCATCTGCAAGATTGACCACAGGAACCAGATCATCGCGAAGTCTGAATAGTCGGACGTTCCGTAGAGTGTCGATGCCGGACATCTCATCAGGCCCAAGGCGGATGAGTTCCAGAACACTTGCCTGCGGGAAGGCAAACAGCTCACCGGCTGCCTTGACGATGAGGGACGATATGATCGCCAGAGTCAGCGGCAGCTGGATGCGCACCGTGCACCCACGGCCAGGGACAGATGCAATATCCACAGCGCCGCCAACATGCTCTATGTTGCTGCGAACAACATCCATTCCAACACCGCGTCCGCTGATGTGCGTGACCTCGACCGCCGTCGAGAAACCAGGTTCGAAGACCAGGCGCAGCGCCCGACAGTCGCTCATCGTCTCGGCCAGTTCCCGGCTCACTATCCCGCGTTCTATCGCTATGCGACGAACTTCTGCGACGTCAATGCCCTTGCCGTCGTCTCGTATCTCAACGATCACGTGACCGCCTTCGTGATACGCGTTCAGTAAGATTTTTCCCGTTGCAGGCTTTCCAAGGGCACGCCGAACAGCGACGGATTCAATTCCGTGATCGGCCGAATTGCGGACCATGTGGGTGAGCGGATCCTGAAGAGCCTGCACGAGCTGACGGTCCATCTCGGTGGCAGCACCCTTCATGTCGAGCTCTATCTTCTTCCCCGTTTCTCGAGCGATGTCCCGCACAATACGTGGCAGCTTGCCCCAGGCGGAGCCTACAGGCTGCATTCGCGTTTTCATGATGGCGCTCTGCAACTCCGCGGTGATTCGATTCAACTGCTGTACTGGCGTAGCGAGCGCAGAGTCATCTTCTCTCGATACCATCTCGAGGAACTGATTGCGATTCAGCACTAGCTCCCCGGCGAGATTCATGAGCGAATCCAGCAGCGTAATATTGACACGGAGCGACGAATGGATCGGTGATGGCTGTTCCGGTTGCGATGACGATGGCCGTGCGGCAAGATCAACAGCGGTTGCTCGCTGGGTGGTGCCATCGACCGCCGTGGCTTTTTGCCCTTCGATCGGCGTTAGCCACTGCTCCAACAGTGCGACAAGGAGGGAATCATCTCCAGCTGGTTCTGCGCGATGCGATTCGAGTTCGGACAGAATGAATTTGATCAGGTCGACCGCGCGCAGTATGTCAGAGATTACTTCGGGCTCGGCCTTCAGGACGCCGCTCCGGAGTTGATCCAGCACCGACTCAGCCGTGTGGGAGACGTTTTCAAGGCGTGCGAGTCCTAGAAAACCGCAGGTCCCCTTGATAGTGTGGATCGCGCGAAAGATCGAATTCAGGAGCGACGTGTTGGACGGATCGCGCTCCAGCTCGACCAGGTTATGGTCGAGCTGGGAGAGGTTTTCAGCGCTCTCAGCGAGAAAATCTTTAAGAAGATCGTCCAAACCAGCGTCTCCGAATCGGGAAGCAAGCGATGTCTTCCTTGTGAACTCGCTTACCCATCAATAGTCGGCTCCGTACTGTGAAACTTGACGTCTACCGTAAGGCAGCCAACCGCCGGCAGCCTTTCCACGAAAGTGACCCCCTTCGCGGCTCGGCCGAAGGCTAAAGTTTGCTCTGACCGCACCCGATATTCGACCAAGTGTTCCTCACTCGCGCTTTTGCCGCCCCGTCTCAATGATTGAAAGACTCACTGAGCAACTCTCGACACGCATCGACGAGATCACCGCGTCGCTCACTCCCAAGGAGCGAACGAGCGATACCGTACGGTTCCTACAGGGTGTCAAGGAAAGGCCGGCCGGCAACATCAAGCAGGCGCCACAGGCCGCCCAGCGCGCGCTAGCGAAGACAAAGAATCCAGAAATTGGAATGGCTGAACTGGTGCGTGTCGTGGAAGAAGACCCGACGCTTGGCCAGGCGCTGCTCCGATACGCCAATTCCGCGTACTATAACACCGGTTCGAGCGTTGTGTCTCTGCGGCACGCGGCACAGCGTGTTGGTGCTTCCGGGGTTCATAACGTCGTACTCAGCGTGATGCTGGAAGGGATGCTATGCAAACCCGGCGGCGAATATCAGAAGATGGTTATTCAGGTACGAGATCATCTGGTGCGGACAGCGCCCATTGCGCGCGCGATCGGTCGGAGTTTCGGACTGGTCCCGGATGAATGCTTTTCGCTTGCACTTCTTCACGATGCTGGCAAGCTGATCATCTTTGACGTCATTGGAACTCTGCGGCATGAGACGCGACGAGATGTTGATGTTCCCAGAAGCGTGGTGTCACGAGTCCTGCGCGATGTTCACGAACCGCTCGGCGGTGTCGCGGTGCTGAACTGGGGACTTGGAGAGACGGTTGCAACATCGATAGCAGCACATCACCGGAAACCAATTCCTTCCGTGGATGACCGCATGAGCGAGGTTCTGTTCGTCGCTGAGCGTGCGGAGCACGCGCTCTCGGGCGTGATTCCCCGAGACGTCGCAGCGTGGTGGGAAGAAGGCGCCATATATGGCGACCCGGCTCGCGTGGAAGAGTTGATTTCAGCGTACACGCAGCGCGAACTGGCTGCCTGAGCAGCTTTCAGCAAAAACGAATCAGCCGGCAGACGATTGGTCGCTGAAGTATCCGCCGTCGTACGCCTGAACGAAGTCCCGGTATTGCCGCAGAGTATTGTCGGCGGCGCGTCGAGCAAGCTCCAGGATCGGTTCGCGCCACGCAGACTCGCGTCCGAAGGCGGATAGTTGCTCTGTTGGGGCGGAACTCAGCCAACCACCACCGCGCAGGTGCATCCAGGCGGCCACGGATGCCATGAGTACTATCGCCTCAGCGATTTTTTTGGGTTGCTTTTCCCAATCGTGGAGTCGGACGCGGTCGTCATCGGGCTGAAGCTCGCGTACGCAGTAACTCCGGCCGTCCCATTCTGAAGAAAAGAGAAACGCAGGAGCTACGATCGCCGAGTGACGTTGCACGGCCACGATTCGCTCCGCCTCGCTGCCCCAGGTCGCCTGTACCTGCGGACGCAGGACAGCAATCGCCGACGGATGAGCCAGTTTGATATCGAGTAGCACATTGCGATCAGGGGAGCCGCGCCCCTCAACCAGAGCAATGTATCGCGGAAGCGCGAGGCTTCCGATCCCCGCCACTCGAAGTGCAACATCGACTATGCGAAAGTAGTCCACGTCGCGCGCAGCTTCGGCGATGCCAGTGATCATCAGCTCGACGCCAGCACGTTCCTCTGCTGTCGCAGCTAGAAGATGTTGACCATCGATGGCAAGTCGACGACGCTTGTTCTTCTTGGTCGAGTACCTCCCGAGCAACTCGGAGCGCGACCGTCCCGCAACCTGCGCGAACAACCGCTTAACTGTGCCCTTAGCGCTTTCCCGCTCGATCCACGACGGCTTGCCGAGCCCGAGTTCGGTGGCATATGCGACGAGTGACCGCTGAACCAGGCCTTCAGTGCCGTCGGATGCCACTCCCCACTCCTCCGCACCGACGCGAACGCTCGCCAGAAACCGGACCAAATCCAGGGTGAGAGGGCCGCGGGCTGCCTGGTCGAAATCGGTCACGTCGAAGTACGTGAGACGATTATCGCCTTTATAGGTTCCAAAGTTTTCGACGTGCATGTCGCCACACAACCACGTGGGCGGCGCCTCAGAAATTGTCGCTTCGGCTGGGAGAGATAAATAGAAAAGTTGGCACGCACCCCGCATATAAGAGAACGGGCTGCGCCGCATCGCGGCATATTTCGTGGCCAGCATTGCGGGATCCAGGCCGCGATGCACCGCTGTCAGATAGGCAAGGCTGTCGGGCGCTGATTCGTTGATCGGGTCACTGGCAGTCATTTATATAATCGTACCGGCAGGCGAGCAATGCGGGAAGGTTTGTCGATGTAACGGGTTTTCCAAACTATGAAGCCGCACATGCGGACGGATAACGAAGCCATGGAGAAACAGGTCGAGCGAGTCGGCACCGTTCCCACCACAAACCCTCCAAACGCTACGGTACGAAATGCCGGCGCGTCCGCGTTCCTGCGCAAGCTCGGACCCGGCCTGATAACGGGGGCTGCCGACGACGACCCCTCCGGGATTGCTACATACTCGCAAGCAGGGGCGGCGTTTGGCTACGGATTGCTCTGGACGGCGCTGATCGGCCTCCCACTGATGATCGCGGTCCAGTTGATGTGCGCGCGGGTAGGCGTCGTGGCGAAATCGGGGCTCGCGAGCACGCTGCGCACGCACTATTCGCGAACGGTGTTGTGGTTCGCTTGTGTTTTGCTGGTTATCGCCAACACACTCAACATAGCGGCGGATCTTGATGGCATGGCAGCGTCAGCACAGCTGCTGACGGGCATTCCGCGCGGAATACTGGTTCCGGTATTTGCGGCTTTGATTCTTGCGTTATTGATACTTGCGTCGTACGAAGCGATGGCACGGGTACTCAAGTGGTTCGCCCTCGCCCTTTTCGCATACATCGGCGCCGGCCTGCTGGCGCACCCCAGTATCATCGGCGTCCTCAAGGGCACTTTTATTCCGTCGATACAGTGGGACAAGGCGTACCTGCTGACTTTCGTCGCCATACTTGGAACGACCATATCGCCCTATCTGTTCTTCTGGCAGGCATCCCAGGTTGCAGAACAGGAGGAGCATATCCTCGCGCGATTTCCGATGCGTCGCAGAAGAGGTCAGATGCGCCGGACAGGGCGCGAGTTGCACGACGCTGCGCTCGACACTGAGTCGGGAATGCTCGTGTCGCAGGTGATCATGTTCTTTATTGTATTGACGGCCGGCGCCACGCTGCACAAGGCCGGGATAACTGATGTGCAAACGGCGGATCAGGCAGCAAGGGCGCTACGCCCGCTCGCGGGTCCACTTGCATACTGGCTTTTCGCGCTCGGCCTCATCGGTACCGGTATGCTGGGGGTGCCTGTACTCGCCGGCTCCGCCGCCTACGCGATCGCCGAGGCAGGGGCATTCAAGGGAGGTATGGACGAAAAACCTGACGCAGCGGTCGTGTTCTATGGAGTAATGGCAACGGCCATGGTGGTGGGAACGATACTGGCACTCACCAGCGCGAACTCGATGAAAATGCTGCTCTGGTCTGCAGTAGTGAATGGTGTTCTGGCGCCGCCACTGATCGTGATCATTCTCTTCGTATGTAACAACGAAAAGATCATGGGCAAGTACAAGAACGGGCGGCTATTGAATGTGCTTGGTTGGAGCGCTGCCGGATTAATGGGTTTTGCGGCGATCGCGATGATTGTTTCGTTCTTTATCTGAGCATGGAAAAAGCCCGGTGCCAGACACGGCACCGGGCTGCAGCAACAATCCGTCTAGAGCGCTGTGCGGTTTCCCGTGATCAGGCGAACGATCCAGACCAGGATGATTGCGCCGATAATCGCGACGATGATGGACCAGATCAGGCCGCCGCCACCAAAGCCGAGCGTGCCCATGAGCCAGCCACCAATCACACCACCGATGATTCCAAGAACTATGTCCATGAGCGGACCGTAGCCCGACCCCTTCATAATTCGCCCAGTCGCCCAACCGGCGATGAGGCCAACGATGATCCACCAGATCAAACCCGACATATCGCATATCTCCGTTCACACCGTGGCCGGGACCGCACCTCCAAACCGCGACCAGTCCCGTTACGAGGCATCAAGGCAAAAGGCGCGCCGTCGTGCGCAGCAGATCAGCAAGGTTTGGTGCCATACCGGCGCAGCTACCCGGGCGGCAGCCGGTCGATTACCACAACTCTGCCGCGCCCGCCAGCGGCCAGCGCAGACCCGTCGCCGCGCGGCCTGATCGCATTCAGCGAGAGACGGTCCATCCGCTTCCACGTGCGCCCGAAGTCCGTCGAAAATGCGCTCCCTTCAGTGCCAACTGCCAGCACGCCGCCGGGTGTAGCGAGACTATGGAGATAGCTGACACCGGACAGGAAGGCTGTCGCAGAGTCAGGTTTCGCCGCCAACCATGTCGCTCCTCCATCATTGCTGACTGCGACCGTCACTTGACTCGGATCGGGCTTGCTATAGTTGCCGCCGACGGCGATTAGATGTTTGGCGTCGCGACATGCCAGTGAGAAGATCCCGGCGGATGCAACGCCAGCACTGATCGGGGTGGCTACCACCGTCCAGTTTTGCCCAGCATCTGAAGAGTGATAGACCCTCGCTACCACCGCGCCTCCGGTACCAAGCCAGATGTCTTTGGGGCCGCATGTCACGAGCGACGTGCCGCTCGCCGCAAACGCGCCATCTCCGGGCAGTGATGGCGGGAGGCTGGAGTCCGGAATTCGCGCCCAGTGTTGGCCACCGTCGCGAGTCTCCAGGATCACGAAGCGGCCGTCCATCGGATCGCCAACCGCAAATCCATGATGTGAATCAAAGAAGGCCATTCCGTCGAGGAACACCCCTTTGGCCGCATTTCGATATTGAACGTTCCAAGTCCTGCCACGATCCGTCGTTCGGTAGATGAGACCAGTGTCCTGCGCCGAAACCATCAGAATCGCTGTGTCCAGTGAGAATGCCTGGACCGCGCGAAAATCAAAGGATTCGGCACCCGGCACGGTGCCACCCTGCCATGTCTTTCCGCCATCACTGGTCGATTTGAATGTCCCGCCTGTCCCGCTGATCCACGCGACATCCTGGTGCACCACGCTCATTCCGCGGAAGGAAGCGTTGGTCCCGGACTGGAGCTGGATCCACTGGGCACCGGCATCTGGCGCGAAGGCGGCGACGGCAACTGCGAAGAGCAGACTACCGAGTCGCGTAGGCGTCGCCGTTGCGAATAAAGTTGTGATCATCGCCAATAATCTACGAGTAACGAGCGTAGCTTAGCGTTTCCGATTTCGGTATACGTTCGGTATACTTACGCTAATGCAGCGAGTAAACCGATCAAGTCGCCAGCTTCCGCTATTCCCTGCAGCGATCGAACGCTCGTTCGAATTATTGCCATCGCTGGGGGAGCAGGGTGACATTCGCTATTTCGCGACGCGAGCGCGATCCGTGATGAACGCGCCGGAGGCGACCGGGATGAATTTCTGGTCGATCAATCCTTACGTGGGCTGCGCGTTTGGCTGCACGTACTGCTACGCTCGATACGCACACAGGTACGTGATGGAGCGAGCTGCCGATCGGGATCGGCTTGACGATGGACTAGCGGCCGAGTTCGAGACCATGGAGCCGTGGCTGGCATTTGAGCGGCGAATCTTCGTAAAGCGTGATGCGCCCGAGATTCTTGCACGTGCTCTACGGACTGGTGGCGAGCGTTACCTGGGATTGATTCACGGTGACACGATTCTGATAGGCTCTGCGACTGATCCGTATCAGCCCGCCGAGCGACGGTTTCGAGTGACGAGAGGGATTCTTGAGGTGCTCGCCGAGCATCCGGGGCTGAAGATCGTGATAATCACCAAGAGTCCGCTCATAACACGTGACGTGGATTTGCTTGGCAGAATCGCGCGACACTCGGACCTTCGCGTACAGATCTCGCTCATAACAGTAGATCGCGAGCTGGCTCGACGTGTCGAGCCACGATCGCCAACGCCACACGCACGCCTGGTCGCGCTCGCGAGACTGCGTGATGCGGGAATCGAGACAGGTGTGAACTGCATGCCAATACTGCCGGGAATCACCGATGAACCGGCGGCGCTTGACGAGTTGGTGCGCCAGGTATCGGCGGCGGGGGCTACCCGCATTGGTGCGTGCGCTCTTCGACTCGATCGCAGCGCGAGGCTGCGTTATCTGCCGTTCATCGAACAGGAATTTCCGGAGCTCGCGTCACGTTACAAGGCGAGTTACTCGCACGGCCGCAATGTGGGCGAGAAATATCGTGAAGGTCTGACTCAGCGCTTCAACGCGCTTCGCGCAAAGTACGGCATTGGCGACGGAGACCGCGCCTAGATACTCAGGCCCGTTCACGCAAGTTCAAGGCCCACGAGGCTGGATGCATTGGCGGCCGGTATGTAGCAGTGGAGTCCGCACGGAATGAGGCCGGCGCGTGCGATGATTCCCAGGTAAGTAGCGCGCGATTCAGTGTGCCAGTCAATTGTATCGCCTTCGACTTCGTCTTCGCTGGCGAATATTTCCAGGTATGCCATACCGCTGGTGCGTTCCGCGATGCGATGAATTGCACGAATCATTGATTCGCGTGGCAGATAGTTTATCACGCTGCAGGAAACGACGAGATCAAATTGGCGTCGCGGGAACAGCATGGGAAGGTCGTCGAGTGTTCCCTGCACGATATTGCGTCGCTTGCCGAAGCGTTTTGTCACATAATCGCTGGGGTCCACTCCGTGATACCGCGCTGCCGGTCGGAGTTTCCTGATCACGGGATACCAGCGGCCCTCTCCGGCGCCCACGTCCAGTACTGTTCGAATTGGTCGTGCTATCACGTACTCCGTCGCTGCCACTGCGAAGCGAACCATTCGCGCGAGGTCCGTTGCGGTTCCTATGCGATGATCAGGATGGCGATACCACTTATCGAAATAGCTGTTATCAAAGCGCTTGTGGCTCATGCTGGAGAGGTGGTCACTCGTCTGTGTTGCTTCGACGGACTCGTTTCTTCTCGGATGTCTTGCGTTTGTCGTCGAGCCTTGCCTGCTTCGCGGCTCGGCTTGGTCGCGTCTTCTTGCGCGCTTTGGGCACGACCAGCGCGCGCCGCACCAGATCTGCGAGACGCGCCTCGGCGAGTTCGCGGTTCTGCAACTGGCTGCGGGTATCGCTGGCGACAACACGCAGCTCGCCGTCATCACTCAGCCGTGAAGAGAGTCGCGCCGAGATGCGAGCGCGATCAGCATCGTCAAGCGCCTGCGAAGCAACGACATTCCAGGTGATCTCTACACGTGTCGACGTCTTGTTTACGTGCTGACCGCCAGCACCCGATGCACGCGTTGCTCGCACAACCAGCTCGTCGCGGGGAATTGCGAGCCGATCATTCACGCGAAGGTCGCGATTATCTCTGGTACTAGCAGCGGAAGATCTTGTCACCATCGAAGCGGCCATTCTCGATAAATATTCCCGATGTGAAGCGACCTGCGACGATGCTGCCGGCCATGTAGATGCCGGGTACGTTGCTCTCGAAAGTATCGGGATTTACCGTAGCGCGTTCGGTATCAGGCTCAAGTTCGATACCCAGTCTGCGAAACAGTGCAAAATCAGCCCGGAAGCCGGTGAGCGCATACACCCGGTCAGCATGCAGTTGCTCCTCGACATGCTCGGCGTTGCGAATTACCACCGTTCCGGGTTCGATCCGAAGCACGGTGGCGCCGAGCCGTGACGAAATCTGCTTTGCTGCGATACGGTTTTCGATATCCGGCTTGACCCAGTACTTGACACTCGGCGGGAATGCAGTGCCACGATAAACCAGCGTAACTCTTGCACCGGCACGAAACAGTTCCAGCGCTGCCTCGACCGCGGAGTTGCGTCCGCCGATCACCACGACATCGAGTCCGAAGCTAAGGTGTGGTTCGTCGAAATAGTGATGGACGAATGGGAGTGATTCACCAGGAACGTCCATCAGGTTCGGCTCGCCAAAGTAACCGGTTGCGAGCACGAGGCGTTTGCAGTCGATAGTTGACTCGCCGGATTCTGTTTGCAGCGTACATGTGATGACGCCGCCATTGCGGCTCGCATTCAACAACCGAGTGTACGTGCGCACTCTCAGCCCGTCGACTCGCACGACGCCTCTGTAGTATTTAAGAGCTTCCTCACGAGTGGGCTTCTGGCCTGCGGAGACAAAGGGATGTCCGCCGATTTCAAGCAATTCAGGCGTGGTGAAGAATCCCATTCCGATCGGATACCGGACAATAGAATCTGCGATCGCACCTGCCTCAACGATGAGCGGGTCGATTCCGCACCGCCGCGCGGAGATGGCACAGGCCAGTCCGATGGGACCGCCGCCGGCGATGATGGTGTCTTCGAATTTATTCAGCATGGGAGTCAGTTAAGCTACAATGGTGCCAGAAGTGGTGCTATCATCCATCATGCAGTTTAACCGTTGATTCAATGAGGTTGCAATGAACATCGCGAAGGCTCGGGTACTCGTAACTGGAGGATCCAGCGGTATCGGGAAGGCCACCGCATTCGCACTGGCGGAGAGCGGCGCCCGGGTGGCTATCTGCGGGCGGGATACGGCCGCAATTCAGAAGGCGGCTGGCGAGATTGGCGCCACACCCTTTACCGCCGATGTGAGCCGTGAATCAGACGTCGTCGCGCTCATTCCGGCGGTCATCAAGGCTCTCGGCGGCTATGACGTACTGATCAACAACGCCGGTTTCGGGCGCTTCGCGGCACTGGTGGATACTACAGCCGACGACATGCGCGCCGTGTGGGAGACAAACGTGCTCGGCGCAACGCTGGTCGCTCGTGAGTCGGCAAAGCATTTCATCAAGCAATCGACAGGCAACATCGTCAACGTTGCATCGACGTCGGCGTCGCATGGAGGGCCGAACGGATCCGCGTATTCCTCGTCAAAGTTCGCCGTCAGCTCACTCACCGAGTGCTGGAGAGCGGAACTCCGGAAGCACAACATTCGCGTGATGCAGATAAATCCCAGCGAGGTACTAACGGACTTCGCGCATCGTGCACGCGGCGCTGAACGCGTCGATAATCCCACCAAGTTGCTCGGCGCCGACATTGCCGCAGCAATCTCGGCGATGCTTGCGCAGAATGATCGGGCCATGGTTACCGAAATGACTGTCTGGGCCACAAATCCGCAGTGATTCAGACAGCTGAATCGATGGCGCCGCGAGCGTAGCGTGAGCTAGAGGCCGAGCGCTTCGGCGGACCGCTGCATTGCCCCGATTACGAAGGCAATGTGCTCATCCAGGTCGACCCCCAGCTCCTTCGCGCCCTCGGTGACGTCTTCGCGACTCACGCCGCGTGCGAACGCCTTGTCCTTCATCTTCTTGCGTACGGATCGCACCTCCACGTCACAAACCGCGCGTGATGGCTTGACGAGGGCGGTTGCCGTGATAAGGCCAGAGAGTTCGTCCACGGCAAACAGCGTTCGGGACATCAGCGATACGCGCGGCGTTCCGGTGTACGCGGCGTGCCCCATGATCGCGTCAAGTACGTCTTCCGGGTAGCCAAGCCCGCGTAGAATTCTCACGCCCTCGCTTGGGTGCTCTTCAGTGGCAGAGCGCCCCGCGTTCGGAAACCGCTCGTAGTCAAAGTCATGCATGAGGCCGGCAAGCCCCCACCGTTCGATATCCTCGCCGTAGTGCTCAGCGTACGCGCGCATGGCTGCCTCGACGCCGAGCATGTGTTTGCGCAATGAGTCGGATGCGGTGTACTCCTGCATGAGCGCGAGCGCCGAGTCGCGCGTTGGTAGAGCTACGTCGGTCATGATCCTGTTGGAAGACGGTTGGTACGAATGAATATACAGGTACCAGCAGCGGTCGATCGACGACGCGCAATCGTCAATCGATTTGCCTGGGTGCCGTCAGCCTGCTGGAATCCTGAGCGTCACAATGTCTCCGCGATGCACGACGATCGTGCTGCTGACAGAAGTGCGCACCCTCCCCACTGGGTCGGCGAGGAATTTCAGACGGGCAGCGCCATTGACCATTATGCTATCCGGTATGATCAATTTTGTCGTGACGCTCCCAGGCGCCACGCCGAGGTGAAGGAGCGAAGGAGTTGGAGTTCCGCTCACGTAGACATCCATGTCTGGAACTCCCTGATTAACCACGTCAAGGGTCGTAACTGGAACCGGCGTGGCCGCAGCTGACTTCGACCTGTTACACGCCGTTGCGGCACTCAAGACAGCAAGTGCGAGGACGAGTGCAAGTGGTTTCAACCGCATGAACCTCCCGTGTATTGCGACTTGTTGAGCCGAGTGTCGCAAATCCTCGCCACAGACGTGCGAATCAAGCATCCAGTTTGCGCTGGATACTTTCACCCTCATACGTAACATCTTTCGCCTTCTTGTCTTCGCGAATTCCCAGGAATATCGGCTGCCGGAGGCGACCGTCCGCGGTCCATTCGCTGAATTTGACCTGTACAACGAGGCTGGGCCGCACCCAGGTTGCCGGTTGATTGGTGTGAAACTCGGATTCGAAGGGTGACGTTTTTCGAGTCAGCCCATCCAGCTTCTGTCGCATTTCTCTCAGGCCAACGCGGGTGAAGCCGCCACCAGTGTGCCCGACGTAGACGAGTTTCTTGCTTGCATTGAAGTAGCCGAGCAAAAGCGCTCCCAGGCCCTCTCGTGACTTTCGCGGCGCAGTGAATCCACCAACGACGAATTCCTGCTCGAAATCTATTTTGAGCTTGAGCCACGCGTCGGAGCGAACACCCGGTCGGTATGGCGCATCTGTTCGTTTCGCAATGATTCCTTCCCAACCCTGAGCCCGGGCACGACGCAACATCGTTGCACCGCCGTGTTTCGTTGGAGAAAGACGGAGGTATTGTGCAACGGAATCCCGGGGACGTCCGGCCTTCGTACTCGCGAGGCCGCCCAGGATCTCCTCGAGCGCTTCGCGCCGCTCTGTCCACGGTTGAGTGGTGATATCGCGACCATCAAAGCTCACCGCGTCGAAAGCAACGAGTGCTGCTGGCATGTGCTCTGCCGCGATCGCGATTTCGTTGCTACCCTTCATGTGCATCCTGCCCTGAAGAGCCTGGAAGCGCGCCACGTCGTCTCCGACCACGGCAACGATCTCGCCGTCGATCGTAAACGCCTTGCCGAGGCGTATTGCCAACTGGGCAAGCGCAGTGGTTATCTCTGGGAATTGAAGTGCCTTGTCGTTCCCGTTTCGCGTGACCAGCCGGACGCCGCGTGAATTTACGAATGCGAGCGCGCGGATTCCGTCGTACTTGGGCTCGAATGTCCAGTTGCGGCCGACGGGAATCTCGTGACCAACACTGGCATACATCGGCTCAATCTCGTCTTTCGAGTCGCGCGTTGTCCGAGTCATTCCCGGTTGCGCTCTACATGAACGGGTTGGACTGCCATGAACCGTACATCGGGTTGGGCAGTGCAAAGTACGAGTCTCCGAATCGTGAGAATCCGTCGTCCGATCCATCGCGAATGGACTGCTTGAGATGCGGGAAATCCTGGATGTTGTCCCCAATCCATTCCAGGATGGCGAGAGCTGGGAAGTGGGGTGCCGCGCTACCGTTTTGCACCGCGTCGAACCGAGGATTCTTGTCGTCAGTGGTCGTCTTGCAGAGAACGAGGTCTGCACGGATGGCTGCCCGGTCGAGGTTGCTGCGTGTTATGGGGCACTCGGCGTCGTCTCTATTTGTGACAATGACCACCTTGCCGCCGAGTTCGCGGACGCGGCTCGTGAAGGCGACAGCGCCGGGCAGCGCCGGAGCGCGGCCCTCCATCACCCACCGTGTCCACGCTGGAGCGTCGAAGGAACCACCAAACGGTACCCGACCGAGTTCGTATTCCGAGTTATCGAGGACCGTTTCGTCTGCGTCGAGAATCACTCCCCATGTGGCGGGTTGGTGGCCCGCCGAGAGCGTCGCCACGCGTTCGGCGGCGGCCCGGTAGGTCTCGATGAAGATCGCGCGGTGCTCTGCCGACGTCCGACTCCACTTTACGTCATTTGCCGATAACTGGGTGCTGGTGACTGCAGCCGGTGTCGCGGCGACTCGCGGCGCTGGAGCACATGCCAGAGCAACGACGGCGGACAGGGCGAGGATAAGGCGTGGAGCTCGGTTGTTCGGTTTCATTGGCGTTTTGCTTGGAAATGGTTAATCGAACAAATGAACCAACCCCCTGCCCAGACGCAAGAAAGCGCGGCCAGCCCGGTTTGACCTCGGGCACTCGTCTTGCCTCCATTCTGCAGTGCAAATCCTGGACTTCAAATTGGGGAGCGGCATTATGGCGAGTGTCTGGAAGGGGTCATTGAGCTTTGGTCTCGTCAGCATTCCGGTCGAATTGCGCCCGGCTGTACGCCAGGATCATGTGAGTTTTCGGCTGTTGTACAAAAAGGATCTCTCTCCGGTGAAGTACGAGCGCTTTTCCACCAAGGGAGACGGTCCGCTGGAGTGGGAGGACATTGTAAAGGGCTATGAGATCGAGAAGGGCAAGTACGTGGTGCTGACGGACGCCGATTTTCGCGAGGCTGCGCTCGGCAAATCCTCGGCGATCGATATACTCGATTTCGTACAGCAGGATGAGATCGACCCTCGCTACTTCGAGACCCCCTACTACGTGGCGCCGACCAAGGGAGGCGAGAAGGCGTACGCGCTGCTTCGTGCGGCCATTCGAAAGGCAGAAGTGGTCGGGATTGGTAAAATCGTGATGCGGAACACGCAGCATCTTGTTGGCATCAAAGCCACTGGCGACGCGCTCACACTCGAGATCATGCGCTTCCAGAACGAACTGGTTCCGATCGAAGAGATTCATTTTCCAACGTCCGCGAGCGTGCGCCCACAGGAACTTAAAATGGCGGAGCAACTCGTCGAGAACCTTGCTGCGAAGTTCGATCCAGAGAAATACACAGACGAGTATCGCGCCAATCTGATGAAGCTGATCCGTGCCAAAATGCACGGCAAGAAGCTCAAGGGCGCGCAGGCGGACAAGGACACCGGAGACGACGGGAAGGTGGTGGACCTGATGGCTCGGCTGCGCCAGAGTCTGGCCGAAGGGAAGCCGGCGAAGACAGCCGGCAAAGCCCGGGGGCGCACGAAGTCGGCGACGAGGACGACGACTCGGAGCGCGACGCGCAAGAAGAAGACAGCCTAGCGGGTTCACTCGCGGCTGACGCGAGCGTATGCTTCGTTGGTGCTGTACTTCCCCGCTCTTCTTCCGCGTTGGCTCGTGCTGCTGGTCCCTGCCAGCGTTGCGTCGGTGTCGACACTCAATGCCCAACGAGTGAAATATCCTCCCTCGATTCGTGACGCTGTCACTGACAACTACTTCGGCACAACGGTACCTGATCCGTACAGATGGCTGGAAGACCTGAACAGTCCTCAGACACATGCGTGGATCAAGATTCAGAATCAGTTCACCAATTCATATCTGGCCCAATTCCCGCTGCGCGACACTCTTCGCACGCGACTGACAGAGTTGTTCAACTATCCGCGCGTTGCGTTGCCGGAGATGGTGAGCGGAAAGCGAATCTTCTACAGAGAGAATACGGGGCTTCAGAACCAGTCGGTGCTTTACATGCGAGACAGCGTAAATGGCTCGCCGGTGATGGTTCTGGATCCGAATTCACTATCGTCGGATGGGTCCATAGCGTTTGAAGACTGGTCGCCGTCGCCTGACGGACATTACCTGGCCTACTCGTTAGCCCAGGGTGGGTCTGACTGGCATACGGTGCACGTTCGGGATCTCAGCTCGATGGAGGACGTCGCCGATACTTTGAAGTGGGTTCGTTTTTCCGGGATTTCGTGGACTCGCGACGGACGCGGGTTCTTCTATTCCCGTTATCCGGAGCCTCCGGCCGGACTTGCTCTTTCGTCCGCATTGTCTGGCCATGCCGTCTACTATCACATAGTCGGAACGGACCAGTCGAAGGATCGACCAATTCTGGGCAATGGCGAACTGCAGATGTATTTCGTCGGCTGCGCGGTCGAGGAGGACGGTCGCTACGTGTTCTGCACGGCGAGCCCCGGCGCGGACAATCGGAATCGGCTGTACGTCGCAGACCTTGGGGATCCGATGCATCCCAACGTTACAGCGCCGCTGACTTCAATAGTAAGCGAAGACGTCGCCCAGTTTCAGGTGATTGGAAACATTGGGACCACAGCGTACATACTAACCGACGACGACTCGCCCAGGCGGCGAGTAGTTGCACTGGATCTGACGACCCCCGATCGTGCGCACATGCGTACGATCGTACCGGAATCGGGTTCCGCGATTGAAAGTGCGACAATGGCAGGCGGTCGCATCGTAGTGCAATACCTCGAGGACGTAAAGAGCATCGTCCGCGTATTCGACACTCGCGGCCTGCCTCTCGGCGCCATTCCCCTCCCCGGTGTAGGAACCGTCAGTGGCATCAGCGCGCGCAACGACACGACACGAATGTTCTATGCTTTCACATCGCCACTTGTACCGGAGAGCGTGTACCAATACGACGTTGATACCCGTGTGACAACTCCATTCAAGCAGGCCAAACTAACATTCGACGCGACTCTTTACGAAACGGTGCAGGTCTTCGCAGTATCTCGCGACGGAACCAAAGTTCCACTGTTTATAACAATGAAAAAAGGAACGACGCTTGATGGATCACATCCCACGTTGCTTTACGCATACGGCGGTTTTGACATCAGCATTCAGCCTGCATTCTCTCCCACAATTCCAGCATGGTTGGAACAAGGGGGGATATTTGTAACTGCGAACATTCGCGGCGGTGGGGAGTACGGTGAGTCCTGGCACGAAGCTGGAATGCTCACAAACAAACAGAACAGCTTCGACGATTTCATTTCGGTAGCAGAGTACCTGATCGCACAGCGATATACTTCGGCGAGCAAACTTGTTATTCAGGGAGGATCGAACGGCGGCCTGCTGGTGGGCGCGGTATCGATTCAGCGGCCGGATCTATTCGCCGTGGCGCTCCCCGCTGTGGGGGTCATGGACATGTTGCGCTACGATAAATTCACCGGTGGCGCGGCGTGGGCAACAGAGTATGGGTCTTCATCGGACAAAGCGATGTTCCCCGTGCTGGTCAAGTATTCTCCGCTGCAGAACATCAAACCCGACAGCTGCTATCCGGCGACGCTGGCAACGACGGCTGACCACGACGACAGAGTGGTTCCCAGTCACACGTACAAATACATCGCCGCTCTTCAGCATGCCCAGAACTGCATGAAGCCGACTCTGGTGCGGGTCGAAACACAGAGCAGCCACGGCTACCGGCCGACGAGCAAACTCATCGCCGAGATTGCCGACAAGCTAACCTTCGCGCTTATGAATACGCCGTAACAGGTCGCGCACGCAGTTCAAACGGCGTTTCAAAATTGATAGTTCCAACTGAGTAGCGTGCCTGGTGATCCGCTCGCCTGCGATACGCCGACAGGCAACAGGAGTCTATCGATCGCATTCCGCGGATGTGATCGCGAGTATTTTACAACTATTCGAGAGACAACAGTCCCGACAGCCGCGCCCGCAATTACGTCGCTCGCCCAGTGTTTGTCTTCGTAAACTCGCGCGACTCCAACTAGCGATGCCGTGGTAAAGAGAATGGGAGTCCAGAGGTGCGACGCCTGGGGCCACAGATATGAGATTTCCTGGCTGGCCGTAGAAGCAGCAGCGAACGCCGTTGTGACGTGCCCGGATGGAAATGAAGTGTACCTGTCATCGCGAAGACCGCGTCCGAATTTGTAATCATGCGGGTTTGTGTCGCTAACGACGTACGGCCGCGCCCGGCCGGCGACACTCTTGATGATCAGGCTCGTAAAGCCCGCGGCGCCAATCGATTCGATCGTTCTCAAGCCGAGCTCGGCGGAACGCGGCGAATCGGCTGAACGACCATACAGGTATGTGGCACCAGCGAGTATGATCGCGCCGGGTTCCCCGACGTCGCGAACCGTAGTCATCGTGTGGTTGAGGACAGTGTTGTTCTGCAGCGACGCGTGTTGAGATTGCTCGGCGATGCGCCTGTCCAGCGGCATTATTGCAAGGGTGCCCAGGACGAACACGGCCGCAGCGATTGCGTCGTGTCGGGGAAATATGTCTACGGAACGCGCTGCGGTATCAGAGGTGGAGACTTGAGCCACGGCGCATGCCGGCGCGACTGCGAGGATCAAAAGCTGGGCTAGGAGACTCAGTCGCATCGGCATGCGGACGTCAATGATCATGCGAACAAGTGTAAATGCCTTGGTATCATGTGTAGATATCAGCGCGGGTGCGAGGTATGTCCACAGCGCCAGCTGCCGTTGGCTTGGCGAGTATCAATTGGTCGATGCTCAAACGACCGGAAGAGAATCCATACGCCGAGGCAGCCATGTAGAGCCGCCAGATGCGATAGACCTCTTCTCCCACGGATTGGACCGCTGCCGCGCGCGCTCTCTCAAGTCGGCTGACCCAGTGACGCAACGTGAGGGTGTAGTGCTCGCGCAGAGCTTCCGCGTCGCGCGTCTCGAAACCAGCGGCCTCAGCGGTGGCTATCACCTGCGAGAGCTCTGGCAACTCGCCATCCGGGAATACATACCGATTGATGAACTCGTTGTTGCCCCAAATCCGTTCGAACAACTTGTCGCGCAGTCTTGGCTTGTTATGGTTCGGCGCGTGGACGATGCCATGGTTGAGCAATAGGCCACCGGGCCGGAGGTACGAGTACAGGTGCTCGAAGTAGACGGGAAGTCTGGCGACGCCGACGTGCTCGACCATGCCGACACTGGATATCTTGTCGAACTCTTGATTCGGGGAGAGATGCCGGTAGTCGCGGATCTCAACACTACATTGGGACGAGAGACCGCGCTCTTCGATCCGCTCGCGCGCGAAAGCGGCCTGTTCGTAGCTGAGCGTTATTCCAACTGCCCTGACACCAAACCGTTCTGCTGCGTGCATTATCAGACCACCCCAGCCGCAGCCGACGTCGAGAAGCGTTTCCCCTGGGGTCAATCTTAGTTTTCGACAGATGTGGTCAAGCTTGGCCTCCTGTGCGTCGTCGAGTGAAGTATCTGGAGTTGCGAAGTAGCCGCACGAATAAACCATCCGTTTATCCAACCAGAGCTGGTAGAAATCGTTCCCGACGTCGTAATGAGACCGAACGGCGGCGGCGTCGCGTTGAGGGGTGTGAATCGCGCCCTGGTCGGGAGCCCTGGCGGGCGGGTGAGGCGCGGGGGTGTCGTTAGTGGGAAGTGCCAGGAGCGCCCGAGTCAGTTTGGCCAGGTGGAAGGGGTTGGCCAGTCCGCCGCGGATATTTCCTTCGAGCGAGGCAGCGCGCTCCACGTCACCCACGATGTCAAAATCTCCCGCGATGTACGCCTGGCAGATTGAGAGCTCGAATGGGGGGCGAAGCATCCGGCGAATAGTGCCCGGATGGTTGAGCTTAAGCGTGAAGCCGCTGGCAGCGATATCGTCCGGCTCCGTGTGGCCGTCCCAGAATTGGACCGCGAACGACCTTTCGTCAACTGGGCCAAAGAGGATTTCAAGTGCGACGCGAGCAGCGTCGAGGGTGTGTGGAGACGGCTGCTTCTCGGAAATGGCGATTCGATCCTGGAACTTGCGATCGAACACAGGTGCCGTATCCGGGTAATCCCGGAGCCGACCGGGAATATTCCTTCCTTGCAGCGGTGCTGAACTCGAGTTTGGCGGGGAAGGTCGGCGTCCATCGGTTGTGGTACGTCTGGGCTGCTGCTGCTTGCTATTTGATTTGTCTAAACCGGTACCCATGAGATCGTTTACTCCGTAAAGCGCGCCGAAGCGCGGAGTTGGTTTAAACTATGCTCCTGCAAAAATCGGGCAGCGAGGTCGGGCAGCGGGATCGGGCAGCGGGATCGGGCAGCGGGATCAGGCGACGTCGATGGCGGGGGCTTGCCTCGTCAGTCGATTAGCCCAATTCCAAACGTTTTGGGCTAGCAATCTGTAATCAATATGAGAATGGGTCGGATATTTTCCGGCCCTCCGGCGAACGGCCGGAAGCGAAGAAGCAGCCGGTCGAGACCACGATTGTCGCGACTGCACAGTGCTCAGACGGCCGGTACAGACAACTTTCATGAAAATTCAATTGCAGCCAAGAATGATTTCCGGACTATGGAACATCAGGACCGCGCGACGGATTGGAGGCCGGTGCCTGCTCGTCGTGGGGCTTACGGCGCTTCCAGCCGCTCTAGCGGGGGCGCAGGGTTCGGCGATGGGTCAGGACTCCGTGAGTGCCGGCACTCAGCCGGTGACGCTGGCGGAAGCCATCCGACTCGCGCAACAGAACTCGCCCCAGTCGATTGCCGCGCTAGGCAGTGTGGAGTCGAGCAACGTGGCAGTTCGCAGTGCGTATGGTGCGTTTCTTCCGAGCATCAGTGCCAGCTTCGGCGCTGGGCGTCAGTTTACCGGGACGGGGTCGTTGACACGAGTCAACTCGGCCGGCGAGACCGTGACGATCGCTGGAGATCGCTGGAATTATAGTAACACACTCGGATTCAGCGCCCAGCTGTTCAATGCCGCGAACTTTCCAAACCTGCGCGCCGCAAAAGCTGACGTCACGGCAGCGAAGGCAGCAGCCGTGACGGAGTCATTTGCGACGGCGTTGAGCGTGGAGCAGCAGTTCTATGCCTCGCTTTCCGCGCTCGAGAGCGAACAGGCAGCGCGGGCGCAACTCCTGCAGGCACAGCAGGGGCTCGACTTTTCTCGCCGCCGCGTTGTTGCGGGTGCTGCAACAGCTTCGGACTCGCTGACAGCAGTTGTGCAGATTGCCAACGCCCAGCTCGCACTGCGATTGGCGCAGAATCAGCGTCGCGATGCGAATGCAGCACTGACGCGGCTGGTTGGCTCCTCCATACCGATATCCGCAGCCCTGAACGACCCTGCGGTGATAGCGCGTGACACGATACATATCGATAGCGCGGCAGTTGTGGCGCAAGCCAGGTTGGCGCCGAACATCGTGCAGGCGACAGCGATGTTGGCCGCCGCGGATGAGCGGCGCAAGGCAGCGAAGGCAGCCTACATCCCAACGATCAGCGCGAATTACTCGCGCGGCGGCAGCGGTGCGGGGGCTTACGGGTTGGGGAACGATCCCTTCGTGTATAGCGGCCAGCTCAACCTCTCGCTGAGCATTCCGATTTTCAATGGTTTTGCGAGGGAAGGACAGGTTGCCAATGCCAACATCAACAAGGCCAACGCAGCGGCAACGCTGCGGGACGCCAAGCTTGGCGCGCAGCAGCTGTCCGTGCAGTACCTCGACGCTCTCCACCTTGGACAGGAACAGGTCATCGTCCAGACGGCATCAGTCGCCGCCGCAACGGAGAATCTGCGCGTCGTGCAGCAGCGGTACAATCTAGGACTATCAACGATCGTAGACTTGCTCACAGCTCAGACGACATTGAACCAGGCACAAGCAAACCTCATCGCCGCCCACAACACAGTACGTTTGGCGGCCGCGCAAATAGAAGCGCTCATTGGGCAGCCACTCTCGACCGTCACAACCGGATCCAACGGAGTCACACGATGAACGGACGTAGCAAGCTGCTCCTCGCACTGGCAATCACGTCAGTTGCAGCATGCAGCAAGAAGTCAAATGATCAGACCGCGATACCGACTGCTGCTATCGACCGTCGCGACATTATAGTAACGGCGCAGGCAACCGGCACGGTTGAGCCCGAAGACACGGTGCCCGTGAAGTCGCAGGCATCGGGACTCGTCATCAAGATGCCGGTTGAGATCGGGCAGCAAGTAAAGCCCGGTGACCTGCTGCTTCAGATCGATACTCGCCTTCTCAAGAACGACTACGAGCGCACTCAGTCGGCAGAAGCGGCTGCACGTGCCAATGTAACCGTCACGACGGCGGCGCTGAAGCGCGCCGACGATCTGTACGCGCAGAAAGTATTTACCGCAGACGAACATGAGACTGCGATTATCAACGCTGCAAATGCCAAGTCGCAGTTAGTTGCGGCACAGACCGCTTTCAACACTGCGCAGCAGAATCTGGACTACGCGACGCTCAAGTCGCAGGTGACCGGAACCGTCATCAGCAAGACGGCAGCGGTTGGAACGGTGGTGTCGTCCGCAACGAGCAACGTTGGCGGTGGTAGCACCATCCTGACGGTCGCCGATCTGCACCACGTCCGCATGCAGGCACTCGTCAATGAGACTGACGTCGGCAATGTGCATGCAGGAATGCCTGTGACCGTAACGATCGACGCCTTCCCTGGCCGTCAGTTTGCGGGCGCGGTGGAAAAGGTGCAACCGCAGGCGGTCATTCAGAATAGCGTGACGATGTTCCCGGTCTGGGTATCGCTGCCGAACTCCGATCTGTCACTACTTCCCGGCATGAACGGTGAAGTAACCATCGTCACAGAGGACCGACGGAACGTTCTCACAGTTCCGAACGATGCCGTGCGAAGCATGAAGGACGCTCCGGATATCGGCGCAGAGCTGGGTGTAAGTGTCGATACGATGAACGCTCTGAGTCCGCGTCGTGGCTTCGGTGGTGCTGGTGGTGGATCGACGAGTGTTGCTGGCGGCGCTCGCGGTGGCAACGGTGGCGCCGGTCGCGGCGCCGGCGGCGGTCGCGGCGGTCGCGGCGTCGGTGGCGGCGGTGGCGGCGGTGGCGGCGGTGGGGGCGGTATGGGTGGCGGCGGGATAACCGTGCCCGATTCTGTTTGCACTATCGTCATGAAGAAGTTCACTGCTTCCAATGCACGCGCAAAGCTCGATTCACTCCGGTCTCAGATGCGCGCTGGAACGATTGATACCACGGCAATGCGCACAAGGAGCGAGGCGATCTATAAAGCAGCTGGCGTAGCCGCGGACACTGCTCGCGCGTGCATGCGCGGAGCAGCCGGCGGCCAGGCTGGCGGAGCTGCAATTGGGCAGCCAGTTGTTGCGTTCGTCAAGACGGCGACGGGGTGGTCGCCACGACTGGTTCGTCTGGGTGTCAGTGACTTTGACTACACAGAGGTTATAAGCGGGTTGAAGGAAGGTGATCAGGTAGCACTACTCGCTACCATCGCCTTGCAAGCGTCCCGCGACAAGAACAGTGCACGTGCAAAGGCCATGGTAGGTGGTGCATTGCCGGGTGCCAGCAGCACAACGCCGCCGCGTGGTGGTGGTGGTGGCCGTCCGCCAGGAGGTCGCTAGACATGATGCCCGTTGGCGAAACGGTATCGATCGCAATGACGGCGCTTCGCGCCAACAAAATGCGGTCGATCCTCACCATGCTTGGAGTAGTTATCGGCGTGGGTGCGGTAATCGCGATGGTTGCAATTGGAAACGGAGCGCAGGAGGCCGTCAAGGCACGAATTTCTGCGCTCGGCACAACGCTCATCTCCATTTCCCCGGGACAGATCTTCTCCCGGGGAACAGCCTCCGCTACGGATCGCGCACTACTGACAATGGAAGATGCGCAAGCGCTCCGCGCAAATGCGAAGCTGATCACCGAAGTCGAACCTGAAATGCAGAAACAGGCCCAGGTGCAGTACCTGAACAAGAACACCAACACGAACATATACGGTACGACACCGAACTACCTCACGGTTCGGTTGTACACACTCGCGTCGGGACGCATGTTCACCAATGCCGAAGACAAGGGTAGCCAGATGGTCGCAGTCCTCGGTGACGCAGTCCTACAGGATCTCGGAATCACGAATGGCGCGTCGATCATTGGTGAGACTGTGAGAATACAGGGAATTCAGTTCAAGATTATTGGTACGCTCGCTCCGAAGGGACAGGGCACCGGCTTCGGCAATCCGGACGATCAAGTGTTGATACCTATCACGACTATGCGGTATCGCATCTATGGTCGAGATCAGTTGCGCACTATCAACGTTCTCGCACCATCGGATTCATTGGTCACTGCAACCATGGCAGAGGCGCAGTCGATCCTGGCACGAGCTCACCGGCTGCGGCCTGGCACTGAAAGCGACGTCAATATTCGCAGTCAGGCGGACTTCCTGAATACGTTGGGTGAAACCACCGCGACGTTTACGTACCTCCTCGCCGGCATTGCCGCAGTGAGTTTGATCGTGGGCGGAATCGGAATCATGAACATCATGCTTGTCTCAGTGACTGAGCGGACGCGTGAGATCGGCGTACGAAAGGCGCTGGGAGCAACGCGACTCAACATTCTGCTTCAGTTCCTGATCGAAGCTGTGGTACTGTGCTTGTTGGGAGGCATAGGCGGTATCCTGATAGGAGGTGGAGGCGCGCTTGCAATGACGAAGATCGCCAACTGGAATGCATCCATCTCCGCGAGTGCGGTGATTATCGCGTTCGCGTTCTCTGGAGTCGTCGGCGTCCTGTTCGGCGTATGGCCGGCGCGACGTGCTGCAGCGCTCAACCCGATCGACGCTCTGCGCTACGAGTAGTACGCGGGGCAACGTAGCATGAACGAAAAGGGCTCCGCGGAAGCGGAGCCATTTTTCGTTCATGCAGCTAGATCGTGAACCGCCAGATATCCTCACCGCTCTCCGGATCGGAGAGCCGATGCGCGGTGACCCGAAAGACCTTCTCGATAAGTTCGGTGGAAATTTCGCGCGCGTCGTCAGCTTCCAGAGCGAGCTTGCCGTCATCCAGTACAAAGAACGTATCGCCGTAATGGAACGCGACGTTCAGATCGTGAAGAATCGCGACAATCGTGCATTCGTGCTGAAGCAGCTCACGGGCGATGTCAAGCAGATGAATCTGATAGTGAATATCGAGACTGGCAGTCGGCTCATCAAGGAAGAGATACTTGTGCTCAGCTGGTCCGTCGAAACTCCAGATCTGCGCAAGCACTCTTGCAAGCTGAACTTTCTGCTGTTCGCCACCAGATAGTGTTGGATAATGTTGCTCATGTCTGTCCGCCATCCCAACCATCTCCAGTGCGCGTTCAACTATGTCGACATCGCGCGCAGCAGGAGATCGGCCGTAATGCGGATACCGACCCATCAATACCACATCCCGTACCGGTAATGGGAAAACGAGATCGACGTGCTGCGACAGGACAGCGCGTCTGCGGGCCAGCTCAGTTGGCGCAAAGTCGCCAACTGCCTTGCCGTCGTAGTTCACCGTTCCACTCGATGGTTTTAGCAAACCAGTCGCAATTTTGAGAAGAGACGACTTACCTGCGCCATTCGGACCGAGTATGACGTTGAACCGCCCGCGCCGGAACCGGGCTGTGATACCATCCAGGATTCGCTTGCTGCCGACGCGATAGTCGATGCCGACGACCTCAACCATAAAAGGTAGCTGCGCCACTGCGTTGCTGTCTCAACAGGATCCACAAAAAAACCGGCGCGCCAACAACGGCTGTAATAATCCCGACTGGCAGTTCCGCTGGGGGGATGATCATACGTGCGACGATATCGACCACCGACATCATCACAGCGCCAAGGAGCGCTGAGGCCGGTATAAGAAATGTGTAATCCGATGACTTTAGCATTCTGAGCACGTGCGGGATCACAAGGCCAACAAATGCGATTACACCCACCATTGCCGTAGCAACCGCGACCATCACTGTGTTCACAATGATGAGCCGAAGGATCAACTTCTCGGGTTCCGTCCCGAGGAACGCCGCCTCATCTTCGCCGAGCATCAGCGCATTGAGCGCCTTTCCGTACCGCATCGCAATCGCGAAACAACCGGCAAATGCCACAGCGACCATCTCGACGCCGCGCCAGTCTGCTGTCGTGAAAGTACCGAGATTCCAGAACGTGATATTTCGGGCCTGTGGATCACGCGCGATATAAGACAGAAAACCCGTCCCCGCGCCACAAACAGCGTTAACGGCGATCCCGGCGAGCAACAATGTGAAGACGTTGACCTTGCCAAAAGATGTCGAGACTCGGTACACGAGCATCGTCGCACCAAATGCACCGATGAACGCCAGAATCGGCACGGCAAGCGAACCGAGAGGCCGCGTAAGCGCACTGGTACCTCCAAATACAAATACCAGGGAGGCTCCGAGAGCTGCGCCCGCCGAGGTCCCGGCGAGGCCGGGCTCCACGATGGGGTTGCGGAATATTCCCTGCATCAGCGTGCCGGAAACGCCGAGTACCGCTCCGGTCAGCGCCGCAAGGAATACACGCGGAAGTCGCAATTCAAGAAATACGTTGCGACCAAGTACATCTGCGGGGGACACGGTGACCCAGCCAAAGCCTTCCGCGATGTGGCGCGCCATCGTCGCTGGGCTGAAAGTGAACGCACCAATGCCAGCTGACGCCACCAGGGCCAGTACGAGCGCGACCCACAACACTGCGTAAGTTCCTGAGTAGGGCGAACGGTTCAACATCTCACAAAACTGAGAGAAATCATCGGAGTACGTCGAGGATAGCGATGGTGAACTACAACAACACTACGTCTCGCGCCTCCGTACGTTGCGCGAGTCCGTGGCTGTCAATGAAGGCTAGCCACCCGGCGTGAACCACGCCACGGTAAGACGCACACTCGGCTGCGCCGCAGCATTCGTGCTCGCAGCGTGTGGACCACACGTCGTGCTTCCGCCAGTTCCCGCAACACTACCGGACCAGTCCAGTGCAGCCGATATCGTGCTCGCCAGAGCACTAGCGCCAGTGCTGCACGTACAGCGCGATGAGCCCTTCGCTCTCGAGAGAGTCGTCGCTGTAGTCAATCCTACGCGTCCCATCATCGCCTATCATCTGCTCTGGAGTCACGATATCAATGGCCAGTGGGTGCCCTGGGCAAAGGCGAGCGATGCTGAGGAAGTGTGGGTCGGTTACGATCCGGGCTCGCGCCGTGCCACAGAAATGTGGACGTACTGGCACGGTGATATCCTGCACACATTGTGGATCGGTAAGGGCCAGCCAGCAGTTGATGTCCAGTGGGGCAAGCATGGCACCCTTCCGTACGGGGTCGTCGAGAGTGATCTGCCTCGCTCGAGGACGCTGAATCTGTTTTATGCAGCGGAATTCCTGCTGTTGCCGGATATCTCGCTCGGCAAGGCGAGCCACGGCGGCCCGTGGGGCTTTTTCCACAGTTACGGACGGTACCGCGACTTCTCGCGCATCGTGGAACTGGCACCCCGGTTAGACGCCGTCGTAACAACCGACGACCCTCGACAGGTGCTCCACGAGATCTTCGGACCACGCCACGCTGATAAGCAGCCGTGGCCGTGGACATCGCACGAGCGCTAACAAGTCGCGTTTCGCTGACGTCAAAGGAGGGCGGCGATACACGACAGACGTGTTTACGCCGAGCATACTTACTTTGGCAATGGCACCATGAAACATCGCGCACTCGGGTCGTTGAGGCTCCTTGCACTGTCGGGAGTTCTTGTAACCGCATGCTCGGACAGCCTGACTCAGGCCGACGTATTGAGCCCCGCAGCGCCGGTCGACATCACCACCATTAGCGCCGACGCAGCCATAAATGACGCTGCACGCATTTCGTTCGCACCCACCTCCGCAGACTCCGTTCGCGCTCAGTACACGTCAGCCGATGGCACCGATCAAGGCGTAACGCCATGGTTCCCCGCCGGACGCGGTCAAATCACGGCTCTCGGATTGCTAGCTGCTACTACCTATGCCATACTCCTCGAGACTCGCTATGCTGGAACCACAGTGAATGGAGCAGCAACGAATTTCTCGACGCCGCCTTTGCCTCAGGCACTCGCGACTGTCAGTCTCGCGCTCATTTCCGGAACGCCACCGTCCTCCGGCTATACACTTGCTTCACTGGCTACACCGAACCATCACGGCTATCTGCTTGCGTTCGATTCAGTGGGAAGAATTCGCTGGTATCGCGACTTCGGGCAAATCGATGTGCAGGAAGCCAAACAGCAGACGAATGGGGACTTTACGGTGTTCGTTGGAAATTCAATCGGCGACAATGCAGCGGCCGGAGCGTTTGTAGAATTGACGCCACAAGGTGATTCAGTTCGCGCAATTTCTGCGATCGGAAGTCCGTACACGGACGGGCATGAGCTACAGGTGCAGAGCGACGCGAACGGCCGTCGCATAGCCGATTTCCTTTTCGGATATGACATTCGCACAGTCGATGAATCCGCGTATGGCGGCGGGGCAGCCGATCAGGTCGCCGGTCATCAAATTCTGCGTATTGGCGCAACAGGGGCTGTGGATACCGTGATGCAGGGCTGGAACTACTGGACGCACACTGACAAGATCGATCCCCCGACATCGGATCCATCGATCGATCACCCGAATTCCATCGACTTCGATCTTGATGGAGGTCTGATCGTCTCTTTTCGCAACCTCGGCGCCATCATCAAACTGGACATGGCAACACATGCTGTAGTCTGGCAACTCGGGGGGGCGAGAAATCAGTTCACCTTTGTGAATGATCCGATGAATGGATTTGGTGGGCAGCACTCCGTGCGCGTGCTGCCAAATGGGCACCTTCTCGTATTCGACAATGGAGTCACGCACACTCCGCAGACTTCACGAGCTGTCGAATACGCGCTCGATCTATCGGCGAAAACGGCAACGATGGTTTGGCAGTACATGCCAAGCCCGGCACTGTTCAATGAGTTCACGGGCTCGGTGCAGCGCCTGTCAAACGGGAACACGGTAGTTGCGTGGACCAATGCGGGGTTGTTCGATGAAGTCGCACCTGATGGCACGTTGGTCAATCGAATGCAACTCGACAACGCGCCGGGATCACCGAACATGTCTGCTTACAGGGCAATCCGCATAAACAACCTGTATTCGTACGCTCAGCCCTGAGGCATCGTCATCTACTGTGCCGCAGGCCGGCCATCCTTGTTCCATTGCGGGATAGCGCCGTCGGCGAGTATGCGGACAGCGCCTACTCCCGCCTGAATCACTTGCGTCATGTGACGAAAATCGATCCGTGACAACTCATCCGATGGACGATGATAGTCAGTGTGCATGTTGTACGTCGACAGCGTGTGCGCCGGAATGCCCATCTGCGCGTAGGCGATGTTGTCACTTCGTTCGAAGAAGTGCTCGGATGGTCGCGCATCCGCGACAATCGGTAATCCCGCTGCAGTAAACATCGCACCCATCGTCGATCGGGCGTATCCCGTCAACCAGGCGCGTCCCGGGCCGCCAGCGAGTGAATCGGGGCGACCGATCATCTCGATCTCCAGATTCGAGACAATCGACGTTAGCGCGACCGGTGGGTGCAGGATGAACCATCGTGTACCGAGCAGACCGACCTCTTCTCCTGTAGTGGCAACAAAAAGGATTGTGCGCTTCGGCCGGAGACCTGCGGCGATCGCCCGCGCGATTTCAATGACGGCAGTCGTACCAGATGCGTCGTCATCGGCGCCGTTGTAAATCGAATCGCCATTGACAGGCTTGCCGATTCCGAGATGGTCGTAATGCGCGTCAACAAGCACAACTTGCTGCGCCAGCACTGGGTCGCTGCCTCGGATCATTCCTACAACATTCAATCCTGGCCGGCGCTTATCGGCCGGAAAAGTGTCGAGCGAAGCGAAATCTGTCAGCAGTGAAAGTCGCTCCTGACCATTGCTGCGGCGAGTCAGTGCTATGGGCACTCTCTGGAAGTAGCCGCTATCTCCAGCAGGCACCAGACCCACTGCGCCCATCTGCTGCGCGATAAATGTCGCGGCCTTGGCCGAGCCACGCGACCCTGTCATGCGACCCTCCATCGAGTCATCTGCAAGCGCGGACATCACCATACGCACCTGCGATTCCTCGACAGAGCGGTCTGACCCAACTGTAGCAGCCCTCCCCGAACTTGGGCTGGGGGAAGTCCTCGCGGGTACGGTAGCTGATGCGCAACCAAGAGTACCATAAATCGCAAGGCAGCTGGTGATCACAGCTCCAATGAAACGATGCACCGATTTGCTCACGTGCTTGAGTCCCTGAGAGTGAATAGTGGAATGTCCGTTACCGGCTAAATTTCTCCGGTTTTCGTATCCAAAGTGATCCAGTTGTCGTGCATATTGTAAGTCCATGCAACGTGCTACAGTTAAAGCGAGCGCCAAGCTCGGCCTCCTCGTCATCATACTGGTTGCGTCGTTTGGCTTTGTACATCATCTGGAACTGACCCACGGCGGAATAAAGGCTTTCGCCGAGCAGGCTCGCGGGCTGAGGGACGCCCCGTATGCCATACCGCTGTTTCTGCTGCTCTACGCGATCGCCGGTACGCTCGGAGTGCCCGGCTCGATCCTTACGCTGACCGGCGGCGCAGTATTTGGTTTCGAGCTCGGAACTCTCCTCAACTGGATCGGGGCAACAATCGGGGCGATTGGCGGCTACTGGCTGGCAAGATTCCTCGGAAGGGACGCAATCGAGCGAATTGGCGGCCGAAAGATCTACGCGCTTGAGAGACTCGCCGACTCGCACGCTTTTTCGACGATCCTGAGGCTTCGACTCATTCCGGTGGTTCCATTCACCGCCGTGAACTTCGCGTCCGGCCTTGTCGGGCTCGATTTCGCCTCATACCTGGCAGGGACGATGATCGGCGATCTGCCGGTGACCGCAGCTTACACGTATTTCGCAGATTCCCTACTATCGGGTGTGGCCGGAGCCCGGCGGACCGCGCTAGTCCATGCGTCCATAGCCGGCGGCGTGTTGATACTCCTGTCCTTCCTTCCGAGCCTCGTGAAAAGAGTCCGAAAGAACCGAGCTTGACAGTTCGCGAGATGAGATATAGTGTACTAGGTAACCGGTACACCATAACACCCACGTTATGCTCATCTCGTTGGACCCACAGGACACGAGGCCGATCTACGTTCAGATAGTCGACGAGGTCAGGCGGGCGCTTGTTCTCGGGACGCTGGGGGCCGATGATCCGCTCCCATCAGTGCGTGATCTGGCCGTAAAGCTTCGGGTCAATCCGAATACGGTAAGCCAAGCCTATCGCGATCTTGAACGACAGGGGATGGTTTACGTTCGCCGCGGACAGGGCACCTACGCGAGCCCCGGACAGCAGGGCGGAGCCGAGCGGCGCCTGCTTGCCGATGGCGTCGCCGAGCGCGCCCTGCACGAGGCACGACGCAATGGACTGACCGTCGAGGAACTGATCGAAGCTATACGCTTCCACGACAACCAACGCTCGAGCGAGGAATCGCAATGACGACCGCCCTACCAACGCGGATCAATGGCGGCGATCTCGCCGTCGATACACGAGGATTGACAAAGCGATTTGGAGATCAGGTTGCTCTCAGCGATGTGTCAGTACAAGTCCCGGTCGGCGCTGTTTATCTACTGGTGGGCCCGAACGGTGCCGGCAAGAGCACCACGCTCAAGGTACTCCTCGACCTGGTACGCACAGACCAGGGCACTGCCGAGGTATTTGGCCTCAACTGTCGGGAGCGTGCGCCAGAGGTCCGCGCGAATATCGGTTACGTACCTGAGCGACCAGATTGGGGCTACGGTTGGATGCGCGTGGGTCGGCTGCTGAAACACCACGCGCTGTATTACCCGACATGGGACGCGGACTACGCGACCAAGCTGGCGCAGAAGTTCGAGCTTCGGATGGATCGGAAGATCGGCGTTCTGTCCAAGGGTCAGGCTCGCCGAGTTCATCTTACAATGGCTCTCGCGCACAGGCCGCCACTGCTTCTGCTGGATGAACCCACTGACGGACTTGATCCGCTTATGCGAGACGAAACGTTGGGCGTGATCGCAGACCATCTGGCCGATTCTCCGACGACTGTTGTGCTTTCCACTCATCATGTGGAAGAAGTAGAACGGCTTGCAGATCATATCGGTGTGTTGAGAAACGGTGAATTGCGTGCACAGATGTCGCGTACGGATCTGGATGCAGGACTGCGGCGATATCGAGTCGAGGTGCCGGAGCGGTGGGCAGGAGCGCCGTCGCTCAACGGAAGCGTGCTACGTCGTGTGACGTCAGCTCGTGAGGTTCAATGGACGGTGTGGGGTCAGGAAGCAGACGTACTGCAGAAATTGACAGCCGCAGGCGGAACTGTCCGGGAGGTAGCACCACTCTCGTTGCTCGACGCTACTCTGGCGCTACTCAACCCGAACGATTGACATCCAATGACATCAACCACATTGCACCCGACTCCCGAGCCGCGCACTGTAGCAGCCGAACAATTTCGCGCGGTCGGCATTGCCATTCGGACTGAAGCATACTTCTACCTTGGCGCGCTGCTCGTGCTTGCGATCCTTATTTTCGCCAGCACAATTCGCATGGTGCACATGCATCCGTCATCCGGCGGACGCAGTGGGTTCGTTTATGGAGCGGCCGGAGCGGTACCGATATTCGCGATGGCGTTCCTCATTCCGTTCGGCGTCTGGCGGTCAGAAGATCCGTCGCGTCGTGCATACCACTGGACGATGCCGGTAGCGCGCGGTCCGCACACAATCGTAAAATTTCTATGCGGCTGGGCGTGGCTGATGATTGCAACGGCGGTGTATCTGATATTCGTGGTTGGGCTGGCCGTCGGTATTTCACTGATCACTGGTGACCCGAATCGTGTTGCTGCCGGCGCTGGATGGGAGTGGATTCTAGCCTTCACTGCTACGACGCTCGGGTATCTTCTGACATCGATACCCGTAATAGGCAGCGATCACGCCTGGCGCTGGATCGGGGGACTCTTCCTCGCGTTCTGGGTTCTTATCGGCGTGTCCGCGTCGTTCGGCCTGCCGGACATGAGTATTGCGCTACGCTCAATATGGGATGGATCGTACGGGCTCAAGGCGGCAGTCTTCGGGCTTGAGCGGTGGGGTGGCCCGACCATGAGTGCGTGGCTGGTTGCGATGCCGCTCTGGATCATCGGATCCGCAATAGCTGTCACACTCGTCTCATACCGGCATCGGGAATAGAACTATTCTGCGCTCACACAACCAGTTCCAGGAACAACGCATCAAGCTCTGCATTCACGTCGCTGCAGACGCCTTCGTGCACAGGTCCCGCTTGAATCACATCTGACCGCGGAGCGGTAAGCCAGTGGAACCGTTCGGAAGGTGATCCGAACGACAGCGTACCGCCTGCGTCATCGGCCAGCGATGCAGCCTTGAAGGTTGTCAGGTAGCGTACGAGCAGCTCAACATCGACGTACGGTGCGCGCGCGGCGAGGGCCGCGCGCTCCACCAGAACTCTAAGTCCCACGAACTGTTCAGTGGGGGCGTGAAGTATCACGCCAACAGGCACTTTGCAGCCGATATGCACATGCGGCACAACGTGCAGCACCGCAAAATTGTATGGAATCGTGTGATCAGATGGTGTCA
>Ga0208357_1000377_pt1 | contig 35938 bp, 41 predicted proteins | sample NGESurdeep092012_6_FD_184487 | JGI IMG/M metagenome (GOLD analysis project Ga0208357, IMG submission 184487) | Arctic peat soil microbial communities from Barrow, Alaska - NGEE Surface sample F52-2 deep-092012 (SPAdes) | ecosystem: Environmental > Terrestrial > Soil > Wetlands > Peat ...
CGCACTAGGAGGAATCACCGTGGCGAAACTGATCGCTTTCGACGAAGAGGCGCGTCGCGCCCTCGAGCGCGGCATGAACAAGTTGGCTGACGCTGTTCGGGTCACCCTTGGACCAAAGGGCCGCAACGTCGTACTGGACAAGAAGTGGGGCGCTCCCACGATTACCAACGACGGCGTCTCCATCGCCAAAGACATCGACCTTGAAGACCCCTTTGAGAAAATCGGTGCTGAACTCGTTAAAGAAGTGGCAAAGAAGACTGACGACGTGGCCGGTGACGGCACGACCACCGCAACCGTGCTCGCGTGGGCCATGGTGCGCGAAGGTCTAAAGAACGTTGCCGCTGGCGCCAACCCGATGTCACTGAAGAAGGGCATCGAGGCAGCCGTTGAAGCGGCCGTGGCGTCGCTGCACGATCTCTCAATTCCCGCTGACACCAAAGAGCAGATCGCCCAAGTGGCGTCAATCTCTGCGGCCGACGACGAGATCGGTCAGATGATCGCTGACGCGATCGACAAGGTCGGTAAGGACGGCGTTATTACCGTCGAAGAGAGTCAGTCCTTTGGTATGGACATGGACCTCGTTGAAGGTATGCGCTTTGACAAGGGCTACATCGCGCCGTACTTCGCAACTGACGTCGAGCGCCAAGAGGCCGTTCTTGAGAACGCCTACGTACTTCTCGTGAGCGGCAAGATCTCTTCCGTGCGCGACGTACTACCCGTGCTCGAAAAGGTCATGCAGTCGGGTCGTCCGCTGTTGATCATCGCCGAAGACGTCGAGGGCGAAGCGCTCGCGACCTTGGTCGTGAACAAGATTCGCGGCACCTTTAAGTCCGTTGCCGTGAAGGCCCCGGGCTTTGGCGAGCGTCGCAAGGCCATGTTGCAAGACATCGCGATCTTGACTGGCGCGACCGTTATCTCTGAAGAGATTGGTCTCAAGCTCGACACCGCAACACTCGAACTACTTGGCACCGCCCGCAAGGTCGTTGTCACCAAGGATGAGACGACGATCGTTGAAGGCGCCGGTTCTGACGATGACATCAAAGCGCGCATCTCTCAGATCAAGGCCGAGATCGAGAACACCGACTCGGACTACGACTCAGAGAAGCTCCAAGAGCGTCTCGCGAAGCTCTCGGGTGGCGTGGCCGTCATCAAGGTAGGCGCCGCGACTGAGGTCGAGCTCAAGGAGAAGAAGCACCGCATCGAAGACGCGGTCTCGACAACGAAGGCCGCAATCGAAGAGGGCGTCGTGCCCGGTGGTGGCGTTGCCTTGCTGCGCAGCCAGTCACGCATCCTCGAAGCCGCCGAGAAGTTAGTGGGCGACGAGCAGACGGGCGCGCGCATGGTCGCTAAGGCCGTCGAAGCGCCGCTCAATCAGATTGCCGTGAACGCGGGCCTCGAAGGTGGCGTCATCGTGGACAAGGTTCGCAACCTCGCCAAGCCCACCGAAGGACTCAACGCCGCGACGGGTGAGTACGAGGACTTGATCAAGGCGGGCGTTATTGACGCGGCCAAGGTAACTCGCTCGGCACTGCAGAACGCGGCGTCGATCGCGGCGCTGTTTCTCACGACCGAGTGCGTCATTGTCGACAAGCCCGAAGAGAAGTCTGGCGCGCCAATGGGCGGCGGGATGGACGACTACTAAGTCGACTCCACCAGATCTACAAAACAAACCGCGGGGCTACGTGCCCCGCGGTTTGTTCGTTACGTCGTCTTTTTTGAGATCCCGGCATTGCCCGTAACATGGAGTTATGACAACTCCAACACCCGTTGTTCCTTCACGCGGACTCAACGTGCTGCACCTCTTTTGCCATCCCAAGGGCAAAGTCGACGCGCGCGCTCTTCGCAAGGCCATCGACGAGGCCTGGACCAATGGTGTGCAGGTCGTGACGGCGGCGATTCTCGGCGCGAAAGCCGACGTCTGTTTCATGGTGCTGGGTGAGAATCTCTGGGACGTACGAAGATTTCAGTCCGAGGTCCAAGCCGCGGGCTTCAAGGTCGCCGAAAGCTACGTGTCGCTCACCGAGGTCAGTGAGTACGCCGCGGGCATGCCCGAGAAGATGCTCAACGATCGACTCTTTCCAAAACTCCCACCAGACGACATGAAGGCCTTTTGCTTTTACCCGATGTCCAAGCGTCGCGGCGACGTGAACAACTGGTACATGCTCAGTTACGAAGAGCGAGAGAACTTGATGCGTGGGCACGGCGCGATTGGTCGCACCTTTAAGGGACGCGTGCTTCAGCTCATTTCGGGCTCGTCGGGACTGGATGACTGGGAGTGGGGCGTGACGCTCTTTGGCGTGCACGTGGACGATCTCAAAGAGTGTGTCTACACGATGCGTTTTGACGAGGCGTCCGCTCTCTACGCCGACTTCGGTGTGTTCTACACGGGTCTGGTGGGCACGCTCGAAGAAGTGCTCGACGCCACGTTGGCCTAAGTGACGTTGGTAGCGTCGAAGCGTGAGTAACTCTGTTCCCGAGAAGACGCTGCGCCGTTGGGCCGAGTCGCTCGCCGGCGTCGCCAAGACGGGACTTGGCTTTACCGAGAGTCAGTACGAACGCGAACGCTTCGAAGAAATTCTCAAAATCGCGGGCGACATGAAAGAGGCCGCCGACGAAGGTCTCGACGGCGTTGTCGACGCCGACGGTTACGTCACCCAGTGGATGCAAGAAGTCGGTCGAGGTGTGCCGGGTTATCAGACGCCAAAGGTGGCCGTGGGCGCGGCGGTGACCAACGACCAGGGCGAGTTACTACTCATCAAGCGAGCCGATTCGGGCATCTGGCTCTACCCGACGGGTTGGTGTGACGTGGGTTACTCCGCGCCCGAAGTCGTTGTCAAAGAGGTCCTCGAAGAGACGGGCATCGAAGTTGAGCCGGTTCGACTCATTGGCGTGCTCGACGGAATGCGTCTGGGTGAATCGCGCATCCCACTTTACTCGCTGTTGTTTTTTTGCCGCGCAACTGGCGGTGAACTGAAGTTGCACCCACTCGAAGTCACCGACGCCGGTTGGTTCGCCCGCGATCAACTGCCCAGTCCAAGTATTGGCGCCAATCGCTGGGCTGACCCGATTTTTGCCGCGATAGACGGTGAACATCGCGACGTCTTCTACGACGATCTTCGCCGTCCCGTGTGGCGAGGTGACGAATGAGTATCGCCGTGACGAAGGTCGAGGTCGCGTCACCCGCGTTGCTGGAAGGACTCAATAGTCTGCTGCCTCAACTCTCGTCGAGCGCGGGTGTGCTCACGATGGGCGACGTTGAGGTGATGGTGAAGTCGGACGCGGCGACGCTCTTTGTGGCGTGCAACGGCGACGTCATTGTCGGCACGCTGACGTTGGTGATCTTTCCAATCCCTACCGGCCTTCGTGGCTGGATTGAGGACGTGGTCGTTGACGAGGACGCCAGAGGGCTCGGCATTGGTGAAGCATTGACCCGGGCCGCGCTCGAAGAAGCGCGGGTCCGCGGAGTACGTTCGCTCGATCTCACCAGTCGTTCATCGCGTGAAGCAGCGAACGCGTTGTATCAAAAGCTCGGATTCGAACGCCGAGAGACGAACGTGTACAGGTTCGACATCGAATCCTGAACGAGGAACACGCAAGGTCGCTGTGGCAGGATTGACGAATGACAAGCCCAGAGTCATCTGATCGATACGTAAAACCAGGTTGGTTTACCCAACACATCTTCAACCGGCTGGTGGAACTCTTGACAAGCGTGGGAATAAGCGTGTGGGGTTCACGGACTCTTTGGCTGCGTGGTCGATCCAGCGGCGAGTGGCGTTCTAATCCCGTGAATCTTCTTACGTTAAAAGGCGAAAACTACTTAGTTGCACCGCGCGGCGAGACTCAATGGGTGCGCAACTTGCGCGCCTCGGGCGGCGGCGAGCTGCGAGTTGGACGCAAGGTCCAATCCTTCGTCGCGACAGAGGTCGAAGACGCAGAAAAGACCGACGTGCTCAGGGCCTATCTCAAGCGCTGGAAGTTCGAGGTTGGTGTTTTCTTTGACGGCGTGAGCGCGACGTCGCCAACCGCTGACTTAGATCGAATCGGCCCCAGTCACCCGGTCTTTCGTCTCGCGTTCACTACAGCGCCGTAAGTGAAGGATTTTCTTTGCCCTATGGTCGCTTTAGTCTCGATCACAGAGGGTGCTTATGGCGACGTCGCGTGAGGAGAAAACTGTGAGACGACTTCTCGTGGGTTCTTTGACCATGACCTTCCTTTTCGTTGGAGCTGTTGCTCCTTCGATCGCGGCCGCGAGCATTAGTCGAACCTATGGTCTGAAAACGCCCCAAAGCGAAGCGACCGCGGAAAAGGAAGTTAAGTGGACGTCGAATGTTGCCACTTCACTCGGGAAGGGTTCGTGGACCTTTACGTCCAATGGACTTCCGGCTTCAAATTTCGTGGCGACGCACTACGCAGTTCCGTCCGACCCCCTTGACGTGAGCGCTAACGGAGCGAGTGTGGTGGCCTCCTCGTCAGTGCTCAAGGATCAAAACTACGATTACACGCTTCCGCTGACGCCGGTCTATTCGAAGAAGGTGACGACGACGAACCAGGGCCCCATTGGCTTTCTTCTCGATGGAGGCGCGCTCTACAACCCTTACGAAGCCAATCACGCCACTGTCGCCACGAGCGACAACTTTGTCACGACCGTGAACGGCGTGTCGGCCTCGTTCCTCGATTCGTGTGACGGACACCCTGGTCCAGGTGGCAAGTATCACTATCACGGTCTTCCGAGTTGTTTAGTTTCCTACGCGACCGGCGCCAGTCCTACGGTTACGTCCGTATCCTCGACAACGGGAACGTCGACGAGTGCCGTGCACAAGACCGACGCGGCGTCAAAGAAGCCAGTGATACTGGGTTTCGCATTTGACGGCTACGGAATATACGACAACATCGCGATGAATGGATCAGCGATTCCGGTTTCGTCGCTTGACGCCTGCAACGGGATTTTTTCGCCCGTGCCTGGTTATTCCCACGGTGTATATCACTACGTTCTCGAGAACGTGAAGGGAGCTCGCTCCTCAATCGGCTGTTATCACGGTGTCGTGTCGTCGGCGTACACACAAGCCCTCCAGGGAATACTCAATGATGGCAACGCGCCACAGCCGTCTACTAGTTCGCTCAGCGTCAGTGTCCCAGCGACTGCATTCACTCTCGCCGCCAACAAGAACGAGGTCGAGTTGTTGAAGGCAATGCTGAAGTCGAGTGACGTGATTCACGACTGTTAGTCGATTCGCGTTACGAGCAATCGCTCAGCGTGTCGTCGTTGTCGATTGTCCAAGAAGAACGCTTCAGTGCGATTATCGTGCGGCGAAGTTGACGAACTCTCTCTTAAAGCACTCTTACCTAGCCCTTAGTGGTCCTCCAGAGCCGCCGCTTACGATTTCACAAAACCAATCGCGTGCAAGGACTATCAGTGACGATTCGAACAAGCTTTGGAAAACACAAGATTCGAAACTTCATTGGTCTTGGCGTCGTAGTAGTCGCCGTGGTGGCGTTGGCGACGCCGTTCATTTATATTCACTTCATCGAGGGGCCACCACCACCGAAACTCTCGCTTCCGACTACGGGCACGGTAAATTCGTCGACAGGCTCGTCAGCTTCCTCGGCGAGCGGTGCCTTGAACGTCGGAACTGGCTCAGTCGTTGGTTACCGAGTCAGTGAAAAACTCCTTGGCCAGAATTCCACCGCCGTGGGACGAACTAAGAAGGTCTGGGGCTTGATCGACGTACGTGGGACGACCATTGCGAGTGCTTCCTTCAGCGTCAACATGGCGTCGGTCGTGAGTGATCAGGCCCAGCGCAACTCCCAGTTCGACGGTCGAATCATGGACGTCACTCAGTACCCGACGGCCAAGTTCACCTTGACCACGCCGATCGATCTTGGTTCGACGCCCCAGCAGGGCATCGTCAAGCAGTACAGCGCCACTGGTGAACTCACCATGCACGGCGTGACGAAATCCATCACGTTCAGTGTGTCGATCGAGGGAACGTCGAATGGCTTGGCTGCTCTCGCAGAGATCCCGGTCACGTTCAGCACTTGGAACATTTCGAACCCGAGCATCGGTGGATTCGTCACGACGGCTGACAGCGGCACCCTCGAAGTCCTACTCAACGCGACCACCGGTACGGGCAACAGTCCCTCGAGTGGCGGCGTCTCGAGTTCTGGCGGCGGCTTTGGAACCCCAGTAACGGTCCCTTCGACCACCGTTCCTGGATTAAAGCTCCCGTCGAGTTGATCGATGCCTTCGTGAGACAAGGAAGTTGTGAAGGTGAGAGACTCTACGAGTGAGTGAAAACCTTTGGTCCAATGTCGATGAGTACCTAGTCTCGCTGTTCATACCTTCGGATAGTGCGCTCGAGGAAGCACTTTCTCAAAACACTGCTGCGGGACTCCCGCCAATAAGTGTTGCGCCGAATCAAGGGAAGTTCTTGGAACTTCTCGCCAGGATTCAACAATCAAAGCGGATTCTGGAAATCGGAACGCTAGGCGGATACAGCACAATTTGGCTAGCGCGTTCTCTGCCACGCGATGGCCATCTAGTGACGCTTGAGTTAGAACCCGTTCACGCCGAGGTAGCACGGAAGAACATCGATCGAGCCGGGCTAGGGCACGTGGTTGACATTCAAGTTGGCCCAGCGGCGAAATCGCTACAGGACTTGGTCGACGCACACGTTGAACCCTTCGATTTCATTTTCATCGACGCGGATAAAGAGGGGTACCCGAAGTACTTGGAGCTTTCGCTTCGTCTTTCGCGGCCCGGCACGGTCATTGTTGCTGACAACGTGGTACGCGACGGCGAGATCGTGAATGCCGATAGTACGGATGAACGAGTGAGGGGTGCCCAAACGTTTCTAGAACTCGCGGCCGCAGATGATCGAGTTGAAGGTACGGCTGTTCAAACTGTCGGGAGTAAGGGCTACGACGGTTTCGCGCTGCTTGTTGTCTCTAACTAGGCCGTCGAAATGAGAATCCGTCGGGCGTCGCCCGAAGACCTTGCAACCATGTTCCAACTGATAAAGGACCTCGCTCTCTACGAAAAGTCGGTGGAAAGGGCTAAAGCCACCACTGAACAACTTGAGCAGAGTTTCTTTTGTGATGCCCCAAACGTTTTCTGCGATTTGGTTGAGTCAGATGAAGGCGTCGTCGCTGGTTTCGCGGTGTGGTTCGTTAACTACTCAACGTGGACCGGTACGCACGGTATTTTTCTCGAGGATCTTTTCATTAAGCCAGAGTTTCGGAGTCGTGGATACGGCAAGGAACTTTTGGTCCACCTCGCAGCTGAGTGCGTAGCCAAGGGCTATCAACGATTTCAGTGGTCGGTGCTCGATTGGAATCAGCCCGCGATCGACTTTTATCGCTCACTTGGCGCAGAGGCGATGAATGAGTGGACCGACTTTCGTCTCTCGGGTGCCGCGCTAGCTGAACTAGCTCGTTCGCAGCATTCGACGAAGTAGAGCGCGTGTCGAGTCGCCGCCCGGGTGAAGGCAAGTACGCAAGAGTTGAACGTGAACAACGTTGGCTTCTCGGTGCCGTGCCGCTCGAGGTAACCGAGATGAGAGAGATCACCGATCACTACGTGACTGGTACCAATCTGCGCTTAAGAAAGATGGTCAGCAGCGCTGAAGTCCTCTACAAGCTCGCGCAAAAGGTTCGACTCGATCCCGAGAATCCGGAGCTCGTAAAGATTACGAATATTTATCTCTCTTCAGATGACTACGAGCGAATGCTCGTCCTCGATTCAATGATCATTTCGAAAAATCGATGGAGTCTCATGCACGGGGGAATTGAGTACGCGATCGATGAGTTCAAAGGTCGCCACGCCGGCCTGCTTCTTGCTGAAGTTGAGATTGGCGAAACGGATAGGCGAGCAGCGACGCCATCTTTCGCTCGCTCTGACGTGACGAATGACAATCGGTACTCGGGAGGTTGGTTGGCCGCCGCCAGCGACTCAGAGTTTCGAGACCTCCTCGCCGAGTAGTTATCTTGATATGCGTACCTGTGCGAGAATGAGGCGAGTGACGAAGAGCTACGTCAACGATTGGGACGCGTCGTGAAGATCACGTTGTTGGGGACAGGATCTCCAATTCCCAGTCCCGACCGCGCCGGACCGGCAACCCTCGTACAAACCGCTACGTCGAATATCTTGTTCGACTGTGGACGAGGCGTCGTCATGCGCCTCGCGCAGGCTCAACTCTTTCCGACGATGCTCTCGGGCGTTGTTCTTACCCACTTACACAGTGACCACGTGTGCGATCTCAACGACGTCATAACTACCCATTGGGTAATGAGTTCACCCGGGACATCACTTCGAATCGTCGGGCCAGTCGGCACGAAGGCGTTTATTGACGCCACAATCTTGGCACTCGAAACGGACGTTGGCTATCGCCTACGTCACCACGAAGATCTGAACGAAGGTCCGTTGCTTGACGTCCACGAGGTAGGACCGGGCGCGACGCTCACGATCGGTGATCAAGAGATTCTCGCCGGCGCCACCGACCATCGACCAGTTGAGCCAACGTTGGGCTATCGGATCGCTAAGGATGGCCAGAGTGTCGTCATTGCTGGTGACGGTGTGCCGTGTGGGTCACTTGATGAACTTGTAAAGGGTGCGACGGCGTACGTGCAGACAGTTATGCGTGACGATTTAGTAAGGCTTATTCCAAGCCCTCGTCTTCAGGACATTCTGGACTATCACTCAACGGTGGGCCAGGCGGCGCAGACAGCACAGCGCGCCGGCGTCAAGGCGCTCGTCTTGACCCATTACGTTCCTTCTCCCGCTCCGGGCGCTGAAGAAGAGTGGCGCCAGAGTGCTGGTGGATTCGATGGCTTGGTCGTTGTCGGTGGTGACCTTACGTGTCTTGACCTCGACACTTTGTAGAGACGAGAACGGCCGAGAGTGAACCCGGTCCTAATATGACCGGATGATTGAAGAGCTTCTCGCGAGCGACGCGTTGGCGGCCGCGGCGTTGTGGGAGTCGGTCGGACTGACGCGTCCTTGGAATGACCCCGTCGCGGACTTCATCCGCGCAATAGAGGGTGCGACGTCAACCGTGCTGGGCCATCGAGAAGACAACGTGTTGGTGGGCACGGTCATGGTCGGCAGCGACGGGCATCGAGGTTGGGTGTACTACCTCGCCGTAAGTCCAACTCATCAAGGGAGCGGTCTCGGCACACTCTTGATGACCTCGGCAGAAGCGTGGCTTCGCGAGCGCGGTACCGGAAAGATTCAACTCATGGTGCGTCACTCGAACGAAAAGGTACTGGCGTTTTACGAACACCTCGACTATGAAAATTCCGAGGTCAGCGTCTTGGCAAAGTGGATTTCGCCCAGCGCGTGACGTTGTGCGCGGTAGAAGGTGCAGCAACATTCGATAGTCTTTTTACGTGACACCAGACATCTATTCGCACGGCCATCACGAGTCAGTATTGCGCAGTCATCGCTGGAGGACAGCAGAGAACTCCGCCGCCTTCTTACTGCCGAAGCTAAGCCTTGGACTCTCGATTCTCGACATTGGTTGTGGGCCAGGGAACATCACCGCTGAGCTGGCGAGCCGTGTTGGCGACGGCAACGTGATCGGTATTGACCTTTCAAAAGAGGTCATTGAAGCGGCACGGCGCGACTTCGAGTCGCCAGCGCAAGGAAATCTTTCATTCAGGTCTGGCGACGTGTACGGACTCGACTTTTCAGACGAAGAGTTCGACGTTGTCTACGCTCATCAAGTCCTCCAACACCTCGGCGATCCCGTAGCGGCGTTGGTAGAAATGCGACGAGTTCTCAAGTCCGGTGGACTCCTAGCGATTCGTGACGCAGACTTTGGAGCGTTCGCCTGGTCGCCGGAAGATCCCGTGCTCACTCACTGGATGGACGTGTACCACCAAATCACGAGAAGGAACCACGCCCAAGCCGACGCTGGTCGGCATCTCAAATCATGGGTTCAAGCGGCGGGTTTTGAGGAGTTTGAGGTGTCGTCGTCGAACTGGACGTTTCATACGCCCGAGGAGCGAGCCTGGTGGGGTGGATTGTGGGCGGACCGTATTCGCCTGAGTGAGTTTGCTCGTCAAGCTCTTGAGTACGGCGTCGCCAGCAACGATGAACTCGCGGAGATGGCGCTGGCGTTTGATAGATGGGCCAGCGATCCAGACGGGGTCTTCATCGTGGTCCACGGCGAGGTTCTCGCGCGCCGCTAAGTGCGATAGATCAGTCGACGGAGAGTTCCCACACGATGAGATCGCCGTGCTGTGGGTCGTTTCGGCGTCTGACCTCGTTGAAGTTAAGACGGCGAAGAATGAGCTGGCTCGGAACATTCCAAAGCGCCGTCTCGGCGCGCACAATGAGTCCCCGATGGGTGACGCGTTCAAGGAGGAGTGACAATGCGGCCGTGGCGACGCCGCGACCGCGTGCCGAGGGTACGACGCCGTAACCAACTTCAAGCGCGTTGGCAACGGGTTCCGATTTAAAACCGAGCATGCCTACGACGAGCTCATTTTCTGCAATTAGCCAGGGTGCGTACCACGGTTCTGACGTCGACGAGGGAATGAATTTGGCGTAATTCGCGACGCGAACGTCCTCGTCGGTGGGAAAGTCCGTCGCCCAGCCAACATCGGGACGTTGCGTGTCGCGAATGCGCAGAGCATCGTCGAGAGAGAGCTCACGTATGAACACGATTGAAGTGGAGTTCTCCATCACCCTCAACGTATCGCGCGTCACGCGTCGAAGGCGACGACGCTAGGTCCTCTGCGGTAGCGTCATCGGTGTTGTGATTTCATTCGCGCACGTCATCTTGCTCGTAGTGGCGGGTTTCGTGGCCGGTGTTCTCGGCTCGGCCGGTGGGATTACGTCACTCATCTCATACCCCGCGCTTTTGGCCATTGGTATTGCGCCACTGCCGGCGAACGTCACGAACGCGGTTGCTTTAATGGCCTCACTTCCGGGTTCGGCATTGGGTTCGAGGCCCGAACTCAAAGGTCAAGGTCCGTGGCTTCGACGTTGGGTACTCGTCGCGGTAGGTGGCTGCGTGGTCGGCGTTGCCCTCCTACTGCTAACGCCCGACCGTGTCTTCAATCATCTGGTGCCCTATCTCCTGGTTTTGGCATCGGTGGTGTTGTTGGCCCAACCGTGGATCTCGCGGTGGCATGAGCGTCGTGACGTGCAGGTACATCGCTTCTTGCTGCCGTTGGGTCTCTTCGTGGTGGCGATCTACAGCGGTTACTTTGGCGCCGGGTCAGGTGTCATGTTGCTCGCCCTGTTTCTCTTAACGGTTGACCAAGGTTTTCCTAGAGCCAACGCACTAAAGAACGTCCTTCTCGGCATCGCCGACGTCGTAGCCGCGGCGGGGTTCTTGCTCTTTGGCCCCGTCCACGTGGGGGCCGCACTTTCGTTGGGCGGCGGACTTTTGATCGGAAGTTTTATTGGACCTTCAATCACTCGCAAAGTACCGGGGAGCGCTCTTCGCGTCTTCGCTGCTCTTTTGGGATTCGCACTCGCCATTGGTCTGTGGATCTCGTCGAACTAGACGGGGACTTGACACTTCGTTCAGTCCTTCAGTACTCGTTGAGGCGAGCAAGCGCAGCGCTGAGCCAATGGACTCTGCAACCTACGACGCTTAGAGACGCGATTGGCTATTCCTTTAGAGTGGAGCCGTGTAGTTGAAGGCCGCGTCAGACGTTTGAGTAGCCCTAGTAGAAACGAAGAGTTATGCGTTACGACGATATGGACGTCGCTGAGAGCCCCTTAGATCTCATTGGTCATACGCCGATGGTGCGTTTGGCCAACATCGGAAAGGGCCTTCGCTGTGACTTCATTGCCAAGTTAGAGACAACTAATCCCGGCGGAAGCTCCAAGGACCGTCCGGCACTTACGATGGTGCTCGCGGCTGAACACGACGGACTTCTTGGTCCCGGTTCAACAATCATTGAGCCGACGAGTGGAAACACCGGCGTGGGTCTCGCCATCGTTGCTGCGCAACGTGGTTACAAATGCATCTTTGTCATGAGCGACAAGATGGCGCCAGAAAAGATTGATGTCCTGCGCGCCTACGGCGCCGAGGTCGTTGTCTGTCCCACGGCCGTCGCGCCCGACCACCCAGAGTCGTACTACTCAACCGCTGAGCGACTCACCCGAGAGACTCCCAACTCATTTCGACCCGACCAGTATTCGAATCCCAATAATCCACTTGCCCACTACGAGTCCACGGGTCCTGAGATTTGGGAGCAGACCAAGGGCCGCGTGACACACTTCGTCGCGGGCGCGGGAACCGGGGGAACGATCTCGGGCGTGGGTCGGTACCTCAAAGAACAGAATCCAGCTATTCGCGTGATTGCGGCCGACCCCGAGGGTTCAGTCTTTTCGGGTGGAGCGGGAAGGCCGTATCTCACCGAAGGCGTCGGCGAAGACTTTTGGCCGAAAAACTACGACCCCACGCTCGTCGATGAGGTCATTGCCGTGAGTGACGCCGACGCGTTCTCTATGGCGCGCGAGGTCACTCAGCGTGAGGGAATTTTGATTGGCGGTTCGGGCGGCACTGCCGTGGCGGCGGCGTTGCGCGCGGCGCAGTCGCTCCCCGAAGACGCCGTCGTCGTCGTACTCATACCCGATTCCGGGCGAGGGTATCTCTCGAAGATCTTTAACGACACGTGGATGACGGACTTTGGATTCCTTCGACCACATCACGAGATGGACGCGGGTGACGTACTTGAGGCAAAAATAAAGCGTCAGGCGAGCACCTTGGCTGATTTGGTTCTTGTTACCGAGGACGTTCTGGTTCGCGACGCGATTTCTCTGATGCGTGAGAAAGACGTCTCGCAGCTCTTGGTGACCGTGACGGCTGAGTTGCCACTAGCGGCGAAGGAAGTGTCGGGGTCGCTGAGTGAGCTCGGACTTCTTGAAGCCACGACGCGTGACCCTTCGGTGCTCGACCTTCGGGTGAAGGAAGTGGCCGACCCATCAATACCAATGGTCGGCGTGGGCATGAGCGTGACGGAACTTACGAGGCGGCTCAGCACGTCGGCCGGCGTGCTGATCCTTGACGGTGGCCACCCCGTAGGCGTACTCACAAGAAGTGATCTGCTGGGATTTCTAGAGCAGAGGAGCGAGAAGTGAGCGGCTTCAATACCAGGTCCATTCACGTTGGCTCCGAGCCTGATCCCGTGACCGGGGCGGTGAATCCTCCGGTGTACCTCACCTCCACGTACGCCCAAGACGGCGTGGGTGTACCGCGCTTCTCTGACTACTCGAGGGTCGACAACCCAACGAGGGCCGCTCTCGAGTCGTGCTTGGCCAACCTCGAAGAAGCGCGCTACGGCGTCGCCTTCGCCTCCGGTCTGGCCGGAGAGGACGCGTTGCTGCGCACGCTCTCTCCAGGCGATCACGTCATCTTGGGTAACGACGCCTACGGCGGCACGTACCGTCTGCTCACGAGGGTCTTTGGCGAGTGGGGAGTAACGGTGTCGTGCGTTGACTTGAGCGACGTCGCCGCGGTAGAAGCTGGCTTTAGCGAGACAGCGAAGATGCTCTGGGTCGAGACACCTAGCAACCCACTCTTGAACGTGGTGTCGATCACTGATCTGGCTGTCGTCGCGCACGCGCACGACGCGTTGCTCGTGGTGGATAACACGTTCGCGACGCCATTCTTGCAACGTCCCCTCACGTTGGGCGCCGACGTGGTGGTGCACTCAACAACCAAGTACGTGGGTGGTCACTCTGACGTCATTGGAGGCTTCGTCGCGACGAACAACGACGAGCTCGCGACCAAGTTGAAGTTTCATCAGTACGCCATTGGTGCGGTGCCCGGTCCCTTGGACTGTTACCTCTTGATACGAGGTCTAAAGACTCTCGGTATTCGAATGGAGCGTCACTGCTCGAACGCCCGTGCGGTCGCGGCCTACCTGGTGGAGCACCCCGCGGTCGACAAGGTCTATTTCCCGGGCTTGGCGCACCACCCCGGACACGACATCGCGAAGACCCAGATGAGTGATTTTGGTGGCATGGTCAGCTTCACCGTCAAGAGTGGCGTCGACGTGGCTCGAAAAATCTGTGAATCGACCTCGATCTTCACACTTGCGGAGTCGCTTGGCGGTGTCGAGAGTTTGATCGAGTTACCCTCAGCGATGACCCACGCGTCAACGGTCGGATCCACGCTGGAACCGCCAGCCAGTCTCATTCGTCTCAGTGTGGGCATCGAAGACATCGAAGACTTGATCGAAGATCTTGCACAGGCTCTCGAGCTCTAGGCGAACCGTGATTCTCTCTGGAGGGCAGTTGATAAAAAATCGGTCGTCAAAGGGGTCGTTAGGTGTCCAGGATGAGTGACGCGCACTTTTTGATTCTTACCGGACCCCCGGGTGCGGGGAAGACAACGGTGGGGCGTCTCGTCGCCGAGGCCTTCGAACCTTCGGTCGCTCTTGAGTCGGACTTCTTTTGGGCCGCCATCGTGAACGGACAGATTCCGCCGTGGGAGTTCGAATCCGCGGAACAGAATCGAACCATGATTCGTGCCTCACTCGCCGCGGCGACCTGCCTGGTGGCGTCGGGTTACGTCACGGTGCTGGAGGGGATTGTTGGACCATGGTTCTTTAATCTGCTTCGCGAGGAGTTATATGACGTTAGCGCGACCATCTCGTACGTAGTGTTGCGACCGACGCTTGAGGATTGTCTCTTTCGCTCAAAGGATCGACGTCGCGATCCTCGCCACGCCGGGGCCTTGAGCGAAGAGGAACCAATTCGTCGCCTCTACTCTCAGTTTGAATCTCTCGGCAGCCACGAGAGAAACGTGATTGACACGTCATTGTTAAGCATTGATGAGACCGTTCAACTGATCGTCGACGATTTGAACGGCCCGGGAAAGTACGTCGTTGCGCCATGACGTTCTTGCTCGATGAGGTGGGAACGTGGACGGCCCACTTCCCTTTGTAGGCTGACGCAATGGCGCTGGGAGATGAACCTCAAGTCGAAGGACCCCAACGCATTGTCGTCCAAGGTCCTTCAGGTAGTGGCAAGACGACCCTCGCACAATCCCTGGCGTCGTCGTTGGGCTACCCCTACTTAGAACTTGACTCGGTCTTTCATCAAGAAAACTGGACGCCGCTCGACGCCAACGCGTTTCGAGACGTGGTCTCGACATTCGCCGAACAACCCCGATGGGTCTGTGACGGAAACTACCGCGTCGTGCGTGACCTTTTGTGGGGTCGAGCTGACGTGATCGTGTTCATTGACCTTCCTAAGTGGCAAGTAATGACACGCATCATCAAACGAACGCTCAGGCGAGCACTTGGACGGGCCGAACTTTGGAACGGCAATCGAGAGTCACTGCGTAACTTGCTATCGCGTGACCCCGAACGAAACATCGTGCTGTGGTCGTGGAACACGCACGCTCGCTACCGCGAGACCTTGCCCAACGAAGCTCGGATCGGGGCCCCGAACGCCGAGGTAACGATTCTTCGAGGCTCCAAAGCGGTCGGGCGTTTCATCGAGGGCCATCAGAGGTGACCGCGAGATATCGTGGGCTTGAATCGTCGTCGCGCTCTAGGGAGAACGACCATTTCGAAAGGCGGGGCACGTGACACCTCGAATCACGGCATCACCGACTATTTCAATTGATGGGTACATGGCCGGCCTCGACCAGGATGAAGCTAACCCCTTAGGCGTGGGCGCTCATGAGCTTCACGAGTGGATCTTTGCCACGAAATCCGGCCGCGAAATGATTGGCGAGAGCGGGGGCAGCGAGGGCGTTGATGACGGTGTCTTCAACGCCAATAGGAACGACGCGGGCGCCACGATTATGGGTCGCAATATGTTCGGTCCTGTCCGTGGGCCCTGGGGCGAAAGTGACTGGCGTGGATGGTGGGGCGACGATCCACCCTTTCACCATCCGGTCTTCGTACTGACGCATTTCGAACGTCCAGATCTGGTCATGGGCGATACGACATTCCATTTTGTCAACGACGGCATAGAGTCCGTCGTGTTGACGGCCCGTGCCGCCGCGCCCGACCGCGACGTTCACGTCGGCGGAGGAGCAGCGACGCTCGGGGCGTTCATCAAAGCTCAGTTGATTGACGAACTTCAGGTCTCCGTAGCGCCGATTTATCTTGGTGCGGGGGAGCGTCTCTTCGAAGTCGCGGGTGAGTGGCCCGAGGGTTACGAAGTTCGAGACGTCATCGCCGGCGAGGGTGCAACGCACTACACATTGGTGCGTACGTCGCCGACGTCGATGTAGCACGCAGGAGATCTAACCCGTGGCCGCCAGCGTCAGAGCGTTTCGAGCGAACGACTCGCAACTCTCTGATTTGATTGCTCTTCGATATCAGTGGCGAACTGAAGAAGCGGGTGAGAAGGGTGAGGGACTCGAGGGCTTTGAGGCAAGATTTCGATCGTGGTACGACGCGCGTGGTGAGTCGCACCTGGGATATTTACTGACTCTTGACGAGATGCCAATTGGGTGCGCGTGGCTTGTCATCATTGACCGGATACCTGGTCCTGAGGTGTTCGATCGACGTGCAGGCATGGTGCAGAGCGTTTTCCTCTTAGCTAACTATCGAAATCAGAAACTCGGAGTGACGCTGATGAAGGCGTTGATGGACGAGGCGCGTTTGATGAAGTTGAGCTATCTGATGACGCATCCGTCGAGGGAGTCAACCTCCTTCTATAGGAGGCTGGGTTTCGAGATTGCGGACGCGGCATTAGAGCTTCGCTTTGAACTCACCGAGTAGCTACGGACGTCGTGTCGTTTGTTACTCGCTGCTGACGCTCTTGTCTTCGATCTCCCAGGCGTGATCGACGACGTGCCAGGCGATTCGTCTGATCGCGTACGCGGTGGGCCACTTGACGTTCGGTGTTGGTGACTTCAGTGTCGTGACGACGACGTCACGCTGTTCGTCCCAGGGGGTACGAGGAGCGACGCGGGCGCCAACCTTGGAGCAGTAAGCGCGTTCAGCTTCACGAACGTGATTGGCGATCGCGTCACGGTCGCGGCCACCGCCTCGAGGTCCGCGTCGCATCTCTTGGGGTGCTTCGTCGACTACTGCGTCGAAGTAGTTCCAACAGTCTTGGAGGACCGCGATCTGGCGATTGAGTTCGCGCGTCGTGAGTGGAACCTTGTCCCACGCGCCTCTTACGTCGGGTGCGCCAAAGTCCGTCGTCCCGTTTCCTTTCGCGGAGCCGACGACCTCGAAGGTGCCGGGGCGAAATGTACCGGTCACGATCTTCGCGTAGCGCTCAGCGTACGCGTCGAGGGCTTCTATCGCGAGGTCCGGGCTCTTCGCGCGCCGACACCAACCGGGCCAGTCCAAGGACACGGCAAAGACCGAGGTCGTACCTTCTTCGATGTACACCCGCGACGTTGCCATCACATTCTCCTTACGTAGACGGTAGTTCTCGTCGATGACACGCCAACGATGAACGCTCGACGTCGCGAAATCGAGTGAGGCGCGACACAAGCGTTACGACCGGGAATTGGTCCATTTTGCTGGACAGACACTCGACGTCGCGGAGATCGAGACGACATCGACCGTCGAGCGCGCGCTCGAGGAAGAGTCACGCGGCTCAACACTGCAATCAAGTGTCCACCAAGCGCAACGACGTTATCGTGTTCACGTGACGCTATCTGTTGAGACGTACACCGATTCGATCAAGAAACACAGCGTGGCGCTCGCCACGATTGCTCCGGCTGTCTTGGATGTACCCGTCGAACACTGTCCGGGTTGGACGGTAAGTGACGTACTGCAGCACCTCATTGAAGTGCAATGGTTTTGGGCCACCATCGTAGAACAACGACGCAACACTCGTGTCGAAGACGGTCGACCCGTCAGCGTGGAGAGATCCAAACTTGTTGAACGTTTCTTGATAGGTGCAGACCATCTGGTGCAGGTTCTTGGTGACGCGGATCAGAGTGATCACGTGTGGACCTGGTCGCCATTGCAAAACGACGTGGCCTTCGTCACCCGTCATCAAGTCCAGGAGATAATGGTGCATCACTGGGACGTTGCCCACGCCGCCGGAACGACGTTGAAACTCGCCACCGACGTCGCCACGGACGCAATTGCTGAGTTCCTCACCCTTTCCGTGTCGAGTGATGCCGATCCGCTCGACCCGCCAGGCGAACCTTTCGCGGGCCGTCTCGGACTGTGGAGCACCGACGCTAACGAAGGTTGGACTTTACAAGACGCGTCATCACCCGGCACGGTGCGCTTCAACAGTGGACTCGACACGGGCGTACCGACGCTGTCGGGATCGAGCAGTGACCTTCTTTTGTGGCTCTATTCGCGCCTCGATGTCGTGGGCGACTCAGAAGCGCAAGAACTCGGCCGGCGTCTGCACGCTCTCAGTCCCACGGCCTAGCTCGCGCACGTTCTATTTTTGACGCTGCGCGAACTAGAGATCCTTCGCTAGTTGCGCCGCGTTTGCCAAAGCCAACGTTCCAATGCTCAGGTAACTCGGCCGATCACTGATGCCGAGCGAGACGAAGAACACGCCAAAGAGGACGGCCCAGCCAATCGTGCGCCGAAGTGTGGCGTCGTCACAGGTCTTGTAAGTATCGAAGAACTCACCGAGGGCAACGTACGGCAACGACATGAGACCACCAGCGAGGTCGGTGGCGGGGTCGCCCGCGCAAAGGTCCCCAAAGTCAACGACGCCCACGAGCACCCCGTCGCGATAGAGCGTGTTGCCCGGATGGAAGTCCCCGTGAAGCCAGGTGCGTGGTTGGCTCCCTCGAGGAGCGTCACGAACACTGTTCCAGAGGGAGCGCACCGCCTCGCCGTCAACGTCACTACCTAGTTCGTGCAGACGTAAAAGAAGTACTGATTCGCGTTCGGCGAGCGGGACGCTTCGAAAGGGGTTGTGCGGAGCGTTGTCGGGAGCCTCAAGGTGAATCTCACGAAGGAAGGTGGCTAACGCCACTGCTGATTGAGCGCGTACGTTGGGGGCGGTCTCGTCGCCCGCGACGCCATCGATCCACCTAGCGATAAGCCACGGCCAGGGGAAACCGTCGCTCGGCACGCCCGCCTTAAGGGGCAGCGGCGTCGCCAGCGAAACGTGACCAGCGAGATCGGGCAGCCAACGAAGTTCGTTCTCAATGAGGTCGGCCGCGATCTCCCGTCGGGGTATGCGAAGAACGAGTTTATCGCCGAGACGCCAAAGAGAGTTATCAAAGCCCTCAGCCACTTTGACGACACCGAGGTCGGCCAACGCGGGGAACTGCGATCGAAGTAACGAGCCGATTAGTGCCGCGTCGATGTCTACCTCCGCCGCCGGCCAACTCATCTCACGAGACTACAAAATCGGTCCCGCCCCCACCTCGGGGTGACCCGCGCCCCGAGCGCCGCCGCCGTGAGAAGGTTAGATTCACGTCGGGTTCGTCGTTGCGACTTAGAGCTTGTTTAATTCTCATGGATCCAAAGGTGTGTTCGTTCGAGGTAAAGGCGTATAAGAATGCAACGGCACGAATCATGGTGGAGGTCGCGTGAGTGAGTCTGAACTAGTAGTAACCGACGCGAGGGCGGCACTGGTTGGCGAACTGAGCGTTCGAAGAGCGCTGCCGACGCGTGGCCGGCGCACTGTCGGCGCGTGGTGCTTCATCGACCATATGGGACCGGCCACGTTGAGCCCCGACAATCTGTTCGGCGTCGCGCCACATCCTCATATAGGACTCCAAACGGTGACTTGGTTGTTCGACGGCGCACTCGTCCACCGTGACAGTCTCGGCTCAGAGCAACTTATTCGGCCCGGTCAACTCAATCTCATGACGTCAGGCGCGGGAATCGTGCACTCCGAAGAGAACCCAGGACTCACTTCAGGTGAGCTGCACGGCGCGCAACTCTGGGTGGCGCTGCCGACAAAGACGCGCGACGGCGTGGCCGCCTTCGCGCATCACACGGACTTGCCTCGCTTTGAATTAACTAATGGCGAAGGTGTTGTCTTGGTTGGCAGCATTAATGACGTCCGCTCGCCGGCCCGTCACGACAGCGATCTTGTTGGCCTTGAACTCACGCTGCGACCTGGCCAAAACGTCATTCCCCTCGAACCGACCTTCGAGTACGCAATGGTCGTCATACGAGGAGCGGTGGGCGTCAAGGGAGAGACGATCAAGCCGGGACACCTCGCGTACCTTGGCCTCGGTCGTGACGAGATCAACGTTTCGACGACTGAGAACTCAGTCGCACTCTTGCTCGGCGGCGTCCCTTTCGAAGAATCAATTGTTATGTGGTGGAACTTCGTCGCTCGTTCGCAAGAAGAGATCTCCAGTGCCTACGAAAGTTGGGCCAAGAGCGATGAGCGCTTTGGTCCTGTTGATTCGAAACTGTCCCGCATTGAAGTAGGGGCACCGCCGTGGTTTAGGTCGAATCGTTGAGGTTTTGCTGAGGCACGAACAACGCGTAGCAACGATTACGGTTTATAGTCGTGTCCGAAAGTTCCGCGTCGTTACCGCTCTACGAATCGAACGGGCGACTGGAACACGTCGACGCCATGCGGCCATTCTCGCAGGCCGCGGTCATCGCGACGCACGCGTTGATCTTCTTTGCCCCATTGGCCACGAGCATGACCGTGACGAGTGTCTTGGTACTTACGCGGTTCTCGCGCGAATCCTTTTTCTTCGTCTCCGCCCTGGTGTTGACCTACACCTACCTTCAGGAAACACCCTTCAAACTCGGTCACTTTTGGAAGCGGCGACTGCTGCTGACGGGACTGCCGTATCTGTCGTGGACAATCATTTACTACGTCTTCATTTCGGCCAAGACCGTCAAGAGATTTCCCTACTACCAGTTTCCTTATCATTACCTCGTGAGCCCCAGCGGACTGCACGAGTTTTTGACACTGCTCGTCACGGGCTACTACCAGCTCTACTTCATCGTGGTGCTCTTCGAGTTCTACGTGATTTTTCCTTTACTTCTGGCGTGGTTGCGTCGCGCTCGGCGATGGCACGTACACATTCTCATTGGTGCGATGATCTGGCAGATTCTCTACGACGCGGCGATGCGACACCATGTACTGCCCTTCGTGATCAGCGGCAAACTCGAGACGCGACTCATACTGTCGTACCCCATTTATTTATTGGGCGGCATGATTGTGGCGCTCAACTACCGCGCCTTTCATCTTTGGATGCTGCGACACGCGAAACTCGTCGTGGGGATGGCCGTAGTGGCCGCGGCGATTGCCCTCGGGCTTAACTACGTGACTGGTACTGGCTTCGTGCCCACGTATCTCGCGCCCAACTCAGACGTACTCGCGCCACTCGCCATTCTGTACAACGTGGGAGCGGTTCTTTGTCTCTACTTGCTTGGCGTCTATCTCGTCAATCGTCACCGAAGTGCGCGCACGCGTTCGGTGGTGGCGTCAACGGCTAACGCGTCGTATGGGATCTACCTCTCACAGATGATCTGGATTCCAATACTGCAACGAGCGGCCACGAGAGTTCATCTCTCGTCGCACGTGTCGTGGCCTTTTGTTGTGGTGATGGTGCTCATCGTGGTCTTCACGTTGGGTTACGTACTGAGCGCGATTCTCATGCGCACGCCCCTCGGACCAGTTTTCGTGGGACGGCGCCACGTAAGAAAAGACGCGCTCAACGTGGACACGGGGTCTCGTCGCTAGATTTCGTACAGCGAATTACGGCGCCAAGAGCGACTGAATGGTCCACACGCTGCAGTTGTCTACGGTGTCCCAGATCAGGCCTTCCAGCGGTGTCGCTGACGCGGATGCTCGAAGTGCACGAATCGTGCCGCCGTGGGTGACGACGAGAAGCCGCTTCGTTGACCATTCTTCGTCAACGCGGTCGAGGAAGATATCGGCGCGTCGAACGACGTCACGAAAAGACTCGCCCTCGTCGGGTCGAGCATCGGGATCGACGAGTATGCCTTTGGAAATTCCGGTAACGGCTGACGTCAACGTCGAACTCGGACCCGTTTCGAGCACGCCAAAGGAGCGTTCACGCAGGAGAGGATCTATTTCAAGGGGGAGTGAGAGGACTTCGCCAATGATCGAGGCCGTTTCTCTCGCTCGAGCGAGATCACTCGAGATAATGAGATCGAAGTCCATGTCCAAAAAGGATTCGGCGACGAGTTGGGCCTGGCCTCGTCCCTTGTCATTGAGACGTGCGGTGTCGTCTTGACCTTGGACGACGCTCTTCGCGTTCCACTCAGTTTCGCCGTGACGCACGAGCGTGATAGGAAGCGCACTCTCGGGGGCTGAGCTCACGCTGACCAGGTTACTTTTCTCGCGAAAGTTCGCGCGATAGTGCTTTGAACGGCGAGCGGAGAGAATTCACAGGAAATTCCAAGAGTGACACGTCGTCGTCGTCGACATAATCCCAGCAATTACAGGAAACAATTCTGCACTCCTTAGTATTCCTCCAGGAATCTTTCAGGCGGCCACCGTTAATATCGTGACATGCCATTACAACTTCCACCGAGAGCCACCAAACCGCGATCGGTGGGTGTGACGATGATTATCGACAACGGCGTGCCCCTCGGCCACTTCGCCGACGTGATTGAGAGTCAGGGCGAACACGTCGATTTCGTGAAGTTCGGATGGGGAACTTCGGTGGTCACGAAGAACTTCAAAGTCAAGGTCAATATTGTCAAAGAGGCCAATATTGACTTCTACCTAGGTGGCACCCTCTTCGAAAAATACATCCAGCAAGACCGTTTCGACGAATTTCGCTCCCTCGCGCACGGTTACGGCGCCAAATTCGTGGAAGTTTCTAACGGCACGATCGACATAACGAATGACGACAAGGCAGATTTCGTCAAGCGACTCTCTGACGACTTCAACGTCATTTCAGAAGTTGGTTCGAAGGATCAAGCCACTTCGGACACGATGGCGCCAAATAAGTGGATCGATTACATTGTCGCCGACGTTGACGCCGGGGCCTATTTGGTCACACTGGAAACCCGCGAGGGCGGCAAGGGTGGCATCTGTCGATCGAATGGCGAACTTCGCTACGGACTTATCGAAGAGATTCTCTCGTCAAAAAAGATTGCGCATGAGAGGCTGCTCTTCGAAGCTCCTTCAACTGAGCTTCAGACGTACTTCATTAAGCGGGTTGGTACTGATGCAAACTTAGGCAACATCGCGGTATCCGACATCATTCCTCTCGAGACGATTCGTTTGGGACTACGAAGTGAGACGTTGCTCAATTTCGAGCCTCGTAGTCGCGACGAAGAGTAAGCCGACGGATGAGAGAACAACGCGACGTCTTTCACCTCGCCATCCCTTCCTACGATCTCGATGAGACGCTTAACTTTTACGTAACCAAACTCGGTTGCAAGTTGGCGCGGCGCTACGATGACCGCGTGACGTTGGACTTCTTTGGTGACCAACTGGTCTGCCATCTCAGCGAGGCGCCGGCCGAGATGACGCCAATGAACGAGCTACCGATGTACCCGCGCCACTTCGGAGTGACGTTTCGCGAGAAGGAAGACTTCGACGCGCTCTACCAATTGTGCAAGCAGCGCGACGTAGCTCTCTATAGCGACGTGAAGTTGCGTTTCGAAGGCAAGGTTGAGGTACATCAGACATTCGTGGCCTGCGATCCTTCGTCAAATCTCATCGAGTTCAAGCACTACGTTGATCATCGAATGATGTATTAATTGGTTCATAAATGGAACCGCCGTCACTTCGACCTAACTCTCACCCGCTCGACGTACTCATAACCAATCAAGCGGCTTCGCGCGCTTCGGCGTCGTATCTTCTAGAAGCCCGTGGGGCTCGGACGCTTTCTTTCAGCGAACTCTTCGACGACGTGGTTGCGACACGTACCCAGTTCCACAGTTGGGGGATACGGCGAGGAGCGCGGGTTGGTCTTCTTCTCGCCGACCCGCTTACGTTTTCGACGTGGTTTTTGGCCGGATTATCGGCCGGGGTATGGGTCGCGCCGTTGGATCCAACCGTCACAGCACAAAATCTGCATCACGTCGATGAGCGCGCACGCGCGCTTTCCTTGACGACAGTGCTGAGCGATCGCGACGCGCCGGAGTCGGCCGTGGTGACCTGGATCAACGTTACTGGTGGTTCCGACGCTGCTAACGGGGAGAGCGGTTTATCTGACGTGGCGGGTGATGATGGCGGCGTGCTGCTCTCATCGTCGGGCACGACCGGTGCGCCCAAAGTCGTGGCGTTGTCAATGGCGCAACTGCTCGCCACAGCGACGCTCATTGCTCGCCACAACTCCCTTTCAACCAGCGACCGTGGACTGAACTCACTACCTCTTTGGCACGTGAACGCCGAAGTCGTCGGGCTGTTGGCGACCCTCGTCGCCGGCTCGTCGTTAGTCCTCGACGATCGTTTTCACCGTACGGGCTTCTGGAAAATCGTCGACGACTTCGAAGTGACGTGGATTAACGCCGTACCCGCGATAATTTCGCGTCTTGCGAGCTTGCAAGACGGCGAGGTGCCAGCAGCGAGGGTTCGTTTCATTCGATCGGCGTCAGCGCCACTTTCTCCTCAGCTCTTCACTGAGTTCGAGACGTCCACCGGTATTCCCATTATTCAGTCCTACGGGATGACTGAGGCCGCCAGTCAGATCTCTGCGAATCCCTTAAACGGTATGCGTAAAGCGGGTTCGGTGGGCGTGGCCGTTGGTGTGAGTGTGCGCGTTGTGCCACTCGATGACGAACCTTCTTCACAGGGCGTGGATATTGGCCATATTGAGATCAAAGGTCCAACCGTTATTCGCGCCTACGAGAGTGCCGCGTACGACGATCGATTTGACGCTGACAGTTGGCTTCGTACCGGCGATCTTGGCTATTTTGACGGCGACCACTACCTCTTCATCGTTGGACGCACCGACGACGTCATTAACCGCGGGGGCGAGAAGATCTACCCGCTCGAGATTGAGAACGTGCTCGCGACGGTTAAGGGCGTTGCTAATGTCGCGGTTATTGGTGAGTCTGACGAAGTCTTTGGTCAGGTTCCCGTCGCGTACGTGCAACCGAGTGACGTTGAAACCCTCGCTTCATCAGGGACGTTGAGCGAACTCGTGCAGCGCATTCGTTCTAAGGCGACCGAGGCGTTCTCGAAGGCTCATCGTCCGGCAGTCGTGAAAGTCGTCGAGGAGTTTCCTTCGGCCGCCACTGGAAAAATTCGTAAGGGTCTCCTTCGCGGTGGCGACGTTACCGTTGTCTACGAAGAACGCCTGTAGTTCTCGCGCAGAACTAAGTTCGACACGATCTTTAGACCAAGGAAAGTAATGAGTTCAGCCACTGAGGCGGCACCGAGCGGCACGCGCCAGCGCTTAGATCACGTCGACGCGATGCGTCCGATCAAACAGACGGCGGTTATTTCAACCCACGCGCTCATTTACTTCTCGCCCCTTTCAACGAGTCTGTTGGCGGCTGGACTATTGACGTTGACCCACTTCTCTCGTGACGCGTTCCTCTTCGTGTCGGCGTGCATGTTGGCCTACAGCTACCGCGATAAAGCGACAGTGAAGTTAGGTCACTACTGGAAGCGCCGCTTCATGGCGGTGGGACTCGTGTACTTGGTGTGGTCGGTGATCTATTTCCCAATTGCCTTGATGACGAACTCGACGACGTTTCCCTACTACCACCTCGCGCTGTCGTCGATCTTTAGTTCCTCGGGCGCACACAATTTCCTCTTCGCGCTCGTCACCGGGTACTACCACCTGTACTTCCTGCTCGTGCTCTTGGAGTTCTACGTTGTCTTTCCCTATATCTTCATGTTCATTCGTCGATTTCCGCGGTCGCACGTCTACATTGTCCTGGGCTCGGTGATCTGGCAGTTCGTCTACCCTTACGCTGTTCGTCACGATTGGTTCGGCTTCATCATGTCGCCCAAAGTTGAGACGCGAATGGTCTTTTCCTATCCGCTCTATCTCCTCGGTGGGGTTGTCACGGCGTTTTATCTGGAGCGCTTTCACGCCTTCGTCATTGCCCACAAACGCGCCCTTCTCGCGTGGACCGTAATTTTTGGCACGTTGCCAATCATGTTCGACTATCTCTATCGACATCACGACGGCATACCGAAGATCTTCGCTCCCGGGGCCGACCCCTTCGCCTGGTCGGTCGTCCCCTACGACGTCGGCGCGATTATTGCGGTGTACCTGCTTGGCGTCTTTCTCGTGAGCCCCAAGCGCAGTGCTCGTACCCGCGCTATTACCAAATCCGGATCTGAGGCAGCGTACGGGATCTATCTCTCACAGATGATTTGGATTCTGTTTCTCCATCGGTGGCTCTATGAGTGGGGCGTGTTGAAACACGTGCCATGGCTGATCATGATGCTCTTTGCGGTGACGTTCGCCTACTTAGTGGGATGGCTCTTCAGTGCGATCTTCGCGCGCACGCCGCTCGCTCGAGGGCTCGTAGGGCGCTCACAAGTTCCTTGGAGTACGTTCTTCCCCGAAAGAGGACAGTTCGCTAAGACGTCACACGACGATTTTGGCGAAGGTCCCTTGAATCTCACCGATCAGTAATCGCGGGGCGTTCCCTCGTCGCGAACAACTTCTAGAGAAGTTGTCGAAATTGTAAAGCGCAGTGCTCATCCAATGCGTAGGGCTACCATGGGATTTTGTCAACTGAGGTGAGTAAGCGTGGCTAAGTCCAATGGCGAAAGTGAACGCCAGCGTGTACCTCCGCCACTAATCAAGCATCGCATCGCCTCGGGTCGCGGTGCGATGGAACAGCCCAACGTCACCCACGACGGCGACGCACGTCTGACCCCGGCGTTCTGGCTCGCCGTTCTTCTTACCGGAGTCGCGACGGGCCTCTTCGGTGATTTCTTGATGTGGATCTTGTCGCTCGCTGAACGAGGTGCCTTTAACTTTCACTCGGGCAGCTTTCAAGACGCCGTCGCCGCGGTGTCTGGACCGCGACGAATTGGCTCGCTCCTGGTAGCCGGGATCTTTGGTGCCCTTTCGTGGTACCTCATTCGTCGCTATCTCAGAAATGAGAAGTCCGAGATCGACGAAGCCGTGTGGTCGGGCAGTGGCGACTTGTCGCCGCGGCGCAGTCTGCTCACGTCCATTGTCTCAGAGATTGTGGTGGGTCTCGGAGCCTCCATTGGTCGAGAGGCCGCGCCGAAGTTGATGGGGGGCGCGTCGGGCAGCGTGATCTCCGGCTGGTTCCACTTAACGTCGGCACAAAAACGACTGCTCGTAGCCTGCGGCGGTGGGGCGGGACTCGCCGCGGTCTACAACGTTCCTCTGGGCGGCGCGATCTTTACGGCAGAAGTTCTCTACGGCAGTTTCGCCTTACCTGTCGTGCTTCCCGCGCTCGCGACGTCACTCATCGCGACGGTGGTGGCGTGGATCTACTTGCCCAACGGCGCCACGTATCCAGATATTCCCCACTATCGCTTCAGTGGCTCGTTGATGGTCTGGTCGCTGTTAGCCGGGATCATCATTGGCTTGCTCTCGGTCTTTTACGTGCGTCTCATTAGCTGGGTGTCGCATCATCGCGCCAAGGACGCGCATATTTTTTGGGTGATGCCGCTCGCGTTTTTGGTGGTAGGCGTGCTCGGCCTGTGGTATCCACAACTCTTTGGCAACGGCAAGGATATGGCCCACGAGGCCTTCCTTGGTGCCAGCAGCATTGGGCTGCTCTTCGCGCTCTTCGCTCTTAAACCCTTCGCGACCGCTCTCACGTTGGGCAGCGGCGCGGCCGGAGGTCTCTTCACGCCCTTTCTCGCCACGGGTTCGGTCTTGGGAGGATTTTTAGGCGCTGCGTGGCTTCACCTTTGGCCGGGCACGCCCCTCGGGGCGTTCGCGCTCGTCGGTGCGGCGGCGATGATTGGCGCGACGATGCAAGCACCGTTGGCCGGAATGGTGTTGGTGTTGGAACTTACGCACGGAGGCTTCTCCATCATGATTCCGATGCTCGCCGCCACCGTGATCGCCACGTTTTTAGTGCGACATATTGATGGCTACTCCATCTACAGCGCCCGGTTGCCGCAGCGTGCACTCGTAGTCGCTTTGAATACTCCCGGTGAGATAGTGGACGAATGAGGACTCAGTTCCGCGTGAGATAATAGAGACGTGAAGATTTTTTCGCGCTCTCGACGGAGTAGTCGATGAGCGAGTCGACGCTGACGATTCGACGAACTAAGAGCGACGACTGGTCGGCGCTTCGTGCGATTCGTATTGAAGCGTTACTTGATACTCCCGAAGCGTTCGGTTCAACCTACGCCGAGACGATGCTTTATTCAGACGATGAGTGGCGCTCGTTCGCTTCCAAGCGCTGCTACTTTCTCGCCGAGCGCGACGGCGTGGTGGTGGGCATGATCTCTGGCGGTTTCAACGACGCGCAACCGGGCACGCATTGGTTGTACGGCATGTTCGTCACGCCCTTAGATCGTGGTACCGGAACCGCGCAAGCACTGGTCCGTTCCGTAAGCGAGTGGGCGCGTGGCGATGGGGCTGAAGAACTCTTTTTGCAGGTTGGTTCCAGCGTGGCCCGGGCTCGGGCCTTCTACGAAAAGCTGGGCTTTGTGCCCACAGGCGACCAGTTCGCGTTGCGTCGAGACGCCACGCTCGTTCTCCTAACAATGAAGAGGTCACTTGTCGAATCCTGAATTTCGAGTCAAAAGCGTCTCGGCGTCGAGCCTCCACGACCTCCGTCGACGAGTGCTGAGGGGTAATAGACCCGACGCCGTGGTCGCCGACGCTCGTGACGATGAAGAGACGTCACTACACGTGGCGGGTTTTCTCGACGGACAACTTGTCGTAAGTTCGTCGTTTTACCTTTCGACCCCACCTAAGAACGAGCATCTTGTGACGTCCCAACTGCGCTACATGGCGACTGACTTTGATGCCCAGGGAAGGGGTTACGGCGCGATTGTCCTGGAAGCCGCGGGCGAGATGCTTCGCGAGCGCGGTGTCGAGCAACTATGGGCGAACGCTCGCGACACGGCCCTTGGTTTCTACCTGGCGACTGGTTGGAGCGCGATCGAAGGATCCGAGCATTTGAGTGCCGAAACGCAACTTCCCCACACGGTTATTTACAAACTTCTTACCGACGAAACGCAAACGGCGTCTGGCTAAGCGCCGCACTTACTAAGTTTGAAAGATGCGTAAATATCTCTACCTCCTCGTCGTCCTTGTTGTCATCGGCGTCGGAATTGCCGTCTTTTCCAAGGCGAAGACGACAACGGCCACGACCACGACGACAAAGCCCGCGCCCGTCTTTCCGGACGCTCCTTTGACCGGCGTGCCGGACCCTTCGGGTACCGCGTTGTTGCGTCCGGCACTCACGGTCAAGATTGAGAACACGCCCGAGGCGTTGCCGCAGTGGGGCGTCGATCAGGCCGACGTTGTCTACGAAGAGATCGTCAACGGGGGCATCACGCGTCTCGCCGCAATCTTTAACTCCCAGGCACCCGCCAAGGTCGGACCCGTGCGCTCAGTGCGTCCGACCGACACCCAGGTAGTGTACCCACTCGGAGGCATCTTCGCCTTCTCTGGCGGTGCGCCTTACGCGATCGCTAGCATTTCGACCGCTCCAGTGAAGTTGGTCGACGAGGACGTCGCCGGAACCGCCATGTTTCGCGATAATTCACTCCAAGCACCCCACAATCTTTTCGCGGTGGCGTCCGCGCTCTTCGCCTTTAAGGGCACGCCCACGCCGCCGCCGGCACTCTTTACCTATCGTTCCGCTACTGCCAAGCCCACGGGCACGAAGGTAGCGAGTTTCGTCGTGCCGTTTCCAAGTATCTACCCCGTTACGTGGACTTGGGACACGACAACCCAGTCGTGGGACCGCACGCTTTTTGGAAAGGCCGACGTCACGGGAACGGGCGTGCGCGAGTCGCCAAAGAACGTCGTCGTGATGTTCGTGAACTACGTCAACGGCATCGGCACGGAGAACTCATACGCCAACCTCCAAGGTTCGGGGCCGGTGACGATATTTAGCGGCGCCAAGGAGACCCAAGGAACGTGGTCGAGGGGCGCTTCGATGTCGGACGTTATTCAGTACAAGACCGGCGCGGGCGCGCCAATCGCCCTCACGCCCGGCCAGACCTGGGTCGAGCTTCTAAATACTGGCGTGGCGCTGAGCGTCACCAAGTAACGGACGCGCCGGGAAACGATGCATACGGCGACACCACGTGAGAAGTTGAGAAGCGTTGGTTGAGGCGCGGGATCGCGGCCGAAGCCTAGGGTGAAGACGTCGTTGAAAGCGGAGGCGTATGGCGATACACGAACAGATCATTGAACTAATAGACGGACGCTCTCTCGAAGTCGCGACCATGGGCGATCCCTCGGGCCACACGGTGCTGTTTCATCACGGCACACCCGGTTCGTACAAAACCTTTCAAACGCTGGAACCGCTTCTCGAGTTTGGGAACTTTTTCTTCGTCACCAATTCACGAGCCGGATACGGCGCGTCGACGCGCCTCGAAGGCCGCACCATTTCGTCGGTCGTGGACGACGCACGCGCCACGCTGGACCATTTTCGACGCGGATCGTACGCGGCGATTGGTTGGTCGGGCGGGGGGCCGCACGCGCTCGCCTGCGGCGCACTCGACGCGGCGCGTTGTCGGCGCGTTGTCTCGCTCGCGAGCGTCGCGCCTCAGGGCGTGGACTTTGATTGGACCGAAGGAATGGGTCCAGAAAACCTCGATGAGTTCGAGCTCGCTCTTAAGGGTGGCGCGCAGTACGTGGAGTTCATGGCGACCGTGAACGCCGCTCTCGCCGACGCGAACAAGGATAATGTGATCGAACTTATGGCCGGACTGTTGCCCGAAGTTGACCGCGAGGTCCTCGCCGACGATGAAGTCCGCGAGCTCTTCGCCGAATCGTCTAGCTACGGTTGCAAGAGCGCAGGGCACGGTTACTACGACGACAATCGCGCGTTCTTCCTTCCCTGGGGCTTTGACGTGGCGAACATTCAGGTTCCCGTCGCGCTCTTCTTCGGTGACGCCGATCTCATGGTGCCGCCGACGCACGGCGCGTGGCTGGCGAGTCATCTGCCCCGTGCCAGCACGCACCACGTCGCCAGAGAAGGTCATCTGTCGATTTTCGCGAATCACTTCGACGAAGTCGCGACTGAACTCGCCGCGGCTTTTACTTAGTTGCACGATGATTCCTAGAATTGAGGGCCATGACGCGTCTCGGTAATCTCTTTGGCCCCGACTTCACCTTCCTGGGTGTGCCCTCGGCCGACCCCGACGACGCATCGACGTGGCGCTCGGCCCAAGCCGTCATTCTCGGTGCGCCCTTTGACGGGGGCACCTCGCATCGAAGCGGATGTCGTTTCGGACCTCAAGCCATTCGATCCGCGGACTACCTCCCTCACGACGGTAAGAGGCCCAGCCTCGCCCTGGGCGTGGATGGCCTCGTTGACCTTGGCGTGGTGGACCTCGGGGACGTTGAGATGCGACCAGGCGACACGGAACTCTCACTCGAGAGGCTCGAGAGCCTCGTCACGAACGTCGCGAAGTCCGGCGTGATTCCGATCATCCTCGGTGGCGATCACACGATCGCGCTGCCCGATGTCACGGGCGTCGCTCACCACGTGGGTTGGGGTCGTGTGTCGGTCATTCACTTTGACGCCCACGCCGACACCGGCGACACGCAGATGGGTTCGCTCTATGGCCACGGCACGCCGATGCGCCGACTTATTGAATCAGGAGCTTGTCGCGGTGATCGGTTCTTCCAGATTGGACTTCGCGGCTACTGGCCCGAGCCCGAAACGCTCGCCTGGATGGCCGAGCAGGGCATGCGATCCTTCGAGATGAGCGAGATAAGTCGTCGCGGACTCGATTCAGTACTAGATGAAGTGCTCGTGCTGGCCATGGCTGACTGTGACGCGGTGTTTCTCTCGGTCGACGTGGACGTCGTCGATCCGGGCTCGGCACCCGGTACCGGAACGCCAGAACCCGGCGGTCTTACCAGTCGCCAACTTCTCGACGCCGTGCGACGTGTCGCGATGAGCGTGCCGGTCGCGGGCGTTGACGTCGTCGAAGTCTCTCCGCCTTACGATCATGCTGAGATCACTGCCTATTTGGGCAATCGCGTCGTGCTCGAAGCCTTAGGCGGCATTGCGTGGCGAAAGAAGAACGAACGCGGCGAGATACGTCGTACCCCAAGCGATCCGTTGCTCGAGGGCCGTTAGTCGCGCGTTGAGTCGAGAATGGCGCGCACCATCTCTTCACTCGTGTTGGGGTGTAAGAACGCAATGCGCCCTACGGTCTCGCCCTCCCACTTGGTGGGCGTGACGAAGGCCACTTGCGATCGCAGTAACTCGTGGCTCCACTCGTTGTAGCGCTCGGCGCTCCAGCCTTTTCTGCGAAAGAGGACAATGGAAAGGCTTGAGGGGCGAACCATCTCGAGGTGGTCGCTCTCATCGATGAGTTCTTGCGTGAGCTGCGCTAAGTCAATCGCGCACTGCACCGCGGACTGATAGGCCGCGACGCCGTTCGTGACCAACGAGAACCAGAACGGCAGACCGCGCGCGCGCCGTGAAAGGTGAATGCCAAAGTCCGACGGGTTCCAGTCGTAGTGCTGGTCGGTTCCTTCGTGCAGCACGTCGAGGTAGCTGGCTTGTTGAGCGAGGACCTTTCGGGCCACCGTGGGATTGCGATAGATCAGCGCGCAGCAGTCCAGTGGCGCAAAGAGCCACTTGTGAGGATCGACGATGAAACTGTCGGCGTGGCGCAGTCCCTCGAAGAGGTGGCGGTGCGTAGAGGAGAAGATCGCCGCGCCACCGTAGGCGCCGTCGACGTGAAACCAGAGGTCGTGTTCGCGTGCGTAACTGCCGAGGCCTTCGAGGTCGTCCACGATGCCGGCGTTCGTCGTGCCGGCGGTGGCGACGACACCAATCACGTTCTCGGGGTGTGGATCCGCAGCGAGCGCCGCTTCGAGCGACGCGCGCGTGAAGCGGTGGTCGTCGGTCGTGACGAGAAGCGTTTTGACGTCGAGCACGTGCAGCGCTTTGCCAATGCTCGAGTGCGCGTCTTCAGAGATCGCGAAGCGCACGTCGCGAGGATCAATCTCGGGGCGTTTGGTTCGACCGACGTCGCGAGCCACGGTCAAGCTCGAGAGATTACCCATCGAACCGCCCGAGACGAAAGCGCCGCCAGAACCTTTCGGCATCCCCGCGGCGTCAGCAATGAATTCGAGAGCCTGGTTCTCCGCGACGACAACCCCACGTGATTCGAGCCAACTCGTGCCGTTCAGCCCCGAACAGGCGACCACCATGTCAAAGAGTAGAGAGTTCTTCGTTGGTGCGTTGGGGATGAAGGCCAAGAAGCCGGGTGAGTCGATGGAGACAACCGACGGCGCGAGGGTGTGTTCAAAGAACTCGAGCACTTCGTGGGCACTTCGACCTTCGGGCGTGATCATGCCATCGAGGGCGTGTTCGGGAATCGGTAGCAAACTGCCGAAGTCGAGAGGCACTGGATCCATCGAAAGTCGGTCACGGCAGTAAGCAAAAACGGCGTCGCCAAGTTCGGCGTCGTAGTCAAACATTTCGTGCCCCATTGCACTGCCTCTCGATTTTGGTCCCTCGCCATCGTACGGCCTCAAACGAGTTGCGCAAACTCGTTGTCACAGAGCCATTTTGGTCGACGAAGTAACATCCCGTCATGGAAAGCGCCCGTGTTGGTTACCTCGGACCAGAGGGTTCGTTCTCCCATGAGGCCGTGCTCACTCTTGCGCACGCCAAGCCCGTGGCCTATCCCTCACTCGAAGAACTCCTCGCGGCGGTTGCTGACGCTTCGGTCGATCAGGGCCTCGTCCCGCTGGAAAACGCCCTCGAAGGCACCGTGTCGGCGACGATCGACGGCCTGGTCTTCTCCCACGAACTAATCATCCTCCAAGAGATTGTGCTGCCGATTCATCTGCACCTCTTGGCGCGTTCGGGCGTGGCGCTTAACGACGTCACGAGCGTGCGTAGTTACGTCCACGCTCTGGCTCAGGTGCGAGAGTTTCTGCACGAGCATCAACTCAGTTCACATCAGACAACGTCAACGTCACAGGCCGCGCGCGACGTCGCTGAGTCAACGGAACCCTGGGCGGCCGTTGGATCATCCCTCGCTGGTGAGATATTCGGTCTCGACGTGATCGCCCCCGACATTGAAGACCATCCTGATAACGCGACGCGCTTTGTGGTCGTGGGTCGCGACTTCGTCGCGGCCCCTACCGGGCACGACCGCACGACCATTGTCTGCTTTCAAGACGCGGACCGACCGGGTTCGTTGTACGGCATCTTGGGCCGTTTTGCCGCTCGTGATATCAACTTGACCAAGCTGGAGAGCCGGCCCACCAAGCGTGGACTGGGCGACTACTGCTTCGTGATTGAGTTCGAGGGCCACGTCGCCGACGACGTGGTGGCTGACTGTCTCACCGACTTACAAGCCCACATGACGCGCGTGAAGTTCCTCGGCTCCTACCCGGTAACGGGTGACGGGGCCATTGATCGACGCGAAGAAGTCGTCGAAGCACGGCGCTCGGCGGCCTCGTGGATCGACGCCATTCGCGCTCGAGTGCGCCCCTCGTAATTCGCAGCACCTCGACGTAGGATGGCCCACGCCGAGCGAGCGAGGTGTCTCGTGTCTCGCTCCTGAGTTGAGGAGAAGTGATGACCTACGACTTTGAAGTATCGGGCCAGATCTCCACGACACCCCAAGAGATCTACGAGGCGTGGTTGTCCAGCGAAGGGCACAGTGCGATGACCGGTGGCCTCGCGCACGTCGATCCCGTGCTCGGTGGTGCCTTTGACGCGTGGGATGGCTATATCCACGGCAAGAACCTCGTGCTCGAGCCGTACACGCGCATCGTGCAGTCGTGGCGCTCGGCGCAGTTCACCGACGAGCACGAGGACTCAACAATTGAGGTACTCCTCACGGCGAACAACGACGGCACATTGATGACCATTCGTCACACCAACGTCCCCGACGACCAGTTGGGCTACGAAAAAGGGGGCTGGGAACGGAGTTACGTCACCCCCATGCAGGGCCATTTCGCTTCGAAGTAGGTTTACTGTTTCGCTCTCCACGAGCGGATTACTCAGCCCCGGGGGGCGTCTCATTACGGCGAGCACAGAACTAGCGGGCAAGAGCGTGGTCGTCACCGGCGCGTCCAGTGGTATCGGGCGAGCGATTGCCGAGCGACTCGGCGCCGAAGGCGCCTTCGTCGTCCTCTCTGGTCGTGACAAGTCCGCCATGGAAGAGAGCGCGAATCGAATCAAGGCGAGCGGTGGCGACGCGCAGATCGTGGTCTCGGACGTGCGCGACGGCGTGACCATGCAGAAGCTCGTCGACGTCGCGGTGAGCGAGAAGGGTCAGCTCGACATCTTCGTGAACAACGCCGGGGTCTCGTTCTTAAGTCCAATACTTGAAACCGACATCGAGAGTTGGCGCATGATGTTAGAGACGAACGTGTTGGCGTTGCTAGTGGGCTGTCAGGTGGCCGTTCATTCTATGCGAGCGACGGGCACTCGCGGTCACATCGTCAACATCTCGTCCGTTGCGGCACGCAATCCAGAATCTGGTGTCTACGGCGCAACGAAACATGCCGTCAACGTCATTTCAAACTCACTTCGCCAAGAACTCCTCAACGATCCAATTCAGGTGACGACGATGATGCCGGGACTCGTGGCGACGAATATTGGGCGCAACGTCGACGTCAAGGTGTTGGAGGGACTCGTCGCGATGTCGGGTGTTGACTACGAGGTGGTCGCCGGTGAGCGACTTCCTGACGAGATATTAGAGAAAGCCCAAAAAGTCCTCAACGAGATCATGATCAAGCCCAGCGAGGTCGCTGACGCCGTCTACTTCGCGCTTACCCAGCCGTCGAGCGTGCAGGTTTCAGAAATCGTCGTTCGTCCGAACAAAGACTTCGACCTCTAGTTCGTTCTGTGTGCTTGGCGGAGGGAGTGGGATTTGAACCCACGGTGAGCAAGCCCACGCCGGTTTTCAAGACCGGTACATTCGTCCGCTCTGTCATCCCTCCGTGGACAATCTTAGTAGAGCGGCTCAGGAACCTTTTTTGTGCAA
>Ga0208357_1000378_pt1 | contig 35932 bp, 28 predicted proteins | sample NGESurdeep092012_6_FD_184487 | JGI IMG/M metagenome (GOLD analysis project Ga0208357, IMG submission 184487) | Arctic peat soil microbial communities from Barrow, Alaska - NGEE Surface sample F52-2 deep-092012 (SPAdes) | ecosystem: Environmental > Terrestrial > Soil > Wetlands > Peat ...
TGCTCTTGCTTGAACTGATGCCATCCATGGCATCAGCCCTTCGGGCAGCGTTGCTGCTCAAGATGGCAATCCTGCCATCTTGTCCCCGCGCAGCGGGGGAAGGTGCCCGAAGGGCGGAAGGGGGCGCTTTTCTCCGTGCAAAAGCAGGATCGAGAGCACTCCCATCCGCCTTCGGCACCTTCCCCCGCTTTGCAGGGGAAGGAAAAACTGGGCTCCACACCAGCTCGTCGTCTATTCACAACCTCTGAGGCGTCCCTGGCGTAGGACGGGCTTGGCGTACGCGTGATGCGGTTGTAGCGTGAGGGAATTCCCGAGCCGGAGTCTCCCATGCTGAAACGCACTCTGCTTTGTGCCCCGTTGTGCCTGCTGCTACTTGCATTGGCGCCGTCGGCCGCCGCTGATTCGAAGACGATCGACCCGCGCATCGAGCAATTGCTGGCCCAGTTGGGCAAGGCGCGCTCGATCCAGGCGGTGGCGATCTCGCCGGACGCCAGGCAACTGGCGTGGGTGATCGAGCGTGATGGCAAGCCGGCGATCGAGGTGGCGGCCGCCGACGGCAGTCATGCCCACGCCGTCACGGCCGCAGATAAACCGGGCAGCTGCGCCGAGTCAGGCATCGCGTGGGCGCCGGATTCGCGCCAGCTCGCCTTCATCTCCAACTGCAAGATCGACCTCAGCAGTACGCGGGTGATGCAGAACGCGATCTATCTCGCCGACACCACCGGGCACGCCAGGCCCGCGCGACTGGCCGAACTCGGGGGCTACGTGCGCGCACTGCAATGGACCGCGGACGGCAAGTCGCTCGGCTTCCTCTACGTGGCCGGCGCCACCCGCCATGCCAGCGCGGTGGCGGCGGCCAAGCGGCCGTCCGGCGAAATCGGGGTCAGCGGCGTAGAGGTGCAACGCGTGGCCAGCATCGACCTGGCCAGCGGCAAGCTGCGCGAGCTGACGCCGGCGAATCTGTACGCCTACGAGTTCGACTGGTCGCCCGATGGTTCGTCGATTGCCTACACCGCGGCCAAACCGCCTGGCGACAACAACTGGTGGATCGCCCGTCTGTACGTCCAGCCGACGCAACCCGCTGCCGCGGCGAGCATGCTGGTTGATCCCGCCGACACGGCCACCGGTTCGCTGCACGGCCTGCAGATCGCGCTGCCGCGATGGTCGCCGGACGGCTCGCGGATAGCCTTCATTGGCGGCCTGATGAGCGACCAAGGCGCCACGGGCGGCGAAATCTACACGGTGCCAGCGACCGGCGGTCCGCTCACCGACCTGACCCCGGGCATCCGGGTCACGCCGAGTTGGCTGGCCTGGACCGGCCCACAGTCGATGCTGGTGAGCCAGATCCGCAATGGCCAGAGCCAGCTGGCGGACTACCGCGTGAGCACGAGTGCCGCCCGGCAGCAGCGGCTGCATTTCACCACGCCGGCCAGCATCGGCGACGGCAGCGCCTCGATGGCGATGTCGCTGTCGGCCGACCATCAACACCTCGCTTTCGTGCAGAGTTCGTACGCCAGCGCGTCGGAAGTCCATGCCGGCGCACTGGGTGACGTGCCGCCACCGGCCGTCACCTCGGTCAATGCCGCCCTGAAGCCGTCATGGGGCAGGGCGGAATCGGTGGAATGGAACAACGAAGGCTTCCACAACCAGGGCTGGCTGCTGTACCCGGCCAACTACGACCCGCACCAGACCTACCCGATGATCGTGGTGGTGCACGGCGGGCCGGCCAGCGCCGTGATTCCGCGCTGGCCCGGGGTCGGCTATGGCGCGGTGCCGTTTTCTGCGTTGGGCTATTTCGTGTTCATGCCGAACCCGCGCGGCAGTTTCGGCCAGGGCGAAAAATACGTGCAGGCCAATCGCAAGGATTTCGGCTACGGCGACTTGCGCGACATCCTTGCCGGCGTCGATGCGGTGGAAAAGAAGGTGCCGGTCGACGACCAGCGGCTCGGCCTCACCGGCTGGAGCTACGGCGGCTTCATGAGCATGTTCGCTCCCACGCAAACACAGCGCTTTCGCGCGGTGGTGGCCGGCGCCGGTATCTCCAACTGGCAGAGCTATTACGGTGAAAACCTGATCGATCAGTGGATGCCACCGTTCTTCGGCGCCAGCGTCTACGACGATCCGGCGGTGTACGCGAAGAGTTCGGCGATCAACTTCATCAAGCAGGTGAAGACACCGATGCTGATCGTGGTCGGCGACCGCGACGCCGAATGCCCGGCGCCGCAATCGTTCGAAATGTGGCACGCGCTGCGCGCACAGGGCGTGCCCACGTCGCTGGTCGTCTACCCCGATGAGGGCCACCACTTCGTCAACCCGGCGCACCAGCGCGATGTGCTGCAGCGGGCGCTGGAGTGGTTCGGCAAGTATCTGCCGGCGAGCGGATGAGCCGGTGCCGGCTCGGTGACTGGATGATCGGTCTCCAGCGGATCCGGCCACGGACGTGCGCGCGCTGGTGCAGCAGCACCTGCAGCAGGTCATGCGCCAACAGGCACTGAGCTCGATGTCGCCGGCCAACCTGGCCAGCGAGTGGCTGGACATGCAGGAACTGGCGCGGCATACGCCGCAACACATGGCGGCGATCCTGCGCACCCTGGCCGAGAACCGCCTGCGCGTACGCATCGACGGGCTGGAAGAGTCACGCATGATGGAAAGCATGCAGAAGATCGCCAATCGCGTCGCCACCGGCCTCATCATCGCGGCGCTGGTCGTCGGCGCCGCACTGACCGCGCGCATCCAGTTGGGCGGACATCTGTTCGGGCTACCCTACCTGTCGGTGCTGTTTCTCGGCGTGGCGGCGCTGCTCGGGATCAGCCTGCTGCTGAGTGCGTTGCGGCGCGACCGGATGGTGGAACGCCCGCCGATCGCGGACCCGACTGACGCCGGATGGGGGGATCATTATTCCGGCGGATCCTTGCGGCGCGTCTTGGTGACTGCACCGAGGATGCCGGCACCCATCAGGACCACGGCACCGCCAATGATCCATTCGGTGGGCACGTGCACCAAGGTGGCGATGTAGGCAAGCCCGCCAATGACGATGATCATGCCGAGCAGGTAAATCGCGAATGAGGACATCGGCTGCTCCTGAGAAGGATGGCCAGTGCAGCGCATTCGCCTTCATTGGCGCGTGAAGGGCCGGCGCCGAATCGATCGGCGTCGGCACCGATCAGCGGTAGTAGCCGCGAAGCTTGTCGGCGAACGCCGGCTCGGCGAAGTTCGGCCAGTGATCCTTGTCGAAGCCCGGCGCGTCCTTGAGCCGCTCCTTGCTGACGTTGAGGATCAGGCATTTGTTTTCGCCATCAACCGCCAGCGACTCCCACGGCACGGCAAACAACTTGTCGCCCATGCCGAGGAGGCCGCCGAAGGAGAGCACGGCGTAGGCGACCTTGCCCGACGTGGTGTCGATCATGATGTCCTTCAGGTCTCCAAGCGAGTCGCCCTGGGGGTTCTTGATGGCATCGCCGGAAAGGGTGGACGCGGAAAGAAAGCGTGGTGTGGTTGTCATGCGGGATTTCCTCGAGGTGCGCACGGTGGTGATGACAGCCGTGCTGTGGGGGTGACTGCAGGTTGCACGACCAGCGGTGAATCTGAGGTGCGCTCCACCCTGGCTATGCGCGACGAGCTCTTAACAAGGTTGCCCGCACGCCACGTCAGCGCTGCTTCCAGGGCCTTGTTCAACGCGGGGGAATGATCGGCGTAACCGGCACGCTGGCGGTGGCGGGCTCGACTTCGGCGTGGCGCCAGGGACAGCTCGGCGACCGCCGGACCAGCGCCGCACGCGTTCGTCACGGTCGCTGCACAGCACGACACCGACCCTTGTGCCGCGTGGCGATTGACCTCACGCGATCTTTGACCTTCCCGCTCATATCAGGAGTTCGTGATGACTGCTACCGCTCTGATCATTTTTCTGTTGATAGGTGCGATCGCCGGCTGGCTCGCCGGCCTGATCGTGCGTGGCTTCGGCTTCGGCCTGCTTGGCAATATTGTGATCGGCATCATCGGCGCGTTCCTCGCCGGCTGGCTGCTGCCCGCGCTGGGCATCAGTTTCGCCGTCGGCAATCCAATCATTACCAGCATTCTCTATGCGCTGATCGGCGCGGTGGTGCTGTTGGTCATCATCGGGCTGCTCCGCGGCGGGTCACGACGGGTGTAGCCCAGGCGTCCGTGCCAAAAAGACGCGCAGCGGTGCGAACCGCTGCGCGTCTTTTGTTGGTCCGCGCCGAGAGCAGCGCGGCGACTCAGAGCCTTCTGCCGGGGCTGGCGTCGACCCAGGTCGAACGGACTGCCGCGCTGCCAGGGGCATCCATCCGGCGTACACTCAAACGCTCGCTCCGGCTCGCCAGTGGCTGCCGTGCGCGCTGCCCTGTCACTGATTCATGTCGAGCCAGGAGGTAGTCATGTCCAACGTTTACCCGGTTGATCCCAAGTTCGCCGCGCATGCCCTGGTACGCAAAGACGACTACGAGCGTTTGTACGCCGAATCCATCCGCGACCCGGACCAGTTCTGGGAGCGTGTCGGCCAGCGGCTGGACTGGATCAAGCCACCCACCAAAATCAAGGACACCTCGTTCGACGCCAAAGACCTGCACATCCGCTGGTACGAAGACGGCACCCTCAACGCGTCCGTGAACTGCCTCGACCGGCAACTGGAGAAGCGCGGCGACAAGGTCGCGATCATCTTCGAGGGTGACGACCCGGCCGACTCGCGCAACATCACCTATCGCGAACTGCACCACGAGGTATGCAAGTTCGCGAACACGCTGAAGCATCTCGGCGTGGTCAAGGGCGACCGCGTGGTGATCTACATGCCGATGATCCCCGAAGCGGCGATCGCCATGCTCGCCTGCGCACGGCTGGGTGCGATCCACTCGGTCGTTTTCGGGGGCTTCTCGCCCGATTCGGTGGCCGGCCGCATCGCCGACTCGCAGGCCAAGATCGTCATCACCGCCGACGAGGGCTTGCGCGCCAGCAAACACATTGCGTTGAAGATCAACGTCGATGAGGCGCTGCAGCGCCCCGGTACGAACAGCGTGGAGACCGTGATCGTGGTGCGCCACACCGGCGGCACGGTCACCATGCAATCCCCGCGCGACCGCTGGTATCACGTGTTGATGGAAGGCCAGTCGGCCGACTGCCCGCCGACACCGGTCGAGGCCGAGCATCCGCTGTTTGTGTTGTACACCTCCGGCTCCACCGGCAAGCCGAAAGGCGCGGTGCACTCGACCGGCGGTTACATGGTCTATGTCAGCTACACCCACGAACTGGTTTTCGACCTGCACGAGGACGACGTCTACTGGTGCACCGCCGACGTCGGCTGGGTCACCGGCCACAGTTACGTGGTGTATGGCCCGCTGGCCAACGGCGCCACCACGGTGATGTTCGAGGGCGTGCCGAACTATCCCGACTACAGCCGCTTCTGGCAGGTGGTCGACAAGCACAAGGTGACGATCTTCTACACCGCGCCCACCGCCATCCGCGCGCTGATGCGCGAGGGCGAAGCGCCGGTGAAGAAAACCTCGCGCGCCTCGCTGCGCGTACTCGGCTCGGTCGGCGAGCCGATCAACCCGGAGGCGTGGGAGTGGTACTACCGCGTAGTCGGCGAAAGCCGCTGTCCGATCGTGGACACGTGGTGGCAGACGGAAACCGGCGGCATCATGATCTCGGCCATTCCGGGGGCCATCGCCACCAAGCCGGGTTCGGCCACGCTGCCGTTCTTCGGCGTGCGGCCCGCCATCGTCAACGCCGACGGCGAGGTGCAGGAGGGTGTGGCCGAGGGCAACCTGCTGATCGCCGACTCCTGGCCCGGCCAGGTACGCACGATCTACGGTGACCACCAGCGCTTCATCGAAACCTATTTCAGCGCCTACCCGGGCTACTACTTCAGCAGCGACGGGGCGCGCCGCGACGAGGATGGTTATTACTGGGTTACCGGCCGCGTCGATGACGTGATCAACGTCAGCGGCCACCGCCTGGGCACCGCCGAAGTAGAGAGCGCGCTGGTCGCACACCCGAAAGTCGCCGAGGCCGCCGTGGTCGGTTGCCCGCACGAGATCAAGGGCCAGGGTATCTATGCGTATGTTTCGCTGGTCGCCGGCGAAACCGGAAGCGACGCGTTACGCAAGGAACTGATCGCCTGGGTGCGCAAGGAAATCGGCCCGATCGCCACGCCGGATTACCTGCAGTGGGCGAGCAACCTGCCCAAGACCCGCTCCGGCAAGATCATGCGCCGGATCCTGCGCAAGATCGGCGAAAACAAGCCCGACCAACTCGGCGATATCACCACCCTGGCCGATCCCTCGGTGGTAAAGAGTCTCGTCGAGGAACGGCTGATCAAATGAGCGTAGGAGCGGCTTCAGCCGCGATGCTTTTGCTTGTCACGACAACGGTTTCTTGTGAAACGTTCCGTCGATAAATTTGGACGTCCAGACTTATAGACGGCCAATTGGAAGCATCGATTTTTTTCTTGCTCTTTTTTGCTGCATCGCACTATAGTCGGAGCACCCCCTTGTTCCGGGAACACCGACCATGGATCAGCCGCGCGCGCAGGGTTTGTACGATCCACGCCACGAACACGACGCCTGCGGCGTGGGTTTCGTGGCACACATCAAGGGGCGCAAGAGCCACCAGATCATCGAGCAGGGCCTGCTGATCCTGCGCAACCTGGATCATCGCGGTGCCGTCGGCGCCGACCCGCTGATGGGTGATGGTGCCGGCATCCTGATCCAGATCCCCGACCAGCTCTACCGCGAGGAAATGGCGCTGCAGGGAATCCAGCTGCCACCGCCGGGCGAATACGGCGTGGGCATGATCTTCCTGCCCCGGGAGCACGCCTCGCGGCGGGCGTGTGAACAGGAACTGGAACGTACCGTGCGCGCCGAGGGCCAGGTCGTGCTGGGCTGGCGCGACGTGCGCGTGGACGGCGAGATGCCGATGTCGCCCGCGGTGAAGGCGCGCGAGCCGGTGATCCGCCAGCTGTTCATCGGGCGCGGCCCGGACATCATGGTGCCCGATTCGCTGGAGCGTAAGCTCTACGTGATCCGCAAGACTTCCAGCCACGCCATCCGCGCGCTCAACCTCAAGCACGGCCGCGAATATTTCGTGCCCTCGATGTCCACCCGCACCGTGGTCTACAAGGGCCTGCTGCTGGCCGACCAGGTCGGCACCTACTATCCGGACCTGACCGACCCGCGGGCCATCTCGGCGCTGGCGATGGTGCACCAGCGCTTTTCCACCAACACCTTTCCGGCGTGGGAACTGGCCCACCCCTACCGCATGGTCGCGCACAACGGCGAGATCAACACGGTCAAGGGCAACGTCAACTGGTTGAACGCGCGCACCGGCGCGATTTCCTCGCCGGTGCTTGGTGAGGACCTGGCCAAGCTGTGGCCGCTGATCTATCCGGGCCAGTCCGACACTGCCTCGTTCGACAACTGCCTCGAATTGCTGACGATGGCCGGCTACCCGCTGGCGCACGCGATGATGATGATGATCCCCGAGGCGTGGGAACGTCATACGCTGATGGACGACAACCGCCGCGCGTTCTACGAGTACCACGCGGCGATGATGGAACCGTGGGACGGCCCGGCGGCGATCGCGTTCACCGACGGCCGCCAGGTCGGCGCCACGCTGGATCGCAACGGGCTGCGCCCGGCGCGTTACATCATCACCGACGACGACCTGGTGATTCTCGCCTCCGAGGCCGGCGTGCTGCCGATCGCCGAGTCGCGCATTGTCAAGAAGTGGCGGTTGCAGCCGGGCAAGATGCTGCTGATCGACATGCAGGCCGGCCGCATCATCGACGACAAGGAACTCAAGGACCAGCTGGCCAATGCCCGGCCGTACAAACAGTGGCTCGAGCATATCCGGATCCGCCTGGTCGACCTGCCCGGCGTGCGCTCCGAGGCGCCCACGGGAGACGACCTGCTCGAGCGCCAGCGCGCATTCGGCTTCACCCTGGAAGACCTGAAGTTCCAGCTGCTGCCGATGGCGCTGGACGGCCAGGAAGCGGTCGGCTCGATGGGCAATGACACGCCCTTGGCGGTGCTGTCGGATCGCGACAAGTCCCTGTACCAATACTTCCGCCAGCTGTTCGCCCAGGTGACCAACCCCGCGATCGACCCGATTCGCGAACAACTGGTGATGTCGCTGGTGTCCTTCATCGGGCCGAAGCCGAACCTGCTCGACATCAACAACATCAACCCGCCACTGCGCCTGGAAGTGCCGCAACCGATCCTCGACTTTGCCGACATGGCCAAGTTGCGCGACATCGAGCGGCCTTCGCGCGGCAAGTTCCGCAGTTTTGAACTGGACATCAGCTACCCGGCCAGCTGGGGCAAGGCCGGCATCGAGGCGCGCCTGGCTTCGCTGTGCGCCCAGGCCACCGACGCGATCGGTCAAGGCCACAACATCCTGATCGTGTCGGATCGGCAGGCCAGCCGCGAGCGCGTGGCCATCCCGGCCTTGCTGGCCACCTCGGCGATCCACCAGCACCTGGTGAGCAAGGGTCTGCGCACCAGCGCCGGCCTGGTGGTGGAGACCGGCTCCGCGCGCGAGGTGCACCATTTTGCCCTGCTTGCCGGCTACGGCGCCGAGGCGATTCATCCGTACCTGGCGATGGAGACCCTGGTCCACCACGCCGCCGCGGCAGCGGCTGGGATCAGCGCCGAGAAAGCCATCGGCAACTACATCAAGGCGATCGGCAAGGGCCTGCAGAAGGTGCTGTCGAAGATGGGCATCTCGACCTACATGTCCTATACCGGTGCGCAGATTTTCGAGGCCGTGGGCCTGAACAGCGAGCTGGTCGACACCTACTTCAGCGGTACCACCAGCAGCATCGAAGGGATCGGCCTGTTCGAGGTGGCGGCAGAAGCCTTGCGCCTGCACCAGGCCGCCTATGGCGAATCGACACGCTCATCGGACGCGCTCGACGACGGCGGCGAGTACGCCTGGCGCGTGGGCGGCGAAGCGCACCTGTGGTCACCGGACACCATCGCCAAGCTGCAGCACGCGACCCGCGCCAACAGTGCCGCGACCTACAAGGAATACGCTCAGCTCATCAATGACCAGACCCGCCAGCACATGACCTTGCGTGGACTGTTCGAATTCCGCAGCGAGGCTTCCACGGCGATTCCGCTGGACGAGGTGGAACCCGCGCAGGAGATCGTCAAGCGTTTCGCCACCGGCGCGATGTCGCTGGGTTCGATCTCGACCGAGGCACACGCCACGCTCGCCGTGGCGATGAACCGGATTGGCGGCAAGTCCAACACCGGCGAAGGCGGCGAGGACGAGGCGCGCTACCGCAACGAACTGCGTGGTGTACCCATTGGCGAGGGGGAGACGCTGGGCAGCATCCTGGGTGCGGACCGGATCGAAAGCGATACGCCCCTGCAAGCCGGCGATTCACTGCGCTCGCGCATCAAGCAGGTCGCCTCCGGCCGTTTTGGCGTGACCGCCGCCTACCTGGTATCGGCCGACCAGATCCAGATCAAGGTGTCGCAGGGCGCCAAGCCCGGTGAGGGTGGTCAGCTGCCTGGCCACAAGGTGTCCGAATACATCGCGCAGCTGCGTTTCGCGGTGCCGGGGGTGGGCCTGATCTCGCCGCCACCGCACCACGACCTCTACTCGATCGAGGATCTGGCCCAGCTGATCCACGACCTCAAGAGCTGCAATCCCGCGGCCTCGATCTCGGTGAAGCTGGTTTCCGAAGTAGGCGTGGGCACGGTCGCCGCCGGCGTGGCCAAGTGCAAGGCCGACCATGTGGTGATCGCCGGGCATGACGGCGGCACCGGCGCTTCGCCGTGGTCCTCGATCAGGCACGCCGGCACGCCGTGGGAGCTGGGCCTGGCCGAAACCCAGCAGACCCTGGTGCTCAATCACCTGCGCGGACGGATCCGGGTGCAGGCGGACGGCCAGATGAAGACCGGCCGCGACGTGGTGATCGGCGCCCTGCTGGGCGCGGACGAGTTCGGCTTCGCCACCGCACCGCTGGTGGTGGAGGGCTGCATCATGATGCGCAAATGCCACCTCAACACCTGCCCGGTCGGCGTGGCCACGCAGGATCCGGTGCTGCGCAGGAAGTTCAGCGGCAAGCCCGAGCACGTGGTGAACTTCTTCTTCTTCGTCGCCGAGGAGGCGCGGGAGATCATGGCGCAGCTGGGTATCCGCCGCTTCGACGACCTAATCGGCCGCACCGACCTGCTCGACCTGCGCCAGGGCATCGAACACTGGAAGGCGCGGGGACTGGATTTTGCGCGTGTGTTCCATCGTCCCGACGTACCAGCCGAGGTGGCGCGCCGACATGTGGAGAACCAGGATCACGGCCTCGCGCCGGATGGCAAGGCACTCGACCATGCGCTGATCGAAAAGGCGCGCGCCGCGCTGGAGCATGGCGAGCGCTGCAGCTTCATCGTCGGCATCCGCAACGTCAACCGCTCGGTCGGCGCGATGTTGTCCGGCGCGCTGGTCCGGCGCCATGGCCACGCCGGACTGCCGGACGACACCATCCACGTGCAGCTCGACGGCGCGGCCGGACAGAGTTTCGGCGCATTCCTGGCCCGCGGCATCAGCTTCGACCTGGTCGGCGAGGCGAACGATTACGTCGGCAAGGGACTGTCCGGCGGACGCATCATCGTGCGCTCGCCGAACGATTTCCACGGCTTCGGGCCCGAACACATCATCGCCGGAAACACGGTGCTGTACGGCGCCACCGAGGGCGAGGCGTACTTCAATGGCGTTGCCGGCGAGCGCTTCGCGGTGCGCAATTCAGGCGCCACCGCCGTGGTCGAGGGGGTCGGCGATCATGGTTGCGAGTACATGACCGGTGGCACCGTGGTGGTGCTCGGCGACACGGGACGCAATTTCGCCGCAGGCATGTCCGGTGGCGTGGCGTATGTCTACGATCCGGGCGTGCAGTTCCAGTCACGTTGCAATCTGGCGATGGTGGCGCTGGAACCGCTGCTGTCCGGTGTCGAGCAGGAGTTGCGGGTTCCGCGCGGACTCTGGCATGCACCGACGCGCAGCGCACCGGGCGAAACCGACGAGACGATCCTGCGTCGCCTGCTGGAGTCGCATTTCCGTTACACCGGGAGTTTTCGCGCGAAGGCGATCCTGCATGACTGGAGCAATGCCCGCACCCATTTCGTGAAGGTGATGCCGCACGAATACAAGCGCGCACTGGGCGAATCGACACGGGAACCCACACACGCAGCCACCACACAAGCCACGGCTTGAGCCGGCAGGAGGGCAGCATCCCCATGGGCAAGATCACCGGTTTCCTCGACTATCCGCGCGTGCTGGAACCCTGCGAGCCGCCGAACCAGCGCAAGCGGCACTGGCGCGAGTTCACGCCGCAGCTGGACGACGACAACGCGAAGATCCAGGCGGCTCGCTGCATGGATTGCGGCATACCGTTCTGTCACCACGGTTGCCCGGTGAACAACGTGATCCCGGACTTCAACGATCTGGTCTATCGCCAGGACTGGAAACGCGCGATCGACGTACTGCATTCGACCAACAACTTTCCCGAGTTCACCGGCCGCATCTGCCCGGCGCCATGCGAGGCGGCGTGCACGCTGAACATCAATGACGATGCGGTGGGCATCAAGTCGATCGAACACAAGATCATCGACAAGGCGTGGGAGGCCGGCTGGGTGGTCGCGCAGCCACCGGCGCGCCAGACGGGGTGGAAGGTGGCGGTGGTGGGCTCCGGTCCGGCGGGTCTGGCGGCGGCGCAGCAGCTGGCGCGAGCGGGCCACGCGGTGACGGTGTTCGAGAAGAACGACCGCATCGGCGGCCTGTTGCGCTATGGCATTCCCGACTTCAAGTTGCAGAAGGAACATATCGATCGCCGCATCGAGCAGATGCGCGCCGAAGGCGTGCAGTTTCGCCCTGGCGTGCTGATTGGCGCCGCGCCTGATCGACTCGACGGCGGGACGGAGGCAGTAAGCGTCGATCAGCTGCGGCAGGGCTTCGATGCGGTGGTACTCGCCGGGGGCGCGGAGACGCCGCGCGACCTGCCGGTTCCCGGGCGCTCACTGAAGGGTGTGCATTTCGCGATGGAGTTCCTGCCGCAACAGAACCGTGTGGTCGCCGGCGATACCCTGGCGCAGCAGATACTGGCGTCCGACAAGCAGGTGGTGGTGATCGGTGGCGGCGACACTGGATCCGATTGCGTCGGCACCTGCAACCGTCAGGGCGCTGCGGCGATCACCCAATTCGAGCTATTGCCACAACCGCCGCAGCAGGAAGACCGGTCGCTCACCTGGCCGTACTGGCCGCTCCGTCTGCGCAGTTCCAGTTCGCACGAAGAAGGCTGCCAGCGTGACTGGGCGGTGGCTACCAGGTGTTTCAACGACGACGGCAAGGGCAGGCTGCGCAGTCTTACTGCCGTGCGACTTGAGTGGAAGGACGGCAAGATGATCGAGTTGGCCGGCAGCGAGTTCGAGATTCAGGCCGACCTGGTGTTGCTGGCGATGGGTTTTGTTTCCCCTTCAGCCGCTGTGCTTGATGTCTTCGGTGTGGAGAAGGACGCGCGCGGCAATGCCCGTGCCGTCACGTCGGGCGGTGGCAGGTATCGCACAAGCGTGGACAAGGTGTTTGCCGCGGGCGACATGCGGCGTGGCCAGTCGCTGGTGGTGTGGGCGATTCGCGAGGGAAGACAGTGTGCCCAGGCCGTGGACGAGTTTCTGATGGGCAGTTCGAGCCTGCCGGGGTGAGTGCGTGGTGCGGTGACGCATCGGGCGCTTGTGCCCCCTGCTCGGCGGCGGCACCATGCACGGATGCTCGCCGCGCACTCCCGAAACTTGTTCGATGCTGCCGCCCGGCTGGGTGATGATGCGATCCACGTCTGGCATCTCGACTACCGGCCGGCGCAGGGACGCGGACCCCTGTTGCAGACTCTGGCGGCCTATCTGGGCGTCGAGGCGAACCAGGTTGGCCTGGTCGAGGGCGCGCACGGCCGGCCGCAGCTCGACCCCGCGCACGCCTCGACACTGGATTTCAACTGGTCGCACAGCGGTCACCATGCGCTGATTGCCATCGCCCGCGGGATCGCTCCCGGTATCGATATCGAACGCCGCCGCCCGCAGCCACGCGCGTTACGGTTGGCTCGCCGGTTCTTTGCCAGCGACGAGGCCACTGCTTTGGCGGCGCTTCCCGAAGAGGCCCGCGCCACGGCATTCCTGGACCTGTGGACGGCGAAGGAGGCCTTGCTCAAGGCACATGGGCGCGGCATCGGCTTCGGCTTGAGTCGCGTGCGGGTTCTCAGTGCCGGCGGTGAGCTTCGCCTGTTGCGCTTCGACGAGGAAGAGACCGAGGCCTGGCAATTGCAGCGTCTCGCCGTCGGGCCGGAGCTGGTTGCCGCACTGGCGTGGCGTGGTTCGCCGCGCACGATCAGGCTGGACGCGCTCAGCCTGGACGCGCTTGTCAGCGCCGGCTGATTGGCGCATCGTCGAGGGCTAGCCAATAGCGCCCATGTTTCCCTGATCTCGTCGCTGTCAGTATCGTTGCCATCGAACGTCCATCCGCCATGACCCTGCTCAGCGTCAACCTCAACAAGATCGCCGTGCTGCGCAATTCGCGCGGAGGCAGCGAACCGGATATCTGCCGTGCGGCACAGACCTGTATCGAAGCAGGATGTGGCGGCATTACGGTGCATCCCCGCCCGGACCAGCGACATGTGCGCCCTGCGGATGTGTACGCGCTCGCGGCCATGTTGCGGGGACGGGTGGAATACAACATCGAGGGCAACCCCTTCGCCGAGGCTCGTGGCGACTATCCGGGACTGATCGAGCTGGCGCGCCAGGTCAGACCCACCCAGGTCACCCTGGTACCAGACGGCGATGGCCAGATCACCTCGGACCATGGCTTCAACCTGCGTGAGGACATCGCCAGGCTGCGGCCACTGGTGGTTGAACTGTGCGACCTGGGTTGCCGGGTGAGTCTGTTCGTCGACACCGGCAGCCACGACTTCGATCTGGCTGCGGTGATCGGGGTACAGCGCGTCGAACTGTATACGGGACCTTACGCCCAGGCGTTCGCCGACGGTTTTCCCGCGGCGGCGCTGGCAGCGTGTGCCGACACGGCCCGACGCGCGCAGCAGGCCGGGCTGGCGGTGAACGCCGGCCACGACTTGAGTCAGGCCAATCTGGGCACGTTCAAGACCGCCATTCCAGGCTTGGCCGAGGTCTCCATCGGCCATGCGCTGATGGGAGAAGCCTTGTACGAAGGCCTTGCCGCCACCGTGCGCAACTATCTGCAGATCCTGCGCTGACGGTACCCCGCATAACGCAAAAAACCCCGCCGAAGCGGGGCTTTTGCGTGCGTTACGGCCTGGCTCGCCGAGGTCAGCGCCCTTCGTTGAAGCCGATCTTCACCAAGTTGTAGCTCTTGGCGTCCGCCAGCACACGGGCCACGTACTCGTAGGCCACATGGTCATCCGCGGCGATCTGGACTTCCGGCTGGCCGGCGGCGGGCATCTGACCGATAACCGCCAACTGCGCCTTCAATCCCAGCTCGTCGACCGGCGTGCCGTTCCAGTAGAACGCCCCGGTCTGGTCAATCTTCAGATTGATCGGGTTCGGCGGGTTCGACGGCGGCGGGACATTCTGGTTTGGCTGCGGCAGATCCACCTCGATCTTGTGGGCCAGAATCGGCGCGGTGATCATGAAAATGATCAGCAGCACCAGCAATACGTCGACCAACGGCGTGACGTTGATCTCCGCCATCGCACCGCCGCCGCTCTTGGTTGAAATCGCCATCTTGAATTATTCCTTCGGCGCGTCGGTAGTCATGAATGCAACGTGCACCATGCCCGAAGCTTTCGCGTCGCTGATGATCTTCTTCACCACCATGAACTGCACTTCCCGGTCGGCGCGGATCTGCAACTGGGGTTGAGGCGCCTTCTGTGCCTCGACCAGCAGCTTTGCACGCAGCTCTGCATCGGTCACCGGGTGATCGTCGTAATACAGGTTTCCGTCCAGCTTGATCGCCAAGTCAAGCGGCGGCGTCTTGGGATCCGGGGTCTTGGCCTTGGGGTTGGCGATGGGCAGGTCGATCGTGACGGAGTGCGACATCAGGGGAGCCGTGATCATGAAGATGATCAGCAGCACCAGCATCACGTCGACCAACGGCGTGACGTTGATTTCCGACATCGGACCACTGGAATCACCGCCTAGACTTACGGACATGGATCAGCCCCTCACATCGCTTTCGATGCGCGAACCGGTCGCAAAGAAGTCGTGCAGGTCGTTCGCAAACTCGTCGAAGCGGGCGTAGACGATGCGGTTCGAGCGGTTGAAGAAGTTGTACGCGAACAGCGCCGGGATTGCCGCGAACAGACCGAAGGCGGTCATGATCAGGGCCTCGCCGACCGGACCGGCCACGGCATTCATCGAGGCGTTACCGGTGGCGGCGATGCCGATCAGGGCGTGATAGATGCCCCACACGGTACCGAGCAGACCGACGAACGGTGCGGCGGACCCGACCGTGGCGAGCAGGGTCATGCCGCCTTCCAGACGCATGCTCTCGCGAGCTACGGCCTGACGCAGCGCACGATCGATGAACTCCGAGCGACTCAGCGATTCGGCAAGGCGGCCGCTGGTGCCACTGGTGGTCTGCTGGTGATGCGCCACCGCCGAGGCGGCCTCCAGCGCGATCTTGGAGAACGGCTCGCTCTTGGGCTGCGCTTCCAGTTCACGGATCGCATCCTGGGTGGAACCGTTGCCCCAGAAACCATCGATGACCTTGTCGGCACGAGATTTGACGGTGGCGTTGCGGATGCCGTTGGCAATGATGAAGTACCAGGACAGGAACGACATCGCGACCAGGGTCACGAAGACCACCCAGCCGAGCCAGTCGAAGTTCTGGATCAGGTTGGAGAAGCCCATCTGTTTCATGGCTTCGGCGTTGGAGTTGCCGGTTGCTGCAGGAGTCTGTAGGAACATAACGCTACCCTAGGAAAGTCAAGCGTGAACTGTAACTGTAATCGACTGGATCCGGATTACAGCGGGTTGAAGTGAATTGCTCTAGCCGTTCGGAATACTTTAGCCGCTGAGATTGAAGGTGATGGGAACGCGGGCATAACCTTCCACCTTCTTGCCGCCCTTCACCTCTGGGTTGAACTTCCAGTGGCGTATCACCCATTCCTTGGCTTCCCGGTCCAGCTCACGATAACCGCTGGACTTTTCCACCTCGACCGTCTTGGGCGTGCCGTCCAGACCGACAAGAATAAGCAGGACGACGGTACCTTCATGGCGTTGTCTGGCCGCCATTGGAGGATACGGCGGACTGGGCCGCGTGCCATAGCTCAGATCCGAACCCGCCGCGATATCCGGTGGCGGTGCCGGCGGTGCCGGTGGTGCCGGCGGCGGCGCCTGCACCGCGTTGGCCGAGACCTCGCTCACCGGTGGTGGCGGCATCGGCGGCGGCGGGGTCGGTGGCGGATTCACCTGCTGGATGATCTTCGGCGGCGGCTGCTTCGGCGGCTCCGGCGGCGGCGGTGGTGGCGGCGGCGGCGGCGGCGGCGGCTCGATGAAGCTCACCTGGACGATTTTCTCTTTTTCCTTGTGATTCTGGTTGGGTGGCGCCATCGGCGCCACAATCAGCAGGAATGCGAATGCATGCAGTCCGATGGCCACTGCCAATGCCCAGGTCCGCTTCCAACTGAACCGCCCGGTTTCTTCGTTACTTGAGGCCATCTGTCACTATCTGGAAGCTGATCGATCGGAATGCCGCGTCGCCGCACAACAGGGCCGGGAACCATCGGGATGACTGGAAGGTGCCCGGTACAAGCTCGCTGCTGGGGGACGCAGGGAAAGGTTTTCAACGGTACAACAGGACATGGCTTTTGTATAGCTCCCGCGCGGCGCGGAAATGGACGTCCATTTTCAGGTGCGGGAGCTCATCGGCCATGCTCAGGAGGCGCCCAGCTTCTTGAGCAGCTCCTTCGCATGCGCGGCGGATTCCGGCTGCTGGGCAGCCTTCTTCAGTGCAGCGATTTGCGCCGCCTTGTTGTGCAGCCCTCGTTCGGACTCGGCCAGCACCAGATAGGCATTGCCCATCTGCTTGACGCCCTTGCTGATGGCGGTGTTGATCATCGCCTTGGCCTGGCTGTACTTGCCGTTGGAGAGTTCCAGGTTCGCGATCTGCAACGCGGGTTCGCCGTCGGTCGCCAGTGGCAGTGCCTTGTCGAAGGCCTGCCTGGCGGCCTGCATGTCGCCGGCAACATACTCGGCCTTGCCCAGCAGCACCTCGTTCTCGGCGCTCGGCTTCATGATGCCTTTGCCGAGACCATCCTGGATGGTCGCCACGGCCTTGTTGGCCATTGGTTTGGGATCGTCGCTGGACAGCGCCTGGTTGTAGTACAGCGAGGCCAGCAGCACGTAGTTCGCCTCACCGCTCAACTGGCCCTTGGCTCGTGCACCCTCCATCAGCTTGATGGCCTCGGGATATTTCTGCGCCTGCTGCAGCGCCTGGATCGCGGTCTCCATCGCCTTGGGATCGTCCGGATGCGCAGCAAGGTTCTGCTGCGCCACCTGCACCAGTTGGTCGCCCTGGCCCGAGGCGGCGTAGCTGGCCATCAGGATCTGGTTCCACTGCGGGTCCGGCTTGTCGGTCAGCGACTGGGCCTTCTTCACCGCCGTGATGGCTTCGGGGTATTTTTCCAGCCGGTACAGATCGTTGCTCTCGACCGCATAGGACTCGGCGGTTTCCTTCTTGCCCTCGGCGCGCCACTTCTTCAGGGTATCCAGCGAGGCCTGGTATTGCCCGTCGGCCTGCTGGGCAACCGCCAGCGTGTATTCCACGCCGAAATAATCGTCGTTGGGCAATACGCCGTTGGCCAGGGCCTTCTGCAGCAGCGCGATCGCGCCCTTGTAGTCGCCACCGCGGTATTTGATCAGGGCCAGGCCACGCAACGCCGTCGCCTGGGCGTACTTGCTCTTGCTGCTGTCCAGGACGCCCTGCAGGGTGCTTTCGGCCGTGGTCATGTCGCCCTTGTTGACGGCCTCCAGGCCTTCCTGCAGCTGCTTCTGGTCTTTCGGGCTGGTCAGGTCGAGCTTGGGAGCCTCGCGCGTGGTGTCCGGGTATTCCGTCGACTGCTTGGACTTGTCGGGATGCTTGGCCAGCACCGGCGAGCTGGCCAGACCCAGCACAAAGGCCGCACAGGCCAGGATGGTGAACCCTCGAACATGCTTCATGGTGATCCTCATTTCAGGGTCGGCGTACGTCGTCAAGCGAACAACAGACTTGGCAGCGTAACCCGATCAGCGGATGGATGACAAGTTGCGGTGCCGCATGAAAGTTCGTTTAGAATCAATAACTTGTGAAGACAGCCTACGAACCTGGCGATTCTCGCGGCGATAACCTCCTGGCGGGGACTGCCGTGGCCGCCTCGCCCCGACCTGCCCGTACCAATGGGTCCGCTGGGGCCGGCGTCCGCTGCAACCGACTCAGACGTCGAGGTTGGCTACCTTCAGCGCATTCGCCTCGATGAATTCACGACGCGGTTCGACCGCCTCGCCCATCAGCATCGAGAACATCTGGTCGGCGGCAACCGCATCCTCGATCCCGACCTGAAGCATGCGTCGGGTGTCCGGATTCACGGTGGTGTCCCACAACTGCTCGGGGTTCATTTCGCCCAGACCCTTGAAGCGCTGGATGCTGCGGCCCTTCTTGGCTTCCTCCAGCAACCAGTTGCGTGCCTCGACGAAGCTGAGCACCCCGCGTGAAGCGTTTCCGCGGCGCACCACCGCCTCGGGCTGAACCATGCCGGCAACCTGCTGACTGACTGCCAGGATGGGACGGAACTCGGCACTGCTGAAGAACGGTTGTGGCAACAACCAGGTGTGGCTGAGTCCGTGCTGCTCGCGCACCACCTCGATCGCTGCGGGCTGCTCGGCGACTCCGGCCGGCCGCAAGCGCAGCGTGTAATGCGGCTTGCCCAGACCGCTGGCCGCCAGTCGCAACGCGGCGGCATCCAACCATGCCTGCATCGCCGTGGGATCACCCCACAAGGCCGGTTCCAGCGGGGCATGTTCGAGCAAGGCGTTCAATACCGCCGGGTCACAGCGGTGCGCCAGCTTGGCGATCTGGTCCAGGGCGTGCTGATAGCCGCGCAGCAGCTTCTCCAGCGCCTCGCCGGTGATGGGTGGGGCGTCCGGGCTGTAGGTCAGCGCCGCGTTGTCCACCGCGCTGGAGATCAGATAGTTGTTGAGCGCGGTGTCATCCTTGATGTACAGCTCCTGCTTGCCCTGCTTCACCTTGTACAGCGGCGGCAGGCCGATGTAGATGTGGCCACGTTCGATCAACTCGGGCATCTGGCGGTAGAAGAAGGTCAGCAGCAAGGTGCGGATATGCGAGCCGTCGACGTCCGCGTCGGTCATCAGGATGATGCGGTGGTAGCGCAGCTTGTCCGGGTTGTACTCGTCCTTGCCGATGCCGGTACCCAGCGCCGTGATCAGCGTGCCGACTTCGGCCGAGGCCAGCATGCGGTCGAAACGTGCCTTCTCGACGTTGAGGATCTTGCCCTTCAGCGGCAGCACGGCCTGGGTCTTGCGGTTGCGACCCTGCTTGGCCGAACCGCCGGCGGAGTCACCCTCGACCAGGAACAGTTCGCACAGGGCCGGATCCTTTTCCTGGCAGTCGGCCAGTTTGCCGGGCAGGCCCGCGATATCCAGCGCGCCCTTGCGCCGGGTCATTTCGCGCGCCTTGCGCGCGGCGTCGCGGGCGCGCGCGGCATCGACCACCTTCGAGGCGATCGCCCGGGCCTCACTCGGATGCTCAAGCAGGAACTCGCCGAGCTTCTCGTTGACCGCCTGCTCCACCGCGGTTTTCACCTCGGACGAGACCAGCTTGTCCTTGGTCTGCGAGGAAAACTTCGGATCGGGCACCTTCACCGACAGGACGGCGATCATGCCTTCGCGCATGTCGTCGCCGGACAACGCCACCTTGGCGTGTTTGGCCAGGCCTTCCTTCTCGATGTAGGTCTGCAGCGATCGGGTCAGCGCGGCGCGAAAGCCGGTGAGATGGGTGCCGCCGTCGCGCTGCGGGATGTTGTTGGTGAAGCAGAACATCGTCTCCTGGTAGGAGTCGGTCCACTGCAGGGCCACCTCCACCAGAATGTCGTCCTGCTCCGCCGTCAGGCTGATCACATTCGGGTGCAGCGCGGTCTTCATCTGGGCCAGGTACTGCACGAACGAGCGGATGCCGCCTTCGTAGGCAAAGGTGTCCTGGCGGCCTTCCCCGCGTTCGTCTTTCAGCTCGATGGTGACGCCGGAATTGAGGAAGGCCAGCTCGCGCAGGCGCTTGGCCAGGATGTCGTAATGGAAATCGATATTGCTGGTAAAGGTGGCCGGGCTGGGCAAGAAACGCACCAGGGTGCCGCGGTTGTCCGACGGCCCCACCACTTTCAGCGGGTACAGTGGTTCGCCGTGCGCGTATTCCTGCAGGTGTTCGAACCCATCGCGATAGATCGTCAGCCACAGGTGCTCGCTCAATGCGTTCACCACCGACACGCCCACGCCGTGCAGACCGCCGGAAACCTTGTACGAATTGGCGTCGAACTTGCCGCCCGCGTGCAGCACCGTCATCACCACCTCGGCGGTGGAGCGGCCTTCTTCCGGATGGTTGTCGACCGGAATGCCGCGGCCGTTGTCGCTGACGCTGACCGAGCCGTCGTCCAGAATGGTGACCACGACCTTGTCGCAATACCCCGCCAAGGCTTCATCGATGGCATTGTCGACGACCTCGAACACCATGTGGTGCAGGCCGGTGCCGTCATCGGTATCGCCGATGTACATGCCCGGGCGCTTGCGCACCGCTTCCAGGCCCTTGAGCACCTTGATGTTGCTGGAGTCGTAGTGGGATTCGTTGAGGGGTTCGTTCATGCGGTGACGTGTTCCTGGCGCCAGCGACCCGCCCGACACGGCGCCGTGACAGGCCGGACAGGGTTATGCAAACCGGTGGGGATGCAACCCGTCGATTATAGCAGGGCTGTCACTGCACCTTGTTCCACGTGGAACACGCGGACCGCCTGGCCATTCAGGGTCGAAGGCAGCTCGGTACCCGTCAACAACACCTGGGCGTCGGCCTCGCGTAGTTGCGCCACCACGGACGCCTGATGCGCCTGATCGAGCTCGGAGGCCAGGTCATCCATGCAGACGATCGGCCATTCCCCACGATGCTCGGCGTACAGCGCTGCCTGGGCCAGCAGACAGGCCAGTGCGGTCAACTTTTCCTGCCCACGGGAAAGATGCTCGCGTAGCGGTGCATGCTCGAACGACACCGACCAGTCCGCACGGTGGGCGCCGAGCGTGGTGTGTCCCTTCGCGAAATCTCTGGCGCGGTGCTCGCGCAGCTGCGTGGCCAGATCCTGTTCCGCCAACCAGCCTCGCCGGTATCGAAGCTCAACGGTGCCCAACTCGGGCAGCAGCCCCGCCACGCTCGACTGCAGCCGCGGACGCAACAAATCCAGATACGCCCTGCGTTGCGTATCAATCACCCGGGCAGCGTGCGCGAGTTCGGTTTCCCACGGCGTAAACAGCTCCTGCGCCGGACTGCCCCCTTGGCGCAACAAGCTGTTGCGTTGTTTCAAAGCCCGCTGGTAGCGACTCCAACAGGAAAGGAAATCCTGTTCCACGTGGAACACACCCCAATCGAGATATCTACGGCGCTCCTCCGCAGCCCCGGCAATCAACGCGTGAGACCCTGGCTCGAAACACACCACGGCGCATTCGCGCACCAGCTGGCCAATCGCCACGCTGTCCCCGTCGACCTTGGCCTCCCAGCGAGGGCCTGCCCGACCCAATCCAAGCCGGGTGGCTCGCCCATCGGCATGGCGCAATTCGGCAAACACCGACAACCGGTTCATCTTCCGCTGCAGCAGCGCTTCCCTCGCCCCACTACGAAACGAGCGCGCGTGCGACAGCAGGAACACCGCTTCCAGCACGCTGGTCTTGCCGGCACCGTTGGCTCCCACGAAGGCGTTGATCCCCGGATCCAGCGCGAGACTGATGTCGGTCAGGCAGCGCAACCCGTTGATGCGCAGTTGCTCCAGCCTCACGAAGGCCCCCCGCACAAACAGCAACGCCGGGATTCCTGCAGGAAACCCCGGCGCCTCGAATCGGCATACCGCAAGACCTGACCCATACGGCAGGCGTCAGAGCCGCAACGGCATGATCACGTGACGGGAATGGTCGTTGTCATGCTCCTGCACCAGGCAGCTCGATTGCGCGTCGCGCAGGCTGAGCCTGGCCTTGTCTCCGCGCAGGGCAGCCAACGCGTCGAGCAGGTAACCGACGTTGAAGCCCACGGCCAGATCCGAAACATGCGTATCCGCCTCCACCTCCTCCACGGCTTCTTCCTGCTCCGGGTTGTGCGCCACGATGCGCAGCTTGCCGGGGGAGAGCTCCAGGCGAACGCCACGGTATTTCTCGTTCGACAAAATCGCCGCGCGCTGCAACGCGCCGCGCAGAATTTCGCGATCCAGCGTGGCGGTTTTGTCGGCACCCAGCGGGATCACCGCCTCGTAATCGGGAAAACGGCCATCGATCAGCTTGGACGTGAAGGTCACGCCACCGCGCCGCAGGCGAAGATGATTGCGGCCGAACTCCAGCTCCACCTCGCCATCGCCACTTTCCAGCAAGCCGATCAGCTCGTTGACGCCCTTGCGCGGAATGATGATCTGACGTCGCGTGCTCACCGAACTCTGCAGTTCCGTTTCCTTCATGGCCAGGCGATGACCGTCGGTGGCCACGCAGCGCAAGGTGTGTTCCTGCAGGTCCAGCAGCATGCCGTTGAGGTAATAGCGCACGTCCTGATTCGCCATCGCGAAAGCGGTACGTTCCATCAGGTCGCGCAACACTTCCTCGGGCAGAGTCACCTTTTCCACCAGTTCAATCTGGTCGACGGTGGGGAATTCACTGGCGGGAAGCGTGGTGAGCGTGAAGCGGCTGCGGCCAGCATGCAATGACACCCTGTCGCCGTTGAGCTTCACTTCGATGTGAGCGCCATCAGGCAGGGCGCGCACGATATCGAACAGTTTTCTCGCCGGGATGGTGATCTCGCCGTCGGAAAGCTTCTCCGCCTCCGCGGTGGCCACCATCTCCACTTCGAGATCGGTGCCCGTCATGGAAACCTTGCCATCGGCCACCTTGAACAGCAGGTTGGACAGGACCGGAAGCGTCTGGCGTCGTTCAACCACCCCAACCACTTGCTGCAGTGGTTTGAGCAGGGCTTCACGTTGAATACTGAATTGCATGAGGGCTTCCCTATACCTGCTGTTCTGTTCTTAAAAGAAGTGTAGTGGTAGCTGTAGGTGCTGTGGAGTAATGGTTTTAGTAGAAACATTAGCTATAAATCAACCACTTATGCCTGTTCTTGCCTGTGCGGCAATGGCCCGCCTGGCAGTGGATCATTTGTGGATAACTTCATGCCCCAAATGATCCACCTATTATCCACAGCTTCAACCCCTGCCTGTCCCTGGCTATCCATGGGCATTGTGCCGTATTCCTTCGAGCGCTTCAGCCAGTCAGGGTACGAATCAACTGCTCCCAATCCTGGCGCATGCGTACATCGGTTTCGACAAACTTGCGAATCGTCTTGCAGGCGTGCATCACCGTGGTGTGGTCGCGCCCCCCGAAAGCCTCACCGATCTCCGGCAGGCTGTGTTCGGTGAGCTCCTTGGACAAGGTCATCGCGATCTGCCGCGGGCGGGCCAGTGAGCGCACCCGTCGTTTGGAGAGCAGGTCCTGCAGGCGCACGTTGAAGTATTCCGCCGTGGTTTTCTGGATGTTGGCAATGGTGACGGCCTGGGCATGGGTAGCCAGCAGGTCGCGCAAGGTCTCCTCGGCAAAATCCGTGGTGATCGGCTTGCCGTAGAAGTTGGCCCGCGCCGCCAGCGTATTCAGAGCACCCTCGAGATCACGCACGTTCGAACGGATGCGCTTGGCCAGCAGCATCGCCACGCTTTCGTCCACCGCCACGCCCTTTTCATGCGCCTTGGCCAGCAAGATCGCTGCCCGCGTCTCGAAATCCGGTGGTTCGATCGCCACGCTGAGGCCCCAACCCAGGCGCGACTTCAGGCGGGGCTCGAGCTTGTCGACCTCTTTCGGATAACGGTCGCAGGTAAGGATGATCTGCTGCTTGGACTCGAACAACGCGTTGAAGGTGTGGAAGAACTCTTCCTGGGTGGTGTCCTTGCCGGCGAAGAACTGGATGTCATCGATCAGCAGCGCATCGACGGAGCGGAAGCGCCGCTTGAACACGTCCATGCTCTTGGCCCGCAAGGCCTCGATCATCGAGCCCACGAACTGTTCCGAGCGCAGATACATCACCTTGCAGCCGGGGTTGCGTTCCAGCATCAGGTTGCCGGCCGCATGCATCAGGTGGGTCTTGCCCAGGCCCGTGCCGCCATACAGCAACAGCGGATTGTAGGCACGCCCGGGATTGGTCGCCACCTGCATCGCCGCCGCCTTGCCCAGCTGGTTGGACTTGCCCTCCACGAAGGTCTCGAAGGTGTAGTGCGGGTCCAGGTTGTGCTGGAACGGTTCCGCCGCGGCCGTGGCAGAGCCGGGACGAGGCGTCGCCACGGACGGCTTGGCGATGGCGGCGCGCGGCGAGCTGGAACCCACTTCAAGGCGCACCGGCCATGGCTTGCCCAGCAGCAACTGCAATACCTGTTCGATACGCGGCAGATAGCGCTGGCGCACCGTGTCCAGCGTGTATGAGTTGGGCGCAAACAGCTGCAGGCCGTCGACGTCATCACGCGCCTGCAATGGCATCAACCAGGTATGCAGGTCTTCGGCGCTCAGATCGCCTTCGAGGCGCTCAAGGCAGCGCCGCCACAGATCACTCATGAATTCAATCAGCCACAGCGTGGGAGCGCTTGCGCGCGGGGTGATCGGCTAGTCTAGCAGCAGCCCCGATGGCCCCGAGCTCGGAATAGCCATCCGGATATCCCCAAGCTGGGGGCCCAACCCATTTGACAGCCCGGACGGGAACCGGACATACTCTCCAACCTTTTTATCCACATTCCCTTCGGAGCAGACCATGAAGCGGACCTTCCAGCCAAGCAAGCTCAAGCGCGCACGTACGCACGGTTTCCGTGCCCGTATGGCGACCGCCGACGGCCGCAAAATCATCAATGCCCGTCGCGCCAAGGGCCGCAAACGCCTGATCCCGTAATCAACGATCAAGCGTCGGCGACGGGCGCCGTGGCCACCGCCGCCTTGCCGCGCGATGCGCGGCTACGTCGGCCAGGTGACTTTGCCGCCTTGCGAAGCAGCAGCGGACGCGCAGGCGGCCGCTGTTTTCATATGCGTTATCGCGACAACGGACTCGGTCATGCCCGGCTTGGCCTGGCGATATCCAAGCGGGTTTCCAAGCGCGCGGTCGAGCGCAACCGGATCAAGCGCTTGTTGCGCGAATCGTTCCGGCGTGTGCGCCACCAGTTGCCGCCGGTCGACCTGATGGTGATGGCGCGTGAGCAGGCCGCCGGCGTGCCCGGTTCCGAGTTGCTGCGCGAGATCGACGGCCTGTGGAACAAGCTGCTGGCCAGCCGTGCCGACCAGGCCAACCCATTGAAGCGGGCCGACGACACCTCCACAATCGAGCGTTGACCTTTTTTTCCAGCCTCCGCGGCGAGACCCTCGAGTCGTGGCGTTACCCGGATCTGCTACGCGATGAACCAAACGCGCAACTTCCTCTTGTTCGCCCTGCTCGCCGTGGCGTACCTGTTGTTCATGGCCTGGGAAAAGGATTACGCGCCCCAGCCAGCGGCCATCCCGGGCAACAGCACCACCACCCAGGCGACGGCGAGCCCGGTCGACGGCAGCGTGCCTTCCGCGGTTGCCACCACGGCGAGTCCCGCCACGCCGACCGGGGCCGCCAACATCGCCAGCGACTCGGCCCAGGCGGGGCAGGCGCCTGCGCAGCTGATCACCGTCGATACCGATGTCCTGCATCTGCAGATCGACACGCGCGGCGGCAGCCTGGTGCATGCCGATCTGCTGGCCTACCCGAAGGCGGCGCCCACCCATGGCCATCCGAACCCGCCGCCGACGGTCCTGCTCAGCAACGATCCCACGCACTACTTCGTGGCCCAGAATGGACTGGTCAGCAGCAGTGACACCTCGCCCGCGGATCAGCCCAATCACCTGGCGCTGTTCCACAGTGCGAAAACCAGCTATGCCATGACGCCCGGCCAGAACGAGCTGCAGGTCGAGCTGACCTGGCACGATGCAGCGGGGATCCAGGTCAGCAAGACCTATACCTTCAAGCGCGGCAGCTATGTCGTCGGGCTCAGCCAGCGCATCGACAACGGCACGGCCCGCACCTGGCAAGGCAATGCCTACCAGCAGTTGCAAGCGGTGGCGCCGCCCAAGCCGGGCAGCTGGCTCAGCAACTACACCGATCCTGAGTCGCGCAGTTTCCAGGGCGCCGCCTGGTACACCGGCGAGAAGTTCGAGAAGCTGACCTTCAAGGACTTCAGCGAGAAGAAGGATGCGCTGGACAGCCAGATCAAGGGCGGCTGGGCGGCGATGCTGCGCCTGTACTTCGTTACCGCCTGGATTCCACCGGCCAACCAGACCGACCACTACGTCACCCAGACGATCAACCCGGATAGCGAACATCCGCGCTACTTGATTCGTGCGGTCAGCCCCTCGATGAGCGTAGCGCCCGGCCAGAGCCTTACCAGCCAGGCCCGCCTGTACATGGGGCCGAACGTGCAGGGCACGCTCGACGCGGTCGCTCCCGGCCTCGACCTGACCATCGATTACGGCATGTTCAAGGCGATCGCCGTGCCGATGCACTGGGTCTTGTCGCAGTTCCACGCGATTGCGAAGAACTGGGGCGTGGCGATCATCCTGCTGGTGCTGCTGATCAAGGGCCTGACCTGGAAGCTCACCGCGATGCAGTACCGCTCCAGCGCGCGCATGCGCAAGCTGGCGCCGCGCATCCAGGCGCTGAAGGAGCGCTACGGCGACGACAAGCAGAAGATGCAGCAAGCCACCATGGAGCTGTACAAGAAGGAGAAGGTCAACCCGATGGGTGGTTGCCTGCCGGTGCTGATCACCATGCCGGTGTTCTACGGCCTGTACTTCGTGCTCGAATACAGCCTGGAACTGCGTCACGCCGCCTTCCTGTGGATCCCCGACCTGAGCCATCCCGATCCGCTGTATATCCTGCCGGTCATCTACGCCATCGTGATGCTCGGCACGCAGTGGCTGAACCCGGCGGCGGCGGGCATGGACCCTACGCAGGCCAAGATGATGAAGGTGATGCCGTTGCTGTTCACGGTGCTGTTCGCCTTCTTCCCCGCCGGCCTGTGTCTGTACTACGCCGTCAACGGCCTGGTCGGCCTCGGCCAACAGTGGTGGGTGACCCATCACATCGATCGCGCGGCGCCACTCACCACGGACTGAGCACGTTCGGGTCGCTGACACGCAGCCGCCGCGACCGAACCCGGTCGCGGCGGCTTTCGTTTAGAGTCTTTGTCATGTCAGATCTCGCCACCGACACGATCGCCGCCATCGCCAGCGCTCCGGGCGCGGCCGGGGTTGGGGTGGTGCGCGTGTCCGGTCCGGCCGTGCCGGCGATGGCGCTGATCCTGCTGGGAAGCACGCCGCGGCCGCGCTTCGCACATTTCGCGGCGTTCCGTGGCCAGGCAGGCGAGCTGATCGATCGCGGCCTGCTGCTGCACTTCCCCGCTCCCGCCTCGTACACCGGCGAACACGTGCTGGAACTGCAGGGCCATGGCAGCGCCGTGTTGCTCGACCTGTTGCTGCGCCGCTGCTGCGAACTTGGCGCGCGCCTGGCCCGTCCCGGCGAATTCACCGAACGCGCCTTCCTCAACGGCAAGCTCGACCTGGCCCAGGCCGAGGCCGTCGCCGACCTGATCGCGGCGCGCTCCGAGGCCGGCGCGCGCGCCGCGCTACAGTCGATGGAAGGCGTGTTCTCGCGCAAGGTGGAGGCGTTGCTGCAGGAGCTGATCAGCTTGCGCGTGCACATCGAGGCCGCCATCGATTTCCCGGAAGAAGAGATCGACTTCCTGGCCGACCCGGCGATTGCTCGCCAGCTGGAAAGCGTGCGCGTCGAACTGGCCGCCTTGCTGCGCGAAGCCCAGCGCGGGCTGTGCCTCAACGACGGCCTGCGCGTGGCGATCATCGGCCGCCCCAACGCCGGCAAGTCCAGTCTGTTGAATGCGCTGACAGGCAGCGATCGCGCCATCGTCAACGCCGCCGCCGGCACCACCCGCGACGTGTTGCGCGAAAATCTCAGCCTCGACGGCATCGCGCTGGAACTGGCTGACACCGCCGGCCTGCGCGAAACGGAAGACGAAGTCGAACGCGAAGGCGTACGTCGCGCCCGCGGCGAACTGCAACGCGCCGATGTCGCCATGCTGGTCACCGATGCCGAACACGCCAGCGCCGACCTCGCCTTCTTCGCTCCGCTTCCGGCCCACGTCGAACGCATCGTGCTGATCAACAAGATCGATCGCGACAACCTCGCCCCGCACGTCGAACAGCGCGACAACGCGCGCTGGCTGTGGACGTCCGCCAAGACAGGCGCCGGCCTCGACGCCCTGCGCGACCATCTCAAGCAACTCGCCGGCGCCGGCAGCGGCGAAGGCGCCTTCAGCGCCCGGCGTCGTCATGTGCTCGCCCTGCAGCAAGTGTCCGCCCATCTGGATACCGCCGCCGCCGAACTGCTGACCCGCCGCGCCGGCGAACTCGCTGCCGAGGAATTACGCCGCGCGCAGCACGCGCTCGGCGAAATCACCGGCAGCTACAGCAGCGACGATTTGCTCGGCGCCATCTTCAGTTCGTTCTGTATCGGGAAATAGCCTGAATCGTCGGCCCACCTACCGGGTTCAACGCAATGACGGGTGAGTACGATGGTCCGGAATATCGAGGCTGGATTCCTCCGCGGAACAGCCACATTTGTCACTCCTGACATCTCAAGGAATGCCCAGATGAAGGCTCCTGTCCAGGTTCTTTCCCAACGACTCGCCGCTCTCGGCGCAAGCGGTGCTTTCGCGACCCGCTTTGCCGTCGAGGCCGATCCGCAATTGCATGTCGAATCGGTGGGCAAGGTACCGCTGCCGGTGACAATCCACACGGCCCACCAGCTATGTGCGGCGGCGCAACCCGCGCAGCACGGTTACAAGGATGAGACGCGGCTCGATCCGCGCGTGCGCGATACCTGGGAGATCCCGGCCAGCCGCATCCGCTGCGATTCGCCGCAGTGGCAGTCCGTGCTCGATCGCGCGCTGGAGCGCATACGGCGCGATCTGGGACTGCCACCCGGCTGTCGGTTCAAGGCCGAGCTGCACAACCTGCTGGTCTATGCGCCGGGCCAGTTCTTCGCCGTGCACCAGGATTCGGAAAAGGCCGACGGCATGCTGGGCACGCTGGTCGTCACCCTGCCATCGCGCTTCACCGGCGGCGAGTTCGTTGTTTCGCACCAAGGGCAGACGCTGCGCACCCGCAGCTCGGCCAGTCGGCTGGGCATGGTCGCGTTCTACGCCGATTGCCATCACGAAGTGCGTCCGGTGAAGCAGGGTTATCGCGTCGTGCTGACCTACAACCTGATCGTGCAGGGCGAAGCGCAGGCTGCCTCTGTGCCGACGCCGGTCATCACCGCCTTGGCCGCCGCAGTACGCGCCTTCTGGCACACGCCGGCACCTCCGCGCTGGGCGGGCGACGCCGCCGGCGAACCACCAGACCGCTTGGTCTACCTGCTCGATCACCAGTACACGCAAAGCGGCCTCTCCTGGACGCGCCTCAAGGGTGCCGATGCGATACGCGCCGCGGCGCTGCAGCGCGTGGCCGAACAACTGGATGCCGAAATCTTCCTGGTGCTGGCCGACGTACACGAAACCTGGTCGGCCGAGGACGACTATCAGGGCGGTGACCATTGGGGCTACGCGGACGACGATGAAGAGGCGTCCGACGATGAGACGGACGATCCGGCCTTGGGCGAACTCATCGACAGCGACATCGAACTGCGCCACTGGATCGCCCCGGATGGCAGCAAACTGGCGTCGGATGCCAACGGCGTGGTCGACAGCGAGCTGTGTTTCACCCGTCCCTCGGTTGATTGCGCGCCGTTCCGATCCGAGCACGAAGGTTACATGGGCAACTACGGCAACACGGTCGATCGCTGGTATCACCGTGCAGCCGTGGTGATGTGGCCGCGCGAACGCGCCTTCGTTATCCGCGCCCGGCAATCGCCGCGCTGGGCCATGGCGCAGATCGCCGACCGGTTCAAGGCCGGCGATCCGGCACAAGCGCAGGCATGGGCGCGGTCCCTGCTGCCGTTCTGGAAGGGGGCCGTGGCCGGAGCGGATGGTACCGCCCTGCTCAATGCCACCTTGTCGGTTGCCGCAGCACTCGATGATGCAGATGTTGCCACCGCGCTGCTGGCACCGTTCTCCCTGCAGCAACTGGTGCCGAAGATGGCCCCACGGCTTTTGCAACTGTTGGGTCGCCACGGACTGGCCTGGTGCAGCGAACGCCTGCGCCAGTGGGCTACGTCCCGGCAGACACCCGACGCCCAACTGACCTGGCTGGCGCAGACCTTGCCGACACTGATCCATGCCTGGAGTACCGCGACGGTCGCGAACGGCCCGGCATTGGTCGGCGCCCTGCTGGAAGAGCGCTGGCGCTGGTTGCAGGCGCATATCGGACAAGTTCAGGTACGCGCTGCCGGAACGGCCCGGATACAGGCGCTGACCGACACCAGCCCGGCCCTGCTGGCGTCGATCCGCGCCAGCCGCACCACCGGACAGTCCGATCTACAGAACGAGATCATCGACACCCTGCTGTCCGAGGAGCTTCCCTTGCAGGTGCCGCTTGACGTATTGCGCACCGCCGGGCCGGATGCCGCCGACCTTGCGCTCGTGCACGCACACTGCATGCAGGCACTCGCTGCGCGACTGGCGCAGCCCGAGCGTACCGACGATGACTGGTCGATCCTGCCACCAGCGGAGTGCACCGGCGAGCTGGGTGAGATCCTGGCGCGGTTCCTGAAAAATCCGATGGAACGACGCCTGGAGTGGCCATTGGCGAAGGAACGGCGGCAGCTCATCCACCGGCTCATCGATCGCCACGAACTGCCCGTACGGCACGAAACCCGGCGCACCGGCCGGCCCTATACCCTGGTGCTGGACAAGACCCGTGAGCTGTTCAAGCGCGCCGCGGCCGAGCGCCAGCTATGGGCGAAGGAGCTGGCTTGGCTGCAGCAGACAGCGAACAGGTTTTCCAGACCGGGCGCGACGCCGTGAGTCCGCACGTGGCGGCGCTTCGACTCCGCGCGCTTCGCGGGCTACGCTCAGCGCGAACGGCTGGAAGCTGGGGACGAATGGGTAAGTAAGTGCCATTTGGGTCGCGGGCATAACCGATGTGGGCGAACGACCCAAGAAACGACCCTGAAGGCTACCCAAAAACGAATTCTGGAATGGCTGCGGGCGGGGTCGGAATCGCTCGCCATCCACGAGGGGCGCGTCGAGACGTACCGGGTACCACGGATTTAAGGGGGAAATGAATGAACACCATCGGCCAGTGTGGAACCGCCATCCGGCAGCCTGAAGCACGTCTCAGCAAGTTGCGTCAACGCAAGCCAGGCATGATGCAAACGTCGCTTGCCGAACGGATTCAGCAGCCGCTGGACGAAACCGCATGAACAATCGTTACCAGGCGGGTGAATCGCAAGGTGCTCTTCAACCTGGTTCGCATGATCAGGTTCTGCACAACAAGCTGGGCGTGACCACGCCGGAGGACATGGCCGAGCTTGAACTGATGCTGCTGCAAAAGCTCTACGAAGCCGTGTTGGCCGACGTTATCGCCCAGCGCAGCACTTACGCTGGCGCATTTGAAAACCTGGCACCGGCGCTGGTTGGGCAATGTCTACGAATGGGCCGGCGAAGAGCGGTCGGTCAACATGAGCAAGGGTGGTTTCCATTTTGCCGTTGCTGCGCAGATTCCACGTCTGTTGACGCTGTTTGAGCGTGACTGCCTGGCGCGGTTCACGCCCTGTCACCGGCTTGAACGCGAGGACCTGATCGAAGCCATTGCCGTCACCCACGTGGAATTCATCCTGATTCACCCCTTCCGTGAAGGCAACGGCCGCTTGTCGCGTTTGCTCGCGGACGTCATGGCCGCGCAAGCCGGACAGGGATCGCTGGATTACAGTGCTTGGGATGCCGACAAGATCGGCTACTTCACGGCGATCCAGGCTGGTGTTGCAGGAGACTACACACTCATGCAGCGTTACGTGGAGCTGGCGTTGTGAACTTGAAATAATGGATTTCAGCGTGCCAGCGTGACGTGGCTGAACTTGCTGTTGCCGGCGCGCAGCTTGCGCTCGATCAGCGCAATGCTTTGCCCGGTTTCAATGGCGGTGGAGCTGGCCACGGCACGAATGATCGCCTGCTTGTCCGGTATGTTGGACGGGCGCGCGGGCGTGGCTGGGATAGCAGGCTTGGCCGACTTCATGAGCCTTATTCTACCGTAGTGGTGTCGGCAAAACGCGCTGATCAGAAGTTTCAGGTCTGCAGAATCGAGTCAGTACCTGCACGACTGGCGCTTGCGGCGCGATCTGCCCAACAAGTCACCGCTGGCGCACGAGGCGTGGGAATACTGAAGCAGCCGTGTGAAAGCGACGTGGCGTGATCCAGCTACCGGGTTTGTCGTGTCAAAAGCGTTTGCACTTCGTCGAGTCGCGGCATGCCGCCCTGAGCGCCAAGCTGGGTGACTGACAGCGCCGCGGCGGCGCAGGCCTTGCGCACGGCTTGGGCCAGGCCTTCATGCAGGAATAACGCCAGCGCGGCGTTGAAGGTGTCGCCGGCGCCGGTGCTGTCGACCACGTCGACGTCGAAGCCGGGTTGGCGGGTCGCTTCACCGTGTTCGCGATACCACGCGCCTTCGCGGCCGCGGGTAAGCACGATCGGGCACGGCGCGGCCTGCATCAGCGCGCGAAAATCGGTGTCCGGGTCGGCGCCGAGCAGGATCGCCAGCTCGTGCTGGTTCGGCGTGGCGTAACGCACCAGCTTCAGCCAGTCGACCGGCAGCTTGCGCGCCGGCGCGGGATTGAGGACCACCGGGACGCTCAGCCGCGCCCCAAGTCGCACGGTGGCCTCGACGGTTTCCAGTGGAATCTCAATCTGCACCAGCACGACGTCGGCGCGGGCGATCAGCGAATGCGCCTTTTCGACTTGCGCCGGCGTGACGCGGGCGTTGGCGGCGGGCACCACGATGATCTGGTTCTCGCCGCCGGCAATCGTGATCGACGCGGTGCCGCTGGCCTCGTCGGGCAATTGCGCGACGTGGTCCACAGCGACGCCTTCGCTGGCCAGCCCCTGACGCAGCTGCTGGCCGAAGGCGTCATCACCGAGCGCGCCGACCAGCGCCACCTCGGCACCGAGCCGGGCGGCAGCCACCGCCTGGTTCGCACCCTTGCCACCGGGCACGGTGAGGAAGCGTTCGCCGAGGATGGTCTCGCCGGGGCCGACGAAGCGTGGCGCCTGGGTGACCAGGTCCATGTTGATGCTGCCGACCACGACAATGCGCGTCATCCGTTGCTCCCCGGTTCGCGGGCTTTCAGGGTGGATCCGAAAGCTTACCTGTTGGCGTGGCGGGTGGGAGCGAGCGCCAACGAGATGTCCGTGTCGGTGGCGAATTCGGGTTCGCTGCGCTCATCCCGGGCTGCGGCGCCGCACTTGTAGGAGCCCGCTGGCGGGCGATGCTTTCCCGAATCCCGGTTCTCAACAGACGAAGGTCTGGTCATCCCGGCTCTCAGCAGACGAAGGTCTGGTCATCCTGCCAGAAGAGCATCGCCCGCAAGCGGGCTCCTACGGGGCGATCTCAGGGCGAGGGCAGGCGGCCGAGGCCGCTGGCGTCACTGGGCAGCAATGCCGGCGCCGGACCGGCCACGGCCAGCAGGGACTGCGCGTAGCTGTCCTCGATGCTGACGGTGGAGACCTCGTCCCAGCTGAAGAACGACACTTCGCGCATCCATTCGGCGTCCGGGCTGAGTTCCTGCATGTTGAAGCCTTCGTCCTCGACGCTGGCCAGCCGGCCGATGTAGCAGACCTCGGCCTCGTCCTCGCTGTCCACGTGCACGCCGATCACCTGGGCCTGCGCGCCAGCAGCCTGGATCACCTCGCGGATGCCATCCAGCGGAAAGCCGCGCGGCATGCGCGGCAGGATGTGTTTCAGCGCCAGTGCCTTCTCGAAGAACACGTGATGCTTGTCCGGCGACTCCAGTTCGGAGACGTCACGGTGGCGCATCACGTACATGCCGTCGTAGGTGATGCCATCGCCAACCACCCAGAGCAGGAAGAACTCGCGCCCCACTCCGCCCACATAGCCACAGAAGCTGCCGTGTTCGAGATCTTCACGCCACAGTCGGACCAGCGTCTGCTTCTGCTGCGCTTCGCGCAACTGAGCGCGCTGACCGGTGCTTTTCAGTTCGATGACGTTGTTCACGGCACCCATTTTAGCAGATCGGGTCTACGCCGCCGGCCTTACAGGATGTACCGGCTGAGATCCTCGTTCCGGACCAGGCTTGCGAGTGAATTGTCTACACGTTCGGCGTCGATAACATATTTTTCGCCGGACTTGTCTGCAGCTTCAAAGGAGATATTTTCCAGCAGGCGTTCCATCACCGTGTGCAGGCGGCGCGCGCCGATGTTCTCGGTGCGCTCATTGACCTGGAACGCCACCTCGGCCAGCCGGTCGATGCCGGAGTCGGTGAACTCCAGCCCGACCCCTTCGGTACTGAGCAGGGCCACATATTGTTTGGTCAGCGCGTTATGGGGCTCGCGCAGGATCCGCTTGAAGTCCTCCACCGACAGCGCGGACAGCTCGACCCGGATCGGCAGGCGGCCCTGCAACTCGGGAATCAGGTCCGACGGCTTGGCCAGCGAGAACGCGCCCGAGGCGATGAACAGCATGTGGTCGGTCTTGATCGGGCCGTACTTGGTCGACACGGTGGAGCCCTCGACCAGCGGCAGCAGGTCGCGCTGCACGCCCTCGCGGCTGATCCCCGCGTGGCCGTGGTCGCTGCGTTGGGCCACCTTGTCGATCTCGTCCAGGAACACGATGCCGTTCTGCTCGGCGTTCTCCATCGCCTGCGCCCGGATCTCCTCGTCGTTGAGCAGCTTGCCGGCTTCCTCGTCGATCAGCAGCGGCCGCGCGGCCTTGATCGCCAGCTTGCGGGTCTGGGTCTTGGCACTGCCGAGGTTCTGGAACATCTGGCGCAGCTGCGCGCCCATCTCCTCCATGCCCGGCGGCGACATGATCTCCACGCCGACGTTCATCGCCAGGTCCAGCTCGATCTCGCGTTCGTCCAGCGCCCCTTCGCGCAGCTGCTTGCGCAGTTTCTGCCGGGTATCGCTGTCGATCGCCGGGGCGGCGGGCGCGTCATGGCTCCAGTCGGCCGGCGCGGCATGGCGGCGCGGCAGCAGGGCGTCGAGGATGCGATCCTCGGCGTGATCCTCGGCTTGCGAACGCACGCGCTTGATCGCCTGTTCGCGGGTGAGCTTGTAGGCGCCGTCGGCGAGGTCGCGGATGATCGACTCGACATCCTTGCCGACATAGCCGACCTCGGTGAACTTGGTCGCCTCGACCTTCACGAACGGCGCGTTGGCCAGGGTCGCCAGCCGCCGCGCGATCTCGGTCTTGCCCACGCCGGTGGGGCCGATCATCAGGATGTTCTTCGGGGTGATCTCGTTGCGCATCTCCGGCGGCAGCTGCATGCGCCGCCAGCGACTGCGCAATGCCACCGCCACCGCACGTTTGGCATCGTTCTGGCCAATGATGTAGCGGTCGAGTTCGTTGACGATTTCGCGGGGGGTGAGTTCACTCATGGCTTCGCCGGGATTGGGGATTGGGGATTGGGGATGACCAGACATTCGTCTGTTGAAAACCGGGATTCG
>Ga0208357_1000379_pt1 | contig 35931 bp, 61 predicted proteins | sample NGESurdeep092012_6_FD_184487 | JGI IMG/M metagenome (GOLD analysis project Ga0208357, IMG submission 184487) | Arctic peat soil microbial communities from Barrow, Alaska - NGEE Surface sample F52-2 deep-092012 (SPAdes) | ecosystem: Environmental > Terrestrial > Soil > Wetlands > Peat ...
GGATTATGTTGCTATTGAAAACGCTGTTGGGATTGTTGTCCCCGCTAATACCATTTTTGAAGTCTATAATGTCGCCGATGCTAATAATATTACCCTTTATGCGCCTTTTATTACCGGAGCTTATCTTGGTGGTGGAACATTGGCGCGAGTATCGAACATACAGATCTACACAAAGCAATTTAATCCCTATGACAAAGATGATTCTAATGTCTATCTGGCCAGAGTAGATTTTGCCGTAGAAAGAACGCCAGCAGGACAAATAACCGTTGATTATTATCCTTCAGCAACTGAAGTATCAATGATAACGCAAGGTAAGGCTACGCAGACTATCATGGGTACGGGAGTATTAGAGACTAACGCCTATAATCCTCTTCTCTATCCTCTTGAAGTTGAACAAGAACGATTAAATCATCCGGTCTACTTCCAATCATCGGGAACCTGCATACAGTTGGTGCTTTATTTCACGCCACCTCAGATTTCTAATATGCAGATTGCTTGGAGTGATTTTGAATTAGACGCTATGACTATCTACACAATGAGATCAGGAAGGATGCAGTAATGGCAACGTCGAGTGAATATGGTGCATTTCTTAATACTACGCAGGTATGGGATGTCTCAAATGTTTATGCAGTAGAGAACATTTCCCCGCAGTTGAAAGAACTCCTTGTTCGTATGTATCAGAATCTTAATATCATGGCTCAAGTTATCAATGTAAAAACCACCGGCCAGTTTCCCCTCATGGAAACCGTTGATAGCAATACCTGGTTCCCCAACCCACTCAATAACTCTTCAACAGCAGCAGCCCCAGAAGAGAGACAGGAAATGCAAAAGACTTTCTATTTAACTAGCTTAGCGACCTTTAATCACGGCATTACTGTAACGCCCAATACCACTTTTACGGCTTTTAGGGGAATGGCTAATGATACGGTAGGCAATAATTACTATCCGTTGCCTTGGCCTAGCGCAGCAGGATTAACTAATATTGAAATTAAAGTTAATGCTACGCAAGTAGTGATAACTAATAACAGTGGAATAACGTTTAACAAATCTTATCTGGTACTCTATTACTTACAGAGTTAAGGAATAAAAATGGCAAACAGCGCATCAAATTTCTTCTTCGGCAGTGAAGGTAGAGAACATCAGTTCCAGAGGTTTAATCCTCAACAACAATCAGCATTTAGCCAACTATTGGGCCAAGGCATGATGAATGCAGGGCCCCAAGGGCAAGAGGATAGAGCAAGAAGACAGTTTAACACCCAGACCATACCGTCTATAGCCGAGAGATTTACTTCCTTTGGTGGGGCAAATAATTCCAATCGCGGTTCATCTGAATTTACGGGAGCATTGGGATCCGCAGGAGCTGATTTAGAATCACAACTTGCTTCATTGAGATCACAGTATGGGCTACAACAAACTCAATTGGGTCTTACACCACAAACTGAAAATGCTTATTTCCAACGCCAACCAGGATTTCTAGAAAATGCGGGCATTGGATTAGCTCAAGGAGCAGGACAAGCATTAGCAAGTCCTATAAGTTCGGGACTTTCAGTGCTTGGTGGCGGGATTTCATCAGGATGGGAAGCCCTAATGCAGAACCCTCAAGTTAAACAGTTCATACAATTACTTCAACAAGGAAGAGGAGGACAGTAACATGGTACAAATAATACAAGAAACAAATCCTGGCGGTAATATTGGTGCAGCTCTTGGTACTGGATTAAGCAAAGGCTTAGAGGCATTGGCCGCGTCACGTCTGAAACAAATTCAAGATAGACATGCTCTTTCTGAAAAAACAAAAGCTTTTAAAGATTCAGGCTACTTTAATGATAAAGAGTCGGCTTTTCTTGCAGGTCTTCCTGAAAAGACTTCAGGGCCAATTATAAAAGCCTTTCTTGAAAAAGGAGGTATGCAGCAAGAGCAAGCACAAGAAGGTTCTCAGTTAGAACAGAGTATGGCTCCTTTACAGCAACAGCCTCAACAAAAAATGCAGGCACCCGATTTTTCCCATAAAGCACTTTTGGATTTATTAGGATCTCCATCCTTAAGCAAGGTAGGCCTTTCTCCTTCTCAGGAACAACCTGTTGCTGAAATAATGCAAAAAGCGGGATCAAATCCTCAGCAACAATTGACTCCCGAACAACTACAGGTGAAAGAAGGACGGATAGCTGAACATCAGAAGCGGAAGAGCCTTGGAGAGGTCTTAAGTCAACCAACTAAAGCAGAATCTGCCAAAGAACAAATAGCACTCCGCAAAGAAACACAACCAATAGTAGATAAGCTTACTAATGATAAGGACTTTGCTGATTTCTCCGATTCTCGTATTAACAAGATGGAGAATTTAGTTAAGAAGGGAAGTTTGCCTAACGCTTCTTTTTATAGTCTTTTTAAGAAGCTTGATGAAAAAGGACATGCTATAGAAGGTGCAGGAATTGGTGGCGTACTTGGTGCAGCAATTGGTGGTCCCGTTGGAGCGATTGCCGGTGGAATTATAGGAGGAGTTGGTGGAAGTTTAATAAGCCCCATAGCAAATATGTTAAGATATGCCCAAAGGCAAACATCTCCTGATGCTGAAGAATTTGAAAAGCTATCATCTGAATTCATAAAAGGCGCTAAGGCATTGTTTGGATCAAGAATTACTGACGCAGATTTAAACGCTTTTCTAGCCCAGATACCTACTTTAGCTAATACCGATCATGGCAAACTTCAGATTATAAAAAATATGCGCATAACTAACGATATTTCTAAAGTGAAATATAATGAACTTAAGAAGATTCTGAAAGAAAATGGCAATAGAAGGCCAATAGATTTAGCTTTTCAGATAGAAGAACGATCTAAGGATAAGATTGATAAATTAGCAAAAGAATTCGAAACTGTTAGTTAGCAGTATCTTGCATATATTCATAAGCAACTATTATTATAAAAATTAATGGTGCCATGAATAAAAGAGTTGCAGCCATCCATTTATGCAATGAATGCTTACATTTCTCTTTACTAAGCCAATTTCTTACTTTGCATTCTTTATGTAAATTCATGTCTTATTCAACTTCCAGGCTACATAACCAGGTTTTCTAAACGGTTCAAAATCCATGAACTTTAACGCAGGAATACTGGTGTAGTCTATATTGCCTTTTCGTAGTATGGCATCGAACTTAAAATCGCCACCACACGAAGGTTCATTAAAGGATGCCTCTCTTAGTAAGACGAGTAGGTTTTCTTCCTGCTCAATCTGTTTTTTAAGGTCTTTTTTGACTTCCCATAACTGAGCGGCAATAGTTACCCAGTGGCTGTCGCGTTGTTTATATTTGCTTTCAAAAGTAATCATTTTTTCCTCCATTTGATGTTCCTCTAGATGTATTCGTATTTATCATAATGTCAGTGATAACATTCAGTGCCTTCGCATTTACATTTTCCCAATAATTTTTCTAATAACTCTTGATCGGCATGTGAATCAAAATATTTAAATTGATCATCTATAATTTCTCTTTCATGGAAAGACCGTTTTCCCATTTCAATAAACCATTGATGAAAATGATTCATTAAATATGCATAATCCATCCATTCAGAGAGCAAATGAGTAATAACCTCTTTAGAAGCATTATTTTTTATAGCATCATTTACTTTATCACTTGATGCATTATAAAGATTAATGAATCCATTCATGTTTTTGTTAATATTTCGTATGAATTCTTGTGCTTGTTGTTTATTCACGTTCTTTCTCTTTCTTAACTTTTTGTATAATCGCATCCAAGACCCAATCTTTGATGCTCATGTTGTAATCAAGCGCCCGTTGCTTGATCTCTTTATGCCAGTTATCAGGAATCTCAATTGCTAATTGTTTAGGCCGTTTCTTCATCTCATCCGTCATAGTAACTTTCATTGTTTCCTTCTTACTTATATTACTAGATTACTAGAATTCTTGTGATTGTCAACTATTACTTGCTATCGGTTATTGATGTGTTCTACGATGGGTCTGAATCTACAAACAGTACTTTAAGGAGTCCTCAATGGTAACCCCTCGTCGTGTCGTCGCTTATGGGCTTTCAGATGCCCTGCCTAATGTTTTCCCAGCTCCTATTGTGGCCAAGAGGGTACCTACTTCCTCTGATATAGGGTATCTATTTGGTCAAGTGTGGTTAGTTCCCGCTTCTAATGTTGCCTATATGTTGGTATCCGTAGTGGCCAATGTTGCTACTTGGAATCTTCTTGAATCAAGTGGCAGTTCAGGAGTCTTTTCTTCTCTTACTGTAACTCCTGGCCCTATTTCTCTGACTGGTACTACCGGTATCAACGTATCGGGAGCTGGCGTTACTACCATTAATACGGGTGGTACTGGTGCGCTTAATCTTGGAAATGCGACTGGTAATACCGCTGTTACCGGTTCTTTAGGAACAACTACTTCTCTTTCAGCAGGAACGACTGTTACTGCCGGAACGGGATTAACGGTAACTCTTGGCAATGCCACATTAACAAACGGTAACTTAGTTCTTTCAACAGCAGCAACCTATGTTTCTCTTCCAGGGCCAGTAAATATCATGTCTGGTGCAGGAGCTCCTGCAGCAGGACTCGCTGTCAACGTTGGAGACATGTATATCAATACAACCGCTGCCTCTGCAACTACACGGCTTTATATAGCAACTGCTGCGTCTACATGGACTTACATTGCGGCTAATGCTTAATCACGAATAATAACCAGGGGCTGCCAAAGAACAGCCCCTTATAACTAAAAGGACGATTATGAATGTAAATCAATATGCGACCGTAAACTTAGAAATAGTGAATGAAGCTAGAAAGCATCAATTGCTTATTGCTATGGGAACGCCATGGGAAGAAGCAGAACAAGTTGTTGATGGATTTAAAGCAACCCTTCTTGAAATGAAACGGTTATCCCAAAAACCACCAGAGCCAGAAGCAACCCAACCAGTTGACCAACCAGCACCAGAAAGTGAGTAATCATGGCATTGTTACAAATTAAAGCAGTTGTTCTTAGCCAGTTTCCAGCGAGTACCCTTACCGCTTCCTATCAGCCCATCAATCCATCAGGACTATCAAACCCTTGTTACCTGATACGACTAGTTAATGATTCAAATCAATCAGTTCTTATCAGTTATGATGGGACCAATGATCATGAATATATGCTTGCCGGTACTTTTTATGATATCTATGGGCCTACTAATGCAATTCAGCAGAGTCATGGCGGCCAATGGCCTCAGGGAACTATTGTCTATGTTAAGTCGGGCTCAAGTGGTACTGGAGTAATTAATCTTTCAGCTTATTACCAACGATATTCTTAAAGGAGCAACATTGAGTAACCTAGCAGTAAGACTTTACCCAGAACCTTTGCGATCATTAGCCTTTGGGAGCATTTCTGGTACTTATGCCGGTATCGGAACAGCGATATCTAATCCTGTACGAATATTTATGCTTCAAAATCTTACCGACACACAAATGTTCTTTTCCTTCGATGGCATTGTCGATCATATAACACTACCTCCGGATGCCTTTATTCTGCTTGATGTTACTACTAACAAATCAATATCAGGTGGTTCACTCAATATTGCTGAAGGAACACGAGTCTATGTTAGAGAAGGCGCTGCTCCTAGTTTAGGGTCCGTGTATCTCACAGTATTTTACGGTCAAGGGGGCTAAAATGAGCCAAAGTGGGATTTATAATAACTCAACTCCTATACCACCAGGAACCTATGTAGAAACCCTCACGGGCAATGATGGTACTATTGTTGGGCCTAGCGCGTTAGGTAATATTAATGTTGTTGGGGATGGTACAACAACCTATGTAACCGGTAATGCAGGAACTAATACAGAAACGATTACCCTTCACGGGATTACGCAATATGATGTTCAAGTTGGAGGAGCTAGTAATACTCTTGCTAACGTCTCGCCTTCTACTGCGGGATTCGTATTAACCAGTAATGGCATTTCATCCAATCCAAGTTTTCAGGGATTGCCTGGTTCAAGTATTTCAATTACCGGAGATAGCGGTGGTGCACAAGTTGGAAATGCATTTACCTTTACTGCTTCTGGTATTGGTCTGTCCTTTGCCGGAGCTGCGGATATCTTCACATTAGGCGGGACTTTATTATTAGCGAACGGGGGCACTTCTGCCTCTCTCACAGCAAACAACGGTGGCATCTTCTATTCAACGGCAACAGCAGGAGCTATTCTTGCTGGTACTGCCACCGCTCGCCAAATGTTACAATCTGGCGCAAGCACTACTCCTGCTTGGAGTACGGCTACGTGGCCAGCAACAACTACCATTGATCAACTTCTGTATTCTTCTGCCAATAATGTTGTTGGTGGGGTCACCGCGGGAAACTATGGAGTTCTTATAAGTTCTTCTACCGGCGTGCCTTCATGGCTTGCTAACGGAACAACGGGGCAATTATTAACGGCTACTACTGCCGGTACTCCTTCATGGGAAAATCCTGCAGCATCCAGCATAAGCATTACTGGCGATTCGGGTGGCGCACTTACAGGTGCAGCATTTACTTTTACGGGAGCTTCTACAGGTCTTACCTTCGCAGGTAGTGGAAGTACCGAAACATTAACAGGAACTCTAGTAGTCGGAAACGGCGGTACGGGAGCTACTACCCTTACATCTCATGGTGTTTTGTTAGGCAATACCACCAGTCCTATAACTGCCACCGCCGCAGGAACGACAGGTCAAGTATTAACAGGCGTTACCGGATCAGCCCCAACTTTTCAATCACCAGCAGCTTCTTCTATATCCATAACCGGAGATTCTGGTGGTGCACTTACAGGTGCGGCATTCACCTTTACCGGCGGCACAACAGGACTTTCATTTGGTGGCGCTGGATCTACTGAAACACTCTCAGGAACTTTAGCCGTAGCTAACGGTGGAACCGGCGCGACTAATCTAACAGGCGTTGTTACTGCTAATAATGGAACTGGCCCATTTACTGCAAGCGCAGTAACTCAATACGATGTTCTTGTAGGTGCCGCATCAAATTTAATCAGTTCAGTCGGGCCTGGAACTGCTCTTCAAGTATTGCAATCAGGGGGCAATGCGGCCAATCCTGCTTATAGTACGGCTACCTATCCTGCCACAACAACTATTAACCAACTGCTCTACTCCTCATCTAATAACGTCGTTGGCGGAGTCACCGCCGGAAACTATGGCGTTCTTATAAGTTCTTCTGCCGGCGTTCCCTCTTGGCTTACTAATGGAACAACCGGACAAGTGTTAACCGCTACGACATCGGGAATTGCTTCTTGGGCAGCAGCTGCTGCCGGCGGCATAACTACCATCAATGGTGATACGGGTTCAGTAACTGGTTCTACAGTGACGATAACGGGAGGCACCACAGGATTAACTTTTGGGGGCTCTGGAACAACGGATACTCTGGGTGGCACCCTTGTAATTGCCAATGGGGGTACTAACGCAACATCGTTTACCCAATCAAATGGCATTGTTACCTATAACGGTACTAGATTAGTCAATTATGCTGGGCCACAAATAAGTTCTGGTGGCCTCATGACTAATACAAGTCAGCCGGCATTCTTATATTATTTAGGAACCACTGTTAGTGGATTTTCTGGAACTGGTACCCCCTACACTATTGGATCAACACAAGCTTTAACCAAAGTATTTGATAATGACAGCAACTTCTCAACAAGTGGTGTATTTACTGCCCCTGTTACCGGTATATATAATTTCTATTTTGCAGTTTTAGTATTGAATTGTACTATCGCTTCAGAGTGTCAAATGCAACTTATTCCTTCTACCGGATCTTCTTACTCAACCAGACAAGATAGAAATGCTTCAAATAATAATTTTGGTTTATCAGGAAGCTTTATTATAAATTTAACTTCTGGGACAACCGTTACTTTTGTCCTTGATACTTTTGGGGAAGTATCGAATACAAATAATCTACAAGGCGCTCAAGCTAATACTTGGTTTGGCGGAAATTTGATTTGTTAGGAACAATCATGAAACGAATGTTTTTATTATTTCCTCTTTCAGTCTTAGCAGCCCAACCACCATTGCCAACCTTTGACAAAGACAAAGAACGTTCTGCTTTTGTAGAAGAATATAAAAAGCTGATGACTGAAGTCGAAACCGTATATGAAGATATCCGTCATCCTGAATCAGCAGTAGAGAAAGCTCTTGAGGCTTATATCATCAAAGTTATTGAAGCAGAAGTTAAAAGTATTGCTGAACGGGAAGCTAAGAAGATATTAGCAGAACTTAATCCATTTCCCTCAAAGAAGGAAAAGTAATGGCATTTAATAAAATTAATCAGCGGCTTAATGGACTGAATCCTCTTTCCTACTTAGGAGAAAATGCCTACCAGCCTTCTGAATTTGTTACTAATACTAGTGACCCTACAGCAAACGATTCCCAGAACTTTGCCTTGGGAACCTTTTGGCTTAATACCAACACTAATGCACTGTGGTATTTAGCAAGTTTAGCAAGTGGTATTGCCACATGGATTAAAATTTCATCAGGTACAGGGAATACTGAAACATTGACCGGTAATAGTGGTGGTCCAATAAGTCCTGATGGCTCATTTAATATTAATGTAGTCGGGGACGGAACTACCATTAATGCTGTGGGAAATCCAGCTACTCACACTATTACCTTTTCAGCAGTCGGGACAGGTCTTGTCACTTCATTGGAGACTCAAGATAGCCATGTGGTAACTCCAACAGGTGGAGTGATACAACTTTCGGGATCCGGAGTACTTCATACCACAGGAACAGTGGGCCCAAATACGGCTACTATTAACCTAACCAATGGGACTAATGGGCAACTCTTGATCGGTGGTGGAGCTAACGCAGCATGGGCATCTTTGACATCAACAGGAGGAACTATTACTTTCACTCCTGGAGCTAATAGTCTTAATCTCGAAGCAGCAGCGGCTGTCTCCGATTCATTTGTTACCGATTCTGGAACTGCAACTCCAGTTGCGCATGTACTTGATATTAAGGCAGGCGTATCCACACAGAACAGTGGATCATCGGTAGAATTTACGGGCGCTACCAATGTAGTCCTTCTTAATGTCACCGATTCTTTAGGCAATACTATTATCGGTAAAGGTTCAGGAAATGCTTCTCTTACCGGCACTAATAATACCATTCTTGGAAAAGCTTCAGGTGCGGCATTTACTACTGCTGCTTCTAACGTAGTAGTAGGAGAAGGTGCTCTGGCTGCAAGTCTAACGGGAGCAAATAATGTAATCATAGGAACTGGCGCAGGAAGTGCCTATACAACTTCTGAATATAGCAATGTTATTATAGGTAATGGTGTTCCTGGAGTTGCTACGGAATTAGGCGTTATCAGAATAGGTAATGCTGCTGAAGGATACGATAATATCTTCATAGGGTTCAACTCCGGTGCCAACGCTTCACAAGTAATTGGAACTGCAAATGATAATGTTTGCTTAGGATCGTCTACTCTTTCTTTATTAACTGATGGGGGCGGAAATTCTGCTTTTGGGGCTATTGCTCTTGCAGCTCTTACTTCAGGTGATGGCAATATGGCCATAGGGAATGCATGTCTCACTACTCTTACTAATGGAGATTCCAATTCCTGTATTGGATGGCATAGCATGGATCAGTTGATAACAGGAGATTATAATGCCTCTTTGGGATATGAATCTGGTCATAATTGCACTGGTGCAGAGAGCAGTAATATCTTTATTAATAATATTGGCGTAATGGGTGATAATAATACCTGCCGTATTGGTGCTACCACGGGGACAGGAACCCAACAACTTAATAAAACATTTATTGCAGGTATTGCTGGGGTTACTACTACCGTGAACGATGCTGTAGCAGTTCTTATATCGGTTTCAACTGGTCAACTTGGTACTGTATCATCATCGCTACGCTATAAAGAAAATGTTCAAGACATGGATAGTTATAGCAATCGATTGATGAAATTGAGGCCTGTGATCTTTAATTATAAGAAAGATGAACGTGCACATGTGCAATATGGATTGATTGCAGAAGAAGTAGATCAAATATTCCCAGAACTAGTCGTATATCATAATGATCAGCCAGAATCAGTTCGCTACCATGAGTTACCGACCATCCTTCTTAATGAACTTATTAAACTGAGCAATCGAGTTAAAGAACTCGAAGACAAACTAAAATCCTAACGGTGCATTCCTTCTATGCGTCCTTTTCTTTGCCGTATCGGCTTCCTCCGGTACGGCATTTATATTTATCTATTTACCAACACCGTTGCGAGAATTTTTAATTTCTCTTATGCGAGTTAGGGCAGTTCTATACTTCGATCGTGGCATATCGGCGATCGATTGAATTTTCAAACCATCCAAAACTTGAGAGCAAATATCCGGATATTCAGCCAATTCATACTCGACTTCACGCAGTTCATCAGGAGTTATCGTCTCATAACTCTGTTCTTTAGGGTTATATTTAGTATTCAGAGCAACCCCTTTAGCAAGTACGTCTCTTGATTCAGCAACCGCTCGTTCACCATCATCATCTTCACCTTTTGATACCACCCCAACCAAAGCAGCATAAGAATATCGCTTTAAGTAAGTGATATAGCTTGCCAGTGATTGGACATCAGGCTTAGCAGGCAAGATCCTCATGCGAGTCTCAATCCATTGCCCACTCGTATGGCAAAGTATGGTATGCAATATATTCTGCCCATCTTCATTAGGCATAATCTGTTGAATAACTGATAAACCATTCACCGATAGTGCAGGTCTACTCACTCTCACAATCTCAGCCATATCAGAATAAGAACTCTTAAAGTAGGGATTCTCACTATTAAGGCCAGCGGTTGGCATGATTGCTTGAGCTTTAGCTAACGCTGCGAATAGTTCCTTCAGTTCCGACGATCTTGACGGTGGCAATGGTAGTGGCTTTGCTTGGCTAATCTCGTTCAACCTGATCAATATCTGTTCGAATTTATCTTGTAATTGCTTGAGTACATGATCTTCCATTATTTACCTTTGTTACTGTTACTCAGAATAGTGTCCATAGATTCATTCATTTGAGGGCTATATGATCGAATTATATTCTCCATTTGATGCAAGAGATTATTAAACTCAGCCTGTGATGTTTTAAGATCTTTTTCTTGCCGTATAAAATCTTCTTTCTTCGATTTTATAATTTCTTCCAATTGCTTTATGAGAGAAGGCAAATCCATTAAATCACTCCCTTTGTTTCGTAGAATCATTAACTATCTCCCTGAATTTAAAGATCATAGCTAGAGACCTCTAAACTATCATTGAATGAAAGCTTAGTATTCTTATCAATCTCCTCAATCTCTTTTAAGGTTTTAGCAATGGTAATAAATCTATGCTGAATACGCTTAATCTTTTTCTGTTTAAGCTTCAGCATTTTAATATCATCGTTTACTTGTTTAATCATCAATTTAAAATTAGGCATTTTAATCATAACTATTACTCTTAATATGAGTTTGGTTCGTCCTTAATTGATATTCTTTTTTCTATCTTTAGCTAATTCCATTGTTGTCTTTCCGTGGGTATGTTTAAAGATCTCATCAGCTTCATCAAGCAGGTCTTCCATACGAATTGCCTTCTTATCTATTTGATCATTGATAAAGTCATTAATCCATTCATCTGAACGCTTATAAGTGAGTTGTTCTAAAGTACCACCCTCTTCTTTGAGGAATTTCTGTGCTCTTTGATGAAAGTAGGTTTTCATATTTTTAAGAAGATTAACGAGATCTTCTCGTTCGAACATGTAAGTTTTTCCCATTATCTACCCTTCATAGTTTCCATCTCAGATTACTCTTCTTTATTTTTCTTTCTTTACTATATATATCATAAGTAGTATCATTGTCAAAAATCTTATAAAGGATAGTATGGAAACTATAGATGTCGTGAAATTGAGAGAAGAGTTATTGGAATTTTTAAAGGTAAGCAAGATGGGTTACTTAAAGGCAGGAAAAGAGATTGGTATTCATCACAATACCTTTATCGGCTTTCTTGATGAGAGAAAAGATATTTCATTTAAAACAGCAGTAAAGATACAAGATTGGTTGGAAGAAAAAGAAAATAATAAAAAAGAGTCTTAGTTGTAGGTTCAAACTAAGACTCTCGATTCTCTATGAATAATGCACTAAAAACGCACGTGAAGAGTTATTAGTTTTTATTCATTGAACACAATTACACAACTGTATTCATTTAAAGAATACCAAGGAGGCAGTGCAAAAGAAACAACAACAAGTAGTTAAACATCTAATGTATTTTTATTTAGGATTTTACATGAAACGAATATTAGCACTTACATTACTCTCAATTTCTACATTAATATCTGCAATGGATTCTCAAGATGTCGTTAGACTCAATGCTGTTAAAGCAGTCATGGCTAATAACGAAGTTGCCAAAGTAGCGGTTATCCATGATGAAGAGGGTTTCTTTACCGTAGAGCATAATCAACGACTCTGTCCGGTGAATAAGCACGACGTCGATCCCGCTATCAGACTTGCCTCTAATGCCAAGCTTCTGAACTTTATGAAGCATGGCTACCTTGAAGCAAAAGAACTCAGCAATGGGGAATTTAAGCTCAATGCACATGTTCGTGGACATGGTGGTGGGCCTGTTACTGGTAAGATCGCTGGTTGGTCAGTATACGCTGTTGGCCATATTGGCTATGGTATTTACTGTATCATTCACCCAATAGGGCTCGCTGAAGCTCACGCTGCCCATGAGATTATAAGTGTGGCATCATCAATGGCTGAAGCGGCCGGCTTCGCTATGCCAACTCCCTAAGGTAGACCATGATTACCTATCATCAAGCATTTCTGTATCAGCTCGAGAATACCGTGTATTGTTCCATTATTGTCATACTGAGCATTTTATTCAGTAGTGAGAGTGAAAAGCAAAAATGGTATGGCATGTTTAGTGATGATAAAGGCCGTAATCCTTACTTCAGACTCTTTATGGTATGGTTTTGGTTCTTTGCTATTCCTGTCCTGACTTGGTATTACCAAATACCACGCTATGGATTCTGGGAGAAATTGTTCAATATCAATCCGTATATGGGATGGATACTAAGGATAGGGTCAATGGTGATCTTTCTGGGATTATACTTTTATTGGAAACGAAAGAACTTCACCAATCCTTCTAGGTGAATACTGCTGGGGCCTCCGCAAGGGGGCCTCATTAATGAAAGGAAGACAATGAACAAAGCAATGATTAAAGTCTTATTATTTTAGCAATGAGGATTAAAAATGTGGCCATTTACCCAATCAAGAAAAGAAAGACAGTTCGATTCTAGTAAATCACTGAGGTTTGATATACCTAATTGTATTTCTAACCGGGCTCCGAAAGAAAAAGATATTGAAGGATTACCCCATAAGTTGTTATGGATTCATAAAGAATCTTCATGTGATCATTGTAAACTTCCTGAAAAGTATATTTTCTATGTTCTTTGGTGGGATTCACCTGATAAAAAACGATGGATTAAATTAAAGGAATGCGATGAAAAAGATTCTTGAATGGTTCACTGACTTTGATAGAGTCATTTGGCTTTATATACCGCTGGCTATAGTTATTGTTTTTCTAATGATTAAAGGAAAATAATGAAGTGGATTAAAATAACTGAACAATTGCCTCCGGAATGTGGCTGGGTATTGGTTGGTGGAATTAATGTCAATGGAAATTGGCTAGTAACAACAGCTCGAATTACATGCGGAGGAAATAAAGAGTGGTCATGGTTTAATCATGATGAAGATATCATTGATGTCCCTTATTCTGATGGAACATGGGGACCGTTGAATATTTCCGAAATCACCCATTGGATGGATTTACCACCTTGTCCTGATGAGGATATCTATGAGAATCTCTCATGACAAAACTACTTCTTCTCTGCCTACTTCTCACCATATCCCTCCAAGTTCACGCCTGTTACGTCCATTTAGAATGGCCCAACCACACCTTTACCGATCAATTTAAATCTTACTCAGCCCAATTATGGCAGCCACATAACCGACTATTCACCATTGGCTTTGGGGTGGGGATATTATTAGTGGGGATTATTATTGGTAGATGGTCTGTTTATGATGGAACTTATTTTAAGGATAAATAATGAGACGTCGTGAAAGAGCTGTTCGTTGGAGTACCTGTCATAAATGCAGCGGAAATATATCAACGCAACAAGACTGCAATTATGTACATTGTCGAGAAATAAAGGTTAATCTTTGTCCTTCTTGTTATGAAACTTTTTTAGATATTAATAAAGATATTTTAGAATTGGAGAGAGAAAACAGATATAAATCGACATCTAAAATTAGGAGGCTAATTTATGCATTACATGACAGCGAATCAGGCCACGATGAAGTAGAAGATGTGTATGATTGCAAAGTTTGTTATGAATTAATAAAGCTTGTGTGCTCAGAGAAATGCATAAAGAAGACAGAAAAAATGGGTAACGAAGAGAACTAATGAAGTTAGGAAAATTGATTAGAGAATTTCGTACCCAAAGAAATATTTGGACTATCAAAGAATTCATTCAGAAATTGGGACTTGATATATCTCCGGGATATATAACCAAGATAGAAATGCATGGGGAAATTCCTACTCCCTTCTTTCTTCATAAGCTCGCCCCTTTAATGAATATAGAATTGAATCATCTATTAGATAGAGCAAGAGAAGAGAAGATCGAAGTTTATAAGAAAGCAATTGCCGAAAAATATAAATAAAGCTATCATTACCCAAGTTTGTTTGAAAATCATATAAATAAAAAACACCCAGGCGCTAACCTGAGTGTTTAATTTTTTAAGAGGGCATTCTCGTTCTAAAATCCTGTCCTCTTGATGTACACACACATAAGCAGGAAGCTTTATGTATTTGAGTAGCAATATTACGACACAAGACATTACAAGTCAACACAAATATACACAATATCCTCTCTACTTTGAGGATTGTTTACGTAATCATCAGTTAATACCTAAACTTCTACGTCCACATCATCGATTACTCTTCAACAAGATCATTGCCCTAAGCCTCCCTCAGAAATACATCAATCCATCCCATGCTTATCTTGCCAAAGAATGTGGCATTTCTGTGAGCACAGTGCAGAGAACTCTCAGGAAACTTAGAGATTGGGGTTGGCTTAGATGGACGTATCGCCATAGGAATAGCAACCTTTACTACGTTCACCCCCTCTTTTATAACTACCATGTTATTAATGTATTTGCCCCCTATTTTGAGGCTCTTGTTTACTGGCAAAATGATGAAGAATTAATACCATCTGAAAAGAAGCTGCTAGAGAGGAGATCGTTTCAAATTGACCGACCATTTAAGGTTAGTTATTTATTTATTATAAAGTCATCTAATCAATCATCAGTTTATCTACCATCATTAGTCAATCAGTTATCGTTAGTTAAGACGCGCGAAGCCGCGGCCTTAAAAACTGACAAAACTGATGACGGACGGATTGACAGAAAGGAAATCATGGAAAGAAGCAGAGAACAAATGAAGCACTTTGGATTGCAGGATACCCAAATCGAAGAATTGGTGACAGGATATCCTCTCGATACGATCAAGCATGCAATTACTCGTTACAAAACCGTAAAGGACGTCAAAGTCCCCTTCAATTACTTCAAAGCCATTTGTGAGAAGCATCGCTTTGAGGCCGTTCAAAAGAAATCATCCCCATCAGTCAATCCAGCAACTCCACCACCACCCTTGCATACCAGTCCACAACCCAAGCCAGAGAAACATGAATGCAAAGTGGGATCTAAGCTCCTGATGATGGATGATGATGAGCATCATCGCTTGATGACGGTTGGTTGGGAAGAACTGACGATGACTGAGAAGCAAGACCTGTGGGAACTGAGAAAGAGAGAATACCAAGAATGCGGTAATAGTCCCTTGCTGAAGAAGTTAGAAGCTCGCATTCCAAGTTTCTCGGAACCTAAATCCCCACAACAGGTGCAGATGATGGCCAATCTACTACCAGTACCCGATCATATCTTAGAAGACTGGGCACAGAAAGTTGCTAATGATTCTACTTTTATGAGTCGCTTTGATAACAATCCCGTAGGACTTCATCTTTTACAGGAGTATATTAAACGCCGTAAAACTGCTACGATATTCCCGGCAAAAGTTGAAATGCCCCCTGTTTCGCTTGAGGACACTAATGAGTGGGAAGAAGTAACCCCACAGTCCCCAGAAACTATGTCAATTTTCAACTGAGATAAAAGAAAAGGATCTTGGTAATGGGTAGACCAGAGAAGGAAAGAAATCCATCAAAGGAATTGAAATTTGATCGTGTATGCAAATACGTTATTCCCGGTGATCCGATAGGGCACCTCAGGAATCGTGAAGCTAATACGAGAGTCATTGATGGCTATCATTTACAGAAGACCATGTATCGCAATCACTTAGAGCAACAGCATAATGAGCAACCACTCTTTGATGGACCATTACATCTCGATATCTATTTCTATTTCGCCTATCCCCGTAAGCAACTCTTCTCTACCTGGCATACCGAACAACCATTACTGAGTAATCTCATGATCTTCATAGAAAAGGCCGCGCATGAAGTTCTCTTTGGTAATGTAGGCAAAGTATGCTCTGCTACTATTAACAAACAATACGAAGATAAGGCGCGTACCGAAATTACCATTAGCCAGATAAAGAAAGGAAAAGGATGAGAGTAGAACAAATGGATAAGCCTATCACACAAAAGAAAAGCAGGAAAAAAACTGTGACTCTTTCACAACTCGATCCTGATTGCATTTATGCCTTTAAAACTATACCAGTATCTCAGGCTTTAATAGAAAAATGGATTGAGAGACTGGAAGCATTCCCAAAAGACTATCCCGAAGACATCTTCATTACTCGCTTTTATAAGAATCAAGGCGTCCAGCGTCATCAGTATTATCGACTCTTAGATAGACATCCCGATCTCAAAGAAGTACATGGCGAAGTAATGCGTGAATTGGGTGAGCGCATGTATCATCAAGCGGTCTATAAACAGGCTGATTGGAAACCTATCCATTTTATGCTGCATAGTTACTCAGATACCTTTAAAGAAAGCTATAAGTTCCACGCATCGTTAGCTACCGAGGAAGCAGCCGCTTCCAATGCCGGCCCTAAAGTAATAGTGATAGAGAAGTCTCCTGATTGTCCCGACGTAAAAACAAGGATTAAAGAATGAGCTGGATAAAAGTATTTGATCGGGGCGAGTTGCCTCGTAAAAAAGGTGGCTATAAATATACGGAGCCATCTATTTTTTTAGCTATCTATAAAGGCACTATAGCTCTTGTTGAATATGATGAAGATGAAGACAGATTTTATATGATTTCTTGGCCAGCTAGGACGGGGTCATGGCGACTGACTGATCAAGAAGATGAAAAGCGCTTCACTTTTTGGATGCCCTTACCAGAGTTGCCAGCATGTTGCCAAACTTCTGAGCCATGTTCTCCTGCCGCCGAGTGCCCTGTTTGTAGGCCTGAATAATGCTGCAGAACCATCCACCACCACAACCAAGTGAAATCGAACGCCAAGTGCGCCAATGTCAGAATTGCCTCAAGGCGCAAGATGTTGAGAACGCTCGACTTGCGATAAGGAAGCTTCGGGAAGACGGCGATAGGGTTGAATTCTATAGCCCTAAGATGCTGGTAATGTATGGGAGACAGCACTTTAATGCACCTGCTAAGTGCCATAACTGTTTAGTGAAGGAATGTGATGAAAGGACGAAGTAACAGCATGAAAAAAAGAAACACTAATATTGATAAGTATTACTGCATATGCGAGAACTGCGGTGGCCATGAACCCCGCAATGACGATAAGTCTCTCTTTGAGTCAAATGCCAAGTACAAATGGGTGCCAATCCAGGATAAGCACGGTCGTTTACCGAAGATAAGAGACCATATCTTATTGGTGAGTGATGGCGATTCTGTATGGGCTATAAATTGTTCCAACAAATATGGCCAAGTAGACTTCTTATTGGAAGAGCTGCCCGAACCACGTGATCAGATTGAAAGCAGATTAACTCATTGGATTGATTTAGCATTCATTCCAAGACCACCTAAGGAGAAATAAAGAATGTACCCAATGATAATGACGATTATTTACTATGTCTTGGCGTTTAAATCAGGCTTTTGTGCTTACTGGGGTTATCTTACCATTAAGAACTATCTTGCCCATAAGAAGGCTGAAAAGAAGAATGCATTACTGCGCCTTAAGTATGGCTCTGATCTCAAAGGTTATCTTCATGAGCTGCTCAAGGATTACGGCGCGGTAAAAGAATATTTAAAGGCAGAATTGGAAGAGCCTAACCCCCAAGCGTTATGGATTGCTATTAAAGAAACGTACGAAGCTAATGATCTCGGAACATTATATAAGGATAAATAATGGTTGAATGTTTGATTGCTTTTGCGGTAGGTGTATTGTCCCATTGTTTGTATCTAAGAATTCGGTATGGACATGAGAATAAAGGCTGATCCTAAAGACGGTCATTGGTATCCCTATCCTGAGTACTTGCCCGATAAAGAAAGCGAGTACTTAGTCATTGATGAGGAAGACTCGGTGTATATTGCTTGTCACTTTAAGAGCGATCCTTCACTGACGAAGCCTCAGGGTAAACGGTGGTGGGGACTAAAGGCTCTCTCAAGGGATAATGTAATAGGATGCACACGCATCGAAATCCAATACTGGGCACCTATTCCTAAGCGGCCGAAGGATAGCAAATGATGACGATGAAAGACTTTACGCCAGAAACACTCTACAAAATGCAATTTAATGATCGCGATTTATTTTATAAAATTATGCTCAATACTCGCTTAGAAAGTCTTAGTAAGTGGCTCGATTATGCTGAACTTGCTTTACAGAATAATGATTTAAAATTGTATGCAATATATATAAAAGATGCTTTTGAAAGCAGATTTAAAACGGGTATGGATTTTAAAAAGGCTGATGTAGATAAGTCTATTTTGGAAGAATTCGATATTCGTTTCAGAGTTCTTCTCGCTAAAGGCTTAAACCATGCATGATGCAGCAGTAATCATTCTCATTATTCTCTTGATGTATTTTGTATATCTCTTGCGTGAAATTGAACTTAATATCTGGAAGGATGAATGAAGCATTTTCTTTTAAAGAAGGATTTCCCTTGCGAGAGATGTGGTAAGGTTCGCCATCTTTTTAAGTTATACAGTCCCACAAATAACATGTTTAAGACCACCGATCTTTGTGATGAGTGCGCTGGAATATGGACAAAAAGAGTAGAAAATCTATTTGATGAGTTTTTAAAGGAAGGAAACGATAATGACGTGGATAAAAGATAAAAATTTAAATCCGTATAGGGATAACTACAGTTGGCTTACTGAATGCGACCATGTTCGCGATGAGTTTAAGCCGTGGGAATATTTTGATAAAATGTTGTTTAATCATAGCAAAGAAGAGCGATTAAAAGAAATGGCAGAGCTTGAAAAGGATCATGCTCTCTTTCGGGCTTTCAGCGACCAATTACGCAAGCAATTAGACGCGGGCACTCTTACGGAAGAGCAGTATCTTAAATTGCTCTTGGATTATCAGTGTAGGGATAAATAGTGCAACTAAACCATCTTGAAGGCGTCAAACCTGAATCAATCATCAAGCTGAATAAGTTCGTAGCGCGGCCATACCAATTGCCTATGCTTGATGCACTAGAGAATAAGGGCTATAAGAAGCTCATCTGTGTCTGGCATCGACGGGCCGGTAAGGACGTTGTTGCCTTCAATATTATGATCCGCCAAGCACTCAAGAAGGTTGGAACTTATTACTATATCCTGCCTACCTATAAGCAAGCGCGCTTAGTTCTCTTTTATGGGATGACTAATGAGGGTAAGCCGTTCCTTGATTACATACCGCCAGAACTTATTGCCCCTAATGGTGTTAATAAGTCTGAAATGAAGATTAAGCTCATCAATTCTTCACTCATCTACTTTGTTGGATCTGAAAACTATGATTCGCTCCGTGGGACTAACCCTTCGGGTATTGTTTTTAGTGAATTCGCATACCAACACCCATCGGTATACGCCACCCTTAAGCCTATTGTTCTTGCAAATAACGGTTGGATGATATTTATAAGCACGCCGTTTGGCGAGAATTTTTTCTATACCCTTTATGAAGTTGCTAAGAATTCAGAGGACTGGTTCACATCCTATCTCACGGTTGATGATACCGGTATTGTCACGCCAGAACAGATAGATAATGAGCGTAAAGAAGGCCTTATCTCCGAGGACATGATCCAGCAGGAATACTATTGCAGTTATAAAGTAGGTGCGCAAGGCTCATACTATGCTCGCTATCTCAATAAGATGGAACTTGAAGACAGGATCGGCGATGTTCCCTGGGAAGCAGCTTTCAAAGTACACACGGCATGGGACCTGGGAATGGCGGATCAGATGGTTATATTATGGTATCAGACTATTGGACAGACCGTCAGAATTATAGATTGCTATGCAAATTCAGACCTAGGCCTAGAGCATTATGTATCCATCCTTAACACCAAGCCTTATACCTATGGCAAACATTTTGGCCCTCACGATATTGCAGTACGCGAACTACAAACAGGGATGTCTCGCGTTGAGAAAGCACGCCAATTAGGCATCAAATTTGAAATGAGAGACGGAAAAAGCGCAGTGCCTAACATTCCTATTATCGATGGCATTGAAGCAGTACGCTCAGCCTTCTCTAAGATATGGATTGATAAGGATCATTGCGGGCCATTGATTACTGCTATTAGAGATTACCGTAAGGAGTATGATGCGTTACGCAAAGTATACAAAGATCATCCTCTTCATGATCGCAATTCTGATTATGCCGACGCTTTACGTTATTTGGTATTATCATTACCAAGAACGAGAGACGGCAACTCAGCTGAGGAATTAGATAAGAGATATCAAGAAGTAGTCTATGGAACTGCCAATAAAATATCAGGATTTTTTAGGGAAGATATATGAAGAGTAAACCACTCAGAATTCCTACTTCTCAATGCACGCAATGTCGTTTAGAAAAAGAGAACGTATCCTTAATTGATTATTGCGCCGGTCATAAAAAGCACTATAAATGTATCCAAAATGAAGATAATTGGCAGCTTATAGATGACCAATGCCGTGGAGAATTGATTCCCAAGTATGGCAATCGCCAGCAATACATTGAGGGGAAATTAGTATCAACCTCGTATGAAATGAAGAAGGTATGCTCCGGCTGTAAGAAAGAATATTGCGTGGAGCAACAGAAAAAAGACAGAGAATATCTTAAAGAATTGCCGAAGTTATATCGAAAGGTTAAAATATAAAACGCCAGGAAACTATGTTAAATATCATTAATACAGATCTTCAATACAGATCTTCCTGGGTGAGACTATCTCACAACTTCAGGGATCAAGAGTTGACGCTCTTGATCCCTCTTTATCTTCTAGATTCCTAAAGAATTGCCGAATCTCTACAGGAGGAGGAACAAATGAAACATTACTGCAAACTAGAAAGCGGTATTATTTGCAAGCAACAGGGACTTTCTAAACTTAATTTAGAAATCTGTCAGTTTTATGATATTAATACAGAAAATGGTGAATGTGATTGCTCTTCATGTGCTTCCTTACAGCTTGAAGTCAATTTCTGTCCTAATTGTGGTTACAAATATAAAGCATCTTCCGCGGTACAAGAAGGACATCTTTATACTAGCGATGATATTTAATAACTAATCTTTGTTGCAATCCGTCATAAGATTAAATAAGGGATGCCGACTATATCTTTCCCGATTGGAATCGAACCAATACTGATATGCGCTATCCACTGTTACTCGTGGCTAAGCGAGTACGCATACATCACGCTCAACTCGTCACCTTTACCCTCTGTGGCCTACGGTACGAATATCACTTTTTGAAAGCATCCCATTTATTAATATATAAAAATTAACGATTACTTGATATCCGTTATCTCTCTATTTTATGCTTGACCCAAGCGCATCTGCATAAAATCAAGGAATCTAATGATTGGGTCTACCCATAACAAATGGACAATTGTAGAAGATAAAGGAAGAAGCATTCATGGAGAACGCATCTATCTCTGTCGTTGTGAATGTGGAACCGAGAAAATAAATAGACTCACTAATTTACCTATGCGCTGTAAAGAATGTCATGTAAATAAATATTTGCTTAATAAAGGTAGAGGAAAACATGCTATTTCCTGAACTTGGTCCTCAATACCTTTCAGAAACTGATCGTCCTCTTTTGGCAAGGATGGAAGCGTTCTATGCCGAATCAATCACGATAAACCAATCATTCTGGCAAGAAGCCGACATCGACACGAGATTCTTTTCGGGTGATCAGACAGTCTTTTCAGATCTTTATGGCAATCTTCCTGCTAATCGTCGTCGTCAGTTTAGTTTTAATCGGATCAGACGCGTTGTTAACATGATAAGCGGCCATCAACGTCGCAATAGAAAATCAACGATTGCTACTGCTATTGAGAACGGTGACTCAGAGACCAGTGATCAATTCACCAAAGTACTCATGCATATCAATCAGCAAGAGGGCGTCCTTGAAACTATTTCAGAATCGTTTGAAGGCGCCTTAGTTACTGGAATGAATCTCTTACAGGTCTGGGTAGACTATAGATCTGACCCAATTTCAGGAACTATTAGAGTAGATAACTGCTCATACAATGCCTTTCTTATTGATCCCTATTTCCGTAAGTCAGATCTATCGGACTGCAATTCAGTATGGAAGCGTTCGTTTTTAACCAAGCGTGAAGTGATATCTTTATTGCCTGATTTCACTAAGGAAGTTCTAGGATTATGGGGTAACGACACGGGTACTGGTAGAGACGGCAAGTTCCAGTTCATGCCTGAATCATACGGCTACTCCTACAAAAATTTATTAACCTATGATGAATTTTATTATCGTGACTATCGCACTCAAAAGATGTTAGTTGATACTAATACCGGCGAATCTACTGAATGGCGATCATCCGATGAAGAACAATTACGAGCATTCTTGAAATCAGAACCAAGTATTATGGTGGTGGATCAAGAAATACCAACGGTAAGAATGGCAATAGTGGTGCAGGGTAAAGTATTTTATGATGGGCCTCAAAGTAATGGATTAGATCGTTATCCTTTTGTTCCGGTCTTAGGGTATTACACCCCTCAAATGCCATACTTTGATTACAGAATCCAGGGCGTTGTTAGAGGTTTGCGTGATGCACAATACCTCTACAATCGCAGAAAGATTATTGAACTAGATATCTTAGAGTCTCAGGTCACTTCAGGATTCATCTATAAAGAAAACTCCCTCGTTAATCCAAAAGACATCTTCATGGCTGGACAAGGCAAAGGCATCGCTCTGAAAGATGAAGCTATGATGACCGATGTCACCCAGATCCAAGCGCCTCAGATTCCACCATCCATGATCGAGCTCTCTAAGATCCTTGCTGAAGAAATTCAACAAATTTCGGGGGTCTCAGAAGAACTACTCGGTAGTGCTTCTGACGACGTTGCCGGCGTATTATCAATGCTTAGACAAGGGGCAGGCCTTACTACTCTGCAAACACTTTTCGATCAACTGGATCGATCCCAGAAGCTATTGGGGTCGTTAATGATTGATCTTATACAGACCAATTACACTCCTGGTAAGGTTAAGAAGATTCTTGAAACCCAAGAACCAACCAACCAGTTCTATAATAAAGCCTTTGGGAAGTATGATGCCGTTATTGAAGAAGGCATGAACACCACCACCCAAAAGCAGATGGAGTTTGCTCAACTCTTGCAGTTGCGTGAGCTTGGTGTGCCAGTGACGAATGCCGATCTCATTGATAAGGCCACTATTCAAGGCAAGAAAGAACTTATTGAGAACATGCAGAAAGAGCAGCAACAAGCGCAACAAATGCAGCAACAACAAGCACAGATTCAAATGGAAGAAATGCAAGCCAGAACCCAGTTGGCTCATGCACGAGCGGCTGCTGATATTGGATTACGTCATGAGCGTGATGCCCGTGTTGAATCTGATAAAGCGTTGGCTATTGAGAAGATACACGAAGCAAATCAGCAAGATGAGCTGGCGTTGCTTAATAAAGTAAAAGTATTGAAAGAACTTGAAACCATGGACATCGGTCATATTCAGCAATTATTGGCAATGGCTAATGAGTTGAAGTTGGCTGAACGTGCTCAAGTTCCTGGTAATAAAGAATCTAATTCCTCAGCGGGACAGAGTGTTTCTGCACCAGCTAGTTAGAGGGAGAACCTTGCGATTCAGTCCGTGACAAAAATTCACGACCTCGAAGTCGTACCAAAACGTCACGGGTTCGAAGTTCGCAGTAACTCAAAGGACCAATCATGGCAAAGAGATATTATGACTCAGCCAAAGGCTCAAGCAAAGGCGGATCATCTGTCAATAAAGCTCGAGACAAATTCAATGACGAAGTACGTGGCGATAAAGAAGCGTACGGGATGGCTCCAGAATATGGTCGTGGCGCTAACTACTTTCCTACTATGAGTGGTGAAGGTCGCGGATCATTAGAAAAGCCAGGCATGATCTATGAAGATCACCGCGCTATCGCTAATCTTCCTCAAGAAGTAATGATGAAGCCTTATCCAAAAGTCGGCCCATACATGCCTGAAGATCTTGATGACACACAACGTGGTGTTAATGAACAGATGGACTATGACGATAAGAAACGCGCAGAACATTTCTATCCCCACAAGTTCTAAGGAATAATTATGCCAGCAGCACCACGAACACGAAGCAAAGCTACTAAGATTGCTTATAAGATCTTGGGTAAGCCGGCTAACCTGCAAGAGAAAATTTCACGTGAAAAGGCAGCTATTGAGCGCCGACTAACGTGGGAAGAAACGATGCGGGTACGTTAGAATAAATGAGAGGGGAGTAATTTCCCCTCTTTTAAGGAAAAATAATGGCTAAAGAAAAAAAAGCTAATCACCTTGAGGGTTATGCCAAGTCGATCCGCAATCGCGGTGAAGATATAGGCACGGCCCAATCACGTCAAGGCTATGATTACAGACCCGAGAACCAATATACCGATCGTTCTCAAGAACGAGCTATTCGTCGGCATGAAGTTCGTCAGGGCTATGCCGATGTGTACGATCTTGAACAAGAACGTGATCAGCGAACCTTTGAGCGCACCCAAGAGAAGCCTAATGAATTCTTCAGAGGGTTAGATCCGCGCAGAAAGATAGAAATAGCTGAAGGCGGCATGATTCGTGAAGACCAGCAAGCAATGGCTAATTTGCCACGGCAAGCTATTCATTGCGAGTATCCGCAAGCACCATTCTATTCGACACCCTATCTTGATGACACCGTTCGCGGTGCAGACAAGAGACGTGATGATGATGGAATGCCTATGACTCGTTTTAGAAATGTTAGAAACCCTTACGATCGTTAAAGGAATACTATGGTGTCCTGTAAAAAATGCGGTAAAAAGCACGATGGTAAATGTAAGAAGGTAGTAAAAAATGCCTAAGTTGAAGAAATCTGTGCCTAAAAAGGCACAGAAAGAAGTCAGTAAGAAGGGAGCTGATTCGAAAAAATCATCCTCTAAAACTTCTACTGCTACTAAAACGGCTACTGCGACTAAAACTTCTACCGATGCTTATACTCAAGGAAATATCACAGTAACCGGTGGTGCTGGCAACGGAGCTACTAAAGTTAACATAGCCATCCCGGGGCTTGCGAGTAAGAAAAACAAAGCACAGAAAGCAGGTAAAAAATCTAAAGGAAAGAAATAATGCCTAAATTAAAGAAATCAGCCCCTAAAAAGGCAAAGAAAGATCGTGTTAAGTCCGAGATGCATAAGTTTAAAGCAGGGAAGTTACATTCTGGGTCTAAGAAAGGGCCTTTAGTATCAAATCCTAAACAGGCTATTGCTATTTCTCTTTCTGAAGCTGGATTATCAAAGAAGAAATCTAAGAAAAAGAAAAAGTAACCAACTCCCCCTTCTTCCCGGGCCACCGTTCTGCTACTGCCAAAACTACCGGTGGCCTTTCCCTTTAAAGAAAAGGAACTGAATGACGCGAGATACAGTAGGAAAACTATCGGCTGATCTCAATAAGAATGCAGTAGATAATACCCATTCTGCTCATGAGCAAATGAAAGAGCAGCTCTCAGAATATGATTACAATCTCTTTATCTGCCTTAAAGAAGCTAAGAAGCACTTTTATGGAGATTTCTTTGTAGTCGTTACCACTAAAAAAGAACGATTAATGCAAAACGTTATTCGTAATTACTTCTTTGCCCGTAACACATGCCCTACACCGGAATGGGATCAGACTGTTTATCGTTATGATCATCAATCAGGCGATGTATTCTTTTTATGGGTAATTCCTGCCAAGGATGTATGCCAACATATAGTTATGAACGCACTCACATTGCCCCCAGAAGAGAGGCAGCTTCTTGAATTTGTAATGCAATTCCATGATGGAACCTTATTAAAGCGCGCAAAGAAATTTAACAATGAACAGGACGATAGTAGTTTATTAATCACTTGAGAAAAGGATGCCTATGTCAGATTATCACTTGAGCCAGGAAAAGGGCAAACCAGTAGAAATTGCCATGCCACCATTACCTGATGAACAACCAGCCCAACCACCAGTTCTTGCGCAACAATTACAACCCCATGCTGAACCTGAAGAACTAACCTCTGAAGAACAACCATCACGGGATGAAAAGTCCCCTGAAATTCAACCAGCGACAGTCGAAGTTGCACCCGTTAAAGATAACCGCGTTAAAACTAACTGGCGTGAACTAGAGAACGCTAAGACCAAAGCAGAACGTGAACGAGATGAATTGCTTGTCCTCTTAAAGCAACAGCAATGGCAACAACAACCCCAGCAACAACAAGCTGCCCCTAAAGAAGATGCCGAATATGTCTTGCCTGGCGATAACGATATTGTTGAGGGCAAACATCTTACCTCCGTACAGAAAGAGTTAAGAGCAGTTAAATCTCAACTTAAGCAATTTCAGCAGCAATCAGCATCAGCTCTCGCTGAAGCACGTCTTAAGTCTAAATATCCAGACTTCGATCAAGTGGTAACTCCTGAGGCAATCTCTGCTCTCAAGACCATAGATCCCGATGCGGCTTATGCTCTTGATGCAACCACTGATCTTTACAGTAAAGCTATTCTTGCTTATAAGACTTTGAAGAATAACGGTATAGTACCCCAAGAAGCAAACGAAGAGGATAAGATGCGTATCCAAAAGAATTCAGTCAAGCCGAGACCATTAGTATCGGTATCGCCACAGCAAGGTGAAAGTCCCTTATCGCGAGCAAATGCTTTTGCAAACGGCTTAACTCCAACCCTCCAAGCTCAATTAAGAAAAGAGATGGAAGAAGCTCGAAAAAATAGATAGACTGTTCCTGCTTCATTACTCTCTATTTTAATCCCTGTCGTTAGTTAATAATTTATAACCATTTTCCATCAAAAAATCTGACGACAGGGGTTTTGCTATCTTCTCGTTATTGATCTGATGTAGACTTCATATACGAAGTTCTTTAAAGTATCGTGAGGCCACATGAAACCATTGTTATTATTTATAGTTATTCCTTGTCTTGGAATGGATACTCCCCATAAAGAAATGCCCGTAAAAATTCCTGTACACAGCAGCGAACATATGCATATTGATATTGAATCACGGGGCAATAGGGAACACGAATCATACCCTAATATTACCTTCTCCAACCCCGATGCGAAGGAACCCGCTGAGCCTCAAGGATGTTGCTGCTCTGAAAAGGTCAAACTCGCTTTAATCGCTTCTCTGATAGCAGTTATATCATCAGGGATAACTGCTGCAGTAGCTTTTGGAACCCAATCCCAGAAAACATGTTAAGGAGTCCTATGTTTATACTCTTATTGTTATTAACGCTGAATTGTTCTGCGGCAGAACAATATGCCGCTCTTAATCAAACTGAACAGGATCTTTCCTATCAAAGCGCACCATCATCAGATGCAGAAGAACGTATCTTATCGATACTAGCGCTATCTCGGTACTTTGGGGGCTATTTTTATGATGTTGAAGATGAAGTTATTCCTCATTTGCAGCCAAAAATGCACGATTTCATGCAATCAAAGAAATTAGAAGACCAACACGCGTTACAGGTACTTCAGACCATGAAGGTTCTTAATACCCCAGCATCAAAACCATTACCAGCCTCGGTACAGATGATGGTTGTAGAATCTCTCAAAGATTCGTTACGTCATAAAACTCGAGAAGTACACCAGACAAAAGCAGAACGTGATCAAGAGAAGGTAAAGACGAGAAGAACTGCATGGGCTCATATTGGCACCGCAGTGCTTTCAGCAGCTTTATCGGCTCTCACGCTCTATGTGAGTCATTGTAATAAATCATAGGAGAAATATATGTCAGTATTTAATCTTCAAGAACTTCAAAATATTGCTGAAAATCTAGTATCGGCACGAGTCGCTGCTTTAAAGGCTTTGCAGGCTACCTTAGCACAATTAGAGAATGTACCCTCTGATCTTGCGGCTATCAAAAGTGTATTCGATGAAATGAATACTATTTATAAAGAATTGGCTCCCGCTAAAGCAATAGCAGAATCACTGTTTCCTGAACTGATTCCATTATTTCTGATCTTAGATAAGCTGAGCCTTCTTGAAAGTGATATGGGTGCGTTTACCGCAGCTATTCCTGCTAAGACTTCATAAAAATATTCAACTTATTTATAACAAATCGCGCTCTTGCCGTTCAAAATGATTGCCGTCGCCAATAGCTCCACTATGAAAATCACCACCCCAACGATTATGGTGGGGATCTAAGGATACCCAGTACTTGCCAAATATCTCGTAATCTTTGGAATGAGTTAGATATTCTCCTGATGGACTGAAGAGATCGATATCGAGAGCTAATCTAATACAATGCTGAGAGTGGCGGATTCCTTTGCCTTCTTTGGCATAGAGGATTGCTTGTTCCTCGGTGCGATAACCTTCCCCTAATGAACAACTATATCCTTGCCCATAGATATAGAGTAAGAGATTTCCAATATCATGAGCGAATTTTGCCTGGTTCTGGTGTAAAGAAAATACTTTGGGATGTTGTAAGAAATTTGAAGGAGTCGCTAAGGCCATAGACGTTATAAAGAGAAAGGCATATTTATTCATTTTGTTAATGATTTCCATTTAGAAAGAAGTTTGAGTGGATAACTAGGAGTTGTGCCACAATATTCTTTACCTTTTACTTCAGCATCAGTTTTTTCCTTATTGGGTCTAAATATTCCCGTTAAAGGTAAATCAATATAATTCCGTTTATATATTACGGCTTCACCATCTTCTGGCCATTTATCTTTAAATGAAATCCAATCCATATATCATCCTCAACTTTGTTCATTTATTCCATCTCACTGCTTCAGTTATTAAATGATAACAATGCCATTTATAGTTACAACATTCATGTTCATCTTTATAAGGAGAAGGCAATGGTAACCAATGGGTTATTGGTCTTTCATAGTATTTAGGAATTTCTTCGGTAGAGAACCAATACCATGATCCATTTCCTCTATATTCTAAAAGTTGCCAATCGAGGTCTTCATAAATTAATACTTTTTGACCTATTTCAGGAAGTTTATTTGGTTTATAGATCCATTTTATCTTACCACCACCACATCCACCTTCGATCTTGAATTCATTGATGGATTTTTCTTCTTTATTATTCATTCATCATCCTCAATTGATTTCCGTTATCACTTTACAGTATAGTACGCATGAGTGTAATGAGAAGTCGCTCATCTCAACGGACGTCTTAAAACAGGTCAAGAATTCGTCCACCTTGCAAATCGGACGTCTCAAAATCCTGTTAAGACCTCGTCCAGCTTAAGGTTAGTTATATTCATAACAGCTTTAAGGAGAATTCGATGGCAATAACCACTACATCGTCCTTACCTTCTCCGGTACAGCAAAGCTTTAGTTATAAGCTCCTTTCAGTACCGGTTCCCAACATGATTCACAAGATCCCTGCTATGAAGAAGAATATGCCCCGTAACGGTGGTAATACTCTTCGTATGCGACGCTATAATCCTTTGAATACCGCAATGGTACCACTGGGTAATAGTGGCGTAACGCCTCCGCCTCAAAATCTGACAGCGGTCGATATTGATGCAAAGATCAGTTTTTACGGTATAAATTAGGGTGCCGTATGACTGGTTTTGTAAAAATGACCTACGTCCAAATTAACGAACAAGTGACGTTACAAAACCAGGATCCCGTAAAGTTTAATGCGGGATTAAAACCCATGGTAATTGACTTGGAAGCGCTAACGTAAAGCCGAGCGTGACAAGGGGCAAGAATGATAATAGTGTATAAGAACGATATGAAGATCGATGTTGGAGCCGTGTCCCCACGGACAGCGTGCAGGCGCAATTCAACGAAAGTTGATAAATGTTTACTTACCTGTTCAGGCGGTCGACTTCATATCGTTCTATCTATCTCTATTCAGCCTGAACGACTAAATCCAAGGGCGCCGTAAGGCGATGCGATAGTCTGAACTCTATGGAGACATAGAGAGGGAGATTCGAAGAAGTTTCCCCGCCTAGAAATAGGTCACAAAAGTAACAGAACTGATTAAATGAATGCGCGGCTCGTCTCGGTGTTTCTCTTCGTCAAACCGAAGATCAACTTACCCGTGACATGCTTGCATCTACTGCTTCCTTCATTAACTGCGTTGGTGGTGTTGACGGCGATAACCCTACTGAAATTACACGCTCAGACGTTGATGTGGTTGTTCGTACATTGTTGAATAACAATGCTTACACAATCATGGATAACATCGAAGGTGAAGATAAGTTCGGTACGGCTCCCGTTCGTAATGCTTACTTTGCATTATGCTCAACACAATTGACCGGAAATCTTGATAACGTTGCCGGATTTATTAATCAGTCACAATATCCTGCGCCAATGAATGCATTGCGCTCAGAATGGGGTGCGATCGGTAATCTTCGTTTCCTGATTTCTAGTATTGGATCAGTCTCTCCAAATGCTTCGGCACTTGGCGCGGACGTCTACAATATTTTCTGTGTTGGTATGGAAGCTTATGCCTGCATCGAACAAGATGGTTACAGCGCAAGCTTTATCTATCGTCCACCAATTTATGATGGTCCATTGGCTCTCAACGTTTCTGTGGGTTACAAATTCGCAGAAGTACCTCGTATTACTAACGATCTCTGGGTACTTAACTTACGCGCCACATTAGCGTAAAAGGAGATAATCATGGACGGAACTATAATTGGACAAGGTTCATTTGTCGCAAACTTTGTAGGACTCGCTAATCCTAATCCTGGTGTTGCTAGTATCGGGCAATCAAATCCCGTTATTATAGCAATTCCATCAGGAGCAGATTGGGTTAGTGTAAGAAACTACACTCAATTTGGAACTGTTGGTTCAGCAGCGGGCGCATACTTTAATGGTACTGCCAACGCTACACCGGGTGCCGAATTCTATTGGCAACGTGGTATGGCTCCTGGCACCGGTATTGTTGAAGCTTATAAAGCAGCCGCAACAGCAGCTCTTTCTGGCGATACATTAGTTTCAGGCGGCTTTACTCTGTATGATCCATCTGGCCAAAGCACGGGAGCTCAGCCTCTTCTCGGGCCTACGGTTGCCGTAACTGCTGTTACTAATGCAACACGACCAGTCTTAAGCACTGCTAGTACAGCAGGAGTATCAGTTGGTTCAGTGGTACGCTTAAGCAATACTGCGCAATCTGATGTTAACGGCCAAGACTTTGTTGTTGGTGCTGTTGTGGTTAATACAAGTATTACCTTATTAGCGGCAAGCAATGCATTAGCAAATGCTCCTGGCGCTATTGGTGGTGCTGGATTCTACCGCATTGTTTATAATGGTAACAGTCAGTTGTTCTATCCAAGAAACAGAGTTGTTACGAACATTACTCAAGCAGTTAATGCTCAGGTAAGTGTTGGACGCGCTCATGGGTTAACACCAGGGCAAGAAGTACGGTTCAATATTCCTGCTGTTTCTGGCATGATCCAATTGAATCCTCAGTTGAATAACAACTACTTCCCGGTAGGTGCTTCAGCTGCAGCAATCGTTCTCAGTGTTGTTGATGATTACAATTTCACCATCAATATTGATACTTCTGCCTACACCGCATTTACTTACCCAACTATCGCTCAGCAACCAAGTAACTTCCCCGAAGTTACACCAATTGGTGAAGACACTGCTACTTCATTGGTAGCACTTGGTGCTCAAATTCCTACTATTGCTGGTTTGCAAATCTTTAATACCCAAACGGGTCTTTTAGCTGATGCAACCGTCAATACAGGATTCCTGGGCATGATACTGGGCTCTGGTGGTAACGGACTTGAACTCACTACGCCAATCCTGGGGCCATCCGGTTCTGTGGCATGGAGTGCAGGTAACGTTGCAACAGGCGATGTCTTGTATTGGGTCGCAGGTAAATCTACCTACGGCGGACTATAACCGAATAATAAGAGAGAGAGGGGACGCCTTCTCTCTCTTTATGGCACAGCCGTGCCAATTTTAACGAGAAAAGGATTTCTATGGCACAAGCACCATTAGCTAAAAATATAACTCCCCAAGCACCTCAAGCACCAAAAGTAAAACCAAACCTGAAGTATATGCGTGATAAAGATCGTGAGATGGTCAAAGGCATCTTCCGATTTCATGAAGTACCAGGTGGATTAATGAGCTTCACCGTACGATTCTATAAAGAAGATCAACCAGAGACCTATACTATGATCGATGGTCATATTTATACGGTGCCTCTTGGTGTTGCTCGTCATCTTAATAAGAATCTACGCTACCCAGTACATGCCCATACAACCGAAGAAAACGGTATGCCATCTATGAAGATAGGATCATGGGTTAGACGCGCTAGTTTCCAATCACTTGAGTTTGTAGACATTGAAGATTTGAGTCCATCAGGCTCAGATTTAGTGACTGTAGAGATGAGTGGTCTCGGCTAAATAAAAAGGAGCCTGTTATGGCCTATTCGGCTTTTATAAACCCCATTTACCAACCAGCCATGCGTATCATCTCAGCCATTACCAATGCTCCCGTAGTAACGGTGACAACATCGTTTGCTCACTTATATGTGAGTGGCACTATAGTGCGGTTAGATATTCCGGTTGGCTTTGGTATGGAACAAATAAATCAGCAGTTTGGCCCTATAACCGTGACAGGCTCTACTACCTTTATAATGCCTATAGATACGACTAACTACGATGTTTTTCAAATTCCTTCCTATGCGTTATTGCCTAGTGGTATTGTAGTATCGTTACAGCAAGCCCAGTGTGTGCCTATAGGAGAATTGTCAGGGCAATTAACAGCGGCAGTCCAGAATACGCTTCCGCATTAGGAAAGATATGAATCCAACACCACCTACCCCGACAGCGACTATCGGAGCACCAACAAGCACACTACAAGCTATTGAAACAAAAGTACGAAGATTAACACGATCACCTTCTCTGCAACAACTATCTCAAGCAGATTTAGATAATTATATTAATACGTTTGTTGTCTACGATTTTCCCGAACAATTGAGAACGTTCAATTTAAGAACGCAATTCAATTTTTTCACCAATCCTGGCCAAGATATCTACAATACTGATCAGGCTTCTTTCTCTGGTGCTACGAGTAACCTTCTCTATAACTTCCAAAATCTTTATTTAACCGTACATCCTCCCTTTTATGTTGCGGGTTTTCCCGCTTTCTTTACTCAATCGCCAAGCCAGTTTTATGCTATCTATCCTAAAGTGAATAGCATCAGTTCTATTGGTTTTTATGGTAATGGCACCTCAGGGCCATTTACCGGCATTATTAATTCACAGCAATCAATCCTTCCGCCTGGCATAGTCCAACGGATAGGATTGGTGCAATACAAAGTATTATTTAGCGCTATTGGTACTCCAGGTACCAGTGAACAAATTGGTATGGGATTAGCCGATGTTCCCTTAGTAGACCAAACAACCGGATCAAAACTTAATCTTGGCAATCTTTATAATGTTAATTCGGCAGCCTATCAAACAGCTTTAGCAACCCCACCAATCGCCCTTGATCCTAATAACAATATTAACTATCTCACCGGTGCATTTACGATCAATTTCCCTCTTAATACGATTGTAGGAACTCCCATAAATAGTCAGACTGTTCCTCAAGCTTTATCGCTACCACAAGCGATTTTATATTACGGCAACACCTTTACGGTAAGGCCAGTACCCGATCAGACCTATACGGTCAATTTTGAAGTATTCCAGAGACCTGTTGCGCTTCTTGCTTCAGGCCAAAGTCCCGAATTGGAAGAATACTGGCAATATATCGCTTATGGTGCTGCTAAAAAGATATTTGAAGATCGATTAGATATGGATAGCGTGCAATTGATTATGCCAGAGTTCAAGAAACAAGAAGCATTATGCTTACGCAGAACACTCGTACAGATTTCCAATGAACGTACGGCTACTATTTATACCGAACAGGTGAGTGGTGTTGGTTCTTCAGGATGGGGTTGGCCTGGTGGTAATTTTTAGTCAGTTGTAGACAAACTGTCGACAACTTGGCGACGGTTCAAATAAGGAGATTTTAATGGCATATACGTATAACATTCCACAGGCAACCGATCAGATATCAGTCTCACAGACTCAGATACTGGCTAATTTCACTGCACTAGGCGCTATCGGAGGAACACCTGGCGTAGTTGGTAGCGACGGATTAAACGTTGTTCCTGGGGCAGGATTTAACTATGTTTACCTTCCCACTAATGGTGCGCTTGCCGGAGCACCACCTATTACCTTTCCGGCAGCTAATGATGCTATTTACTCAGCTACAGCGCCCGCTGGATTGGGGGGTCTTAATGAGATCTATCTTAATAAGCAAAAAGCGGGGCCATTGCCACAACAAGTGCCGATGACCGCTTCAATCTTTGCTACCGTGGCATCACCAGGATTATTAACTCAAGGATGGTCATATCTACCTTCTGGATTCATTGTTCAATGGGGCAATACTAAATATGATGGTGCAGCTCAAGCTATTCCTGATAATGGTCAAATCACGGTACCCTTTAAACTTACTTTTCCTAATCAGTGCCTAGAGATCAATGTTTCAATATTATCAAGTGCTGCTACGGGAGGTATAACCACGGTGCCCTCTATTTGGGTACGTGATGGCTTCATAACTACCAGTAATTTTATATTGGTGGGCAAAGGTGGTAATAGTGCTGGTCAATGTTATGTCCTTTGGTGGGCGATAGGATATTAACATGGCATTTGATCGTTTTTTAATTGCTCCTTTCAAGACAGGTATGCAATCGGATTTAAAGCCGTTCTTAATAATGGATGACGCGTTCCAATACCTCCAGAACGCTTATGTCTTTAGGGGAAGAGTTAGAAAACGGTTCGGGTCATTGTTTATGGGGATCAATCAATTCACTACCCGACTAGCCATATCAATTGGCACTGTTGCTTCCAATACCATACCTGGTATAGCTACTCAGTTAAAAATCGGCCAAATGTTTTTAGTGGGCTCCGATGTATTCACCGTGTATCAATTAGGTGCAGGCGTTCTTACGTTAAGCACTAATGCCGGGGCAACGGCCACCATTGATAGCACCACTAATCCCAATACCATTGTATTTACTGGCGAACCTGCTGGCTCTACCGTTTATTATTTCCCCGCTAATCCGGTAATGGGGTTAACTCAATATGAGGCCGGCAGTATTAATAATCATCCTAGCTATGCTTTTGATACTCAATTTGCTTATGTCTTTAATGGCGGTTCTTGGAGTAGATCAGGTACTGCTGTTTGGCACGGTACTAATCTCAATTATTTCTGGGCTACAAACTGGCAAGGAACTGCATCAACGGCATCATCTCAGCCCATTCTATGGGTTACCAATTTCAATTTCACTTTGGGAGGAGCACAGCCCTCGGCAACCGATGATCCTATTTGGACATTCGATGGAACT